>Ga0181521_10002900_pt1 | contig 20435 bp, 18 predicted proteins | sample PEATcosm2014_Bin_32_FD_119764 | JGI IMG/M metagenome (GOLD analysis project Ga0181521, IMG submission 119764) | Peatland microbial communities from MTU Mesocosm Facility, Houghton, MI, USA - PEATcosm2014_Bin02_60_metaG | ecosystem: Environmental > Terrestrial > Soil > Wetlands > Peat | place...
GGTCGGTGCCGTGGCTGGCGGTGGTGAGGAAACAGCCGCCGGCCAGACCGGCCCAGAAACTGTACTTGCGGGCGAAGAATTCCATGGTGGGAGCGAAACGGAAGTCGAAGACGTTTAACTTGTGCGCCGCGGCAGCTACGCCCACCACGTGGCTCCATCCGCCCGGAATCTGCCCGAGGATGACGAAGAAGCTGACGATGGCTCCGACGACATAAAGGCTCATCTGCACCACGTCGGTCCAGATGACAGCGGTCATGCCGCCTTCAAAGGTATAAAAGAGGGTGAGGAGCACGATCAGCACGATCGAAGCGAGTTGCCCGGTATGGAGTACGACGGCGATCACCAGGGCCACTCCGGCCACCCGCACCCCTTCGGCCAGGACGCGCGTCAAAAGAAATATGGATGCGGTGAGTTTGCGGATTCGCTCTCCGAAGCGGCGCCGCATGAGCTCATAGGCGGTGAACATTTCGCCGCGAAAATACTGCGGCAGCAGCAGGATGGCGATGGCGATACGAGCCAGAAGGTAGCCGAGGACGATTTGCAGGAACCCGAGATTGCCGCCGAAGGCCAGGGCCGGGGTGCCGACAATGGTAAGGGTGCTGGTTTCGGCGGAAACAATGGACAGACTGATGGCCCACCAGGGGGCGCTACGGCCGCCCAGGAAGTAATCGCGGAGACTTTTTTGACTGGTGCGGAAACGAGCTCCGAACCAAGTGATGCCGGCCAGATACGCCAAGATGATTGCGAGGTCGATGTAGCGCATTTTTGGGCGGAAGCGTCTTCCAGCATAGCGTTGATCTGGTATGATTTGGGATTCGGAACTTCCTTGCCGGTAACGGAGTCAATTGAAGTTGCGCCACTGTGGCGGTTCGGCTATACTCCGCAAGTATCCACGGACGCCCGTTTTGGAGATCGGCCGGGGTTGCGAACGTGAAACAAGCGGCAAACTGGAACAGGGATTGGCAGGAGGCTTGAAGGTGCACAAATACATGAAAACCATTATCGGAACGGCGGCAGCCGCAACGCTGGGCTTGGTCGTGCTGACGACCACGGCGCACTATGCGCGCGCGCAAGCAGCGGCGGCACCGGCAGCCCAGGCGCCCGCCGGGAAAAAGACCAAGCAGGTGAAGGACACCGGCGAATACGATATTTTCAACGACGTGGTGAAGGATAGCCAGGCGAACCCGCCGAATGGGAAGAAATTCCTGGCGGATCTCGATTCATGGACGCAGAAGTACCCCAACACGGATTTCAAGGATCGCCGTACGTCGTTTTACATCCAGGCCTACGCCATCGACAACCAGGCGGCCAAATCGCTAGATGCCGCCAAGCCCCTGATCGAGGAAGGGCTGGCCGGCATGAAGGAGGGTCTGGACGACGACATTACCGTGATGCAGGCGCTGTTCCTGACCTCGCGCGTGGCCACGGCTCTGGCGGCAACCGGCTCGCCCACTCCGGATCAATTGGCTACCGGACAGAAGGCGTCCGAAATGCTTCTGGAGTTCGGGAGAGCTTATTTCGCTCCCGAGAAGAAACCTGCCGACAAGACGGCGGATGTGTGGGCGCAAGGTCTGAAACAAGTTGAGGACCAGGCGAAAGGTACGATGTTCGCGATCGCCGACGCTCCGTTTGGCGCCCTGAAGGCCAATGCCAACGACCCGGCCACCTGCGCCGCGGTCGAAGCGCAATTGAAGCAGGCCCTGGATAAATATCCCGACTCCGGGGTGATCGCCAACCAGTTGGGGTCGGTCGACCGCTGCCAGCAGACCAAGGACCCGACCAAGGTGCAGCAGGCGTTGTATTATTGGACGCGCGCGACGGTGGATCCGGTGGGCGGTGTCGGGCAACTGGATGCCGACGGTCAAAAGAAGCTGGACGATTATGTGAAGCGGATCTACACTACGATTCACGGCAGCGCGGATGGCCTGGCGGATCTCAAAGCCACGGCCGCCAAGTCGCCGAACCCGCCGCCCGATTTCAAGATCAAGACGGCCAGCGAAATGGCAGCCGAGCAGCAGCAGCAGTTCCAGGCGTCGCACCCGCAGTTGGCGATGTGGCTGAACATCAAGGGCCAGCTCGCAGACACGAATGGGGAGCAGTACTTCCAGGACAATCTCAAGGAACACGACATGTCCGGGGAGAACGGCGCGAAGCTGCTCAGAGGCACGCTGGTGGAAGCCAAGCCGGCATGCCGCTCCAAGGAACTCCTGGTGGCGTTCCCGATGCCCGATGCGACCGGCACTCCCGCGCCGGAAGTCACCCTCAAGCTCGAGGCGCCCCTGACCGGCAAGCCCGAGACGGGTGTGGAGATCTCATTCAACGGCGTGCCCTCGGCGTTCACCAAGGATCCTCTCATGCTGACCATGACCGTTGACTCGCCGAAAGAGAAGATCGACGGCTTGACCGTTACTCCGTGTGCGCCCCCAAGAGCTCCGGCCCCGAAAAAGAAGGGCGAATAGTAACATTTCATTGGTTTTGAAGGGGTGGGCCCGGCGGTTCACCCCCGTCCCCTCCTGTCGGTCGTCTGGCTGGCATTCGTTTCCCTCCCACGATACAATGAAAGCAGTGAAGTTCCGGAATTCTCCCCGATAAGTTATGCCCATCTACGAATATAAATGCCACCGATGCGGTCAGAAGTTCGAGGTCCGGCGGCGGATTTCCGAAGCGCCCTTGAAAGTCCATGCCAACTGCGGCGGCGAGGTGGAACAGGTGATTTCGGCGCCGGCGTTGCATTTCAAGGGCACGGGCTGGTACGTCACGGATTACGCCAAGAACGGCAAGTCTCCATCGACGGCGAGCGCGGACAGCAAATCGGAAACGAAGAGCGAGTCGGCGCCGGCTACGAAGACGGACACCAAGACGGACAGCAAGTCGGAAACGAAGAGCGAAGCTGCCCCGGCGGCAAGCAGCTAACTTCGGCAGGGGAAAAGCCCGCGCAAGACGCTCGCTTGCGGGATGCCCTGACATCCGTACTGAGCCGCGACCACGAAACGAGGGAGCGGTGTTTTTTCGTGCGAACAGCGAATTTTGGCAAGTCCTTCAATCCTGGCTGTGCCCGGAGGGCCCGCACTGCTTTCCAGCAGGTCGAGCCGCCTGAAAGGCGGCTGCAGGCAGGATTGCCTGCCCCACTACAGCAGGTCGTGGCGATTGGATTTTTCGAGCGCTTTGACCACGTCGCCGACTCGCTGCGCCTGGTCGCGGCTGGCAACCAGCAGCGCATCGGGGGTGTCGACCACGATCAAGTCTTTCACGCCAAGCAGGGCGACCGTCTTTCCGCGCGCATCGACGAAGTTGTCATGAGCTTCGATGCAGACGGAGTCGTTGGCGACGACGTTGCCGCAGCCATCGCGGCCCATGAGTTCGTAGACCGCATTCCAACTCCCGACATCGTTCCATCCGAAATCGCCGGCAGCGATTCCCGCGACTTTATCGGCCTTTTCCATCACGGCGAAATCAATAGAGATGTTGTCGCAGAGCGGAAATGCCTTCGCCAGGCGATCGGCGAAACGCCGCGAACCGAACGGCGGAAGGGCGGCTAGAATGGTCGCGGTTTTGGGCAGATGGCGGCGCAATTGATCGAGCAGGACATCAGCACGCCAGAAAAACATGCCGGAATTCCAGTAAAAGTTGCCGGCGGCGACATAGCGCTTGGCTTTGGGGAGGCGCGGTTTTTCGTGGAAGCGCAGAACTTCGAGCGGTGCGCCGGTTCCGGCCTTGGCTCCGCGCGGAAATTCCACGTAGCCGTACCCGGTTTCCGCCCACCGCGGTTGGATTCCGATCAGCATCAAGCGGCCGGCGGCCGCGCCTTTCAATGCCGCGCGCAGCATGGCGCGATACATCGTGTCTTTCGCCACCACGTGATCAGACGGAAACACGCCCATGACCGCTTGGGGATCGAGCGAATGGAGAATCTGCGCGGCCAGTCCGATGGCGGGCGCGGTATTGCGCTGCGCCGGCTCGGCTAGAATCTGGCGCCTGGGAATTTCCGGAAGCTGGCGCACGATGACATCGCGCAGGTGGTGATTGGTGAGGACCCACATGCGCTCCGGTGGAATGACGGGCGCGAGGCGATCGACCGTGGCCTGAATCAGCGACCGTTCGCCGATGACGTTGAGCACCTGCTTGGCGGAACGCTTGCGGCTCAACGGCCAGAATCGCGTGCCGCGTCCTCCGGCGAGGATCAGTGCGTAGTGATGGCGGTTCATGTTTGATCGGGAAAAAGCACCGCTCCCTTGCGGTCGCGGCTCAGAAACAAAGTCGCGGATCGGAAAATATATTGATTAGTTCAACGGATACGAGTGTATCAGACGGAAGGTGCGTTTCCAGCGCGTCTTGGTGGGGAAATGCTCCAACAGGTCGAAGATGTGGCGGGGGCTGATGGCGGTGTTGGTGAAGTCGTCGGTAGGCGCGTCGTACGACCAGTAGATGACGATCGGCTTGCCGATGATGTTGGCGCGCGGCACAAAGCCCCAGTAGCGGCTGTCGGACGACATGTCGCGGTTATCCCCCATGGCGAAGTAGTATCCTGGCGGCACGACCACTTCGCCGTTCACCACGTGATTGCGAAACATGTCCTGCGCGGGCTGCGGCACGTGGTATGCGATGGCCGGGAAGTCGTCGCGGTAAGGGTCGAAAAAATCCGACTTGTGATAGACGTACGGCTCGTTCTCGACCTTGCCATTGAGGATCAGATTCTTGTCGGCGAGGCGAATGTGGTCGCCGGGGATTCCGATGCAGCGTTTCACGAACGTCTGGGTGATGTCGACGGGATAGCGGAATACGATAATGTCGCCGCGATGCGGCTCGCGATACGGGAGCAGGCGCCCGGAAAGCGATCCCGGCGGGGCGGAGGCCAGTTTGTCGACCAGCAGGTGATCGCCCACGAGGAGGGTGTCTTCCATCGAGCCGGTGGGGATCACGTAAGCCTGAATGAGGAAGGACGTGCCAAAAAGCAGCAGAATGATGGTGACGGTCCACTCGGCGATGAAGCTGCGCTGCTCCGTTTCTTCGGGTTGTTCCTGGATTTGAGGCTGCGGTTGGGTCTCTTCCTGCTGTACGGCCGCAGTTTCAGCCTCAAAGGTGTTCTCTGGGTCCACTCCTCCGTATTCTATCGAAAATCCCTGCTATCCTGTTCTGAGATCATCAGGTTTCGACACACGTGAGCACCATTCCTTCCAGTCCCAAATTGCACGCAAGTTCTGCCGCGGCGCGGCAGCGGGCGGCGATCACGGTAGCGTCTTGCACCATATTCGGCGCCGTGGCGCAGATTCTGATCAAGGTGGGGATGAGTCCCGCTCACCTGGACACGACAGGCAAGGGGCTGGTGTCTCTGGTGTTGGCGGTGATTACCGACTGGCCGCTGGTTGCGGGCTATGCCTGCTACGGATTGTTTACGGTCGCCATGGTGCTGGCGCTGCGCGAGGGCGAGCTCTCGAAGGTGTATCCGATCATCGCGCTGACATATGTCTGGGTGACCCTGCTTTCGTATTGGCTGCTGAAGGATACGCCCAACTGGTACAAGAATGCGGGCATCGCGATCATCGTCCTTGGGGTGGCGATTCTGGGGCAGGGAGGCGAGCAGGAATGACGCCCCTGATGTGGCGGTCGATGGGGCTGGTGTTTTTCGCCGCGATCGTGGGCTCGTTCGGGTCGGTATTCCTGAAAATGGGGGCATTGCGGCTGAATAAAAGCATCTTGAGCTTCGTGAATTCGCGCCTGATTCTGGGAGTGGGGCTGTACCTGGCGTCTTCGGTATTCTATGCGATGGGCATCCGCGGGGGCGAACTGTCGGTGCTGTACCCGCTGGTCTCCTTGGGGTATATCTTCACGCTGGTGTGGTCGAAGATTTTTTTCAACGAGCCGATCACGCGGTACAAGGTGGCGGGGCTGTGCCTGATTCTGGTGGGTGTGTTTCTGGTTGGGGTGGGGGCGTCGCGGTAGGAAGTTGTCAGCTATCAGCTTTCAGGTATCAGCTTTCAATCAGCATTGAAAATCAGCAGACGATAGAGTAGCATAGTCCCCAAATGCACACCAAGGCCGGAGCTATCAGTGTTTGCGTTATCGCCGCTGTTGCGATTTTTGTCATGAACGCCAATGCCGCACCACGGGATGCGGAACACGCCCGCCTTGTCGCAATGTGCGGAACATGGGACGTCGAATTGACGTTCGTCTTTCAGCCCGGTTCGCCGGGCCTAACCACTAAGGGCACATCCACAATCACGCCTCTGTTCGACGGGCTTTTCGTCGAGGAAAAGATTGAGGGCGCGCTGAATGGCGTGCCGTTCACGACCCTCTCCTGGACTGGCTTCAACACGGCAACCAAACAGTACGAAGCAACACGCATCGCAAGCACGAACACCATTCGCATCGCCGAAGCGGGCACTTACGACGAGAAGGCCCGCCAGTTCGAACTGAAAGCCGAATACCCGTTCGCCGGCGACACCTGGCGCCAACGCACGGTCATTGAAACTAAGTCGGCCGATGCGATGATCGTTAGGAGTTATCTCAGTTTCGGGAAGACGCCGGAATGGAAAGGTGTCGAAATCAAATACCAACGCAGGCCGAAGTAGCCCAAAAGCACCGCTCCCTCGCGGTCGCGGCTCTTCAGGAGGGAAATCGCGGCTGTTCAGGGGTGGACGAGCGGCAGATTGCCAATATCGATCACCTGAAGGGTCTGGGAACTGAAATTCGTGAGAAATAGCGTGCGGCCGTCGGCGGAGACCGCCATTTCGCGGGGAAACGCTCCGGCGCGAATGGTCCCCAGAATTGCCGCCTGACCTTCGGTCATCTTGGCGGCGTCGATTACCGTCAGGGTTTGCGGTTCGCGCGGTCCGGCGAAGCGATTGGAGTTGCCGGCGACGACTTTGCGCCCGCCATCGATCACGGCGACGGGCACGGGAGCGGCGCCGACGGTGACCGTGGACAGCCTGGCGTGCTCCGGGTCGGACGTCAGTTTGGCGGTATCGAAAGAGAGCACGGCGTTGCTGTTGCGGGCGGTGACGTAAATGCGGTCTCCGGATGGCGAGATGGCCATGCGCACCGGGCTGCATCCTGCGGGAATGCGCGCTACGACGGACTTTGCCGGATCGGTAGCGGCGCGGGCCACATCGACCACGAGGACCGCGCCTTGCGGACGGCTGATGGAAGCATCGCCGCCGCGCCCTTCCGGGGTGCAGGCGTTGGGCCAATGCCATTCATCGAGCGCGCCCTCGCTGGTGGTGTAGAGCGACTTGCCATCGGGCGAAAAGGTGAGCGCGATGGGCGCATGCCCGACGGGAATCCGTCCGATGATGGCAATGTCGCGATAGCCATTGGCGCGGGCCTTCGGGAGGTCGATTACGGTGATGGACTCCTGGGCCTCGTCGCTCACGAAGAGCAGTTTGTCATCGGCGGTAACGTTGGCATAGACGCTGCCCGGGGATCGGCCATCGCTGAACTTGCCCAGCAACGGGTCGCCCTGGCCGGAAATGAGACGCTCGACGTCGAAGAAGGCGACCGAGGCATCGGCAGTCGCCACTAAGATCTTGCCGTCGTGAGTCAGGGCCATTCCAAAGCCGCCCGCGGGTTGGAGAGCGACCATTCGGACCAGTTCCACATGCCCCGATGCGCGCCGCAATACCGCGATGCCCGGCTTGCCGCTATCGCCTCCCGTACCGGACACGAAAATCCAGCAGCCGTCGCGTGTCGGCGCGGCGGCGAAAGGATGGGTTGGAACGTCGATGGTGATAGAGGGCGACGATGCGGGCGCGTTGCAGTCCTCGGGCAAGCCCCATGCCGGCCAAACCGCGGCGAATACCAAGACCGGCCAGAGGAGCTTGCGCATGGATGCCTACGGTTGCTTGTCGAACACGTATTTCTGGTCGACAAGGCTGGCTCTTCCGGCGTTATCTTTGGACCCGTCGAGGGTCCGCCGGAACCGCGTCAGGACTTTGCCATCGGGGGACAGAGTCCACGATTCGCGGACGTAGTGGAGCACTTTGGCGTCATCTTTCTTGCTGTCCTTGTCGCTCATTTCGAAAACCAGGGTTCCGGTTTCCCAGTAAACCTTCATGAATCGATAGGCGTTGCCCTGCTTTTCGATGCGTTCCTTGTCGCTGATGCGGTAGGTGCCATCGAACAGGTTCTTGACGCCGTCGGCTTTGGTGGTGACGGTGATCGATTTGGCGGTTTGGACAACGGTCTCGAGGTAAACGCGGTCGGCCGGCCCGTCCTGCGCGCTCTTGCCGTTGTTCAGTTTCCAGTTACCCGAAAAATCGGGCTTATCGGTTGCAAAGGCGGCACAGCAGAAGCAAGCCGCCGCCAGCAAAATTTGCGTTCTCCTCAATTCGAGTCCTCAGTACCGCTCCAGGCGTGCTTCCTGCGCGGCCAATAGTTCTTCCTCGGCCTGCAGCCAGTCGTCGATTTCGGACCCGGATTCGTTGCCGCGCTCCACATAAAGCTGGTGCGCCCGCAAGCGGATCCGCTCTTCCAGCGGAAGGTCGTTTCCGACGGCATGTTTTGCAAACGGTTTGGATTCCACGCAATCACCTCCGTTACAAAATCCGGTGCTTTCCATTCTAACGCCGCCGCGGGAAGGCCATAAACGGGAGGCCGGGCGCCGAGGCGGGAAAAAACCGCGAAAATTCACGCGCACTTCACTGTTATCAGACGACTAACTCCTATAATGATAACAGTGAAACCCGTACACGCATTCCACGTCGTGCCGTCGCTGCCGGCGCCGCTCGAAGGCCTTCGGCAGTTGGCCTACAATCTGCGCTGGGCCTGGGACCATAGCACCATCGATCTGTTCCGCCGCCTGGACAGCGACCTGTGGGAGTCCACCGGGCATAATCCCGTGCGCATGCTCGGGCTGATGGAACAGGGGCAATTGCAGGCGCTGGCCCGCGACGAATCCCTGCTGGCGCACATGGCGCGCACGACGCGTGAATTGGAAACCTATCTGGCGGCGGAATCCACGTGGTACCGGCGCACTTATGGCCAGGTGGACGGTTTGCGGGTGGCTTATTTTTCAGCGGAGTTCGGACTGACGGAGTGTCTTTCGATCTTCGCCGGCGGGCTCGGAGTGCTGGCCGGGGATCATTTGAAATCGGCCAGCGATCTTGGGGTGCCGCTGGTGGCGGTGGGGCTGCTGTACCAGCAAGGATATTTCCGGCAGTACTTGAATGCCGCGGGGTGGCAGCAGGAATCGTATGAGGACAACGATTTTCAGAATCTCCCGCTGACTCTCGAGCGGAAGCCGGATGGCAGGCCGGTGTCGATCCATCTGGCTTTCGACGGGCGCACGGTGACGGCGCAGGTGTGGCGCGTGCAGGTGGGACGCGTGCCGCTCTATCTGCTGGACGCGAACCTGCCGGAAAACCGCCAGGAAGACCGCGACATCACCGACCAGCTTTACGGCGGGGACCTGGAGATGCGCCTGAAGCAGGAGATCCTGCTGGGCATTGGCGGATACCGCGCGCTGGAAGCATTGGGGATCGAGCCGACGGTGTGCCACATGAACGAGGGCCACTCGGCTTTTCTCGGGCTGGAATGGGTGCGGCAGTTGATGGAGAAGCGGAAATTGTCGTTCGCGGAAGCGCGCGAAGCGGCCTCGGCGGGATTGATTTTCACCACGCACACGCCGGTGCCGGCGGGTCACGACTATTTTCCGCCGGGGCTGATGGACCGTTACCTGGGCGCTTACATGAATGCGCTCGGTCTGAGCCGCTGGGAATTTCTGGCGCTGGGGAGGCAGAACCAGCATAACGATTCCGAAGAATTCTGCATGACGGTGCTGGCGCTCCGGATGGCGGCGTTCAGCAACGGAGTGAGCAAGCTGCACGGCAAAGTCAGCCGGCAGATGTGGAAAGCCATCTGGCCGGGCGTGCCGGAGGATGAAATCCCCATCGGGCACATCACCAACGGCGTCCATTTCCGGTCCTGGATTTCGCACGAGTTGAACCAGTTGTACGACCGCTACCTGGGGCCGCAGTGGCGCGAGGAGCACGCCGATACGAAACTCTGGCGGCGGGTGGAATCGATTCCGGCGGAAGAATTGTGGCGTACGCACGAGCGGCGCAGGGAACGGCTGGTGGCATATGCGCGGCGCTGCCTGTGCGCGCAGTTGCAGCGGCGGGGGGCATCGCCATCGGAAGTGAACGCGGCCGACGAGGTGCTGGATCCGGACGCTCTGACCATCGGATTCGCGCGGCGCTTCGCGACTTACAAACGGGCGGCGCTGCTGCTGAGGGATCCTGCGCGGCTGGAGCGCATTCTGAACCAGGCGGGGCGGCCGGTGCAGATCGTATTCGCCGGCAAGGCTCACCCGCGGGACGATGCCGGAAAGGCGCTGATCCAGCAGATCATCAAAACGGCGCAATTGCCGCAATTCCGGCGGCGGCTGGTATTTCTGGAAGACTACGACATGGGCGTGGCGCGCTACCTGGTGCAGGGATCGGACATCTGGCTGAATACCCCGCTGCGGCCGCTTGAAGCCAGCGGAACCAGCGGCATGAAAGCACTGGCCAACGGCGCGCTGAATTTCAGCACGCTCGACGGCTGGTGGGACGAAGCGTGGCAGAGAGCGGAAGCGGAGAAGCGCTTTGCCGGCTGGGCGGTCGGCCGCGGCGAAAGCTACGACAACGCCGACTATCAGGACCAGGTGGAATCGGCGGCGCTGTATGACCAGTTGGAGCACGAAGTCGTGCCGGCATTCTACGAGCGCGGGGCCGACCAGTTGCCGCGGCGCTGGATCAACGGCATGAAGTCGTCGGTAGCGATGTTGTGCCCCACGTTCAACATGCAGCGCGTGGTGAAGGAATATACCGCCGATTGCTATGCGGTGGCGCACGAGCGCTGTGGCGGCTTGATCGCGGGCAATGCCGATCGGGCGCGCGCGCTGGCGGCATGGAGCGAGCGCATCGCCAGGGAATGGCCGCAGGTTCGCGTGGAATCGGTGGACGGATTGCCGGAATCGCGCGTGGCGGTGGGCACCTATCTGCAAGTGCGGGCTCGGGTGCGCTTAGGGTCTCTTCAGCCTGGCGAAGTGTCGGTGGAACTGTATATGGGGAGGCTCGATGCCCACTCGGAAATCACCGGCGGCGTGGCGCTTCCCATGCAGGCGGCGGGAGGGCTGCGCGACGGGGTACAGGACTTCGAAGTCGCGGGGGTGCAATGCCGGGAAAGCGGATTGCACGGGTACACGATTCGGGTATTACCGTTCCACCGGGACGAAGCGAAGAGCTTTCTGCCCGGCCTGATGACGTGGGCATAGGGAAGTCCGCGAAAAGCACCGCTCCCTCGCGGTCGCGGCTCAGTAACGCGGTCGCGGCTCAGTAACGCGCCTAGCCGTGGGCCGCTTCGGCGCGGGTCAGCGGGACGACGATCGGGCGGGTCAAGCGGCGGAATTCCGACGTGGGCATGTGGATCACGTCGCGATGCGTACCGCCGTTGAATGCGATCAGGTTTTCATCCGCCATGGCGGCATCGAGATACACCGGGAGCATGTACAAAGGTCCCACCGGCGGCATGGCGCCCAATTCGCAATCGGGAAAGAGCTTGGACAATTCATGCTCCGTCGCCATGCGCAGTTGCTTGAAGCCAAGCTCCTGGCGCACCTCCTGAAAATCGACCAGTTTATTGGCCGGGACGACGAGTATGACGTACCCGATGTCGGTATGGACGACGACTGTTTTCGCAACCTCCGCCGGCGGCAGGTGCTCCGCCGAGGCGACCTCACGGGCCGTATAGGCGGTTCGGTGAATAGAGTGAGTGTAGACGGCCTGTTTGGCCTGGAGGAACTCTTCGAGACGTTCGAGGAGCGGCATAGCTACCTCCGCTACCCGCATTGTACTCCCGGACGCTCGTGCCGGATAGACATAGACTGTGAAAAAGCATATAGTTGGGTTGGTATTTTCAGTATTCGAGAGGTGAATTTAATGAAAATTTGCTGGTTTATGGCGGCCGCCCTATTATTGACGGGCTGCGGCAGGCAAGAGCGGCGCGAGGCCGTTTCGCTGTGCCAGGCGCTTAGCCAGAAGCAGGCGGACCTGGTCGCCGTAAACAACCTCGAGAAAGACCTCATGGCCAGCGTCCGGCCGTGGTGCGAAGGCATCATCAGCAACGGGGCCGGCAAAGGCAAGACGCTGGAAGAAAACGCGGAATCGGCCAAAACGCTGGCGATGTCGGCGAGCGACGTGGCCACCCAGTTAAGCCACCTGCGGCAGCCGATCTACGATCTTCCGCTTCATCAGGAATATCCGCAATCGGTGCGCAGCACGCTGATCAACAAGATCATGCAGCGGCAGAAAAAGCTACAGGAAATCCGGATAGCGCTGGACGCATCGGCGGCGGGTTTCCTGGATTTCTCGCGCAGCCGCGATTATAAGGGCGACACCTATCCGGCGGCGATCGATAAGTTGAATAACCTCACTTCGGGATATACCGCGCCGGAGGATGCGCTCGGCAAGGCGGTCAGCGATCTGAAGACGAAATACACCCTGACCGACGTGGACCTGGCGGGACGAACGTAAGGAACTGCACCGCTCCCTTGCGGTCGCGGCTCTGTAACGCCGTTGCCTATTTCGGCGTCGGATCGCCGCGCTTGATCAGGTAAGGATTTTTGTAAGCGTCGCGCAGCGCCTGCCTGGCGGCTTCGGGATCGGGGCCGCGCCCGCTTCCGCGTCCCGCCAACCCACCGAGTTCCATCGCGACCCCTTGGGCTTGCTGCATCAGTTCGGGCGGTGGAGCGGCGGTTCCCGCCTGCTGCAACTGTTGCCGGAGCTGCTGCAATTGGTCGACGATCTGCCGCCGCTCCGCGCGGATGGCCTCGGGAGTTGGCGGCTCCGGCGGAGCGCCGCTCATGCCCGCCCAAGTCATGTAGAAAGTCCACTTCGGCTGCGCTTTCAGGACTTCGGGCGAAGGGATGCTGCCCACCTCGCCGAGGGCGACCGGCTTGCCGTCGGCGATGGTCAGCATTTCGTAGTAGTAACGCTCGTCGAGGGTGCGGTAGTTGTCGTAGCTGACAACGTCGCAATAATTCCTGCCGGGGAAGAAGTTGTAGAATTCGCCGCCGGGCGCCGGGCCGTTCTGATTCCAGACCCAGATCAGGTTATTGAGGTGATGGACGTTGACCATGCGATTGTAGACTTCGCGATACAGCATGGCCGTGCCATAGGGTCCGGGACGGCCGCCCCACCAGAAGAACGTGCCGTTATTCTCATGCATGGGCCGCCAGAGCACGGGGATGTGGGCGTCCTGCAACTGCTTGAGATAGGCCGCGGCGGTGTCCATGTATTTTTCCCAACGCTGGTGCAGAGGCGAATCGGATGCGATCAGCTCCTGCCATTGGTCGTCGGTGAGGCGGGCCTGTACGCTGCCGCTCCAACTCGCTCCCGGTTTGCCGGGCTCGTCTTCGGTGGGACGGAGCATGTGCCAGCAGAGATAGATGATGGAGCCGGCGGCGGCCTGCTTCCTGGCCTCGGCGATCATGAGATCGCGATGGGTGATGGCGTCCTTGTCCTCAGCTTCAGTGAAGCCGAAATCGGAGCCCCAGATGGCGGGATACTTGCCGGTGATCTCGACGATGCGATTGGTATCGAGATTCCGCTCGTTGGGATAGTTGTGCTGTCCCGTGAGAATTCCCTTGCCGCCGATATCGCACAATTTTTTGAGAAGCGCGCGCGCTTCGGGGGTGGTATTTGGATTCACCGGCTCGCAGTTGTAGGGCGCGGGGGCGGCGGGGCGAGGCGCAGCGGCGCCGCGTCCGGCGCGCCCCAGCATCATGAGCCCGATGGCAGTCTGCCGGATCTGCTGCTGGAGTTCCGGAGAAGGAGTGTCGCTCCCCAATTGCTGAAGCTGTTGCTGGATGTGCTCGATTTGCTGCGGAAGCGAGGCTGGCGGCGCGGCGGCCTGAGCGAATACGTTGGCCGCTGCGCATAGGATGACGGCTACGGCAGCGATCGCGGATTTCGTCATGGGTTTACCCCTGGAAGCTCACGTTAGCACAGCGCGGGTGTGGCGGAATGTTCGCCAACGGAGGCAGGGAGAGAGGCTTAGGAACTCACCGCAGAGACGCTGAGGCGCCGAGAGAAAACGGAAAACAGACTTCACCACAGAGGCACGGAGGAGGAACCAAAGCAAAAAAACGAAGGCAAAATCCGAGGGCGCAGAGATGGCGGAGACCACGGAGGAAGCACGGTGGAGCGCGACATGAACATGGAACTGCGGCAATGTTCCCCCAACGCGAAGACGAAAGGCCGCGGAAATAGTCCGGAAGACGGCGAAGAGGACGCCGGTCCAGGTGACGGTTACCGGGGAGCGGGCTAACGATACGGTAAAGGTAAGTGCGATTTCGGTGTCGGGTCGATAAAATGGCCCTTAATATTTGTTTCCGTGGCCCTGCCAATCAAAAAAGGAGTTCAGGCTCTAAATAGCTATTGTCCGAGCAGTCACGGCACACGTATCAAAGCTGTGAAAGGAGTTTCCCATGCGCTCCAGTCGGCTTGTCGTACTATTAGCGGCGTCGTTCACCCTGGCTCCGGGCAGGGCACAGACCATCAGCTTTGAGACTCGACCGCTCACCGGGACGGCGCTTCAGAACGTCGTCGCTTTCACCCGTCTGTTCGGATACGTGCGTTACTTTCATCCCAGCGATCAGGCGGCCGTCGCCACATGGGACGGCTTTGCCGTATACGGTATGGGACAGGTGGAGGGCGCGCAAACGCCCACCGACCTGGCGACCGCACTGCAATCCCTTTTCGCGCCGCTGGCGCCCACCGTGCTGGTGTACCCCACCGGCCAAACGCCGGCCGTTCCGGCGGCGCTTCAGCCCGCCGATACCACCGGCCTCTCGGTCGTGCATTGGCAATATATCGGTTTCCCATCCACGGGTTCGAGCCCGTATAGCGCGTCGCGCATCGGCGCGCCCCTAAGCAACGGAGCGATACCTGCCGGATACACGGACCCGGCAGCGGCATTTGTCGCCGATCTAGGCGGCGGTGTTTCGGCGTTCGTTCCCACGGTTGTCTACTCGAATGCACAGGGGACCATGCCCAAGCCCACCGCATCCTTACCGTCGTTGCCTGGCCCGCCGTGGTCGGTCAGCGTGCGCGCGGTGCGCCTCGCCGCGCTGGCGGAAGCCTGGAACATTCCGCAGCACTTCTATCCATACTTCGACGTGGTGAATACAGACTGGGGGCAGGCGCTGGCGACGGCGCTCACCGCCGCCGCCATCAGCCCCGACGAGCCATCGTTCTATGCCGGGTTGTGCCAACTCGGCTCGGCTCTTGACGACGGGCATTTCAGCATCAATACCGGCCGTATGTCCCCGATTTCGCTCTACCTGCCGCCCATCGCTTGGGATTGGATCGAAGGCAACCTGGTGGTGACATATGTTGGCGACGCGCAAGGGCAGACCATTCAGGCGGGAGATGCCATTCTTTCCATCGATGGCCAGGCGGTTACCGATTTGATTGCTTCGGCCGAGGGACTCATCTCCGGAGCCTCGCGCCAATGGCTGCGCTATGAAGCACTCACCCAAATTGGCGCGGGCGCGTACGGTAGCACGATTCAACTGGAGACCGAGTCGGGAGGGCAACAGCAGGTGGTGGCGATGACGCGGACCACTCTGACCAACCTGTGGGAGCCTCTGGGGGCCACGCCGGAGCCGCGCCCGGCGGCGATCGCGGAACTCGAGCCGGGCATCTTCTACGTGGATGTCACGCGAACCTCGAGCGATCAGTGGAGTGCGGCCCTGACCGAGCTTCAGGGAGCCAGCGGCATTGTATTCGATTATCGCGGGTATCCGCAGTTCCTCCCGCAAGCTAACTTCGTGGCGACGACGGGTCCTGGAATCAAGCTGTTCATTCCGACGCCGCAACTGCCCGATCGGACCGGTCTTACGTTCAAGGATGTCAGTTGGGCTAACACTCCAACTTCGCCACTGCTCACCGCGAAACCTGTGTTCCTGACGGACGGGCGCGCCATCAGCTTCGCGGAGACGAGCCTGATTCTGGCCGCGGGGAATCACCTGGGCGATATTGTCGGCGGCCCATCGGCGGGGACGGACGGGAACGTAACCGGATTCAATCTGTTCGGCCTCTACTACGTCGGCTTTACCGCAATGAAGACCCTGAACTGGGATGGCTCGCAATACCATGGCATCGGCACTCGGCCTACCGTGCCCATCATGCGCACACGCGCCGGCGTTGCCGCGGGCACCGATCAGGTCCTGGAGCGGGGATTAGCGCTCCTGAGCAATCCGAGTGCTCATCCGGTAGGGCCTTGGGTTTCGAGCGCGGCAAGCTATCTGACGGAGAGCTGCAGTCCCGGGGCATTGCTCACCATCTTCGCGCCCGCCATCGGGCCGACCAGCGGGGCGAACATGAGGTTGACCGCGGCCGGACTGGTGGACACCACCCTCAACGGCACCCAGGTGCTGTTCGACACTTACCCGGCGCCGCTGGTCTATGTGGGACCGACGCAGATCAATCTCGTGGTGCCGTACGAACTGGCCGGACAAACCCACGCCCAGATGACGGTGATGTACCAGGGCCAGCAGGTGCTCTCGCTGGGGGTCGCCATGGTTCCCTCCGCGCCGGCCATTTTTGCCGCGGATGGTTCCGGGATAGGGCCGGGAGCGATCCTCAACCAGGACAGTTCTCCCAACTCAGCGGCCAACCCCGCCGAACGTGGGACAATCGTTCAGATCTTCGCCACCGGTGAGGGAACAATGGACAGCCCTGTGGCGGACGGAAGTATCACGGGTTCGGCATTGGCGCATCCGACGCTGCCAGTCTCGGTACGAATTGGCGGCCTGGCTGCCGAAATCGACTACGCGGGCGCGGCTCCCGGACTGGTCGCAGGGGCGTTTCAAGTGAACGCGCGTATTCCCGCGGGCGTGACGCCGGGTGCCGCGGCGGTATTCATCACCGTCGGCGTTGCCAGCAGTCAGCCGGGCATAACGGTTCAGGTGCGTTGAGTGCACAGGCTGTCCCGGCCGCTGGAATGGTCCGGAACACGGCGAAGAGGACGCCGGTCGAGGTGTGTGCATTCCTTCCCAAAAAGGAGTAAAATAAGCACAGGAAAAGCGGATATCCGAGTATGGCTAGAATTCAGCCCGTCTTATCGCCGACCGAGCTCGCGCTGGTGGACCAGATGGCCGAGATCACCGGTTCGAAGCGCACCGACGTGATCAAAAGCGCGTTGGCAGTGTACCACTGGTTCGTCCGCCAGGCGCTGACCGGCAGCCAGGTGGTAGCGCGGAAGGCGACCGGGGAGGAAATCGCCATCGAGACGGCCGAACTCGCGGTTCTCGAAGGCAAAGGCAATCGCCTCAGTGCGGAAGAATTGGGCGTGCTCGCGAAACAACTGGCAGGGGCGTCCGACGCGATGGAAGCGGCCCGAATCAAAGAGCGTCTCACGCGCGGTTTTTACGGGATCTGAGTCCGGATTCCCTTATGCCAACAGTGCGCCGCCGAAATGTTCTTCCGGCTCTATTCCAGCATCTACTCGATCGCATTCAGAGCAGGAGAATCCCGGCGTCGCAATTGGAAATGCTTGCGAAATGGCTGGATGGCGAACCGGAAGTACCGGAGGGCCTTTGGTACAAGCGATTCTCTGCGACGATCGTGTGCGGCGAAGGCGGATTGATCAAGACCTTCCTGCTACCGGGGCAGGCGCCGAAAGGGAAGCGTTTGCGGTAAGGCCGCCGCGCTAGGCCCAATACGGTTCAGTTAAGCCTGGGCTCCCAGATCGCTCTCTCCGGCTTTTGCCCCCAGTCGGTCGGGGCGTTGACGGGTCCAGGTCGCGCAGAACGATCTGTCTCCAAGTGGCCGACGACTGGATCAAACGTCAGGTCACGGTTCCCAGATGGCCGTTTGGGGGCCCTGAGCGCCGTAAGGTCCGAGACGGCGACTCGGTCGGACGGCCGAACCTCTCTCCTCCTGCTGATGTGAGCAGCGTTTCTCGTTCCCTGCGTATGATGCCAGCAGTTCCGGGGTCGGTTGTCCGGCTTTGGCATTCCACCTCTGCAGTACTTGCGGACGGAGTACTATCGCTTCAAAATCGCGGCACAATCCAATCTCGGTTCGGGAAGGAATCCCGTTTCGCTGCCGGCGGGGTTTTTGCAGCGCAGCAGAGTAGATTCCAGATTGACTTTCAATCAAAATCCACAGTACACTGCCAGTAATGCTGCGTTGCAGCAAATTGCTTGCAGTCAAGCGGTCTTGGTATACAGTCTTACAAAACTGGGAGTGGACGTGAACGAAACGAGTCCTGTTCATCCCGTCGATCTCCTCGGGTTCAGCCGGCTGGCTGTTGACGGCACCGTGCGTGTGACCGACTTGATAGAGGCGATGCACCACGCCATTACGGGCGCCCCTCGAATCCTCGCTACGCCAGATCGAGGGATTGCCAGCCGCATTACGGGCCTGGTTTACGACAGCATCCGTGCGATAACCGGATTGGTGGGTGGTGGGATTGATGCCACGCTCATCCCGCTCATTCCCATGCTGCGGGAGAGGAGGCCGACACCCGAGCGCGAGGCCGTGCTGGCCGTGCTGAACGGCGTGATGGGTGACTACCTGGCAACGACTCACAACCCGCTCGCCATTTCCATGCGCCTGCGCCAGAAGGGCCGGCCCTTAACCCTGGAAATGCCAGCTCTGGCTGCGGCGATTCCCCGTCCGAGCAGAAAGCTGTTGTTGTTGGTCCATGGCCTGTGCATGAGCGACCGCCAATGGACCCGGAAGGGGCAAAACCATGGGACTGCGCTAGCCCGCGACCTGGGCTACACTGCGATCCATCTGCACTACAACGGCGGTTTGCACATTTCCGCCAACGGGCGAGCATTTGCCAATTTGATCGAGGACCTCCTCGATCGATGGCCTGTACCCTTGGAAGAGTTTGCCATCCTGGCCCACAGTTTGGGCGGCCTCGTTTCCCGCAGTGCCTGGCACTACGGCACGGCGGTGGGGCACCGGTGGCCGCACCGCTTGGACAAACTCGTTTTCCTCGGCACACCGCACCATGGAGCGCCGCTGGAGCGCGTAGGGAACTGGGTAAACGTCGTCCTGGAGTTGAGCCCTTACACTTCACCTTTGGCCCGTCTCGGAAAGATTCGCAGCGCCGGCATCACCGACCTGCGCTATGGCAACCTGCTGGATGAAGATTGGGAAGGCCGCGATCGCTTCGATCGTTCCGGGGACCACCGGCTCCCGGTGCCGCTACCCCAGAATGTGCGATGTTACGCGATTGCCGGAACCATTGAGACCAAGAGCACCGAGCTCGGTTGCGGGCTTCCAGGGGACGGGCTCGTGCCGGTGAACAGCGCTCTGGGCCGTCATCACGAGCCTGGCCGCTCTTTGTCCTTTGCCAAATCCCGGCAGTGGATCGGCTACGGCATGAACCATTGGGACCTGTTGAATAAACCCGCGGTGTACAAGCAGATCGTGCGATGGCTCGCGTGAGGGGCGCATCGCCGCCATCTGCAATATGCTGCCAGCCGCTCTAGCCGCCGCTGGAAGGTAAGCTACCGAACAAGAACACATAACTCTGTCCACAACACCCGCTTGCCGACCATCCTGGAGCATTTTCCGATTCCAATGATCTGACCGGGCTGCCCAGGCGCTTCCCCCAGGCCGTTTGGGGCCATTGTACGAGTCGGCGACGATACACCCGGAGGCGCGGGCTGGGCACTTCCGGTGGTTCGGGCGTTTCACGTCAACTGACTCCGTTGGTGCTCTCCCGCGGCGGGTCGGATCCATCCATCTGGTTCCGGCTGAACATCCATATAGCGCCCGCTGGTGCGTCAACTCCGGTTCTTCGAACGATCCATTTCGGACCAGAATCGCGCCGCCGGACGGCGGTGGTTTGCCTGATGGACAGCCGCAACGGTTCCATTGCTACGGCTTATCGTATGCGAGGGAAGAGGACAGATCGCGGTAGGCCTCGGTCTGCTGCTGAAGCGTTGCAGCCACCTGTTCTGCCGTGCCGACAGCATCTGCGCCGGCAATGAAACGGCGCGGTGGCCTTTCCTGATTCGAAATTGTAATCAATGCCTGTGCGAGCTTGGCGGGGTCGCCGGCCTGCTGACCGTTGTAGCCTTTCCAAAATTCCATTTGCTTCGCTCTGCGCTCGTTGTAGTCCTCGATCATCCCCTCGGCGAAATTTGTTGACTCCTCAGTCAGAAGTTCAGTGCGAAAAAAGCCCGGATTGACAGTGATGGTGTCGATACCAAATGGTTCGATCTCGGCCTGTAGCGACTGCATCCATCCCTCAAGGCCGAATTTCGACGCAGCGTAGGCGGTACCGAATTCAAACCCGATCAGGCCCGCAGTTGAGGAGATTGTGATTATCAGGCCAGAACGCTGCTTGCGCATAACCGGCAGGACGGCGCGGGTGACATTCATCGGGCCGACAAGACTGGTGGACAGTTGACGTTCCATCTGCTCCGGCAA
>Ga0181521_10002902_pt1 | contig 20434 bp, 13 predicted proteins | sample PEATcosm2014_Bin_32_FD_119764 | JGI IMG/M metagenome (GOLD analysis project Ga0181521, IMG submission 119764) | Peatland microbial communities from MTU Mesocosm Facility, Houghton, MI, USA - PEATcosm2014_Bin02_60_metaG | ecosystem: Environmental > Terrestrial > Soil > Wetlands > Peat | place...
AGGGGGGCGCCGCAATTTTCTTTGCGGTATGGCGGGCTCCATCCTGTTTACGATTGTATTCGGGCTGGCGGGCGGCTTGCCGCTGTTCACGCTTGCCTGGATCGGCAACCGCCTGGTCCAGTCGCTGGGTTGGGCCGGCATGGTCAAGATAGCGTCCCGATGGTTCTCCTACTCTTCGTACGGAACCGTAATGGGAGTGATCAGCCTGAGTTTTCTCTTTGGCGACGCCGCCTCGCGCGAGTTCATGTCGCTATTGATCGGGGCCGGACTTGGCTGGCGCGGCTTGTTCTATGCGGCTGCCGCGACGCTCGCCATTTTGCTGCTCGTCAATCTGGTTCTGCTGAAAGAAACGCCGGAGGCGATCGGTTATCCCGAACCGCCGGTCAACCCGGCGAACCTGTTCCAGGGCGAGGGCGAGAAGCACCGGCCGGAGAGCCTGCGCTCTCTGCTGAGCACCTTTGCCCGCAGCCGCGTCTTCTGGCTGGTGTGCCTGCTGTCTTGCGGCATCACCCTTCTGCGGGAGACCTTCAATCTCTGGATCCCCACGTACTTTACGCAAGCGCTGGGACTTTCAGTTGCCGATGCTGCGCAGAAGAGCGCGCTTTTCCCCCTTTTGGGCGGAATCTCGGTCCTGCTGGCGGGCTTCCTGAGCGACCGTCTTGGAAAAGCGGGCCGCGCGGCCATTATTTTTTATGGCATGCTGCTGTCGGCAGCCCTGCTGTCCGTACTGGCCCTCGCCGGATTCGGAGCGTCGAAAGCGGCGCCCATCGCGCTGGTTTCGCTGGTCGCTTTTACGATGATCGGGCCGTATTCGTACCTGGCGGGCGCGATCTCGCTGGACTTCGGCGGTAAGCAGGGCAGCGCCACGGCGTCGGGACTCATCGATGGGGCCGGATATCTGGGAGGAGTTCTGGCCGGAAACGGTTTTGCGAGCGTGTCGGTAAGGTGGGGATGGAAGGGCGCCTTTGCCTCGTTGGCAATGGTGGCGTTGCTCTCGGGGGCCGCAGCCGCGGTCTATCTGAACCATCAGAGACGGCAAGTCTGAGCCGGGAAACTCCCCTGGGCCGCTATGCCGCTGGCGTGCCCTTGGTGACGGCTCCATCGCCTCCCGCGGCGCGCCAGCGCGGTTGCGTTTCCGTGACAATGGCCCCGATAATCTCGTCCAGCCCATAGCGGATGTGGCTGCGCATGGCGCGGTCGGCCGCCTCCGGATCGGCGCCGCACAGCACCTCGCTCAAATCCCGATGAGAGCGCGGCGGCCGTTTCTGATGATGGACGGCGACATCGAACAGCCAGTTGAAGATCAGCACCTGGTTTTTTTCGAAGGCTCGCGTCAGGGCTTCCGATCCGCTGCACCCGGCTATGTGCATGTGGAACTCCAGATGGTAGGCATGCACCTCGAAGAGAAACTCAGCATCGGTCGCGCCGCCCACGCAGCGATTGAAGAGCACGTCGGTGTGCTCCGCCATGCGGCGCAACTCGCGGCGTTGTTGGCGCGTGGCGTTTTCCACGAACAGCCGCGCCGCCTGGGTCTCCAGAGCCTCGCGCAGAATGTAGCTGTCGCGGATATCCTCGGGGGTCGGAATGCGGACGCGCGTTCCGGCGCGCGCCTTGGTCTCCACCAGGCCATCGGATTCCAGACGCTGCAAGGCCTCCGCGACCGGCAACTGGCTCATGCCGAGCATGGCGGCGAGTTTGCGCCGCGAAAGTCCGGAGCCCATGGGAAACGCACCCCGCAGGATGCGCTCCCGAATCGCCCGGTAGGCACTGTCGGAGAGGGTTTCAAGGGGCGAATCGTTCATCACTGTGCGGCACTCATCACACACAGCTTAGCAGCACTGAGGCTGGCGCAAAGTCGCCGGATTCGCGCCGCCCAGCGGGCCCTTTGCGCAGCTAGGGACGCTCGCCCCGCGCCAGCCGCCGGTTGATATCGTCCAGCGCCGGCATCACATCCGAGATGCCATCTACCACGTAATGCGCGCCAGCCTGGCTCATCCGCTGGTAAGCGCGCGCCAGCCTGGCGTCCAGAATCGCGGGATCCGCCGCGGCCACCTGCTTTTCGGTCATCCCCAGTTCGTTTCCGGTCTTGGCCAGTCCGATAGTCCACATTCCCGCGTTCAAACCCTCCGCGATGTCGGGCAGCGTATCGCCGATCTTGACGAACGCTTCCATGGGGTAGGTTTGCAACAGAATCGCGTTTTGCAGGCACATGTACGGATGGGGCCGCCCGGCGGGCACCTGGGTGGCGCAAACGGTGGCGTCCGGCGAATAACCGCGCCGTGCGGCTTCCGCCGCCAGAACGTTGGTCATTTCCTCGGTATAACCGGTGGTCGAACCGATTTTCAGACCGCGGCGGCGAAACTCGGCAACCGCCTCGAGCGTTCCCGGAATCAGATCGGCATAATCGGCCAAGCATGCCAGTTGCAACGGGATAAAATCGCGAAACATCTCTTCTATATCGCACTCTTCCGGCTTGCGCCCATGGACGGACTCCCATCGCCGCGCCACATTCTCGTCCTGTGAGATGCGCGCGATGTGGACGCGCTTGTGGGCGCCCATCGGCGCGCGGGCCTCCTCAATGGAAATCTCCACCCCTTTCCGCTGATACACCTGCATGAAGACAACCGCCGGGGCAAAGCAGCCATAATCCAGGGTTGTCCCCGCCCAATCGAGCAGAACCGCCCGGAGCGGGCCACGGTAGGAACGCTGAAAAACGAAGTCCATCTATCGATTCCTTCTTTCCTCGAATGCGGCGCGCGCGCCGCTTATCGGACCGCGGCGCATGTTTCGGCCGGCCGGCTCAAATCGATCTCCATCTCGCCCAACGTGGCGCGGATGGCCGCCAGCAGATCGCTGGCATCGCTGGGAAAGATCCGGCCGATATGGCCAATGCGGAAGCAGTTGCCTTCGGTCACCTTCCCTGGATAGATTACGTACCCCTTCTCGTTCAGGCGGCGATAAAATTCGTCGAAGCGGAAGTTCGCATGGTTCGGATAGCGGAAGGATGTGATGATGTAGCCCTGGTTCTTCCGTTCGAGGTACTCCTCGAAACCCAACGCCCGCATGCCGTCGACGAGCGTGCGATAGTTTGCGCGGTAGCGCGCGGCGCGCCCTTCCACGCCTCCCTCCTCTCGCAGTTCCTGGAGCGCCTGGTGAAAGGCCAGCAGCGCGTGGGTCGGCGGAGTGAAGCGGAATTGCCCGTCGCGCTCCAGGCCCTTCCACTGCGCCAGCAGGTCCAGGCTGACGCTGCGGGCAAAGCCTTCGGTGGCCAGCAGGGCTTCCCGCCGCGCCAGCACAAATGCGAAGCCCGGCACGCCTTCCACGCACTTGTTGGCGGAAGAGACCAGGTAGTCGATGGAACAATCCGCCAGATTGAACGGCACGGCGCCGAAGCTGCTCATAGCGTCGACGAAGTAACTGCGGTTGAATCGCTTGACCGCGGCGCCCACTTCGCGGATCGGGTTGAAGATGCCGGTGGTGGTTTCGCAGTGGACCATGGCGACGTGGGTAATCGTCGTATCGTGTTCCAGCACGGAGGCGACCTGGTCCGCTTCCGGCGCACGCGTCTCCGGCGAAGCGAGCGCGACAGTGGAGATGCGGAGAGCGCGCGCGATTTGCTCGATGCGGCGGCCATAGGCGCCATTGATGACGACGAGCATTTTGCCGGCGGGCGGCACGGTCGAGGAGATCACGGATTCCAGCGCAAATGTGCCGCTCCCTTGCATGAGGACGGCTTCGTAGCCCCGGTCCTGGACGCCGCCCAGCGCCAGCAATTCGCGGCGGATCTCCCGCACCACCCCGATGAACTCGCTGTCGCGCGAACCTAAGTCCCGCAGCATAGCCAACTTGACCGGGAGGCTGGTGGTCAGTGGGCCGGGAGTAAATAAAACCTTGTCCTTGGCGCGATGCAGTGGTTGTTTGTCGGTCATAGATCAGCTCCGGGCCGCTTGGAAAGCGAAGGGCTGCGCGACGGTAGCCCCAGAGGCGGTGACGAATCCGCCATTATTGCACACGTTTCCGCGGCCCGGCATTTCGAGGCCATACTGGCATGCCACATAGAAGAAACGCAAGTATAAACTACCGCGGGACTGATCGTCAATTGCGAGCAATTTGGTAGTAATTAGTCACGGTTTTGTAATGTTTCCAACGCCAGCGAGCGGCCCGGCCCGCTCTAAATGTGACATGCCAGTTACAGCTAAAAAATCTTGACTTAGCGCCCGTGCGTGCTTAAACTTTACTTTGGTTTCCCCCTCGCAGTGAGCGGCTCTAATGCCCGGTTCCGTAAAGGAGATTACTATGCGAAACTCGCTTGAACTATCGATTTGCGCCCTGATTCTTGCACTGCTGCCGGCGGGCACCCTGCTCGGCCAAACCGCCAACGTCAACGGACAGATCGTGGACTCGCAAGGCGGCGGCGTGCCTGGAGCGGCGATTGCGTTGACCCGCACCTCCACCAACCAGGTAGTCCGCGCGCACAGCAACCCGGAGGGCTACTTTCAGTTGCCGCCGGTGCCTCCCGGCAACTATGAAATGACGGCAGAGGCCAAGGGTTTCGCCTTGGCGAAGGTCCCCGCGCTCACGTTGGAGGTGGACCAATCGAAAGTAGTGAATCTGGTCTTGCAGCCGGCCACCATGAAGGAAACCGTCAACGTGGTGGAAACCGCCCCGGAGTTAAACGTTGATCAGGCCGACCGCAGCCTCCTCCTGGACCACAGCTTTGTCGACGGTATTCCGCTGAGCGTGAGAAATCCGCTGCAACTTATTAACTTCAGCGTGGGCGTGACCGTCGGCGACGACGGCCTTTCCGGTCAGAACACCACCAGCGAAAGCCGCACCAACACTTTCCGGATCAATGGCGGGCTGGGCTCAACCACCGACATTCTGGTGGATGGCGCCACCGATACCACCGCTTACTACAATGAGGCGGCTGGCATACCAGGAGTAGACGCGGTCCGGGAATTCCGCGTATACACGGACGCCTACGCTCCCGAGTTCGGCCGCACCAGCGGCGGCATCGTCAGTTACGCCCTGAAATCCGGGACCAATACGATCCACGGTTCGGCATTCGAGTATCTTCGCAACAGCGACATGGATGCGGAGGGGTTCAATGGCGACAAGGCCGGATTGGCCAAACCGACCTTCCGGAGAAACCAGTTCGGCGGCACGCTGGGCGGTCCGGTTCTTCTCCCCGAGCTTTACAACGGTCACAATAAAACCTTCTTCTTCGTTTCCTACGACGGCCTTCGCGACTCCTCCGAAGGTTCGTTTACGGGGACCATGCCGACCGCTCTCGAGCGTGCCGGGAATTTCTCCAAAACCTACCAGTCCAACGGAACTCAGATCGTCATCTACGATCCCAGCACGACCACGTTGAATTCCGCTGGAGCGTACATTCGCACGCCGTTCGCGGGCAATATCATCCCCGCCTCCGAGTTCAACCCCATCGCGGTGAAACTGCTCTCTTACTATCCCCTGCCGAATCAGCCGGGAATCGGCCAGAGCGATTCGAGCAACTATTTCTCCAACGCCCCGGGCACGGATACGAACGATCGGCTGGACGTGCGCATGGATGAGCAGATATCCAGCAAGCAAAGCCTTTTCGGTCACTACAGCTATTTCGCCGACCACATTTATTACAGCAACTACTATGGCAATGGACTGGCTCCCGAGGATGCCCCCGACCGCATCCCGGGAATCAATCTTGCCGTCGGCCATACCTGGTCGATCTCGCCGTCGTTGGTTTTCGAAGAGCATTTTTCCTACGCGCATAACGAATCGCAGCGCAACGAATCGCTGCACGTCGCTCCCGATTCGCTGGGCTTCCCAAGCAGCATTCTGCCGGGCCTGACCGGGACCATGTCGCCCTCCCTGTCCATCGGCGGGGCCAGCGGCCTGGGAGACTATTACCCGTACGAAAGAAATAAATCGTCGGTTTATCAGTACCGCGCCGATTTTTCCTGGCTGCGCGGATCTCACACTTTCAAGTTCGGCGTCGATCTGCGGGATTACCCCACGTCGCTCTACGATCCGGAGCAGTTGGCGATTACCACGACCGGCTCCTTCACCGGAGGTCCGAACGCCAATTCCATCGCCTCGGCTTCCGGCAGCGGTATCGCGGACCTGCTTTTGGGCGCGGCGCAGGTGCAAAGCGGCTATGAACCGCAGACCATCGGCCATCATTTCTACTATGGCGCCTACGCGCAGGATGTCGTAAGGCTCACCAGGAACCTCACCGTGACCTATGGTTTGCGCTGGGGCTATGAATCCGGCGAAGTGGAAAACACGAATCAGTACAATTACATCGATTTGAACTCGCCTTCGCCGATCGCTTCTCAGGTTCCGCAATTTCCCGGGCTGAAGGGCGGCGTCGGCATTCCGGGACTAAACGGGACCAGCCGCGACCTGCAACTCGCCACATCGCACTTCGACCCGCGGCTGGGCGTCAGCTATGCCTTGAACTCGAAGACCGTCATCCACGCCGGATATGGCATATTTCACCTGCCCGTCGCCGCTTGGGAGCAATACCCGGATGCGTATGGCACCACGCGCGTCTCCAGCTCCATCGTGGCGCAGCCCAATGGAGTGACGCCGCTGTTCAATCTGAGTAACCCGTTCCCACAAGGTTTGCCCACTCCCTGGGGCAGCGGCGCCGGACTTGCGATTGCACTGGGACAGACCATCGAGGGGCCTCTGCGCACGCAAAGCATTTCTTACATGAATAGCTGGTCCTTCGATATTCAGCGGCAACTGCCCGGGAAATTCGTCGTCACCACGGCCTATGTCGGCAATACCGGCGTCCATCTGCCCACGCCTATCGATTACAATCAGCTTCCCGTCAGTGATCTGGCTCTTGGAAACGCTCTGCTGGCGGTAGTCCCCAACCCGTTCTACGGCGTCATCACCGACCCCAGTTCCACGTTGAGCCTGCCCACCGTGCAGTATTCGCAACTGCTCCGCCCTTATCCTCAATTCATCGACGTGGGTGCGATCAACGTCGGGGCGGGACATTCCTCTTATCACTCCGGGCAACTCACCGTGGAAAAGCGTCTCGGGAGCGGTCTGGCGACTTCGCTCGGGTACTCTTTCAGCAAGATGCTGGACAATGTGGGCGACATGACCGACGTGGCCGGCGCGCAGCACGGATTCCAAAACTACGATTGCTTCAGTTGCGACAAGTCCCGCGCCGATCAGGACGTGACGCAATCGCTGCGCTGGAGCACGCGATACGAGCTGCCTTTCGGTCAGGGGAAGTCGCTTGAACCACGGGCTCGCGTCGCGCGTGTTCGGCGGATGGGCCATCAGCGCGGTTTACACCTTGAACACCGGCCGGCCGGTTTATGTCACGTCCACCAACAATTCGCAGCTCCTGGGGGCCGGGTGGCACCCCGATGGCACCGGCAACTATTTGCGGCCCAACGCCACCGGAGTCTCCGCAGCCCTGCCGGGCGGGCCGCAGATCTGCAATAACTGCGAGTACTTCAACACCGCGGCGTTTTCCAAAACTCCGGAATTCGCGCTGGGCAACGTGAGCCGTTACCTTCCCGACGTAAGTTTGCCGACCGGCAGGAACTGGGACACCATGATCGAAAAAGGGTTCTCCATCAAAGAGCGCTGGCATATGATCTTCCGCGGCGAGTTCCTGAACGCCTTCAATCAGGTGGTTTTCTCCGGACCGACAACCAGCATCACTTCGTCCAGTTTCGGGTACATTTCGCTCAGCCAGAGCAATAACCCGCGCAACGTTCAGTTGAGCTTGCGAGCGACCTTCTAAAAGAAGAGGATGGATCATGCTGCGCATTGCCTGTTTGCTGTTCGCCGCCGGAGCGGTTTTCGGCGCCGACCTGATTGTCATCAATGCCAACGTCATAACGGTTGATCCATCCAAGCCCCATGCGGAAGCGTTCGCGGTGGAAAACGGACGCATTTCCGCGGTCGGAAGCAACGCTGAAATCCGGCGGTTGGCCACTCCATCCACGAAGGTCCTCGACCTCAAGGGCAAGACCGTGACGCCGGGGTTCAACGACGTACACCTTCACCCGCGCGCGGTTTTCGCGGACGATTCGCCCTACTCGACGCCTTGGCTGGGGCCCGATAAAGTCAAGAACATGGACGAGTTGATCGCGGCCTTGAAGAAGAAAGCCGGCGACACTCCCAAAGGCACGCTGGTCGGCGGCGATCGTTATGACGATATTTCGCTGGGCCGTTTTCCCAACCGGCATGACCTGGACAGGGCTTCGACGGACCACCCCATCAGCATCACGCATGCCTCGGGACACGTCACCTCGGTCAATTCGTACATGTTGGAGGCATCGGGGATCACGAAAGATACCAAGGACCCTCCCGGCGGATCGTTCGATCGCGATCCGGACGGTACTCCCAACGGGGTGATTCGCGAAGCGGCCAGAAGCCTTCTGAAGCGCCAGCCCAGGCTGGAGATTCCCCCCAACGAGGAGACCGCGGGGCTGGTGCGTTGTTTCCGCGAATACGCCGCCCGCGGCCTCACCAGCGTGGGGATCGCGGGGGGCACTCCCGCATCGTTCCGCCAGATACAGGCCGTGCGCGACGCCGGAAATCCGGTGCGCGTCGGCTTCATGTTCTATGAGGCGCACTTTCCCGCTTTGCGGGCGGTCGGATTGAAGAGCGGCTTTGGCGACGACCTGCTGCGCCTCACTTCCATCAAGGTTTTTCACGGCAACTCGCTCAGTGGACGAACCGCCTGGCTCAGCGAGCCTTACTCCGACCGGCCGGGTTACTATGGCATTCCGCCGGCGCGTTCGCAGGAGGATCTCGACAAGGCGTTCCAGGAGATGCACGATGGCGGCTGGCAGATCGCGACGCACTCCAACGGAGATCGCGAGATCGACATGGTGCTGACAGCCATCGAGCGCGCGCAAGCCAAGAACCCGCGGCCCGATCCGCGCCATCGGATCGAACACGCCAGCGTGATGACCCAGGCGCTGCTGGACCGGGCCAAAAAGGACGGCGTGATTCTGGTCTTTCATTCTTACATGTGGGAGCACGGAGAAAAACTCGAATCCTATGGCGAAAAACGTCTGGCCATGATGCATCCTTATCGCACCGCCATCGATATGGGGATCCACGTGGCCGGCCACTCCGATTCCACGGTCTCGGCGGCCGATCCGCTGCTGCGCATCCAGGACATGGTGACGCGCCGCGGATCGAACGGCAAGGAATACGGCGCCAATCAGAGGGTCACGGTGGATGAAGCCATCAAAGTGTGGACGCTCGACGGGGCCTACGCTACTTTCGAAGAGAAGATCAAAGGCTCCATCACGCCCGGCAAGCTGGCCGACTTTGTCGTGCTCGGAGCCGATCCCAACAAAGTTTCGCCGCTCGCGATCAAGGACATAGCGGTGATTTCCACCTACATCGGCGGCAAGCTTGTATTTTCGGCTCCGGCCGGGAGCGGGCAATAGGCGCCGCTCCCGTCAGAAGGCGCAGAGCCGAGGCGAGCCGAGGCCGGTTTCGTCGTGGTCGATTTCGACGACGGCGCAATTATCGGGAATTTCGGCGCCGTCCCAACTTCCCGTCAGGTGCGCCCAGGCGGCCAGCATGACGACGCCATGGCAAACCACCAGGATGTTGCCATGGGGGTGGCGGGCGCGCAATGTTTCAAGCGCGGCGATGACGCGCGTTTGCACGGTTTCGGCGCTCTCGCCGCCGGGCGGCGTCCAGTGCCAGGGACGCCGCGGGTCATAGGCGGGATCGCCGGTGACGAGTTCGGCGAAGGCTTCGTAAGCGAGTCCCTTGAGGGATCCGAAATCGCGCTCGTGGAGCGCCGGGACGATTTCGAGCGGGGCGTGGAAACGTTCCGCGAGGATGCGGGCGGTCTGCTCGGCGCGCAGGAATTCGCTGGATACCACCAGGGCGGGTTGAAAGCGCGCGGCGATGTTTTCGGCCACTTGCCGGGCCTGTCGACGGCCCAGATCGGTAAGCGGCGTATCGTCTTCGGCAAAAACGCGCCGCTGGTTCGCCTGGCTTTCCCCGTGGCGAACCAAAATCAGTTTACCCATAGAGTGTTTTACGCTGCTTCTTCCGGTTGCGAAAAAGCGCTCCCAGTGAGACTATCCACGCCAGAGCGCTGATGCCGGCCATGACGCGCTGCTCGGCGGTGCCGCGGTAGCGCAATTCGATGCGGGTTGCCGCGGCCGGCGCGGGGTGCAGCACGATGAAGCCCAGGCGATCCAGCGTCATGGGAATTTCGCGGCCGTCCTGCGTGGCGCGCCAACCGGGATCGGCATTCACCTGCAGCGCCACCACCGAACCGGCGGGCGCCGGGCCGGCAATCGCGATGGCGCTGTACCCCATCCATTGCACGGAGAGCGGCGGGCGGGAGGGATCTTCCATGGCGGCGACATAGGGCTCGAGCGCCGCGGGATGCTCGCGCGGATCCGCATCGGGCAGTTCCTCGGGGCGCATCAGGTGCGCCAGGGGACGCGCGGGCAGAGCGTAGATCGTATCGTCCTCGAGGTGGTAGACCGCGGGCAAAACGCCGGAGATGCGCTCCCCTCGCACGAAATCGCGATAGTATTCGCGCGATTTCGGGCCGTGCACCACCACGTATTGGGCGCCCAGGGCTTGCAGCGTGAGAAGCGTGTCTTCGGTTTCGCGGCCTGGGCGCAGATTGCCGGCGGCGCGGATGCGATACGCCAGATCCACGGGAATGCGGTTTTGCAGGCCGGTTTCGAAACCGCCTCCCACTTGCGGCAGATCGAACCAGGTGTCCAGGCGAAAGCGCAAGCCGCCGGAAGCGAAGACCCGACCCTCCGGGGGATGGCGATGGATCCAATCGGCCAGTTGATACTCGACGGAATGGGCGGGCGGCTCGGGCAGCCAGTCATGCCATCCCTGGGTGCAGTAGGCCCAAAGCTGCGGCGCGCCCACCAGCAGCATGACGCCGGCGCTTCCCACGGCGCAAAGCCGCACCGTGGAATTGGGGCTGCGCATGGCAAGCCGCAGGGCCTCCACGATGGCGAGGGCCGCGAAGAGCTCGAATTCGATGGCGTAGCGGCGCGATTCGGGAATGGTATCCACGCCGTAAACGTAGAACGCGGTAGCGATGAAACCGAAGGCGAACGCTCCCAGGGTGACGAAGCAGAAATAAAAGGAGCCGTGAAAGAGGCGGAACAGGATGCGGATGGCGATCACTCCCGCGGCCAGTCCGCCCAGCAGCCAGAGCTGCCGCGCGTGAAGCTGGTAGGCGAAAGAATCCGCCGGCCAATTGAACGCGATGGTCTTCACGAAGCTGGGGGTGAGCCAGAAACAGGCCAGCAGGTAGGCGAGCGCGGCCGCTGCCAAGGCGCGCCAGGCCGCGAAATGCGGGACAGTCTTGGCCGGGAGGCCTGTTTCACCGTGCGTTTCCCCGAAGGCGGCGAGGAGCAGCAGGACGCTGGAAATCGCCAGGCCCATGGCCGCTACCCAATTGCACAGCGGAATGGCGGCCAGCAGCAGCGCGGCGGCCAGAATGCGGCCGTAACTGCGTCCCTTGGCTGCGCGCCACACGGCCAGCAATGCCAGCGGCAGCAGCGTGAGCCCGGTATTGTGCGGCCCTTCGCCATATTTGGCCAACACTTGAATGCGCCAGGGAAGCTGCACGATGCCGCGGTCTTTTTCCACCGCCGGAAACAGCGCGTAGGAAGGCGAAATGAAACTGTAGGCCAGCGCCGCGGCGAAGGCCCACTTGCGGCTGCGCGTGAAATACAGCGCGAAGACGAACAGGGTGACCGGGCCCAGACAGGTGGCCAGCGAAACGATGGTGCGATAAATGGTGTCCGGCGAAAGGTGCGGCAGCAGGCGAATGAATAGCGCACTCAAGTACGGCAGGCCGGGGACGTACAGGAATCCGGTGGGCAGCCCGCAATAGGGCAGCGGGTTCCATCCCCAGGGATTGGGCTGTTCGGCGATAAAGCGCGCCATCCCCACGTAGCCGAGCTCGATGGAACCGCGGAAGGGCAAATCTCCCGGCAGGAAGAGCGGCCAGTTGAGCCACAGATTCAGCAGGAAAATCGCCAGGCCCAACAGCGGCGTGGCCAGGCGCTTCACGCGCGCCGCTCCGTGCGGATGCCGAACCAGAGCAGCGCCAGAAGGATCGCGACGGTGAGCAGGGTGATCGCGCGGCCCACCTGGTTTTCCAGCGGCGTGATAAACACGACCGCGATATCGCGCTCTCCCGGCGGCGCGTCGATGGCCATCAGCCCCATGGCATCCTTATGGATCGCGAGCGGCTTGCCGTCCGACCAGGCGTGCCACGCGGGGTCGTAGCTCTCCTGCACCACCACGGATTGTCCGGCGGCCACAGTGGCGTGCACGCGCAACGCGTCGGTGCCATCCCAGTGCAAAGTGGCGGGGGAGTCGGGACCTTTTTCGATGACATCGGAGTAGGCTTGCAGGTACTCGACGTCATCGTTGAAGCGCGGCGGCTTCACGGCGTTGAGCCGGGCGGTCTCGACGACGCGCGCCAGCGCGAGATAGCGGCGCGGCACTTTGTAGAGGACGTTTCCCTGGTGGTCGTCGTAGAGCACCGGCAGAACGCCGGCCAGTTTCTGCGGATACTGAAAATCCTTAAAGATTTCCTGGGAGCGTTTGTCGGCAACGTAAATGGCGTCCGTTCCCAGGTCCTGCATCCAGAGGATGGTGGGTCTGGGATTGGGGCCGAGGTTGGTTTCCCACTGGGCGGGTTCGACTTCGCCATTGAGCAGACCTTGCTCGGAGCCGCCGCCCACCTGCGCCAGGTCGTGCCAGGTGTCGTACCAGAAACGGACGCTGCCGGTGGGATAGGCGCGGGAATCGGGCATATTCTTCCACAGCCAATCGGTCACGCGGTATTCCACGCGGCTCTGGTAATCGGGCCACAGAGGAAACATGTGCCAGGCATGGCGAATATAGCCTTTGGTGGTCCAGAAAGCCGCCACGACGAGCACGATGACCACGCCGCGCAGGGCGATGCCGGGACGGTTCCACATCCAGCGCAGCACCAGGACAATCCCCATGATGTAAATCATGTCCAGCTCCGGCAGCAGGCGGGTCGGTTCGCCGGTAACGCGGAAATTGAAATAGTAATTGCCCAGCACGTTGAGGGTAAAGAACACCACGCAGCCGGCCACGAATACTCCCCACGTCCGCCCGGCTTTGCCCTTGGCGAAGCGATCGGTGGTGACGGCGAAGGCCACCGCGACCACCAGGGCGACCCAGATGGACCAGGTGGTGCCGTGCTCGGAAACGTATTTCATGTTTTCCGATGTTACTTTGAAATACGAAGGCACCAGCCAGAAGGCGCTAAGTCCGTAAGCCAGGACCGGTATCGCGATGGCGGAAGGCAGAATGCGCTTGTCCTGGCGGGTGATCCAGAAACTCCACACCAAGACGGGATAGAATACCGCCAGCGCAGTGGCGCCGTAGAAATTATTGGCCGTTACCGCCGCGCAGAAGATGGCCGCCAGCGCGACCGCCCAGAGGCGCCGCTTTTCCATGGCCAGCCAGGTAAAAGCCAGCGCGATGGGAATGAGCGCCAGCGCGCTCATGTGCGGGCCCTCGCCATACTTGACGAGCACGCCGAGGCGCTGCGGCTGCAGCTTCCATGCGTCGCCGCGGAAGCGCGGCATGAACAGGAAGATGGGCGACATCAGGGAAGTGGCTATCGCGCCCAGCCAGGCCGCGCCGCGCGAGCGCATGCCGATGCGCATCAACAGGTAGACGCCCGCGATCCCAATGGCATAGAAAAAGGCCACATAGAAGTGGTACGCCTTGACCGGCCAGAAGCCCGTAACTTTGGAAATGAGGGCGGCGCCGTAGCGCAGCGCGGGCGGATAGATGTAATCGAAGCGCGTGCCGGCGTACCACAGCGGCTGCCATTGCGGATGCGGCCAGTGCTGCGCCAGGAAGCGCGCATCGGCGATGAACGTGCTTTCGATGGAGGCCCACTTATCGGTGTACTTAGCTTTGAAATAAGGGCGGATCAGCACCGCGGTATATAAGAAGACCAGAAAGAAATCCAGAGCGATTTCCTTCGGGCGAGAGAGCTTCCAGTGCGGTTTCAAGCGGTTTCCCCAGCGGTTCAATCGAGCGTCTCCGCGCGCGCGCCGATTACGAACTGATAGGCGAAGAGCGTTTTCCAGAGGCGGGCGCACGCAAACGAGATCCGCTCCAGCGCGCCGGCGGCGAAGGAACCGTCCCAGGCAGGCAGCGCCAGGCCTACCGGTACGGCCGACGATTGCACGGTTTCGATGCGGAATCCCGCGCGCTGGAGCAGCGTGACCCAGCCTTCCCAGTTATAAAAATGAAGGTGGGTGCTGTCGAACAGTCCGCGCTCGTGCTGCGGAAATCGTCCCAGCAAAACGTTCCAGCGGAAATACCAGTGGGCGCTGTTGGGCAGCGATGCCAGCAGAACGCCGCCCGGGGCGAGCTTGGCGCGGCATTCCTTCAAGAGGCGCAGCGGATCGCGCAAATGCTCGATGACGTCGGCGCAGATGATGAATTCGAATTTGCCGGAGACGGGGCCGAGGCCATCGTCCAGATCGGCGCCGGAAAACTCCACCGTAGCGGGATGCGGCGTGCCCGGCCAATCGATACTGGCAACCGAAAATCCGCGATCCGCCAGAATGGAGGAGAGATAGCCTACCGCGCAGCCGATATCGAGCACCCTGCGCCGCTCGCCTTGCGCCGGGAAGTGCTCCAGCAGCAGCGTGTGACTGCTGTAGGGGCCGGCCTTCAACTGGTATCGGGACACTGTTGCCGCCTGCGCCGCCATCATTCGCTCCATTATTGCACGCCCGCGCCAGGTAGCTTGAGCGGCTTCTTCCTCCGCCACAACACCACCAGCAAGCCGATGCCAATGCCGGAAACGACAGCCGCGAATGGCAGGTCGCCCGGGCCCATCCATTGCAAGGCGATTTCGCAGTTGCCCTGACACTCGGGGGCGATCAGGAGGAATCCCAGGCCATCCGCGGTAGCTTTTTTCCGCCGGCCGTTGACGGAAACCTTCCATCCGGGAAACCATGCGACTTGCACCGACAGCAGATCGTCCGGCCGCAGGTTGGCGTGGATGCGCGCCTGGCCGCCATGCAGCCATTGGAACTGCGCGGCGGGGCGGGAAGCGTCGCCGATGATTTGCGCATAGCGCACCACGGCCGGATCCTGCCAGTGGCGATTGGAGCGCGGCGGAACCGCCTCGCCGGGGCGCAGCACGTGCGCCAGCGAGGTGGGCGCGGGGGAAAGCGCGTAGATGGTATCGCCGTTTTCGCGATGCAGCACGGGCAAGAGAGCGCCGAAGCGTTCGGGCGCATGCATGTCCTTGTATTCGTCGGTGCTCTCGGGGCCGTTGGCCACCATGGCATCCACGCCCAGAGCACGCATGTAGGCGACCGCCAGCCTGGTTTTCTCCGGCGTAACGCCGGTGTTGATCAGGTACGGCAGATCGGCGAGGATGGCCATGGACAGGCCCTGGTCGCAGCAACCCATCAGTTGCGGAGTGTCGCTGAAGGCATTCAGCCAGAACGCCGTGGAACCGCCGGCGAAGATTCGCTGCCCGTGCAGATTGGCATCCAGCCAGCGCGCCGTGGTGTATTCCGAGCGCTTGGCCAGGTCGGCGTAGTTGATATCGATGCGCGCCCGCGCCCGGTAATTTTGAAACTGAATCACCAGCGGCGGAAGGCACAGCACCAGCACGAGAGGGCGGAGCCAGCGCGGAACCAGCGAATAGAGCGCCCAGCCGGCCAGTCCGAAGAGCACGCACGGCCCCATTTCCATTTCCAGATGGAGCCGGCCGGCCTGCGGCAGCAGCTCGAAGATCTCGCCGCGGGCCGTCAGGACAAGCAGCGCCGTCAGCGCGAAGTAGAGGACGGCGAAGCGGATGACGAGCGGCACGCGGCAGCGCGCCAAAAGGTAACCGGCTCCCGCCACCGCGGCCAGCGCCAGGAGCAGCGGCAGCGGGCCGTAGCGCAGGCTGTTGGTGAACCCGTGATGCATGGGCCCCACGTTTCCCACCACCGTGCGGAGGCTGGACGGAGGCACTCCGAAGCAGGCCGCGCCATAGGCCAGCGCGGAGGCGGCCGAAGCCAGGGCCCAGGCCGCCGCGCGCCTGCCCGCCGGCTGCGCGCAGATCCAGCAGAATACCGCCAGGCCCAGCGCCATGGTGCCGGGAACGTTGGTCAGAAAAACCACGGCGAAGGCCATGGCCGCCAGCGCGAGCGCGCGCCCGGTGCGTCGCCGGAGCACATTCTCCAGCGCCAGAATCACCACCGGGATCATGGTCATGGCGCTGATGTGCGGCCCTTCGCCATACACGGTCAGGACCTGGAGGCGGCGCGAAAACCACAGCCCGCCGATATCGCGCGCCACATCCGGCATCAACAGCGCGGAGGGCGAAAACAGCGAATAGAACAGCGCTCCCAGAAAAGCCGCGCCGCGCGAGGCGCCCAGCCGCACGGCCATCAGGTACAGCATGGCGGGACCCAGCGCGTAGGTCGCGCCGATGACGCTGTGATACGCGCGCCCCGCCGAAAGGTGGCCGAGCGACACGGTGATGGCCACCACGAGGTGCAGCAGAGGCACGTATGTATCCTGGTAGGGCATGCCGCAATGCCACAGCGGCCACCAGGAAAAATCTCCCCAATGGCTGGACATGTAGCGCGCCATGGCGATAAACGCGCCTTCAATGGAAGCGAAGTTGTTGGTGTATTCGACTTTGAAAAGGCGCCAGCAGATGGCCAGGTTGAGCGCGGTGAGCGCGAGGACGGGCGGGATGGCGGAATCCCGCACACGCTTCCACAGGTAGCTCCATCGGGCCATGGTTCCAGTGTAACGGCGCGCGGGCATGGCTCGAAGTGCCTACCCGCCGCTGGCTCTCTTTACGGATTGTTCCAGAGGGCGCAAGCGCCCCACAATCGAATTGCAGATAGAGGCAATGAAATGCGCGCGGCCGTTCTCCTTCTGGCCTGGGCATTCGCCGCTAATGCCCAGAACCCTCCTGCCGAATACCAGGACCTGTACTCTTCGCTGCAACAAAAACTGACGGCGTTTGACGCCAACCTCAGCTCGCAATGGGATGGCTCGAAGCCCGCCGTGAATTTCTGCGCCACGCTGCGAGCGCCCGACGCCGAACGCGTCCTTCAATCGCTGGGCGCGAATACGCTGAGCGTGGCGCAAAGCGAGATCCAGAGCCTCCAGGCGCTGGGCGTTACCACGGTGAGCCTGGGGATCGACTTTCCCGTGCTCTACCAGCCGTTCTTTACGTACCTCGGCACGCCCGACGATTACCAGAGTTACCTCACGTTTTACAAACAGGTCGCCGCGCTCATCCGCGCAGCCGGTATGCGCATGGTGGTGAATGCCGGGCCCATGTATACGGGCGTTCTTACCGGGAATTCGGGTCTGAATGTGGCTCCTTATTACCAGACTCTCAACAGCAGCGAGTACATTACCGCCCGCACACGCCAGATCGTTACCATTGCCGAAGAAATCCAGCCCGATTACCTGGTGGTTGCCCAGGAGCCCGATAACGAGGCTTCCACGGCCGGCCAGCCGTCCCTGGCAACTGCCGCGGGCTTCTCTTCCATGGTGGATACGTTCCTGACTCAGTTGGATGACGCCGGCCTTACCGGTACTTATGTGGGCGCCGGGATTGGAACCTGGCTGACCAATGGTTCCAGCTTTATCAAAGCGCTGGCGGCCAATCCCCGGCTCAACTTCATCGACCTGAATGTCTTCCCGATCAACGACGACTTACTGGACACAACCGCAACTCTGATCGACCAGGCGGCGGCCTCGGGAAAGCCGGTCACGATCAGCTCGGCGTGGCTCGAGAAGCGCGCCGATTCCGAATACCCCGCTGCCAACATAGCCGCCGACCCCAACATCTTCAGCCGCGACCCGTTCAGCTTTTGGGCGCCGCTGGACCAGCAATTCCTCAGCGAGTTAGTCAAACTCGCATGGTGGAAACATCTGGCCTTGCTGTCCCCTTACTGGAGCGACTACTTTCACACTTACCTTCCCTATAACGCCAGCAATGCCGCGCTGTCCTATGACCAGCTTCGCGACGCCACGATCCAGGGCTTTTACACCGCCCTGCAGAACAATCAGTACACGGGCACCGGCCTCGCGTTGCAAAGTTTAATCCAGATACCGGTGGCGATGCCGGCGCTGGTTTCGGCCGCCACGGGTCAAGCCGGTCCGGTGGCGCCCGGTTCGATCGTCAGCGTCTACGGCTCGGGTCTGGCGGGCGCAACCGCCAGCGCGGCATTGCCCCTGCCCACTGTCCTGGACGGAACCGGTCTCAGCTTCTCCGAGGGTACCGGTCCTTCGTGGCCCGCTTCTCTATACTTCGTTTCGGCCGGCCAGGTGAATGCGGTGGTGCCCGCCCAATTGGGCGCCGGGACGGCGGCCTTCCAGATTGGCCATGCGAGCGGCGCGGCCACGCTCGCGGCGGTGGCCCCCGGCCTGTTCAGCGCCAATAACAACGGAGTCGGCCCGGCGGCCGCTTTCGTGAGCCGCCTGCACGCCGATGGCGCCAGCGAACTGGATGCCACGGTCTCCTGCGCGAACGGCACTTGCTCCAAATACTGCGATCGATCTGTCTTCCGCCACCGACCAGATCTCGCTGGAACTGTTTGGCACGGGAATCCGCGGCCGTGGTTCGCTCTCCGATGTGCGCGTATCGGTGGGCGGAGTGCTCGTGACCCCCAGCTATGCGGGCGCGCAGCCGATATACCCGGGGATGGACCAGATCAATATTCCGCTGCCCACGACTCTGACCGGCCGCGGCGAGTTGAACATCGATGTGAGCGTGGCGGGGCAGCGGGCCAATGTGGTGACGATAGAGGTGAAGTGAACAGGGGCGCCGATTGCCAACCCCGGCGGGCGAGGGCGCGAGCGTCTCCTCAATCCACGTTGGGCCCGCTGGACCGCGCCGTGAGCGCTTGCGCCACCTTGCGGTGAAGCTCCGCGATTTGAAACGGCTTTCCCAGAACATTGGCCGCACAGGACTCGCCATCGGCATATTCCGACAGCCAGAGGAAAGGCGCCCGGACGGCCCGCCTTATGGCTTGGATTCCGATCAGGTTCAATTCGGCGATCACCAAATGGATCTCGGCCCCCTCGATCGCGCGCAACGCTTGCTCCGCACCCACCGCCTGGATCACGTTGTACCCCACCGGCCGCAACACATCGCCGAGCAGGCTTACGATGGGCGCTTCATCGTCGATGACCAGCACCGTGCACGCGGTCTCCGATGGTTGCCCGGGATGGATAGTTTGGATGCGGCAGCAAAGATCAGTGTGGACCGTCATGGCAGAACGCCGGCGGACGGGGCCTGCCAGGCGCCAATCATCCTGCGCAAGGCCGGCTGCCAGTCCGCCGCCTCGAAAGGCGGATCGTAAAGCAAAACAGGGGAAACGAGATGGCCCGGAATTTTGCACGCTTCGTTGGTGGCGCCGGCGGTGACCAGTAGATAGCGGCTGCCGCACAGGAGACGCCGCGTCAGACGGCGATCCGAATCCTGGGCCGATATCAGCAGAATGGGAATTGGCGCCTCGGCCGGACACCGGGCGGAAACGCCGGACCATCGAGTGCGGCGCGAGGTGGGCGCCACCGTGAGGTTGCGAAGGCATCCCAGAAGCGCCGCCGCCGGATTTTTCACATAGCCCTCCGTGCTTTCCAGGGATTGGCGAGCGGAGCCGTCCCGGTCTTCCCGTGAGGAGAAGCATTTCGGTCTGTTGCGGACGGCCCGCTCATATGTCCCACGTCTTCGAAAGTAAACCAGTTGGCAGACGAAGCCCATCCTCCAGTCCGAGTATTGTCACGCCTTCGCCATAGTAGGCGCGCGGCGCGGGCCACTTTACTACTGGGGAGCGTAATAGCCCTGGCGCCAGAACGCTTTCAGTGCCGGCAGCTTGCGGGGCGGCGCCAGCTTCACCTCCACGCGATGAAACCGGCCGTCACGCTGTAAACTGGACGGCGAGTATCCTAGCAGGTAGCGGCAGCGAAGTTCAATTCCGATCTGGGCCGCCAGGCGCGGCAATTCGTTCAAGTTTCCCACGGGCAGGTGGCGTCCGCCGGTTTGCCGGGCGATGTCGCTCAATAATCGGGGTCCCGCCAATTCCTCGACCGCGCGGCCCTGTAAGTCGGTCTCATAGATCCCCAGAGCGTAGATCAGCACGTCGCTCTCTTGCACGAGATCGCGGACCTCGGCCCTGGTGTAGCGGCTGTGGTTGTCACCGCCGTCGGAAAGGATCAGCAACGCTTTGCGGTTCCTGGTGGACTTCTTCATTTCCTGGATCGCCATAACGATGGCGTCCAGCAGCGCGGTGCGGCCGGTGGGCTGGGCCGAAGCCAGTTCCGCTTCGATCTCCCGGTGGTCCGGCGTCATCGGCACCACCAGTCTGGGCCGATTGCTGAACTCCACCAGGAAGAATTCGTCCTC
>Ga0181521_10002904_pt1 | contig 20422 bp, 21 predicted proteins | sample PEATcosm2014_Bin_32_FD_119764 | JGI IMG/M metagenome (GOLD analysis project Ga0181521, IMG submission 119764) | Peatland microbial communities from MTU Mesocosm Facility, Houghton, MI, USA - PEATcosm2014_Bin02_60_metaG | ecosystem: Environmental > Terrestrial > Soil > Wetlands > Peat | place...
CGGCGCGCGCACCGCGACCCGCAGCGCAAAATTACCGCCGAGCGAGTGACCGACGAGCGACAGCGCCCGGTCGGGGAACAGTCCCTGCACCGAGCGCACGGCACCGACCACCTCGGCTATCCGGCACGAGTGGAAAAGCTCCGGATTCAACGCGTGGGTCGGGCCGTGATCGCGCAGGTTCAGGCGGAAGATGTCGAAGCCCCGCGCATACAGATACTGGCCGACCGACAGCACGTATTGCGCTTCGGCGCTGCCTTCCCAGCCGTGCACCAGCAGCACGAGGCTGCGCGCCCCGCCAGGCTGGGCGGCGTAATGGCCGTGCAGCCGGACCCCGTCGCCGCAATCGATCAGCAGTTCCCGGCTCGCCGCCGTCAGCCGCGTCGCGCGCCGCGCCACGAATGCGCGCCGCGGCAGCGAGCTCGGCAGGATCGACTGCAGGTGCCGGTTTGCGAGCCAGAATGGCGGCTCGAAAGCGATGACTTCCATCCCCTGGCCGTCAGCTGATCGTGAGTCGCCCGCTGCCCGGCAGCGTCTCGACGTAGCGCGAGCCCATCAGTCGGGCTGGCGTGGTCGCGCCAGCCCCGGCTGCGCCCTCCAGCAGTCGCGCGACCACGCCGATCGAGGCGTGCGCGGTGACGGTGTAGCCGTTCGCCGTGACGATCCGCGCGCTGCGGACGCTGCCGTCCGCCGCGCGCGCCTCGCCCCACACGAAGCTCGGCGTGCGATCGCGACGCGCCGCGTCAGGACCCGGCGCGCCGCGGTCGATGCGCGATTTCAGCACGCGTTGCACCACACCGAATCTGAGCGCCCAGCGCAGGTGGTTGAGCCGCCTGATGCGCTTGAGCCCCCGCGGCGAAATCGGCACGTAGACCTCGATGTTCGGAATGCCAGTCGTGCGATGCGCAGTGCTCACATCACCCCACGGGATCGTCATCGCGAGCTTTTCGCCGGCGCCGAAGTCGATTCGGCGGTCCTTGTATCCGAGCGGCACGGGCAACAGCATCCCGTCGCGTCGCACCATGCCGCCCGCGCCGAGACCTTCGATCATCGTGCGCGCCGTCCCGCGGCTCACCGGGGAGACGTTGTCGAAGCCGAGCGCGAGGTGCGTTGCGCCGGGCAGGGCTTCCTTGAGCGCAAGCGCCACGCAGTCCGTCGGGACGACGTCGAAGCCGACGCCGCAGCAGACGACGATCCCGGCGGCGCGCGCCTCGCCGTCCCGCGAGGCGGCGAGCTCGAAGACCGCAATCTCTCCGGTGATATCGAGATAGTGGACGCGCACCGCGAGGCACGCGGCGAGCATCCGCGCGGCGGTTCCCGAGAAGGGGCCGGCGCAGTTAAGCACCACGGAGACTCCGGACAGCGCGGCGGCGAGCGCCGCGGGGGAGTTCAGCTGCGCGACGCGCGACTCGAGCCCGAGCTCGTGCGCGAGCGCCTCGAGCGGGGCGCGCGACCGTCCCGCGAGGACCGGCCGCAGCCCGCGCGCAACCGCCGCGCGGGCGATCAGGCCGCCGGAGTAGCCGTTCGCGCCGTACAGCATCCAGCTCATGGCGCGCTGCACCGCGGGCCGGGCACAGCGTCGCGGCGGCTGCGGCAGGCCGCCTGTAGCTGCGCGGCGCGCTGGTGGGCACCTTGCAATGCGTGCATCCCGCTGGCGACAGCGCCCATGCCTGTATCGCCCCGGTCTGGCGGGTCGGCCTGCAGGCCGCTCATACCGGCCGCCGTCCGATGCATCGGGATCGCGTCCGGCCGCAGATCGCGGACCGACTGCAGCGCACCGGCGGCGGCGACCGTCGCAGCGGCGATCGGTGCGCGCTCTGCGTGGACGGCCGACAGCGTGATGCACGCTGATTCCGAATGGTCCACGATCAGCGCACGCTTGGCCGGCACGGGCACCCCGCGTTCCGTGTAGGGAACCGCACGCGGCGAGTGTAGCGCACGCCATTGCGTGCGCCAGCATCCGGGGTTGCGGTCTAGGCCAGCCGGGCCGCGAGCAGCATGCCGCGGGCCACGTCGACGACACCGCCGCCGACGCGTACCTCGATGCCGCGCGACGTGCGCATCGCCCGCAAGTGCAGCGACGACGGGCGACCGATGCTGACGCCCTGCTGCACGCGGATGTCGATCGGATCGTCGCCAAAGTACCGGTGCTGCACGAGCCAGGACGCCAGGCAGCCGTTGCCGCTGCCGGTCGCCGCGTCCTCCGGCACGCCGTAGTACTCGGCGAACACGCGGGCGGTCAGCTGATGTCCTGCGCTGCGGGCGCCGGGCGCGAAGGCGATCACGGATTTGGCATCGAGATCGCCGACCATCTTCAGGAGTGCCTCGCGATCGACGCGAATGCGCTCCAGCGCGCGCCGCGTGCGCACCGCCACCACCAGGTGTGGCAGGCCCGTCGAGACCTCCTCGATCGGCCGGCTGTCGAGATCGGTCGGCGACAGCCCGAGCGCCGGGGCGACGAGCTTCCGTGGCAGCCGCCGGCCGAAGGTCGGGTGGCGCTGTCGCATCCAGTAGATCTCGCCCTCGCGGTCGCGCTCGACGAACACCGGCGTCAGCCCTGCCTCCAGCGCCAGCGTCACCCGGTCGGTCCGGCCACCGAGCAGCACGTACCGGATCACATGCGCCGTGCCGAGGGTCGGATGGCCGGCAAAGGGCAGCTCTTCGCGCGGCGTGAAGATCCGCACGGGCCAGCCACCCGCGACCTGCCCGTCGGCCATCACGAAGGAGGTCTCGGCGAAGTTCATCTCGCGGGCAAACGCCTGCATCTGCCGCGCCGCGAGGCCCTTCGCTCCGGTGACCACCGCGAGCTGATTGCCGGCGCACGGGCGATCGGTGAATACGTCGACGAGATGCAGGCTGCGCGTCATGCGGAATCCTCGGGCGGCATGCGTCTTTCTAGACCCTCCGGGGGCCAGCCGGCCGCGAACCAGCTCGCGGTTTGCGACGCGCGCCCGGCGCGGCCGACAGGCAGGCGCGCGCGGTCACGCCGTGCCAGCGGTCACGGGCTCGATGAGCTCGGCGCCCTCGTTGCGCGGGCTGTTGACCCGTCGGCTGACCGGGTGCGCGAGCAGCTCGACGCCCGGCTCCGCCGTCAGCAGCGCCGCGAGCGCCGCAACGTCTTCGTTGGCCGGGTCGAGCCAGGCGGCGTAGGCCTCGGGCGGGATGATCGCCGGCATCCGCGCGTGGATCTCCCGGACGACCCCGCCGGACTCGCGCGTGATGATCACGCAGGACTCGAGCGGTGCACCGTCGTCGAGATCGCGCCAGGTCTCCCATAACGCCGCCATGCCGAACGGCGCGCCCGACGCCGCATGAACGTAGTACGGCTGCTTGCCGCCGGTCACGGCGCGCCACTCGTAGTAGCCGTCGGCGAGCACCAGGCAGCGACGCCGGCGGAACGCGCTCCGGAACGCCGGCTTCTCGAGCAGCGTCTCCGCCCGCGCGTTGATCAACCGCTGCCCGATCGCCCGCTCCTTGGCCCACGACGGCACCAGTCCCCAGTGCAGCCTCACCAGCTCGCGCCGACCGTCGCCGGCGATGCGCACCGCCGGAACGTCGGTCGTGGGCGTGATGTTCCAGCGCGCTGCGATCTGCGGCGCCTCGCGCGGGAGCGCAAACAGCTGCACGACTGTCTCATGCGGGGAGTGGAAGGCGAATCGTCCGCACATCGAGCCGACTCCGGTGCGACGCTCGCTACTCGCGGATGCCGACGCCCTTGTGCATCAGCCCCACCGCGAGCGCGTACAGCATCACTGCGAACACGATCATGATCACGAACGCGAGCCGCACGTCGACGTCGGACACACCGAGGAACCCGAAGCGAAACCCGTTGACCATGTACAGGATCGGGTTCGCCTGCGAGATCGTCCGGGCCCAGTCCGGCAGCAGCGCGATCGAGTAGAACACCCCGCCAAGGTAGGTCAGCGGGTTCAGGATGAAGGTCGGGAACCAGGAGATGTGGTCGAAGTTCTTGGCGAACACGGCGTTGATGAAGCCGCCGAGCGAGAACACGATCGAGGTCAGCAGCACGGCCGCCGCGACCACGGCCCAGTGCTGCACGTGCAGATGCGTGAAAAACAGCGCGACGGCCGTGACCACCAGGCCGACCAGCAGCCCGCGTACCACGCCGCCCGCGATGTAGCCGGCGACGATCAGCCAGTTCGGCAGCGGCGACACCAGGATTTCCTCGATGTGCTTGCCGAAGCGCGCGCCGAAGAAGCTCGACACCACGTTGCCGTAGGAGTTGGTGATCACCGACATCAGTATCTGCCCCGGCGCGATGTATTGCATGTAGTCGTAGCCGCCCATCTTGCCGATGCGCGAGCCGATCAGGCTGCCGAAAATGATGAAGTACAGCGTCGCCGTCACGCCCGGCGGGACCAGCGTCTGGCCCCAGATCCGGACGATGCGCCCGAACTCGCGCAGCACGATCGTCCGGAAGCCGATCCAGTCGGTCCGTGCGCGCGATGGCACCTCCACGGCGTTCATCGCTGGTCGGCAGCCGGCTCGCCCGCGACGGGCTCGGCGACGGCGTTCGAGTTCGCGGCCCGCACCAGGCGCATGAACAGCTCCTCCAGCCGGTTGACCTTGTTGCGCATCGACACGACGTCGATGCCCTGGGCCGCAAGGCGCACGAAGATGTCGTTGAGATTGCGGTCCTTCGACGCCTCGACCTCCAGCGTGTGGCCATCGACGAGCGTCACCGCGAAGCCGGGCAGGCTGGGCGTGGCGCTGACCGCCTCGCGCAGGTTGAGGACGAAGGTCTCGGTCTGAAGCTTGCGCAGCACGTTGCTGATGCGGTCATGCTCTATGATTCGGCCGCGGTCGATGATCGCGACGTTGCGGCACAGGTTCTCTGCTTCCTCCAGGTAGTGCGTCGTCAGGATGATCGTGACCCCGCGCTCATTCGTCTCGCGCAGGAACTGCCACATCGTGCGCCGGATCTCGATGTCGACACCGGCGGTCGGCTCGTCGAGAATCAGCAGCCGCGGCTCGTGCACGAGCGCGCGCGCGATCATCAGGCGCCGCTTCATGCCGCCCGACAGAGTTCGCGCGGTGGCCTTGCGCTTGTCCCACAGCTGGAGCTGCTTGAGGTACCTCTCCGCCCGCTCGCGCGCCAGCCGGCGCGGAAGGCCGTAGAAGCCGCCCTGGTTGATCAGGATCGTCTCCACCGGTTCGAACTGGTTGAAGTTGATCTCCTGCGGCACGACGCCGATGCACGACTTGGCGAGGCCGATTTCACGGTCGATGTCGTAGCCGAAGACGCGCACCGTGCCACCGCTCTTGTTGACGAGCGAGGTGATGATGCCGATCGTCGTGGTCTTGCCCGCGCCGTTGGGCCCGAGCAGCGCGAAGAAGTCGCCCTGCGCCACGTCGAGGTCTATTCCCTTGAGCGCCTGCACGCCGTTGCGGTAGGTCTTCGTCAGGTTGCTGATCGACAGCGCTTGCATTGCGTGCGGACTTTGAGGCGCGGCGGGCTACCGGCCACCGGCAGCGAGCCCGCAGCGTAAGACCCCGCGCCGCGCGCGGCAACTGTGCGCGTTATGTGCCGGCGAGCGAGCCCGCGGGACGCGGCACTCGCAGCCGCAGCCCGTCGGCGGCCAGCAGCTGCAGGCCAAGCAGGCGGACCACCTCGGCGCGATCGCGGGCGGCCGGCACAGCGGTGTCGATGAGCTGCGGCCAGAACGTCGCATGCCGCCCCCAGCGCGCCTCGAGGTGCGGCAGCGCCGCCAGCGCGACGTTGTCGATCGCCGACAGCGGGATGCCGCGCCATGCACACTGGACCTCGGGCGTCATGCCGAGCACCAGCGCCGCGACCAGGTCCTTGCGCTGCGCCAGGTGCCAGGCGAGAAACACCGCGGTGCGCGCGAACGGCGTGTCCTCCGCAGCGCTGCCGGACGCGCGCGGACCATCGTCGCCCGCGAAGCGCCGCCAGAACTGTGCGTCCTTGAAGCGCATGTCGAAGAGCGTGTACGGGCACTGCGCCGCCGCGACCCGTGCGGGCGCAGGGAGGAGGCGGATGCGGGCCGCGGTCTCGGGCGCGAGGCCAAAGACGCCGCTGCCGGCTCCCGCCGCACGGCGCTCGGCGACGAGGCCGAGGAACAGCCAGTTCGCTTCGCTGATCAATCCGAGCGCGCCGCGATCGAGGACGGCGTGCGCCGCGTAAGGACCGCTTGGCACCTCATCGAGCGGTGTCACTGACCCGACCATTTGCCCCCTCCCGGTCGGCGCCAGTCGCTGTGGGTACCGCGACGGGCGCGTTTCTTGGCGATGCGCGGACATATTCTGGCTAGCGCCCCGCGGCAGGCGAGAGTACAGTTTTTGGTGTCTTAGTACCAAAATATATTTCCGATGAAACTAAATAATGACGGGGACTCATAGACATGCGAATTACAGATGATCGCTATACTCGTGATCGCCAGCGCTTCGACCTCGCGTTCAGGATGATCCACCACGAGGCGAGGACCTGCACGATCCGCACCTGGACGGGGCTCAGCGACGACCGCATCCGCAAGCTCTACCGCAGCTACATCGAAAGTCACGGCTCGGGCATCAAGCGGCACCGCGGCAAGTCGCCGACGCAGACGGCTTTTTTCCTGCGCAACCTTGAGATCCGCCGCCAAGCCGCGGCGCTCGGCGGACTGTTCGCGACGCTGGGCTTGCTGCACCAGGCGGCGCCCGACCGCGGGCCCGGCGGCACGCTCGCCGCGCTGCGCCGGGGTGAATTGTTCTGCCTGACCTATGAAACCTATGCCGCCTTCTACCGGCCGCACCGCATCTCGTTTGAGCACGCCTGGCACTTGCTGCGCCTGCTGGAGCGCGAGGCGGAACTCAAGAGCGGCGCCTGCCCGGCGTGCAACGGCTTCATGGTCGTCGACGTGCTCAGGATGCCGGGCGCCGTCTGCACCTGGTGCGAGAGCGAGGCCCGCGCGCCGGCAGCAGCCGCGGACCGCGGCACCGGTTTGACGCTGCCGGCCGCGCGGCGCGCCGGGGCCCCGCGCAGCGCGGCCCTGGCGACGGCGGCCGGGTAGAATGACGGTGCGCGGTCTGCCGCGCCCCCATGCCAGCGCGCCAACCCTCCAACGTCTTCGCAGGACCCTACGTCGACCGCGCCAGCGCTCTGCGCAAGGACGCCGCGTGGCTGGAATCGGCGCTGCTCGCGGCGGACTCGCGCTTCGTACCGGTGTGGCGCACCCAGAACCTGATCCGCCGCGGCCCGACCCCGACCGCCGTGCTGCTGGCGCGCGCGGCGCTGCCGGCGTTCGAGGCGAGCGAGGCGATACTGCTCGGGCGCTTCCACGGCACGGCTGCCTTCGCCGTCGAGCTGACGGCGCACGCGCCTGAGTTCCCGGAGCTCGACGCGGAATTCACCGACCTGCGGCTCGCCGGCGGGCTGCTGCCGCCCGACGAGGCAGGCCTGCTGGCCTATGCGCGCGCGTTGGTCTGGTGGCGCCACCGGCACCGGCACTGCGGCGCCTGTGGTGCGCCGACGGTCCCCTCCGAGGCAGGCCACGTGATGACCTGCACGCGGCCGGGCTGCGCCACCGAGTTCTTCCCGCGGATCGACCCGGCGATCATCGTGCTGGTCACCGACGGCGAGCGCGCGTTGCTCGGCCGCCAGGCGTCCTGGCCGCGCGGGCGCTACTCGACCATCGCGGGGTTCGTCGAGCCGGGCGAGAGTCTCGAGGACGCAGTCGTGCGCGAGGTGCGCGAGGAAACGAGCGTCGAGGTGATCGACCTCGAGTATCACTCCTCGCAGCCGTGGCCGTTCCCGTCGTCGCTGATGGTGGGTTTCGTGGCGCGTGCCAGGAACACCAGCATCGCCTGTCCCGATGGCGAACTGGAGGATGCACGCTGGTTCACGCGGGCCGAGATTGCCAGCGGCACGCCGATGCTGCCGCCGCCGCAGTCGATCTCGTTCCGCCTGATCGCCAACTGGTACGAGCGCGACACCGGACGCCGTCTCGTCGACGAGCCCGGCGCGGCCCTCTGGTCGCAGCGGCGCTAGGCCGTGAGCGCGGCGCTGTGGGCGACCCTGCTCGCGGCGGCATTTCTCGCCGGCGGCATCGATGCGATGGCCGGTGGCGGCGGCCTGATCCAGCTGCCGGCGCTGTTCTCGGCCCTGCCCGCAGCACGACCGGCGAGGCTGCTCGGCACGAGCAAGCTCGCCGGCCTCGGCGGAACGGCGAGCGCTGCTGCCCACTACGTCGGCACCAGGCGCCTGCCGTGGTCGACGCTGTGGCCGGCCGCGGCGCTCGTCTGGTTCGGCTCGACCGGGCACGTGCTGTGGCCGCTGGGATGCGCGATGACGGCCGCAACCGTTGCCGGCGCGCAGATCGGCGCGTGCCTCGCCCGCCGCGGCGGCGTGCGCGTCATGCGTATCGTCTTTGTGGTCGTCGTGGGCCTGCTGATCGCCAAGACGGCCTGGGACGCGCTGCGCACCTTTGGCGCAGGCTAGGATGCGGGGATGTGCCTTGTGGTCCTTGCCTGGAACGCGGTGCGCGGGCGGCGGCTGGTGCTGGTCGGCAACCGCGACGAGATGCACGCGCGGCCGACGGCACCGATGGGCTGGTGGCGGTCGCCGCGCGTGCTCGCCGGGCGCGATCTCAGCTCCGGCGGCACCTGGCTCGGCATCGATACCCGTGGCCGCTTCGGCGTCGTCACCAATTTCCGCACAGCCGCCGCACCGCCATCGGCCGCGCCGTCGCGCGGTACGCTGATTCCGCGGTACCTGTGCGGCGAGCTCACCCCGGCAGCGTTCCTCGAGGCGCTCGCGACCGAGGCCGACCGTTATGCCGGGTTCAGCCTGCTGCTCGCCGACGAGCATGAGCTCGGCTACTTCTGCAACCGCGCCGCGGGGCCGCCGCAACTGCTCCCGGCAGGCATCTACGGTCTGAGCAACGGGACCCTCGACGCGCCGTGGCCGAAGCTCGTCAACAGCCGCGCCGCGCTCGCCGAACGACTGAGGGCGCGGCCGCCGCGAGCCGATGAGCTGCTCGACCTGCTCGCCGACCGTGCGCCGGCTGCCGATGCGGATCTGCCGGACACCGGGGTCGGGCTCGCCGCCGAGCGCCGGCTATCCGCTGCGTTCATCCTCGGGATGGAGTACGGCACGCGTTCCACCAGTGCGCTGGTGCTGGGCACCGACGGCGATGGCGCCGTCGTCGAGCGCAGCTACGCGGCGGATGGCAGCCAGACCGGGCTGCGACGCTTTCGCCTGCAGCATCACGCGCCGCCGGGCCCGGGCTGAGGCCAGCGCGACCGGACCCGCCGCAGCACAGCGTCCGCGTCCGTCGCGCTTGACGGTCCTCGCATAATTATGCATCATGTCTGCACTTTTATGCATAACCCGATTCAGCACCACGGGCCGACGGCAGCGCCGGGAGACCGGCGCGACGCGTTGCGCGACATCATCCGCAGCGGCGAGGTCGGACGACAGGCCGAGCTCGTGCGGCTGTTGAAGCGTGCGGGCTACGCCGTGACCCAGTCGAGCGTCAGCCGCGACCTGCGCGATCTCGGCGTCGCCAAGGTCGGCGATCGCTACGTGCTCGCCGACGACGCCGCGGCGCCGGTCGCGGACCTCAAGGTCGTCGCGGCCTTCGTGCAGGCCGTGACCCCTGCAGGGCCCTATCTCACGGTCGTCCGCACGACGATCGGCTCGGCGCAGAGCGTGGCCCTCGCCATCGACCGGGCACGCTGGCCCGAGGTCGTCGGGACCCTGTCGGGCGACGATACGATCTTCATCGCGACCGCGACCGGGCGCGCTCAGCGCGTCGTCCTCGGCCGTCTCCGCTCCCTCGAAAACCGCTGAAGGGCGCCCATGACCACCACGACCCAGGGCACGACGCCCATCCTGCTCGCTTTTTCCGGCGGCCTCGACACGTCGTTCTGCGTGCCGTGGCTCAAAGAAACGTACGGGCGGCCGGTCATCACCGTCACCATCGACACCGGCGGTATCGACGCCACCGCGGCGCAGACGCTCGCGGCCCGCGCGCGCGCGCTCGGTGCCAGCGCCCATCACCTCGTGCCCGCCAAGGACGACTACTTCGAGCGCGTGCTCAAGTACCTGCTGATCGGCAATACCCGCCGCGGCCAGCTGTATCCGCTGTGCGTCGGCGCCGAGCGCGTCGTGCAGGCCCAGACGATCGCCGCGATGGCCAACAAGCTGGGTTCGACGACCGTGGCGCACGGCTGCACGGCAGCCGGTAACGACCAGGTGCGGTTCGAGGTCGCGCTGCGCACGCTGGCTCCGTCGCTCGAGATCCTGGCGCCGGTACGCGACCGCGCCTTCAAGCGCCCCGACCAGCTCAGGTTCCTCGAGGAACGAAAGCTTCCGGTGCCGCCGTACGGTGCCGCCTACTCGGTCAACCGCGGGCTGTGGGGCGTCACGATCGGCGGCAAGGAGACGCTGACCTCGGCCAACAGCATCCCGGAGTCGGCGTGGGTGCTGACGCGGGACGCGTTCACGGCGCCGCGCGCGCCCGAACGCCATACGATCGGATTCGAGCAGGGCATTCCGGCGTCGCTCGACGGCGCTGACCTCGATCCCGTCGCCCTGATCGAGAGGCTCGAGGAGGTGGCCGCGCCATTCGGCGTCGGCCGCGGGATCCACCTCGGGGACACCGTGATTGGCACCAAGGGCCGCGTGGCGTTCGAGGCCCCGGCCGCCGACGTATTGCTGACGGCGCACCGCGAGCTCGAGAAGCTCGTGCTGACCGGCCGGCAGGCACGCATCAAGGAGCTTGTGGCCGCCCCTTACGGCGACCTCGTCCACGAGGGCCAGCACCTCGATCCGGTCTGCCGTGACATCGAGGCGCTGCTGCGGTCGTCGCAAACTCGCGTCACCGGCGAGGTCACGGTGCTGCTCCGTCCCGGCAGCGTGTTCGTCGAGGGCGTCACCTCGCCCTGGTCGCTGCTGGCCGCGTCCAAGGGCGTGTACGGCGAGGCCGCCGGCGAATGGACGCCGATGGACGCGCTGGGCTACTCGAAGATGCTGGCGCTGACCGGGGTCTTCTACACCCGCGCGGGCGAGAGCGAGAGGGATCAACGGCAGTGAAGTCGGTCGTCGTCGACAAGATCGCCTCGGTCACGCAGGCCTGCGGGCTCGGTCACGAGCTCAGGATCTCCGAGGACATCCCCTGCGAGGAGGGCGTCGTGCTGGTGGTGGAGGTGCTGAGCAACAAGAGCACCTACAACACCCTCGAACTCACGAGCGGGCGGATGGCGAAGATCGCCAAGGGCGACATCGTTGCCGGCGCCCTCGGCCACCGCAAGGCGCTGTTCGGGTATTCCGGGCACGTCCCGCAGTCCGTGCGGCCGGGCGACGTCATCCAGCTGCTGAACATGGGCGGCGTGCTCGGCATCTGCGACTCGGTCAACGTCGACAAGGGCCGGCCGTTCGACTGCCGCGTGCTCGGCGTCGTATTGCAGTTTCCCTACCTCGGCGAGCGCATCGGCGTCCCGGCCCGGATCGGCTACAAGCCGCTCGACTTCGACGCCGCGCTCGACACGCACGACGTGCCGGTCATCGCGCTCGCCGGCACCTGCATGGAGGCAGGCAAGACCGCGGCCGCCTGCGCGATCATCGCGCGCATGCGCCACCGCGGACTGGCAGTGCACGCGTTCAAGGCCACCGGCGTGTCGCTGCGGCGGGACATCCTGGCGATGGAGGACGCCGGCGCACGCAAGAGCATGATCTTCACGGACTTCGGCGTCGGCACGACGACGGCGAAGGTCGGCCCCGCGCTCACGCGCACGATGCTGACCGAGATGGCGCAGGGCGCGCCGGACGTGATCGTGTTCGAGCTGGGCGACGGCCTGCTCGGCACCTACGGCGTCGAGGCGATCCTCGCCTCCCCCGACATTCGCCACGCGATCACCGGGCTCGTGCTGTCGGCGAACGACCCGGTCGCGGCGTGGGGCGGCGTCAAGCTGCTGCGCGAGAAGTTCGGCATCGAACCGACCGTCGTCACGGGACCCGCGACGGACAATCAGGTCGGGGTCGACATCATCGCCGAGCAGCTGGGCGTATCGGCGTTCAACGCCATCACGAGCGGCGCGGGGCTCGGCGACCGGGTGATCGATGCAGCCGGCCTCGCCGAGCGCTTCCCGATCAAGCCGACGACCGAATGAGCGCCGTGGAGCGCGTCCCGACCCTGGTTCTCGGCGGCACCGGCTACGTGGCCGGCGAGCTGCTGCGGCTGCTGGCGCTGCACCCGCACCTCGAGCTGCGCGCCGCGGTGTCCGATTCCAAACCCGGTGCGCGGCTGGCGGCTGCCTTTCCCCACCTCGCACCCGCGTATCCGGACACGGCGTTCGTCGGCGCCGCCGACGCCGAGGAGCTGATCGCCCGGCTGCCGGTGAGCGCGGTGCTCGCTGCGGCACCGCACGGCGTGTCGGCGGGCCTGATCGACCGGCTGCTCGCGAGCGCGGCGGCCGCGGGCACGCGGCCGCGCGTGGTCGACATCTCCGCCGACTACCGCTTCGCCGACCCGCAGGCCTACGCCGCCGTCTATGGGCATGCGCACGGCGCACCGGCGCGGCTGCGCGAATTCACCTGCGCCGTGCCCGAGCACCTCGCGACGCTCGCAACGCCACACGTCTCCCATCCGGGCTGCTTCGCGACCGCGATGCTGCTGGCGATCGTGCCGCTGCTGAAACTGGGCCTCGTCGAGCCCGTGTTCTACGTCGCCGGCGTCACCGGCAGCAGCGGCTCCGGCCGCACGCCGATCGAGGGCACGCACCATCCGCAGCGGCACAGCGACCTGTACTCCTACAGCGCGCTCACGCACCGCCATGCCCCCGAGGTCGTGGCAATCGCGCGGGCGATCACCGGGCGCGAGGCGGAGCTGGATTTCGTCCCGCATTCGGGGCCCTTCGCCCGCGGCATCCACGCGACCACCCAGGCACGGCTGATCGCGCCGATGACGGCCGGCGAGCTCCAGGCCGCGCTCGCCGCGTTCTATTCCGGGCAGCCCTTCGTGCGTGTGCTCGGGCAGGCGCCACGCCTCAAGGACGTCGTCACCAGCAACTTCGCGCACCTGTCCGTGAGCACGAATGGCCGGACGGTCGCGGTCATGAGCGTCCTCGACAACCTGACCAAAGGCGCCGCCGGCGGCGCCGTCCAGTGGATGAACCGCTTGTACGGCTGGCCGGAGGCGACCGGGCTCGCCGCGCCCGCGCCCGGCTGGACCTGACCAGACACCCGATCCTGACGAGCGTTCCGATGCCGCAAGCAACTGCCAAAGCTCCATCCGCCGCCGTTCCGGCCGCCGGCCACCTGGCACGCGTCTTCGCCCAGTACCCCCTCGAGGTCCTGCACGCCGAGGGCGTGTGGCTGGATACGCGCGACGGGCGCCGCGTGCTCGACTGCTACGGCGGCCATGCGGTCGCGGCGCTCGGTTATGGACATCCGCGCTGGATCGCGGCGCTCGAGCGGCAGGCGCGCGAGGTGCTGTTCCAGACCAATGCCATTCCGATGGCGATACGGGAACGCGCCGCCGCCCGCCTCGTCCGCTTCGCCGGCCTCGGCCTCGACAGCGTGTTCTTCGTCAACTCGGGCGCCGAGGCCAACGAGAACGCGCTGCGGCTCGGGTTCAAGCTGACCGGGCGGCGCGAGGCCGTGGCGCTCGAGCATGGCTGGCACGGCCGCACCGCGGCGGCCGGCGCGGTCACGTACGGGGCGCGGGAGAAGTGGTACGGCTTCCCGCAGGCGCCGTTCGAGGTGAAGTGGGCGTCGCGCACCGACCCCGCTGCGGCGGCCGCGCAGATCGGCGCCGGGACCGCGTGCGTGATCGTCGAGCCGGTGCAGGGCCTCGCGGGCGCGTTCGACGTGCCGGCCGAGGTGCTGGCGGCGCTGCGCCGACGCTGCACCGAGGTGGGCGCACTGCTGATCTTTGACGAGGTGCAGTGCGGGGTCGGCCGTACCGGCTGGCCGTTCGGCGCGAACCGCGCCGGCATCACGCCCGACATCCTGACGACGGCCAAGGCACTCGGCGCCGGCTTTCCGGTCTCGGCGATGCTGCTGTCGCCGGCGGTTGCCGCGCAACTGCGGATCGAGGACATGGGCACGACCTTCGGCGGCGCCCCGCTCGCCTGCGCGATCGTCGAGACCGTTATCGACATCATCGAGTCCGAGGGACTGCTCGAGAATGTGCGACGCATGTCGGACCTGATCCGGGCAACCTGCGTCGTCGGCCCGGTCACGGCCACCCAGGGCGCGGGCCTGCTGCTCGGCCTGAGGACCACGCGGCCGGCCAAGGACGTGCAGCGCGAGCTGCTGGCGCGCGACATCTTCACCGGTACCGCCGCCGATCCCCACATCGTGCGCCTGCTGCCGCCGTTCACGCTCGCCGAGCAGCACGTCGCACTGCTCGCCGAGGCGTTGCGGAGCCTGCCGGCATGAGCGCGCGCCCGGACCACTTCCTCGACCTTGCCGACGTGGGACGCGACGGCGTGCTGGAGCTGCTGGCGCTCGCCGACCGACTGCAGCACCGTCCCGAGCCGCAGGCGCTGGCCGGCCGCATCCTGGGCCTCGTGTTCCTAAATCCGTCGCTGCGCACGCTGGCCTCATTCCAGGCAGCCGTCGCGCGCCTCGGCGGTACCTCGTTCGTCATCACGCCGGGACAGGGCAGCTGGGCGCTCGAGACGCGCGTCGGGGTGCTGATGAACGGCGCAGCCGCCGAGCACATCCGCGAGGGGCTGCCGACGCTCGCATCGTACTGCGATGCACTCGGGATTCGCGCCTTCGCCGAAGGCCGCGATCTGGCGGTCGACCTCGCCGACGAGAACTTCAGGGCAATGGCGGCGCTCGTCAACAAGCCGCTGATCAACATGGAGTCGGCGATCAACCATCCGTGCCAGGCGCTCGCGGACTGGAAGACGCTCGACGATCTGCAGGTGCCGGAGCGTTCGAAGTTCGTGCTCGCATGGGTCAACCATCCGCGGGCGCTGCCGCTCGCCGTGCCGGCGGCGACGGTGCACATGGCGGCGCTGCGCGGCCACGAGGTCGTCGTGCTGCGGCCGGAGGGCTACGCGCTGCCGGCCGCCGTGATGGCGAAGGCCCGCGCCGCGGCCGCCGCCACCGGCGGCCTGGTGACCGAGACCGACGATCGCGACCGCGCGCTCAAGGATGCTCACGTCGTGTATGCCAAGGAGTGGGGCTCGACCACCCATTATGGCGATGCGGGCAGGGATGCGGATCTGCGCAGCCGGCTCGGCGGCTGGCAGGTGCGCGAGTCGTGGTTCGCCGACGCCGCGGCGGATTGCCGGCTGATGCACTGCCTGCCGGTGCGGCGCAACGTCGCCGTGGCCGACGAGGTGCTGGACGGCCCGCGCAGCGTCGTGCTCCGCGAGGCACACAATCGCCTGGTCGTGCAGATGGCGGTGCTGCACCGCCTGCTCGCCTGAGCGTATTCGCAGCGCCGCCCGCCCACCGGTCCGACCGATCTCATCTCGCCAACCTCAGAGGCCTCCAATGAGCTACCGCCCCGAACAAGCCGTTGCGATTCGCGCCATGCGCAACGCCGCGCCGTACATCCGCATGTACAAGGGCAAGGTGTTCATCGTCAAAGTCGGCGGAGCCCTGTTCGGCAATCCGGCTGCGACGCGCTCGCTGATGGAACAGGTGGCGATCCTCCACCAGGTCGGGATCCGGGTCGTGCTGGTCCACGGCGGCGGCCCGCAGCTCGACGAGATGCAGCGCTCGCTGGGTCTGGAACCGAAGATGATCGACGGCCGGCGCGTCACCGATGAAAGAACCATCGACATCACGATCATGGTGCTGAACGGGCTGCTGAACACCCGGCTGCTCGGGAACTGCCGGCAGCTCGGCATCAAGGCGGTGGGTCTGTCGGGCATCGACGGTGGCCTGGTACGCGCGCACCGCCGCCCGCCGGTGCGCGCGGCCGACGGCAGCCTCGTCGACTACGGCCAGGTCGGCGACATCGAGGGCATCGATCCGGACGTACTGCAAAGACTGCTCGACGACGGCTACATGCCGGTCGTCAGTCCGCTGTGCTGCGATGCGCACGGTACGGTGCTCAACATCAACGCCGACACGGTGGCCGCGAACATCGGTGCCGCGCTCGGTGCCGAAAAGCTGTTGCTGTGCACCGGCGCCGCCGGAATCTTCGAGCAGCTCGACGACCCGTCGACGCTGGTGTCGTACACCGACCTCGCCGGGCTCAAGCGGCTCGAGGCCGGTGGCAGCTTCGCGGACGGCATGATGCCGAAGGCCAACGCGATCGAGGCGGCGATCCGCGGCGGCGTGCGCCGCGTGCACGTGATCTCGTTCAAGTCGACGGATGCGCTGCTCGCCGAGGTGTTCACCAACGAAGGGCTCGGCACGCTGATCGTTGCCGACATCAACGCGCTGTCACCGGCCGAACAGCAGCCAGTGGCAGCCGGGCCATGACGCGCCTCTGGGACAGCGGCGCGCCGCTCGATGCCCGCGTGCTCGCCTACACTGCCGGCGAGGACCACGAGCTCGACGACCGGCTGGTCGCGTACGACGTCACGGCCTCGATTGCCCACGCCGAGGCGCTGCACGCGGCGGGGCTGCTGACCGCGGCGGACCTGGCCGCGCTCATCACGGCACTGACCGAGATCGGCGCGGACCATGCCCGCGGCGGTTGGCGCGTCACGCTCGCCGAGGAGGACGGCCAGACCGCGCTCGAGTCGCGCCTGACCGCGCGCCTCGGTGCCGTCGGCGGCCGCATTCATCTGGGCCGCTCACGCAACGACCAGGTGCTCGCGGCACTGCGCCTGTACCTGCGCGATGCGGTCGAGATGCTTCGGTCCGGCGCCGATGCGGTCGCCGCCGCGCTCGAGGCGTTGGGGGCACGGCATCCGGGCGTCGTGCTCCCCGGTTACACCCACATGCAGCAGGCCATGCCCAGCAGTGTCGAGCTGTGGGCGGCGGGCTTTGCGGCCGAGGTGCACGACGACGCCGAGGGATTGCGGTTCGCCCACCGGCGCATCGGCAAGAACCCGCTCGGCTCGGCCGCCGGGTACGGTACGCCGGGCCTGCACATCGACCGCGATCAGACGCTGCGCCGGCTCGGTTTCGCGGCCAACCACGAGCCGGTCACGGCGGTGCAGCTGTCGCGCGGCAAGGCCGAGGCGACGGTGCTGTTCGAGATCGCGTTGCTGATGACGGATCTGGGGCGGCTCGCGTGCGACCTGCTGCTGTTCTACACGCAGGAGTTCGCCTACGTGACGCTGCCCGAGGCGTTCACCACCGGGTCGTCGATCATGCCGCAGAAGCGCAACCCCGACGTGTTCGAGCTGATCCGTGGCCGCTCAGCGACCGCACAGGGCTGCCTGACGGAGGCGCTCGGCATCATCGGGAAGCTGCCGAGCGGCTATCACCGCGACCTGCAGCTGCTGAAGCTGCCGCTGTTCCGCGGCATAGACCTCGCCGCGCAGACACTCGACATCCTGCCGGCGGCACTCGACGGCGTCCGCTTCCGCCCCGAGAACATCCGCCTCGACCCGGCGATCCATGCCGCGGAGCGCGCCAACCGTCTGGTCGTCACGGAGGGGATTCCGTTCCGCGAGGCCTATCGGCGCGTGGCCGCGGAACTTGCGAAGAAATAGCGGCGCGGTTCACTCGTCGAGGCCGAGGGCAAAACCGGCCTCGATCTCCGATCTGCGATAGACGCGGAACGAGATCAGCGTCTCCGATTCGACGATGCCCGGCACCTGGTGCATGCGCTGGCTGACGATGTCCGCGAGATCCTCGTTGCGGGGCGCCCGGACGATTGCCACGAGGTCATAGCGCCCCGCGACCGAGTACACCTCGGTGACTCCGTCAAGCTCCGCGAGCGAGACGGCCAGCTGGTTGATCTCCTGCGTCTTGGCCTTGATCAGCACGACGGCGGTCACGGACATGGTGCACCTCGGTACGCGGACGCAACGGACGGTCGGAAGCCCGGATCGCCACCGCACCGCTCACCGGGACCATCCGGCGCGGGGCGAGCGGCGTTGATCATAGCGAGTCGGCTCCCCGGACGGCACCCGGCGCCTGCCATTGCCCGGTTCCGGGCGTGCCCGCTGCCGGCCCAGGCCGGATCATGACCGGTTGCCGCCGCCCCGGCGGGCGCCGTCGCGCACGCCCGCGCGAGCCTCATGCGCCGAGCAGCCGCGCGTGGAAGCGCAGATGATCGGCGATGAAGGTGCTGATGAAGTAGTAGCCGTGGTCGAAGCCCGGCTGCATTCTCAGCTCGACCGCCTGCCCGGACCGCCGGCCGGCGTCGACCAGGGCCAGGGGCTTGAGCTGCTCGTCGAGAAATTTGTCGGCCGTCCCCTGGTCGACCAGGATCGTGCCGCCACGTGCCCGCCTCGCGAGCAGCGCGCTCGCGTCGTAGTCCGCCCATTTGCCTCTATCGGCGCCGAGGTAGCCGGTGAACGCCTTCTCGCCCCACGGACAGGTCATCGGCGCCGAGATCGGCGCAAAGGCCGAGACCGAACGGTAGCGCGCGGGGTTCCTCAGCGCCGCGACCAGCGCGCCGTGACCTCCCATCGAGTGCCCGAAGATGCCCTGGGCGACGGGGTCGGCCGGAAAGTGTTGCGCGACGACCGCCGGCAGCTCGCGGGTCACGTAGCTGTACATTCTATAGTGGTCCGACCAGGGGGTTTCGGTCGCATCGAGGTAGAAACCGGCGCCGAGCCCGAAGTCCCAGCTCGCGTCATCCCCCGGCAGCCGCGGCTCGCGCGGGCTCGTGTCGGGGGCGACCAGCATCAGGCCGAGCGCCGCGGCGAGGCGCTGCGCACCGGCCTTGATCATGAACGTCTCCTCGGTGCAGGTCAGGCCCGCGAGGTAGTACAGCACCGGGACCGGGCGGGCCGTCGCCTGCGGTGGCGTGAACACCGCAAAGCGCATCGGCGAGCGCGTCTCGACCGAGTCGTGCACGTGGAAGCTGACGACCCCGCCGAAACACGCATGGCTGCTCAGCGTCGCCGGCGCAGCAGGCGCCGGCGTACTCGCCGATGAGGCCGCTTCACTCAAGCCTTCAGCACGCCTTTCGCTTTGGCCGTGTGCGTCGCGATCGCGTCCATCAGCGCCGGGGAGAGGCAGTCGTAGGGCTCGAGCTTCAGTTCCTTCAGTCGCGCCCTGACCGCCGGCATCTGTTCAGGCTTCGCCGCGCCGGCCTCGATGATCGAGGATACGAACGCCGCGAACTCCGGGGCGGCCCACCCCTTGTCCTTCGACAGTTCCACGTGGACGAAGTCGAGCCCGTAGAACGGATGCGCCTTGTTCTCGATGCGCCCGAACATGTGGACTCCACAGCCGCTGCAGGCGTGGCGCTGGATCGCGGCGGACGCGTCCACGACCTTGAGCTTGTGGCCGTTCGCCGTGACCGTCAGCTTGTCCCTGGGTACCACCGCGACGACAGAGAACATCGCGCCCTTGGGCTTCCAGCACTTGGTGCAGCCACAGGCGTGGTTGTGCGCGACGTTGCCCTTGATCGTGACGGTCACCGGGTCCTTGCTGCAGTGGCAGGTCAAGGTGCCGCCGGCGAAGTTCGCGGCGCCGGGCTTGACGCCCTTGTCGACGGACGGATGGATCGAAATCGTGTTCATCGGAACCCCCTCGGAGCGTTAGTAAGTGACGACGCTGCGGATGGACTCACCCGCATGCATCAGGTCGAACGCGGTGTTGATCTTGTCGAGCGGCATTACGTGCGTGATCAACGGGTCGATCGCGATCTTGCGGTCCATGTACCAGTCTACGATCCTCGGCACGTCGGTGCGGCCGCGGGCGCCGCCGAAGGCGGTGCCCTTCCAGACCCGGCCCGTCACGAGCTGGAATGGCCGCGTCCTGATCTCCTGGCCAGCCCCGGCAACGCCGATGATCACCGACACGCCCCATCCGCGGTGGCAGCACTCGAGCGCCTGACGCATCAGGTCGACGTTGCCGACGCACTCGAAGCTGTAGTCGGCCCCGCCGTCGGTGAGCGCCACGAGGTACTGCACCAGATCGCCCTCGACCTCCGTCGGGTTCACGAAGTGCGTCATGCCGAACTGCTCGGCGAGCGGCCTGCGCTTCGGGTTGAGGTCGACGCCGATGATCTTGTTCGCCCCGACCAGCCGCGCGCCCTGGATCACGTTGAGGCCGATGCCGCCGAGGCCGAACACCACCACATTCGCGCCCGCTTCGACCTTGGCCGTGTTGATCACCGCCCCGATACCGGTCGTGACGCCGCAGCCGATGTAGCAGACCTTGTCGAAAGGCGCATCTTCGCGGATCTTCGCCACGGCGATCTCGGGCAGCACCGTGTAGTTCGAGAACGTCGAGCAGCCCATGTAATGGTGCACCTTCTCGCCGCCGATCGAGAAGCGGCTGGTGCCGTCCGGCATCACCCCCTTGCCCTGGGTCGCGCGTATCGCCGTGCACAGGTTGGTCTTGCGCGAGGTGCAGCTC
>Ga0181521_10002905_pt1 | contig 20417 bp, 17 predicted proteins | sample PEATcosm2014_Bin_32_FD_119764 | JGI IMG/M metagenome (GOLD analysis project Ga0181521, IMG submission 119764) | Peatland microbial communities from MTU Mesocosm Facility, Houghton, MI, USA - PEATcosm2014_Bin02_60_metaG | ecosystem: Environmental > Terrestrial > Soil > Wetlands > Peat | place...
CCCCGCCCCGTTGACTCCCCCCAACCCCCGCCCCGACACTGCCCCCATGTCCCTCCAGGTCCTCGACCCCACCAACGAGACCACCCCGCCGCTCGGCCAGCCCGCCCCGCGCCTGACCTCGCTCGCCGGCAAGACAGTGGGGTTCATCTCCAACGGCAAGGAAGGCACCGCCGGCTTCTTCGCCCACCTCGACCGCATCCTGCGCGAGGAATTCGGCGTCGCCGACGTGATCCACCGCAGAAAATCCAACTACAGCGCCCCGGCCGACCCGGACATCATCGACGAACTCCGCCGCTGGCAGGCCGTCGTCACCGGCGTCGGCGACTGAGGCAGTTGCTCGTCGTGCAGTCTGCATGACTCCATCACCGCCGAGCGCCTTGGCATCCCCGCGATGGCGGTGATGACCACGCGCTTCGTCAGCGCGGCCGAGCTGATGGCCCGCGTGCTCGGCTACCCCGGCTATGCGTTCGCGGTCATCGCCCACCCGATCAGCAGCGCCACCGACGACGGCCTGCGCGCCATGGCCGCCGCCGCGGCCACCCAGGCGCGCCGGCTGCTGCTGGGGGCCTGAGCCACCCGCGTCCGCAGCGACCTACCGCTTCCCGCCCCCGCTCAGCCGCTCCATCATCAGCCGGTCCTTGTTGTCCTGCATCAGCATGGTGAACCCCGGAATGCTGGTCAGCCCCAGCCCGCCGGGCACCCCGGTATCCGGGTCCGCCACCACCTTGGCGTAGGCCTCGCCGGAGACCTTCTCCCACTTCCCGGCCGGCTTCTTGACCTCCACGTTCACCACCGTCGCCTTGAACACCAGCCGCACGATCGCCTCCTTGGGCGAGCGAGGCTTGGTCAGGCTGGGGCAGCCGGCGATCATCTGCCATCCGTTCGCCAGCGCCCACGCGGTCAGCGCGTCCTTGTCCATGCGATGCCTAGCTCCGATCCAGGAAACCAAGTCGTACGGCCTGTCCCCCCGCCTGGCAACACGCCAGCCACGCGCGGGCGTTGTCCCCGACTCGGCCGATGCGGCAGATTGCCCCCGATGTCCGCCCCCGGCACCGCCCGCCTCATCGAGTTGCCCGACCTGGCCGCCACGGCGCGCCTCGCCGCCGCGGTCGCCACGCTCGCCCATCCCGGCGACGTGATACTGCTCCAGGGGCCGCTTGGCGCCGGCAAGACCGAGTTCGCCCGCGCCTTCCTGCGCGCCGCCAGCGGCGAGCCGGCGCTGGAGGTGCCCAGCCCGACCTTCACCCTGGTGCAGAGCTACGCGACCCGCCTCGGCACCGTCCACCACTTCGACCTGTGGCGGCTGGACGGTCCGGCGGCGCTGGCGGAACTCGGCTGGGACGAGGCGCGCGACGACATCGTGCTGGTGGAGTGGCCCGACCGCCTGGGTGCCCTGCGCCCCCCCGACGCGCTCACCATCGCCTTGCAGCCGCCGGCAAGCAGCCCCCGGCCGCCCGACCCGAGGGTTGGTTCCGGAAAACCCGATCCGGTAACCTGCAACGGAGTATGCGACCCGGGCGCCCGCCACGCCACGCTGTCCGGCTGGCCCGACCGGATCGGCCGCCTCGCATGAGCCGAGACGCCCTGATCGCCACGTTCCTCGCCCGCCACGACTACGCCGGCGCCTGCGTAACCCCCCTGGCGCAGGACGCCAGCTTCCGCCGCTACCTGCGCCTCACCGCAGGCCCCCGCCCCGCCGTGCTGATGGACGCCCCGCCGCCCGAGGACGTCCGCCCGTTCCTGCGCATCGCCGCCCACCTGGCGGGCATCGGCCTCTCCGTCCCGCAGATCATCGCCGCCGACCCGGAGAACGGTCTGGTCTTGGAGGAAGATCTGGGCGACGCCCTGTTATCGCGGATGCGGGGAATGTGGATAGGGATCGGGATAGGTTCTCCCCCTCCCCTTGAGGGAGGGGGTTGGGGGGAGGGGTGTGTGCGCCCCGAACCACCGGGCGCACACACCCCTCCCCCCAACCCCCTCCCTCAAGGGGAGGGGGAGAACCTATCCACATCCCCATCCCAACCCGCACCCGCCTCGCCCGCCTCGCCCAGCTCGCCCGCCATGCTCGACCACGCCATCGACGTCCTGGTCGCCATCCAGCGCGCCGCCCCGCCACCGGGCTTGCCCGCCTGGGACGCACCCACCATGGCACACGCGGCGCTCGGCACCCTGCTGGACTGGTGGTGGCCCGCCGCCTTCGGCTCCCCCGCCCCACCCGCCGCGCGCGAGGACTTCGCCGCCGCCCTCGCCACCCTGCTGCGCCCCCTCGCCGGCGGCCCGCGCTGCTGCGTCCATCGCGACTTCTTCGCCGGCAACCTGCTCTGGCTGCCGGACCGCGCCGGCCTCCGCCGCGTCGGCATCCTCGATTTCCAGAGCGCCGCGCTCGGCCACCCCGCCTACGACCTCGTGTCGCTGCTCCAGGACGCGCGCCGCGACATCCCGCAACCGCTCGCCGACCGCGGCGTCGCCCGCTATCTGGCCGCCCGCCCCGACCTCGACCCCGACGCCTTCCATGCCGCCTACGCCATCTGCGCCGCGCAGCGGCATCTGCGCGTCGCGTGCCAATGGGTGCGCCTCGCCCTTCGCGACCACCGCCCGCACTATCTCGCGCACGGCCCCCGCACCTGGCGTATGCTGCAAGCCGCGCTGCGCCATCCCGCCGCCGCGCCGCTCGCCGCCGCCATGGACCGCTGGATCCCCCCGGCCCTGCGCGCCAACCCGCAAGGCCTCAGCCCATGACCACCCGCCCCCGCACCGCCATGTTGCTTGCCGCCGGCCTCGGCCAGCGCATGCGCCCGCTCACCGAGCACACCGCCAAGCCGCTGCTGACCCTCGGCGGGAAAGCCTTGCTCGACCATGCGCTCGACCACCTGGTCGAAGCCGGCGTGGAGACCGTGGTGGTCAACGCCTTCTGGCAGGCCGACCGGGTGGAGGCACGTCTCGCCGCCCGCGCCGCCGCCGGCCAGCCCCCGCGCACCGTCCTCCGCCGCGAAACCACGCTGCTGGACACCGGAGGTGGCACGCGGGCGGCGCTCGACCTGCTGGGCGCGGACCCGTTCTACGTCGTCAACGGCGACGCGTTCTGGCTGAACGGCACCCATCCGGCCTTGCTGCGGCTCGCCGATGCGTTCGACCCGGCGCTGGATGGCGTCCTGCTGGTGCACCGCACCTTCCAGGTCCACGCCGATGTCGGCTTCGGCGATTTCGCGGTGGACAAATGGGGCGGCATGCGCCGCCGCGCCGAGCGCGAGGTCGTCCCCTATGTTTACGCCGGCGTCCAGCTCATCGCCCCGGCCTTGCTGGACGCCATGCCAGAGGGTGCGTTCAGCATGAACCGAGCCTGGGACCGAGCGATGGCGGCAGGCCGGCTGCGCGCGGTGGTGCATGACGGCCTGTGGTTCCACCTGTCCACCCCTTCCGACCTGGCCGACGCCGAAACCGTGCTGCACGCCAGGCTGACCGGCGAGTCGCGATGACGCGGGGGGCACAGATGAGGCGGCTCTGCGCACGGCTCCCCCTCCCCTTGTGGGCTTGGGCCGCGAAGTGGACCAAGCCCACAACGGGAGGGGGAGCCGTGCGTCGGCTCGCCGGCCTCCCGCGCACTGAGTCGTCCCAGCCATGAACCTCTTCGTCCTCCCGCCGCACGTTCCCTTCCTGGACGCCGTCGCGATCGACTGGCTGCAACGCACCGCCGATCCGCTCCAGCGCGCGAACGGGCTGATCCTGCTGCCCACCCGCCGCGCCGCGCGCGCCCTGGCCGACGCCTTCCTCCGCGCCTCCAACGGCCAGCCACTCCTCCTCCCCCGCATCACCGCCCTCGGCGCACTGGACGAGGCGCCGCTGGCGCTCGCCGGCACCCTCGACCTGCCGCCCGCCGTCGAGCCGGCCCGGCGCCTCGCCGCCCTCTCCCGCCTGATCCTCAAGCAAGGCGGCGCCGACGGCGCCCCGCGCACCGCCGACCGAGCCTGGCTCCTGGCCGGCGAACTGGCCCTGCTGATGGACGAAGCAGAACGCGAGGAAATCGACCTCGCCGCCAGCCTGCCCGACGCCGCCGACCCCGCCTTCGCCGCCGACTGGGCGCGCACGCTGCAATTCCTCCACATCGTCACCGCCGCCTGGCCGCAATACCTGGCGGACAACGGCCTGATGAACCCCGCCGCCCGCCAGGTCGCACTGCTCAACGCGCAGGCCGCCGCCTGGGATCTCGCCCCCCCGGCGGGGGAAATCCTGGTCGCCGGCACCACCGCGGGCATCCCCGCAGTCGCCCGTCTGCTCCGCGTGGTCGCCCGCCTGCCGAACGGGCGCGTGCTGCTGCCCGCCGTGGACACCACGATGGACGAGGACACCTGGAACCAGCTCGACGACTCCCACCCGCAAGCCGGCCTGCGCCGCCTGCTGGCCGGCCTCGGCGCAACCCGAGGCGACCTGCGCCCATGGCCGATCCAGCAGCCATCCCCAATCCCGCCCGAACGCTTCACCACCCTCAGCCGCGCTCTGCTGCCCGCCAAGGCACTGCACGCCTGGCGCGGCGACCGGCCACCCAAGCTGGACGGCATCTCCCGCCTCACCCCCGCCGATCAGCAGGAGGAAGCCGCCGCCATCGCCCTGGTGCTGCGCGACGCGCTGGAAACCCCCGGCGCCCGCGCCGCATTGGTAACGCCCGACCGGGAACTCGCCGGCCGGGTCGCCGCCGAACTGCTGCGGCACGGCGTGGTGGCGGACGACAGCGCCGGCGAACCTCTGGCCGAGACGCCGCCGGCCGTGTTCCTCCGCCTCCTCACCCGTGCCGTCGCCGAGGAACTGGCGCCGGTCCCCTTGCTCGCGCTGCTCAAGCATCCGTTCGCCGCCGCCGGGCTTTCTCCCGCCGCCTGCCGCGCCGCCGTCCGGGCGCTGGAGCAGGCCTGCCTGCGTGGCCCGCGGCCGCCGCGTGGCCTGACCGGGCTGCGCCTGGTGCTCGACCGCTCCGCCGCCGGCCCCGAAGCCGCGGACCTGCTGCGCCGGCTGGAAACCTGCCTGGAACCCACCTTGCGCATCGCTGCCGCGGTCGAAGTCGCTCCCACCGAAGCCCTGGCCGCGCTGATCGAAGCCGCCGAACGCCTCGCCACCACCGACTCCACGCCCGGCCCCGCCCTGCTCTGGGCCGGCGAGGAAGGCGACGCGCTCGCCACCGCGCTGGCCGAGGTCCAGGCCGCGTTGCCGCTGCTGCCGGACCAGCGCCGCGCGGTGCTGCCGGGCCTGCTGGACGCCGTGCTGCAAGGCGAGGTCGTGCGCAGCCGCCGCGCCCTGCGCGGACGCGGCGGCACGGAACATCCCCGCGTGTTCATCTGGGGCCTGCTGGAAGCCCGGCTGCAAACCGCCGACACGCTGGTGCTGGGCGGCTTGGTCGAGGGCGTCTGGCCCCCGGCCACCGATCCCGGCCCGTGGCTGTCGCGCCCGATGCGGGGGAAAGTCGGCCTCGCGTCGCCGGAACAGACGGTGGGGCAGGCCGCGCACGACTTCCTGGCCGCGGCCAATGCCGCGCCGCGTGTGGTGCTGTCCTGTCCAGCCCGGCGCGACGGCGCCCCCGCCGTGCCGGCGCGCTGGCTCACCCGGCTGGAGATGTTCCTCGCCGGCCATGACCAGCAACGACCGGACCACCCGGCGGTCGCCTGGGCGCGCGCCCTGGACCAGCCCGAGGACCGCCCGCGCCCGGCGGCTCCGCCGCGGCCCTGCCCGCCTGTGGCGCTGCGCCCCCGCAAGCTCAGCGTCACCGAGATCGAGACCTGGCTGCGCGACCCCTACGCCATCTATGCCCGCCACGTGCTGAAGCTGAACGCGCTGAAGCCGATCGACGAAGCGACCGATGCGGCCGATTACGGCACGCTGGTGCATGCCGGCATGCGGCTGTTTCTCGAGCAATACGACACGCGCTGGCCGCCCGGCGCGGCGGGCCATCTGCGCCGGGCGATGGCGCGCGCGTTGGCCGAGGCCGGCTTGCGCGAGGCACTGGCGGCGTGGTGGGCGCCGCGCCTGGACCGCATCGCCGACTGGGTGGCGGAGATCGAGACCGCCCGCCGCGCCGTCCACCGCATCGCGGCCATCAAGCCCGAGGTGAAAGGCACCAGCGAACTGCCACGCGATGGCGGCCGGTTCGCCCTGGTCGGCCGCGCCGACCGCATCGAGCGCCGCGCCGACGGCGCGCTGGCCATCCTCGACTACAAGACCGGCACCCCGCCGAGCCAGAAGGAGGTCGATGCCGGCCTGGCGCCGCAGCTTCTGCTGGAGGCGGCCATGGCGGAAGCCGGCGCGTTCGGTGCCGGCCTGGTTGGGCAGGCGGGCGAGCTGATCTACTGGCACCTGACCGGTGGCTACGAGCCCGGCGAGGTCCGCTCGCTGTTCAAGGGCGACGCGACGGCGATCGCCGCGGCGGTCGCGGCGGCACGCGACAGCCTCGGGGCGTTGATCGACGCTTACGACGAGCCGGGCCGCTGCTACCTGTCGCAGCCGCATCCGGCCCGCGCCCCGCGCTTCTCCGACTACGCCCAGTTGGCGCGGGTGGCCGAATGGGCCGCGGCCGGGGAGGAGTTATGAGTTCGGGCGAGAAGGTGGCCGCGGGAAAGCTGGAGAAGGTGGCGGGGGGAAGGCCAGAGAAGGTGGCGGCGGAAAGGCCAGAGACTCCCCCTCCCCTTGAGGGCTTGAGCCGCGAAGCGGATCAAGGTTGGGGGGAGGGGACGGTCGGAGGTTCGCACCGAGCGACCCCTCCCCCCAACCTTGATCCGCTTCGCGGCTCAAGCCCTCAAGGGGAGGGGGAGTCTTCACCTTCACCTGCGCGCGATCGCGCCAACCGCGAGCAATTGGCGGCCTCGGACCCCGCCGTCTCGGCCTTTGTTGCGGCCTCCGCTGGCTCGGGCAAAACCAAACTCCTCACCGACCGCCTGCTCCGCCTGATGCTCGCCGGCGAAAAACCCGAGCGCATCCAGTGCCTGACCTTCACCAAGGCCGCCGCGGCGGAAATGGCGGTGCGGTTGCAGCACACCCTCGGCAAATGGGTGACGCTGGATGACGCCAGGCTGGATCTCGCCCTGCGCAGCCTGGCGATCGAGCCCACGCAAGACCTCCGCCAGCGCGCCCGGGCCTTGTTCGCTCAGGTGCTCGACCTGCCCGGCGGCATGCGCATCGGTACGATCCACGCGTTCTGCCAGTCGCTGCTGCGCCGCTTCCCGCTGGAGGCCGCCCTGTCGCCGCACTTCCAACTCGTGGACGAGCGCGACGCCGCCGACGCCCTGACCGAAGCGCGCGAGACGATGCTGGCCGAGGCCAACACCGAGGACCGCCGCGCCGCCCTGCGCGCGCTCGCCGGCCTGGCCTCGGCCGACCAGTTCGGCCGCCATGTGGAGGCCCTCCAGACCGATCGCCAGCGGCTGGCGACGGCGCTGGCGCTGCCCGATCTCCCCGCCGCGCAGCGTCGCGCGCTCGGCATCGCCGGCGGCACCGAGGCCGAGATCCTCGCCGCCGGCGTCAACTGGCAGGCCGAGCCCGACCTGCGCGAGGCAGCCCGCATCGTGCACCAGCGCGGCGCGAAGAGCTGCGCCGAACGGGCCGGGCGCATCCTCGAATGGCTCGGCCTGGACAGCGATACCCGCGTCGAGCATTGGCCGCAGTGGTGCACCGAGTTCCTCACCGCCGCGGGTGCGGCGCGGGCGCCCGGTGGCTTCGTCAGCAAGGCGGTGACCGACCGGCATCCCGACCTGGCGCAGGTCTTCCTGGCCGAGGCCGCGCGCGTCGTGGCGCTGATCGACGACTGCCGCGCCCTGGCGATGGCCGAGTTGTCCGCCGCGCTGCTGGTGTTGGCCGCGCCGGTGCTGCGTGCCTACGCCACGCACAAGCAGGACAGCGGCCTGGTGGACTACGACGACCTGATTGGCCGCACCTCGCAGCTTCTGGTCGATCCCGGCGCGGCCTGGGTGCTGTACAAGCTGGACGGCGGGCTGGACCACCTGCTGCTGGACGAGGTGCAGGACACCGCGCCGGCGCAATGGCGCATCGCCCACGCGCTGACCGCGGAGTTCTTCGCCGGCGCCGGCGCGCGGGGGGAAACCAGCCGCACGGTGTTCGCGGTCGGCGACCGCAAGCAGTCGATCTACTCCTTCCAGGGCGCCGACGCCGACGAGTTCGACCGTTCGCGCGACCTGCTGGAGCGGCGCGTGCGCGGCGCCGGGCTGGTGTTCCGCAAGACGCCGCTCGATGTGTCGTTCCGCTCCACCCAGCCGGTGCTGAGCCTGGTGGATGCGGTGTTCGACGATCCGGTCGCCGCCGCCGGCGTCGTCGAGCCTGGCGAGCCCCCCCTGATGCACCACGCCGATCGCGCCGATCATGCCGGCGCCGTCGAGTTATGGCCGCTGGCGCCGCTGCCGGATCAGGCGGAGCCGGCACCCTGGGAGGTGGCGGAGGCCAACTACAACCAGCATTCCGCGCCGCAGCGCTTGGCCGACACGCTGGCTGCGTGGATCCGGGGACAAACCTCCGGCGACGTCAAGCTGGAGAGCCGCGGCCGGACGCTGGCGCCCGGCGACGTGCTGGTGCTGGTGCGGCGGCGCAACGCCTTCGCCCGCGCTCTGGTGCGGGCGCTGAAGACGCGCGGCGTGCCGGTGGCCGGGCTGGATCGGCTGGTGCTGACGGAACAGCCGGCGGTGCAGGACCTGATGGCGCTGGCCGACGCACTGCTGCTGCCGCAGGACGACCTGAACTTCGCCTGCCTGCTGACCAGCCCGCTCGGCGGCCTGGACGACGACGACCTGATGGCGCTGGCGGTGAACCGCGGCGGTGCGCTGTTCGAGGCGTTGCGCGCACGCGCGCACGAACGCCCGCACTGGCAGCGCGCCTGGGAGTTCTTCGCTGCCCTGCTGGCGCGGGCCGACTACGTCTCGCCGTACGCCCTGTTCGCCGAGGCGCTGGGGCCGCTCGGTGGCCGGACGCGGCTGTTCGCCCGCCTCGGACCCGAGGCAGCAGAGCCGGTGGACGAACTGCTGAACGCCGCCCTGGCCTACGCCCGCCTGCACCCGCCATCGCTCCAGGGCTTCCTGCACTGGCTGCGCCGCTCGGGCGCCGAGGTGAAGCGCGAGGCCGAGGCTGCCGGCAACCAGGTGCGGGTGATGACGGTGCACGGCGCCAAGGGCTTGCAGGCGCCGCTGGTCATCCTGCCCGACACCACCGCGATCCCGCCGGACGAGGGTCCGATCCTGTGGGCCGAGGACCCCGCCACGCGCGTCGCGGTGCCGCTGTTCTCGCCGCGCAAGGAGTTTCGCCCCGTCGCGGCGCAGCGGGTGCGGGACGACCTCGCCCGCCGCCGCCTGGAGGAGCACAACCGCTTGCTCTACGTCGCGCTCACCCGCGCCGAGGATCGGCTGGTGGTATGCGGCTGGCAGACCCGCCGCGGACTGCCGGATGTGTGCTGGTACAACCTGGTGGCGCGTGGCTTCGATCGGCTGGCGCCGGAGCGCGTGGCGTTCGACGGCTGGGACGGCGACCTGGCGCGGGTCAGCGCGCCGCAACGCGCGCCGGTGCCGTCTGTCGGACCGGCGGCGTCCGTCGCGCGCGCGGCACTGCCCGGCTGGCTCGGCAGCGCGCCGGACTGGCACTCTGTCCCTCCGGCACCTGAATTCGGGCGGCCGGAGCCGCTGGCACCCAGCCGCCCGGAAGGTGTGGAACTCGGTACGGTGCCGGCTGCCGCTTCGCCTTTGGCCGAGCGTGGCGCCGCCGGCGACCGCTTCCGTCGCGGGCGGCTGCTGCACGCGCTGCTTCAGCACCTGCCGGACTTGCCGGAGGCGGACCGCGAGGCCGCGGCGCGGCGCTGGCTGGCCCGGCCCGGTCAGGGCCTGTCCGATGGGTCCGCGGCGACGCTGGCCGCGGAGGCGCTGGCGATCCTGGCGCATCCCGACCTGGCGCCCGCCTTCGCTCCGGGCAGCCGCGCGGAAGTGCCGCTGACCGGTCTGGTCGGCGCCCCGGTGGCGAGTGGGGCGGTCGGCGGCCCGGCGATCGGTGGGGTGGTCGGCGGCCCGGCGGCCGGCGGGGTGGTCGCCGCGCAGGTGGTCGGCGGGTTGGTGGACCGGCTGGCGGTGCTGCCCGACCGCGTGCTGGTGGTGGATTTCAAGACCAACCGCGATGCGCCGGAGCATGCGGACGACACGCCGGTGATGTATCTGCGGCAGATGGCAGCCTATCGCGCCGTGCTGCGTGGCGTCTTCCCCGACCGCGCGGTGCGCTGCGCGCTGGTCTGGACCCGCGCCGCGCGAGTCGCCATGCTGCCGGACGCTTTGCTGGATGCGCATGCCCCGGGCGCCACCCGTCCGGTGTCCCCGTGAAACGCGGGACCCGGATCTGCGGCGCATGCCCGATCGCTTGACCGAATCGGCACCCGTCCCCACGTCGTTGCCAACCGAAAGAACGAGGACACAAACCAAATGAGCGCGAACACCAAGCCGGTCAGCGATGAGAGCTTCGCCACCGATGTGCTGAAGGCCGAGGGGCCGGTGCTGGTCGATTTCTGGGCCGAGTGGTGCGGACCATGCAAGATGATCGGCCCGGCCCTGGAAGAACTGGCGGCGGAGTTCGCCGGCAAGCTGACCGTCGCCAAGGTGAACATCGACGACAACCCGATGACGCCGACCAACTACGCGGTGCGCGGCATTCCGACGCTGATCCTGTTCAAGGACGGCAAGCCCGCGGCGACCCAGGTCGGCGCGTTGCCGAAGAGCCGGCTGAAGGAATGGATCGCCGGGAATTTGTAAAAACAACACCTCTCCCGCCTGCGGCGGGAGAGGTCGCGGCGCAGCGCCGGGAGAGGGGTGATCGGGTCGCCCCGCTGCACCCTCACCCTCGTCGCTCTCGCGCCTCCACCTGCTATGAAAACTCCCCGCCGACGCCCCTCGTCATGCCGACGAAGGTCGGCATCCACGACTGTGCCGCGCCCACGAAGGCAAGACGTGGATGCCGACCTTCGTCGGCATGACGGGGGGCGTCGCCACCAAACGCTCGCCGTTTTCATCCCCGGTGGCGCATCGAGCTGGCTGATGCGGGGCGTCTCTCCCGCGCGTAGCGCGGCAGAGGTTATCGCGCGCGCAGCACCGTAGGTGCGATCGGATCGAGCGCGATGCTCAGACGCTGGACACGCCCCCATGTCCGTTGGCTGCGCAGGTCGGTGACCAACATCGGGTGCGGCAGCGTCACCTCGACGGTTTCACTGTTCTCGCCGGGCTTGCTGCATTGCAGGGCGATGATGGCGCCGTTGCCGTCGTGGAAGACATGCATCTCCACATCGTTGCGCGGCGCCGATATGCCGACCATCGGAGTGACGCCGACGCGCTCCAGTAACCGCCCCAGCATTGCCCGATCGTCCGGCGCGACGAGCCGCGCAATCCCCGCAGCCAGCGCGGGTTGCGGCAGGCGCCGACTATGCGCGTCGTACCGTCCGGGTGACGTGTCGGCGATCACCAACCCCCCGCGCGCGGCGAATGCGGCGATCGCGCGGGCGTCGGCCGGCGACAGCGCCAGCGTATCCGGCAGGATCAGCACTTTGTCGCGCAGCTCCGGCAGCATCGCCGCCGAGACAAAGCGCGGTTGCAGCCCGAGTTGCGACAGACTGCTCACGTAGCCACGCATCGCAATGCGGAACGCGTTGTCCTCCAGTTCCTTCTCCGACCCTCGTTCGATCCACGCATCGCCCCGCGGCTGCTGGTCGAGCATCCACTGCGTGCGGAAGCTCGCCGGCGAATACAGGACGGCGATCGGATCGACATGCGGCGTCGCCGCAATCAGCAATGGCGCGATGCGGTGCAGTTCGGCGAACACCGGAGCGTATGCCTCGCCGCGTTCGCCCAGCGTGCCGTCGGGGCGCACAATGCTGTTGTTCTCGTCCCACAGGACCAGGCCACGCGTGCCGCGCAGCGCCGCGCGCCAGATGGTGTGGATGTCCTGCGGCGTCGCACCGAACGAAGTGGTCAACGGAATCAGGCGCGGGTTGAGCGAGCGCAGGATCGGCAGGGCCTCGTCATCGACCTCCATGAGATCGACGGCATGGGCCAGTCGCGTGTAGTCGTAGCCGCCCCAGCCGGGGAGCTGGGCGCCTTCAATCGCCGCGAGGGCGTTCGGATCGGCCGCGTGAACCGCATCGGTGCCGCGGCGCAGCGCGCCGGCATACGCCGCATCCATCCAGGCCTTGAAATCCGCCCAGGCGGCGAAATTGCCGTCGGTGCGGCGCATCGCCTGGATCGTTGTCTCGGGCCGCACATCGTTCCACGTCGCGAACTGCGTGCCCCACTCCGCGTTCAGTGCGTCCAGCGTGGCGTATTGCCCGCGCAGCCAGCTCCGCATGCCGGCAACCGAGACGGGCGACAGGTCGAAGTCCCAGAACGCGGTCAGATCCGCGATGCCGGTCTCGTCGCCGAGGTTGTAATACAGCGGATGGTAGCGCTGCTCCTGCCGCACGACCTCGGTGAGGCGTGCATTGATTCGCGCCTGCCAAACGGGATCCGACAGGCTGGGATCGCGCACCAGCGCAGACAGATCGTCGGGATTGGCGCGATAACGATGTTGCAGATCGACGAAGCGCCAGTTCACCGGCTTGCCGGGCGTCCAGCGATGGTATGCCGCATAGAAGTCGGTGGCGATGTTCTCGACGTACCAGCGCAGGCCGGCCTGAAGCAGCGGCGGGGTCTGCACCGCGAGGGGCGTGCCGGTGCCATCGCGGTCGGCGGTCACCGCCGCCGCCGTGACGCCGAGGCGTTGCAGCGTGGCGAGTTGCGCGGGGTCGCGCCGCTGCCACTCGATGATCTGGTAGTCGGGCCACGCCTCCGCTTTCACCGGGCTGACGCTGGCAGCGACCAGCAGTGCAGTCAGCAACAGGCTGCGTAGGCAGGGCAAGCGGATAGACGAAGCAAGGCCAGGGGCTTTGCCCCTGAAACCCCACCAAGGGGCTCTGCCCCTTGGAACCCCGCCAAGGGCGCAGCCCTTGGAACCCTTCACTTGGCGCGGTTGGACGGGAGGGGGCCTGTGCCGGCGCTGCCGTGTCAGATCAGCGATCTGACACGGCAGCGCCGGCACAGGCCCCCTCCCGTCCAACCACGCCAAACGGATGGATTGCAAAGGCTCCGCCTTTGCTGGGGGGTTCAGGGGGGCAAAGCCCCCCTGGCGGGTTTCAGGGCAGAGCCCTGACCTTCCTTCGTCTATCCGCTTGCCCTGCCTACGCATCCTGTTGCAGCACTTCGCCCGCGAGATAGAGGCTGCCGCAGATCAGCACGCGCGCCGGTCCTGGTTCGCGCGCCACCGAACGCAAGGCATCGGCGACATGTGGGCCGGGCCGCGCAACGCCGTTCGAGGCCGCGACGATCGCCTCCACCGGGCGCGCATCGTGCTGCTGCTCCTCCGCCACCGCCCAGAGCGTCGTCGCGAGCGGCACCAGCGGGCGCAGGAATTGCTCGGAATCCTTCGACTGCTTCATGCCGACGAGCAGATGCACCGGCCGGTCGCCCCAGCTCCGCAGGTGCTCCGCGAGCACCACGCCCGCGCCGGGGTTGTGCCCGCCATCGAGCCACAGCTCCCAGTCGGCCGGCAGCAAGGCCGCCAACCGGCCATGCAGGCGTTGCAGCCGCGCCGGCCATTCCGCCGCGGCAATCCCGGCGCCGATCGCCGCATCCGGAACCGCCAGGCCGGACGCCCGCAAAGCGGCAATGGCGATGCCGGCATTGTCCAACTGGAACCTCCCCGGCAAGGACGGCGGCGGCAGGTCGAGCGTGCCGCGCGCGTCCTCATAACGAAACCCCGCCGCGCGCGGCGTCACATGCCAGTCGCGATCGCGCTGCCGCACGGGCGATCCGATGCGCGCTGCCTCCGCCAGCAGCACCGCGGCGACCTCTGCCGGCTGCGCGCCGATCGCCACCGGCACCCCGGGCTTCATGATCCCGGCCTTTTCCCCGGCGATCGCGGTCAGCGTGTCGCCCAGCAGCTCCCGATGATCCAGCGAGATCGAGCTGATCGCACACGCCGCCGGACGCGCGATCACGTTGGTGGCGTCGCCGCGGCCGCCAAGCCCGACTTCCAGCACGCACAGATCGGCCGGCGTCGTCGCGAACAGATGCAGCCCCACCGCCGTGATCACTTCGAACACCGTGATCGGCGCGCCCCCATTCACGTGCTCCACATGCTCCAGCGCCGCGGCGAGCGCCGCATCGGACACCAACGCGCCAGCGATGCGGATGCGTTCGTTGAACCGCACCAGGTGCGGCGAGGTGTAGACGTGCACGCGGTGCCCCGCCGCCTCGGCCATCGCGCGGAGGAACGCGCAGGTGCTGCCCTTGCCGTTGGTGCCGGCCACGTGGATCACCGGCGGCAGGCGGTGCTGCGGATCGCCGAGCTTTGCCAGCAATGCCAGCAGCCGATTCAGGCTGAGGTCGATCAGCCGAGGATGCAGGCCGTGCAGCCGGGCAACAATGCCCTCGATACGACTGCTCATGCGGGCCTCGCATCATTGTCACGGTCGGTGACAGGCATAAAGATACTCCCCCTCCCCTTGAGGGAGGGGGGTGGGGGGAGGGGTCGTGCGGGTAAAATCACCACGCCATACACCGCACGACCCCTCCCCCTCCCTCCTCCCTCAAGGGGAGGGGGAGCATCATTGCGCCTGTCACGTCCCCCCACCCTCAAGGGGAGGGGGAGCATCATTGCGCCTGTCACGCCGCTGCCGGCAACTCCTTGACGCGTAGCAGCCCGATCAGCCGGCCCAGCGTGTCTTTCAGTTCGGTGCGCTTCACCACCATGTCGACGATGCCATGCTCGTGCAGGTATTCCGCGCGCTGGAACCCTTCCGGCAGCTTCTCCCGCACCGTCTGCTCGATCACGCGCGCGCCGGCGAAGCCGATCAGCGCACCGGGCTCGGCGATCTGGATGTCCCCCAGCATCGCGAAGCTCGCGGTGACGCCGCCGGTGGTGGGATCGGTCAGCACCACGATGAACGGCAGGCCGGCTTCCTTCACCAGCCGGGTCGCGATGACCGTGCGCGGCATCTGCATCAGGCTGACCGCGCCTTCCTGCATGCGCGCGCCGCCCGAGGCGGTGAACACGATCAGCGGTGCCTCCTGCAACACCGCGAGCCGGGCCGCGGCGACGATCCCCTCGCCGACCGCGGCACCCATCGAGCCGCCCATGAACTCGAACTCCATCGCCGCGACGACCGCCTGATGGCCGCCGAGCTTGCCATGCGCCACGAGCAATGCGTCGTCCTGGTGGGTCTTGTCGCGCGCTTCCTTCAGGCGGTCGCTGTAGCGTTTGCTGTCGCGGAAGCGCAGCGGATCGGCCGGCACCTTGGGCAACTCGATGCGGGTGTAGCTGCCTTCGTCGAAGGTCCAGGCCAGGCGTTCGGTCGCGCTGCCCCGCATATGGTGGCCGCAATGCGGGCACACCTTGAGGTTGGCCGCGAGGTCGCGATGGAAGATCATCTGCTGGCAGGCGGGACATTGGTGCCAGAGATTCTCCGGCACCTCGCGCCGCGCGAACAGGTTGCGGATTTTCGGGCGAACGAATTCGGTCAGCCAGCTCATGCAAGGGTGCCTTGGTGGATGGATGGCAGCTTCGGTCCTATAGGCGCCAGGATCGGCGGCAGACGCAAGGCCCTCATCTCGAACGTGGCGGACCGTGGAGAGATGGGCGCCGTGACGTGATTCGTGCACGCCCGGGCTTGCTGCGACATAACACAATGCTATATTCTGCCGATGAAGCGGGTTCGCTACACGACTGATGCGGTGAAAAGCCTGAAGCGGCACGGCAACATGGCCGACCGGATCATGCGGGCCATGCGAGAATACGCAGAGGGTACAGGGGCGCATGCCAACAACATCAAGGCCATGCAGGGTTCCTCTGGGCTGCGATTGAGGTTGGGGGACTATCGCGTGGCGTTCGAGGAGGCGGAAACCGAGATTGTCGTCACCGGCCTTGGGCCGCGCGGGCGCATCTACGACTGACGGAGCGACGCTATGATAGCGCAGATTGCAAGTGGTCCGAACGGCGAAGACATGGTGCTGCTGAGCCGCGACGAATACGAGGACCTGCTCGATGCGCGTGGCCACGCTGCGGCGATGCAGGCCGTCGCATCAGGCGCGATCGAGACGCTGTCCGAGGAAGACACCGCCGCGTATCTCGCGGCGAAGACGCCGCTGGCATTCTGGCGCCGATATCGGGGTGTGACGCAGCAGGCGCTCGCTGACGCGGTCGGTGTGTCGCAGGCCTATATTGCGCAGATCGAGAATGGTGCGCGGGACGGAAGCCCGGTCATGCTCCGTGACATCGCACGTGTGCTGCGGGTTCGGATGGAGGACCTAGTAGTATAGGATGGATCAATTGGTCACCGCGGCGTCTCAGCCTCGTTCCAGTCAATCGTTCCGCCTTGGCTCCTGCCACGAGTTTACGGAGTGCGGCGTGTCTCTGCGCAATCGTTACGGTACCAGCGTCGCGCATATTAGCTCGCTCTCGCTTGAAGTCTTACCCATCGGACACAGGGTATGGTGCTCCCAGTCACCGTTCTATGACTGACTATATTAGGCACTCGACGCCTGCGCGGGAAACCGATAAGCAGCGCCGCCACACGCCTTGAGCGCCAAGCAGACGACGTCACAGCATCCGCTGCAAAATCAGCTTCTGCACGTCCGACGTGCCCTCATAAATCTGGCACACCCGCACGTCGCGGTAGATCCGTTCCACCGGGTAGTCCGCCAGATACCCATACCCGCCCAGCGTCTGGATCGCCGTCGTGCACACCGCCTCCGCCGCCTCCGACGCGAACAACTTCGCCATGCAGGCCGCCTCGATGGCCGGCTGTCCCGCTGCCTTCAGCCGCGCCGCGTGCAGCGTCATCTGCCGCGCCGCCTCCAGCCGCGTCTTCGCGTCCACCAGCCGGAACCCCACCGCCTGGAAGTCGATGATGCGTCCACCGAACGCCTTGCGCTCCTTGGCGTAGTCCACCGCGTAGTCCAGCGCCGCGCGCGCCATGCCGACGCTCTGCGCCGCGATGCCGATGCGGCCGCTCTCCAGGGTGGAGAGCGCGATGCGATAGCCCTCACCCTCGGCACCGATGCGCTGGTCCTCCGGCACCTCCATGTCGTCGAACGACAACGCGCAGGTGTCGGACGCCTTCTGCCCGAGTTTTTCTTCCTTGCGGGCGATCGAGAACCCCTTCATCGCCTTGTCCACCACGAAGCAGGACAGCCCCTTCTTGCCGGCCGACGGATCGGTCACCGCGAACAGTACCGCACTGCCGGGATGCGCCGCGTTGCTGATGAACTGCTTCGCCCCGTTGATCACGTAGCGGTCGCCCTGCTTCACCGCCCGCGTGCGCAGGTTCGACGCGTCGGACCCCGCCTGCGGCTCGGTCAGCCCGAACGAACCGACCGCCTCGCCGCTGGCCAACGGGCGCAGCCAGCGTTCCTTCTGCGCGTCGGTGCCGTACTGGCCGATCACGATGCAGGTGGGGGAATTGTGCACCGACACCATGGTGGACACCGCGCCATCGCCGGCGGCGATCTCCTCGAGCACCATCGCGTAGGTCACCGGATCGATCTCCGACCCGCCCCACCGCTCCGCCGTCGTCGCGCCGAACACGCCCAGCTCGCCGAGTTCGCGGATCACCTCCGGCTCGATGCGGCCCGCCTTCTCGCGCGCCGCGGCGTGCGGTGCCAGCCGCTCCTGGGCGAAGCGGCGCACCATGTCGATGACCAGAGTGTCGGCGGCGAACGTGTCGGCGGCGGGCGGGTTATGGTCGGGCATGGCTGTCGCCCCCAGGTTGCGGGTTCAGCAGTGACCCGCCACGGCGAACGGGTCCTGCTCCGCACCACGTACTACGGCCGCGAGCAAACGCAAGGCGTCCGCGCCGCCCGGATCGCTGAGGGCGCCATTGTCGATCTCGTCGGCAAGCACTTCGGCCTGGCCGGCAATCGTCTCGGCGGCGCGATGCAGCGCCGCGCGCGCCAGGGTCAGTTGGGCCTCGTTCGAGAGCGTGTGCCAATCGGCGGGCATGGAAAGAACTCCTGCTGGTAACGCCGTTTTGGCAAGGTCCATCCGGTGGCGGGCCGCGCAGTCACGCCGCGCTCACGACCAGGGTTAATAGAACATTACCAGAACCGGAGGCGTTTTACCAGCTAAACCAGCGTCACCTGCACCGGCGGCAAGGGCGCGAACGCGACTGTGACGGTAGCCGGGCCGGTCAACCAGATCGGCGGCGTGACGCTGCCCAGCATGACCACCTGCCCCGCCTTCAGCCCGCCGAACGCCTCGACGACCGAGGAGCCGGCCAGCCAGGCCAGGCAGTTGAGCGGATGGCCCATCAGATCGGCGCCGACACCCTCGTCGCGCTGGTGGCCGTCCACGATCAGGCGTCCGCGCAGCGCGGCGACGTCCAGGTCGCGCCAGTCACCGCTGCCGGGTTCCCCCACGATGGCGGCGGCGTGGTAGACCTGATCGCCGATCATCGTCGGCGTGCCGACCAAAGCCAGGTCGGTGTAGCGGTTCTCCACCAGCTCGATCCCCGCCATCAGCTCGCCCACCGCCTCCATCGCCTGCGCCATGGTGCAGGGACCGGCCGGCAGGTCGTGACCCAGCCGCACCGCCAACTCGCACTCGACGCCAGGCCGCTGGAAATCGGCGAAGCGCAGGGTGGCACCGCTGCGATGCAGGCCGCCGGTGGACATGAACCCGGCGGCAGGGCCGCTCAGGCCGAGATATTCCTGCATGCGCTTCGCGGTGGCGCCGATCTTGAACCCCGCCGGCGCCACGGCACCGTGGCGTTGCCACAGCGCGTGCTGCACCGCCGCGCCCTCCGCCACCGACCGAGGCGCGATGGCCTGCGGCAACGGCTCGACCAGGCGGCGTCCCTGGCGGGCTTCGTGCAAGGCCGCCGCCGCGGCGTGCGGATCGTAATCGCTCATGTCTGCCCCTCCGGTCGACAAGTCGGTTCCCGCGGTTGCGTCTGCGCGACGCACCGTCCCGGGCGTCAGTTCCCCCCGCGCGTCAGTTCATACAGCGCTACCGCCGCGGCGGCCGAGACGTTCAGGCTGCCGACCGCCCCCTGCATGGCAAACCCGGCGATCTCGTCGCAGGTCTCCCGCGTGAGCCGGCGCAGGCCGCTGCCCTCGGCACCCAGCACCAGCGCCACGCGCCGCCCGGCGAACGCCGGTCCCGCCAGCGTGCCACCGCCCGCATCCAGCCCCACCACCCAGATATTCGCGGCCTTCAACGCGATCAGCGTGCGGGCGATGTTGACCGCGCGCAGCAGCGGCATGGTCTCCAGCGCACCCGAGGCGGCCTTCGCCAAGGCACCAGTCTCCTCCGGCGCGTTGCGGTCCTGCGTAATCACCGCGGCGGCGCCGAACGACGCGGCCGCGCGGAGGATCGCGCCGACATTGCGCGGATCGGTCACCTGGTCGAGCACCAGGATCGGCCCCGCCCGGTCCAGCGCGTGTTGCAGGCTGGGCGAGGCCAGCGGATCGGCCAGCAGCGCCACGCCCTGATGGGCGATGTCGCGCCCGAGCAATTGGTCGATCCGGCCGCGCTCCACGCGCTCCGGCTGCAACGGCCAGGGCGGCGGAAGCCGCTGCGCCAGCGCCGCCTCGGCGTCCTCGGTCAGCAGCAGCCGGCGCAGCCGGCGGGCGGTGTTGGCGAGCGCCGCCGCGACGGCATGCGTGCCGTAGAGCCACACCGCGCCGCGTGGGGTATCGGCGGGGTTGGGGCGCGGGGCGTCGTGCTGTTGCGGGCGTGGGGAGAATGGCCGCTGGTGGCCGCCGCCGTCGCGGTTCGGGCCGCCGTCGCGGTGTGGCCGCGCGGCAAAATCCTTGCCCTGGTTGGGCGGACGCGGCCCCCGCGACGGCTGGTCGCGCGGCCCCTGCCCGTGCACCGGCCCCTGGCCGTGGCCGGGTCCCTGGCGATGGCTCGGTCCCGGGCCGTGCGGCGGACGCGGACCCTGGCCCGGGAGGTGCAGTTCCTGTGCGCGGGAGTCCTGGCCGCCGGAGCGCCCCTGGCCCGACGGCTGGCCGCCCTGGCCGTGCCGCGGCCCGGAGCCGCCAGGCTGATACGGCCGCTCGGGCCCGCCGCCCCGTCCGGGGCTGCGGTTGAACGGCGGCCGACCGGAGCCGCCATGCCTGGTGTCGCTCGGGGGTTTCATTTCTCACCCTATAGCCGCGCGGGAGGGTGCTGCACAGTCGGGCGGGGTGGAGCACGCGCCGTTGCGAGGGGTGGGGCCGGTGGGAGCGAGCCTGGATGGGCCGGGCTCCTTTGGCCGCACGGCGGTCGCCCTCCCGCGCGCCCCAGGCCGCGCCACCGCGCCACCCCCGCGCGGGCAAATCCCGCGCCGGACCTGCCGTTTGCGCCATCGGCGTTCGAACCCCTCGCGCCAGGGGTGACGC
>Ga0181521_10002906_pt1 | contig 20408 bp, 16 predicted proteins | sample PEATcosm2014_Bin_32_FD_119764 | JGI IMG/M metagenome (GOLD analysis project Ga0181521, IMG submission 119764) | Peatland microbial communities from MTU Mesocosm Facility, Houghton, MI, USA - PEATcosm2014_Bin02_60_metaG | ecosystem: Environmental > Terrestrial > Soil > Wetlands > Peat | place...
CGTTGCGACATTTTGGAGCAGTACAAGCGAGAACAGCTGCCCGTTCTCGTCGTGCAGGTGAACCCGGTCCTCGCCCCAGTTCTGGCGGTAGGCGACGAACTCGAAGTCCTGGCCGCACAGAGGATGGAACGGGTGCGTCACCCGGACGCGTCGGTACCGATCGGTCGGATCGGGTGTAGTTGACGATGTGGGGCAACGCGGTCTGCGAACGGATGATCGGTACCCTGCGCCGCGAACTCTTCGACCGGGTGCTGATCGCCAATGAGCACCACTTGCGACAGGTGCTCACCGAGTACCTGCGCCACTACAACACCGCCACGCCGCACCGGGCCTCGGCCAGCTCGCACCCGCTCAAGCTCACGCCCGGCCACCGCAGATCAACCTCGCCGAGCATCGGATCCGCCGGAAACAAGTCCTCGGCGGACTCATGAACGAATACCAAATCGCCACTAGCAAGGACTAAAGGTCACCGTCCTTACCTGTCTTCGGTCCCTTATCGCCGGCTTCAGTGCGGTGTCTGCTGGGGAGTGTTCATGAGAAGAGATGACCTGAGATGGACACCACCGACGCCGTCGACCCCACCGAAGTTATCGACGCAGCAGGCGAGCTGGATGCAGCCCCTGCCCTGGGACTGTTCCCTTACCCGGGCGTAAGCATGGCACTCGTGGCCTTCGCCTGTGAGTTGGCCAAGCAGCTGCTCACCTGGGAGGTGACCAGCACCTACCACTACGCTGAGAAGGTGATCAAGTACCAGCGAAGCTCGCTGGAGAAGGTGACAGGGGCAACCGCACGCTGACGGCCTTTTTTTCCTGAGCATCTCGGCCGGTGTCCGGCCGTGCACCTGCCGGCTCGTGGTGACCTGAGGCCAAGATCGGCCCCGAGCACCCAGACACCCTGATCACCCGCCATGAGCTCGCCTATTGGACCGGGGAGGCTGAGGATGCCGCCGCCGCCCGGGACCTGCTCGCCGGGCTGCTGCCCGAGCTTGAGCGGGTCCTCGGCCCGAAGCACCCGGAGACCTTGATGGCCCGGCACGACCTCGCCCGCTGGATCGGGCAAGCGGGAGATGCGGCCGCCGCGCGGGATCAGTACCTAAAGATGCTGCGCATACGCGAGCGGGTCCTCGGCCCGGAGCACCCGGAAACCCTGCTAACCCGCAGCGGCCTGGCCCGGTGGATCGGGGAGGCGGGGGATGCGGTCGCGGCCCGGGACCTGCTCACCGGGCTGCTGCCCGTGCGCGAGCAGGTCTCCGGCCCGGAGCACCCAGACACCCTCACCACCCGGCACGAGCTCGCTTACTGGACCGAGAGGGCCACCGAGCATGGCCCCGGCACAGCGCGAAGTAGCTCCCGCATGTTCACTTGTGCCGGGTTCGCAGGTAAGCCCAGCTGAACGTCCGGTTCTGCCGCGGACAGAGTCGAGCGCCACGGGCACGGCGCGAGACATCGGCCATGCCCACATAGTCAGTCGGCAGCCGTGAACTGTGCCAGCCGGGGACGGAGGCCGACGGGAAGCCCGTCACGGAGAGTGACCTGAGTCTTCGCGCGCCCGCGCAAAGAGCCGCCGCTATGCGCGGACCGCGCCACTCTCGTCGTTCTCTGGTAGGGCACACAAATCTGGTTGATATGAGCCTCGTGCTTCGGGATGTCCCAGACCCGGAGCAGTTCGGCAGCGAGGCAACGGGCCGATCGGGACTGCTACGTCGAGCTGGAGTCCTGACGATGACATCACACCGACCGGGTTCGCTGGCTAGGAGGAAACGGTCGTATCGATGCGCCTGGCCGTAGTCACGCTCCGCGTATCCGGGGCGGTGACCAGCAGGCTTAAGACCGCTGGCGGTTGGTCACCGGGTGCGGCGGTTTCCGGGAGTGTTGTCGTGGTTTGCGCATCGTTGCCGGTATCGCGGCGTGCGGCCGGGTCCTGTGTGCCCGCGGTGTAGGTGCGGGCGGATCGTTGCATGTACTCGAGCACATCGGGCTGGAGGCGGTCCATGCCTCTGCGGTCGTACCATCTGGTCACTGCGGCCCCTACGATGAGCCAGAAGATGAGCCCGACGGCGGTCAGCACGATGCCCTTGGTGAGGCCGGCGTCTGCCTGTGCGTTGAAGTACAGGATCGCCCGCACCCCGCCGAGCACTTGCCGGAGCGGCTCGAAGCTGGCGGCGAAGCGGAAGAACGACGGCAGTGCTTGCACCGGGACGGTGCCGCCCGACGATGCCAGCGCAAGGTAGACGAACAGGAGCATCGCAAGCAGCTGCCCGAGGGAGCCAAAGGCAGCGAACAGGGCGAGCGTGCCAGCCGCGATCGCGATGCCCGTGAAGGACATGAAGAGCCAGAGCTCGCCAACGTGGGGAGCGTTCATGTTAAGGAGCCCGACCGCGACCAGGAGCAGGATGCCGGTCAGGATCGGCACGGTGACCAGCGCCACCGACCATTTCGTCAGCAGCGTTTGCCACCGGCTGATGGCGACCGGCATCCGCTGCCGCCATCTGGGGCCGATCTCGCTTGTGCCGTACCCCAGCGCGGCGTCGATGCTGGAGTTGACGAGAACAGCGCCAAGGAACCCGCACATGAGCGCCAGCAGTGAGATGTAAAAGGCGCTCAGCCCGAGCGCCGAGTCCGGCGGGACCGAGCGGAAATCGCTCGTCGTCACCGTGATGGGGCTGGCGGTGTCGACCCCGCTGCGCGGGGTACTGCCGAGCTTGGCGGCCTCCGAGGAGAGCTTGCTCCCGACCGCGCTCGATACCTGTTGCAGGGCCGGCTGCGCGACGCCGGTGGCGAGCTGTACCCCCATGGATCCCGCCCGGGGGTTGGTCGGCAGCTGGATCGTCGGCGTGCCGGCGGACGCGGACGACAGCCCGTAGGCGTATAGCAGGGACGCGGTGAAGCCGGGCGGGATCACGATGGCGGCGTAGGCATTGCCGCTGTTTATCTGGGCCTCGGCCTGGGCGTACGAGACCTTGTGCAGCGATAGCCGGCTCGTCACGCTGCTGGTGTGCAGCAGGTCTGAGGCCACCTCGGCGCCGAAGTTGACCTGGCTGCCCTGCACCGTTCCGCCGCTGTCTTCGTTGACCAGTGCCACGGGCAGGCCGCTCAAGTGTCCCGTCGGGTTGACGATAGCGCCGATGTAGAACAGCGTCATGAAGAACATCAGGACCGACGCCAAGGCGATCGGGGCAAGCCACAGGCTGCGCACCCGCAGCAGCGCCGACGCGCGGATCCGCGGCGTGACGCCGCGGATTCCGCTTCCTTCTTGTTCCGGAGAGTTCATGGTTTCCCCTCCCGGCTTCGGGGCTCTCATCGCGCGCGCCCGAAGTACATGAGCTCCCAGATCGCCTTGTCCGCGAACTCCTCGACCAGCGTGCCGGCGCGGAAGTACTGCACCCGGCACTCGCCGCTGAAGCGCAGGTAGGCGCCGTCGAAGCCGGCCAGCGTCGCCGCGAGCCGCTTGATGCCGTGGACGCCTTCGATCAGCCTGGCGCGCGTAAGGACGTCCTCGACCGCGTAGGTCAGCACATAGCAGTCGTCCCCGTCCTGGTAGCTGTAGCGCAGCACGTTCGCCACGGGCTTGCCGGTCTTCTCGTCGGGGTGGACGTCCTCCAGCGTGAAGGCGACTTTTTCGGCGTCGCCCGTGAGGATGCGCCCGTCCTTGGCGAGCATGAAGTTCGGGACCGCCGCGTAGCCGTACTTCTCCTGCGCGGTCACGTACGACGTGATCACGGAGTACGGGCCTGCCTGACCGCGCGCCCAGTACCAGTCGTGGATCAGCTTCTGCAGGGCGGCATTGCCCCAGTTGTGGTCGTGGTAGCCGATGCCGGCGCTCTCGTGGACCTCGTCGCCGATGCGGTAGCGCACCTCGGCCGTCCCCTGCGGGACGGCGGGCAGCCAGGCGAACGTATGGGCCTTGTCAGCGCCGAAGTAGACGTGCCCGGTTCCCGGCCGCCACGACGGGACCTGGCGGGTCAGCGTCACGTCGACGCTTACCTCATCGATCGCGGCGGTGATGTGGTAGCGGCGCAGGTCCCCCTCGAAGCGGTTCCCGGCGATGCGCACGCCGGCGTGCTCGGTCGCGGCCGAGTAGCTCTCGCGCGCGAAGCGCTGCTCCTTCTGCAGGCTGCGCCCGTCGGGCAGGTCGAGGTTGATGCGCACCAGCGGGGTAAGCGGCTTCTGCGGCTCGGTGAAGTCCTTGTCCTGAAAGACGACGACGAGCGCCGCGCCGTCGTCCAGGTGCGCGTCGAAATACCACCACTCGAAGCTGCCGCGTCCGCCGTCGGTGCGGGCACCGTCCTCCCAGGGCGCGATGATGTCGCGGGAAAGCCCCAGGCGCTCGTAGTCGGCGTCGCTCGCGGCCCGTCCCGCCAGGGGTGTCGTCGTGGTCATGGCGCGTCTCCTCTGCTGAAGGAATGTTCGTTTTAAGAGTGACGCGGCCACCGTAGGCTGTCAAGAGCGAATCTTCCTTCTCTTTGAGTGGTAGGGTGGTGCCATGCCACGGATCACCGATGAGCGCCGCGCGGCCCGGCGCGAGCAAGTCCTCGACGCGGCACGCGCCTGCCTGCAAGAACACGGCCTGGAAGCCGTGTCGATGGAGATGATCATCGCCCGCTCCGGCCTGTCGACCGGCGCCGTCTACAGCTACTTCAAGGGCAAGGACGAGCTCATCAACGCCGTCGTGACCGAGGGAGTGGCCGCGATGGGCCGGCAGCTCGCCCCTGTCCTGAAGGACCCCGAGCCGCCGCCGCCTCCCGAGTTCATCGAGCAGCTGCTCGGTACTATAGGGGCCTTCGGCCAGGACAAGCATGACGGCATCGACCGGCTGCTCGTTTCCCTGCACGGCTGGAGCCACTCCCAAAGTGACCCCGGCCTTCAGGCGATCACCCGCGCCGCCTATCGCAGGCTGCGCGAGCTGTTCGCCGAGACGGTCCGGCGGTGGCAGGCGGCCGGGACGTTCGACCCCGGCGCTGACCCCGGCGGAGTAGCGGAGCTGCTGCAGTCGATAATCCTGGGGTTCGTCGCCCAGCGGGCACTGGCAGGAGACGCCGACGTGCAGGCGCACGCCAGGGCCCTGGACGCGCTCACGCGACGATGCCCGGCCGATCTGCCGGGCGGCCGGGGCGCCGCCCTCGACGGCAGCCAGTACTGAAGCCCGCAGCACCGCCTTCTCCGCCCGGACACCGGGCATAACACCCGCAGGCCCAACGCCTCAGCTCAGCCGCCTAGCGAAAATTCGGGGCGGCACCCTCAAGGCAGGCGCGGGCCGATCCCTGATGACCTATTAGGTCAGGGTCCCGCAGAGTCCTCTGGTCTGTACCGCGCATGACCGTGCCGCGGCACCGCTTCTTCAGCAGCTCAGTCCCGGGATGCGCGATTCCGTCAGCGCATCGGCCAGGCCGCCGAAAAGGAAGCGCGCTGAAACGGATGATCGGCGTGCCGCCGCTCGCCAGACCGGAACGGATTTGAAGGCGCTCAGAGTCGGCAGGCGATATGCGTGAGTTTTGAGCCGCGGCTCGGCCGCTGCTGGTTGCTGTGAGTAATGCCTGTCGGGATGGCTGGCTGAGTGCGGTCGTATGGTTCTCGGCACATGTGGGCCCGCCTGGATGCCGGTTGTCGTGCTCGTGCCTGTCCGGACGGTACGGTGCGCTGGCGAACGGGGCAGCTCACTGAGGAGATTCAGACTATTTGTGGTGCGTGATGACAGGTGGGTGCTGTGGGGTTGGCGGCGGGAGGTGGCCGCCATGGCGACTGCGCGCGAGGGTAAACGCGAGGCTGTCCCGGCTGCGGGCGGGGATGGGCTGGTGGCGTGGGCGGCGCGGTCGGGCCGCCCGCAGACCGGGGGAACGGGGCGTGGCGGGGTGCGGTTCGTGTTTTACGGCCGGGTGTCGACGGAGGACTGGCAGGATCCGGTGACGTCGCGGGCGCGGCAGCGGGAGCAGGCCGGGGCGCTGGTCCGCGGGCACGGGGTGATCGTCGCGGAGTTCTTTGACGCTGGGCAGAGCCGGACGGTGGCGTGGGGACGGCGCCCGGAAGCCGCCAGGCTGGTCGCCCAGCTGGCGGATCCCGGCCGGGGCTGGGACGCGATCGTGGTGGGGGAGTATGAGCGGGCGTTCTACGGCAGCCAGTACGCGGCGATGACGCCGTTGTTCGAGCATTACGGGGTGCAGTTGTGGATGCCGGAGGCGGGCGGCCGGGTCGATTACGCGTCCGAGCATGACGAGCACGCCATGACCGTCCTCGGGCTGTCGTCGAAGCGGGAGGTGGACCGGACCAGTATCCGGGTGCGGACCGCGATGGCGGTCCAGGCCCGGGAGCAGGGCCGGTACCTGGGCGGCCGCCCGCCGTACGGGTACCGGCTGGGGGATGCCGGGCCGCACCCGAACAAGGCGCACGCGGCCTGGGGCCGCCGCGCTCACCGGCTGGAGCCCGCCCCGGAGACGGCGCATGTGGTGCGGTGGATCTTCGCCCAGCGCCTCGCCGGGCATTCGGTGGCGCGGATCGCGCGGGCGCTGAACGAGGCGGGGGTGCCGTGCCCGTCGGCGGCCGACCTGGGCCGGAACCCGCACCGCGCTGGGGTGGGGTGGGCGCTGGGCACGGTCACCACGATCTTGTCCAACCCCCGCTATACGGGGCGGCAGGTGTGGAACCGGCAGCGCACCGACAAGGACCTCGCCGATCCGGCTGATGTGAGCCTGGGGCACAAGAGTGTGCAGCGGTGGAACCTGCCCGACGGGTGGGTGATCTCCCGCCGGCCCGCGCACGAGGCGCTGGTCTGCGAGGCGGATTACATCGCCGCCCAGGGCGTCAGCGCCGCCCGCGGTCCTTCACCCAAGGGCGATCTGGCTGCGCTTGAGAAACGCCGGTATCTGCTGGCCGGGCTGCTTATCTGCGGGACATGCGAGCGCCGGATGGAATCTGCCTGGTCCAACGGTAAGGCCGCCTACCGGTGCCGGCACGGCCACACCACCGCCAGCGCGCCCAGCCCGCAGCGTCCGAGGAACGCCTACGTCCGTGAGGATCTTATCGTGGCGCACCTGCCCGCTCTGCACCTGCTGCTCACCGGGCCCGCCGGAAGACAGCGGAGGCGGCGCACCCGCCGTGGGATCGACGTCGGGTACCAGGCCGCCGAGGGCGTGATCAGTTACCTGCGCGAGCAGCAGATCAGCGTCATCTTTGACCCTGCCTCCGGCACACTGCACGCAGGCACCGGCGAGGCCACCAAGACCATCATCGGGGAAGCAAGCTAACCCAGGCTGAAAAGCCCTGATACAGAAAGGAGAGGGAGGAAAGACCCGCCGATCGCCCGACGCTCGCGGAAGCCAGCACCCGGGTGACAATCCCGCATGCCCGGAAACAGGCGGATATGGGGAAATTATGTGTCCGAGGGGGGACTTGAACCCCCATGCCCTTTTGGGGCACTAGCACCTCAAGCTAGCGCGTCTGCCTATTCCGCCACCCGGACCTGGGCCACCGGCGTCACCGCCTTGGCCGGATCACGATAGCAAATCTTCCGGCCTGCGGCGAAGGGGGCCGCAGGGCAGGATCCCTCGCCCCATCGGCGCCAGGCGGTTGGCCCCGCCTCTGGGAAGGGCTGATGCGACCATAAAGGAGTGACGGAGAACCCAGCTTCAGCGAAAGTGACCGCCGACGACGAGGTTGTCACGATCTGCCGTGACTTGATCAGGATCGACACCAGTAACCCCGGTGATCATTCCGGTCCGGGCGAGCGTAAGGCGGCCGAACACGTCGCGGCGCTCCTGTCCGAGGCCGGGCTCGAGCCGCAGATCCTGGAGTCCCATCCGGGCCGGGCCAGCGTCGTCGCCAGGATCGCGGGCGAGGATCCGTCGCGCCCGGCGCTGCTGATCCACGGTCACCTCGACGTCGTGCCCGCCAACCCGGCCGACTGGCGGCACGATCCGTTCTCCGGCGAGATCGCTGACGGGTGCGTCTGGGGTCGCGGCGCGGTGGACATGAAGGACATGGACGCGATGATCCTGGCCGTCATCCGGGACCGGATGCGGGAGGGGCGGCGACCGCCGCGCGACGTGTTGCTCGTGTTCACGGCGGACGAGGAGGCGGGCGGCAGGTGGGGCGCGCGCTGGCTGGTGGACGAGCACCCGGACCTCTTCGAGGGCGTGACCGAGGCGATCGGGGAGGTCGGAGGGTACAGCGTGACGATCGGCGGACGCCGGCTCTACCTCATGCAGACGGCCGAACGTGGGATGGCGTGGCTGCGCCTCACCGCCCAGGGCACCGCGGGGCACGGGGCCATGGTGCACCCGGACAACGCCGTGACGGAGTTGGCCGGGGCGGTGGCCCGGATCGGCCGCTACGAGTGGCCGATCCGGCTCACGCCGCCGGTCCGCGCGTTCCTGGAGGGGGCGAGCGCCGCCCTCGGCACTGAATTCAACCCCGATGACCCCGACGCTCTGCTCGGCAAGCTCGGGCCGATTTCGCGGATCATCCGGGCTGTGCTCCGCAACACGGTCAACCCGACCGGCCTGAAGGCGGGATACAAGGTGAACGTCATCCCGCAGGAGGCGGTCGCGGAGATCGACGGGCGTTACCTGCCCGGCTACGAAGATGAGTTCCTCGCCGAGATCGACAAGCTTCTCGGTCCCGGAGTGAGGCGCGAGTTCATCCACCAGGACGTCGCCGTGGAGACGAGCGCGGACGGTGACCTCTACGAGGCCATGACCGCCGCCCTGCTGGCCGGGGACCCGGAAGGCCGGGTCGTGCCGTACACCATGTTCGGCGGGACAGACGCCAAGTCCTTCAGTCGGCTCGGCATTCGCTGCTTCGGTTTCGCCCCGCTGCGATTGCCCGCGGATCTGGACTTTTCCGGAATGTTCCACGGAATCGACGAACGCGTCCCGGTTGACGGCTTGCGCTTCGGTGTGCGCGTTCTAGACGGATTTCTCGACCATTGTTAGGTCTCCGCCGCAGGTCAGCGCGTGTGTGAGCAAAATTGCCATAGAGACCGGCAAAGAATTTTCGGGAGTCTTCGCTCGGATACGATGCGTGCTGTTACAGCAACACACTGTGCGCGGACGGGGAAATGGGTCCCCCGACAGGGTGCCAGCGGCTCGTCAGGCGAAGGTCCCTGGGCTCGTGCACAACCGAAGTCATGACCTGATCAGCTGGACGGTAGCCGTACCGGTTGGCCTCACTATGACCGATGTCAGCTACTTAACGTAAACGTTTGTCGCCTTTAGTAGCCGAACGGTCATGTGGGTCCCGCAGCCGGTGATCCTGCCACCGGCCAGCTCTGAAGTTCCGAACGGACGACACAAGGAGTCAATCCCATGCGGACATGGGCTCACTGGACAGCGAAGACGGTCATGCTGACCGCAACCTTCGCCGCAGCGGGCGCGGGTTTTGCGGATACAGGCTTCGCGGCATCCGGCGCTGGCGGAGGCAGCACCTTCGGCCTCGACTCGCCGCTCAGCGGCAACCAGGTGAGCGCGCCGGTCAGCGGGCAACGTCTCGTCCTGCAGCCTGGTCATCGGGGCCCCGCTGGCGGGGGCCGTCGCGCTCAAGAGGGCGGGACGGCGCACCCGGGCCACAAGGCCCTGGGACCGCCGGGCCCGCACCTGACGGATAGCGGACCGCAGGACCCAACGAACGCAGGTAACCAGCATCTCGTTCCGTGCCGTGGGCAGTCGTTACCGGACTGACTATTCTTCGCTTCTCACCACAGTGATCCCAAGCCTGAGGCAAGTATGATAATAGCCACATTGACCCCTAATGATAAGGACCCGCTGTCGCTGGCGTTTACAATACTGTATGCGCTCTCGGCTATTGTCTCGGTAATAATCGCTATCTCGGCATTCATAATTGCGCGGCCGGGGAGATGCTGCTAAGTCGATTGCGAATGCAACAGCTGCTGGCCTCAAAGTTGCGGAGCTGCAGGCAGACGTCGCCAGGATTGATAAGTCTGGCTCGTCTGAGCTGGGGAAGGTGCTGGGGAGGGTAAGTGTTCTTGAGTCGCAGGTGGCTGTTTACTGGAGAGGCGTCGGCCAGCCGACAAGGGTACAGAATAACGACGATGATAATGCTGAGCTCCAGCAGGCGCTGCTTGGCATTAACCAGGCTCTCCAGGTGATCCAGAGATTTATTAAGGCCGAATATGACAACAAGGGTAGATGCTAATGGTTAACAGGCTTCAATCGATGGCGCCGGGCGTCTTGTGGGTGGGCGTCAATCGCCTATTACGACCCGCGGCCCTGCCCAACGGTAGCTGGGAAATGGTGAGCCCAACGGACGTGTAGGGTGCCGTATGGAAGACTGCGGAGTTCACTGCATGGGCGGGGCCGCCTGCGGGCGACCACTCATGCCCGGATGTCTACCGGCTCCACGAGAACGAGCGGCGGCGCGCTCACGGCGAGCACCGCGGCCTCCGTGGGCAACGGCGGTCTGCGGCCTCCGTGGGCAACGGCGGTCTTCTGCCCACTGCCGGCGCTCACCTGGCCGGCCTGGTGTTTGCCGGCCCCGGGGCGGGTATGCTGTCGCTAGCCTGAGGGCCGGTCCCGGATGGGCCGTATGGGACGGATGGGGCGGATAAGCCCAGCTCAGAGCGTTCGCACGGCACGGATGATCTTTCGCCGGAGGGTAACCTTACGGCTGCCATCGGCGTAAAGGCGAAGACGGGACAGTTCCCATTCGCCATACTCAGCATGGTCGGTCAGGACCCGGCGGGCGGCGTCGCGTGTCATTCCGCGCGGCAGGTAGACCACGAGGTAGGCATATTCGACCATCACCTCCTATTGTGCTCCACGTCACCGATGATTCAATCGGCGCCGGAAGAAAAACCGCTACGGTCGGGCTGTCCCGGTCGGGCACCCGCCAGGTGCCCGATGGCCGGGCCGGGCCGGGCCGCGCGGAGCAGAGCAGGGGCCTGACCAGGTGAATGCCTGAGCCGGCCGCGGGTGGGGAACACCTAGGGCCGCATTAAGGGTTGAGAGGACGATAGGGGCGGCCGTTCCCGGGCTAGACGGGGAAGCACGCCCCGTGCGGGCGCCGTACGGGCAAACCGTGGCGTAGAGGTGAGGTTGGGAAAGAGCGTGCCAGCAAGGAGAGGCCCCGCCAAGGACGCAGTGGCGACGAAAAAGGCCGCAGAAGGCGTGACCGCTGCCGCCACGGCAGATAGTCCAGGCCGCAAGCCGGCGAAGGCGGCGGCCGGTACAAAGACGCCCGGTACGGGGCGCCGGGCCGCGCGGAGTGCCCCCGCGCGGGGCGGGGACGGCACCCGGCTGGTCATCGTCGAGTCACCGGCCAAGGCCCGCACGATCGCGGGCTACCTGGGCAACGGGTACGTGGTCGAGTCCAGCGTCGGCCACATCCGGGACATGCCCGACCGGGCGGCCGAGATCCCGGCCAAGTACCGCAAGGAACCGTGGGCCCGCCTCGGGGTCAACGTGGACGACAACTTCGAGGCCCTCTACGTCGTCCCGAACGACAAGCGGCAGCAAGTGTCCAAGCTGAAGGACCTGCTTAAGGACGCCGACGAACTCCTGCTGGCCACGGGTGAAGACCGCGAGGGCGAGGCCATCGCCTGGCACCTGCTCGAGGAACTCAAGCCGAAGGTTCCCTACCACCGGATGGTCTTCCACGAGATCACCCCCGAGGCGATCGCGCAGGCCGTCGCCAACCCGCGTGAGCTCGACCAGGCCCTGGTCGACGCGTACCAGGCCCGGCGGGTGCTCGACCGGCTGTACGGCTACGAAGTCTCGCCGGTGCTGTGGAAGAAGGTCATGCCCAGGCTGTCGGCTGGCCGGGTCCAGTCCGTGGCCACTCGCCTGGTCGTCGACCGGGAGCGGGAGCGGATCGCCTTCCGGGCCGCCCAGTACTGGGACCTCGAGGCCGAGTTCGCCACCCTTACCCGGGACGACGCGGACGACTCCCACGGCGCGGACAGCGCGAGCCCACGTTCGTTCGGCGCGACATTGATCTCCGTGGACGGACGGCGCGTTGCCCAGGGCCGCGACTTCAACTCGGTCGGCGAACTGCGCAGCCGCGACATCCTGCACCTTGACGGGGGCGCCGCGGCGGCACTCGCCGGCCGGCTGCAGGACTCTGCCTTTCAGGTCCGTTCGGTCGAGCGCAAGCCCTACAAGCGGTCCCCGTACGCGCCGTTCCGCACGACCACCCTCCAGCAGGAGGCGTCGCGGAAGCTTGGCTTTTCCGCCAAGCAGACGATGTCGGTGGCGCAGCGGCTGTACGAGAACGGCTACATCACCTATATGCGGACCGACTCGACGACGCTGTCGCAGACCGCGATCGACGCCGCCCGCCGGCAGGCCCGCGACCTTTACGGCGAGTCCTACGTCCCCGACGCCCCGCGCGTGTACGCCAGCAAGGTGAAGAACGCACAGGAGGCGCACGAGGCGATCCGTCCGTCCGGCGACCATTTCCGTACCCCGGAGGAGGTCGCGCGCGACGGCCTGTCCCGGGACGAGCAGCGGCTGTACGACCTGGTCTGGAAGCGCACCGTCGCCTCCCAGATGAAGGACGCCACCGGCGAGTCCGTCTCGGTGCGCGTCGCCGGGATCTCCTCGGCCGGGGAGAACGCCGAGTTCGGCGCGTCCGGGAACGTGCTCAAGTTCTACGGCTTCCTCAAGGCCTACGTCGAGGGCGCGGACGACCCGAACGCCGACCGCGACGACCGTGAGCGCCGGCTTCCGCCGCTGGCGACCAGCGACCCGCTGGCGGTGCTGCGCCTGGAGGCCGCCGAGCACGCGACCCGTCCGCCCGCACGGTACACCGAGGCCTCGCTGATCAAGGAGCTTGAGGACCGCGAGATCGGCCGCCCATCGACGTACGCGTCGATCATCGGCACGATCCTGGACCGTGGCTACGTGTTCAAGAAGGGCACCGCGCTCGTCCCGTCGTACCTGGCCTTCGCCGTGGTCACGCTGCTGGAACGGCACTTCGGCCAGCTCGTGGACTATGAGTTCACCGCGCGGATGGAAGGCGTGCTCGACGAGATCGCGCACGGCGAGACGTCCCGTGTGCCGTGGCTTCGCCGGTTCTATTTCGGCGGCGACCAGCCCGGGCCGGCCGGACAGCCGGACGGCGACGCGGCCAACGGAGCCGGAGCCGTCCACGAAACGGGCCTGAAGGCCCTGGTCAGCGACATCGACGACATCGACCCGAGAGAAGTCAGCTCGTTCCCCCTGGAGGGCACGGACATAACGGTCCGGGTCGGCCGGTACGGCCCCTACCTGGAGCGCGACGGCCAGCGGGTCAACGTGCCCGAGGACATGGCGCCGGACGAGCTGACGCCGGAGCGGGCCGAGGAGCTCTTCAGCCAGCCGAACGAGGACGTGGTACTGGGGACCGACCCGGGCACGGGACTGCAGGTCGTGGCGAAATCCGGCCGGTTCGGCCCGTACGTCACCGAGCTGCTCCCCGACGGCGCGCCGGCGTCGGCCAAGCCGCGCACCGCCTCGCTGCTGAAGTCGATGGCGCTGGATACGGTCACGCTGGACGAGGCGCTGAAGCTGCTCAGCCTGCCGCGGGTTATCGGTGAGCTGGATGGCGAACCGGTCACGGCGCAGAACGGCCGGTACGGCCCCTACGTCAAGAAGGGCGCGGACAGCCGCTCACTGGACAGTGAGGAGCAGCTGTTCACCTTCAGCCTGGCTGAGGCCAAGGACCTGTTCTCCCAGCCCAAGGCGCGTGGCCGGGCCCGGGCCGCGGCACCGCCGCTGCGTGAGCTCGGCGACGACCCGGGCACCGGCAAGCCGATGGTGGTGAAGAACGGCCGGTTCGGCCCGTACGTGACCGACGGGGACACCAACGCGTCGCTGCGCAAGGGCGACGACGTGGACACGCTGACGGTGCAGCGCGCGGCTGAGCTGCTGGCCGACCGGCGCGCCGCGGCACCGACCCGCCCGGCCCGGCCGGCGCGCCGGGCACCGGCGCGGCCGGCGGCAAAGTCCGGCGCGAAGAAGCCGGCCGCCAAGAAGACAGCCGCCAAAAAGCCGAAGTAAAGACATAGTGCCGATACGCTAACGCCGTGAACTTCCGCGCTCCGCCGAAACATGACGGCGCCGGACACCGGGCGCGGCGATCGCCCAAAGCCCAGGAAAAGTCCGGAGTGCTGTCCATCAAGCCGTTCCGGCGGCTGTGGGTAGCGCTGTCCCTGTCCAGTCTCGGGGACTGGCTGAGCATCCTCGCGCTGACCACGCTCGCGGCTGAGCTCACCGGAAAGCACACCGCGGGGCAGTCCGAAGTGGGGGCGATGGCGGCACAGAGCGCGGCCGTCGCCGGGGTGTGGCTCGCGGCGCTGCTGCCGGCGCTGCTGCTCGGCCCGGTCGCCGGGGTGATCGCGGACCGGTTCGACCGGCGCATGACGATGATCATCGGGGATGTGGTCCGGGGTCTGCTGTTCCTGTCGATCCCGTTCTTCCCGAACCTGATCTGGATCTACATCGCGAAGTTCCTGGCCGGCTGTGCGTCGCTGTTCTGGAATCCGGCCACGGCCGCGTCCATACCGAACCTGGTGCCCAAGGACAAACTGGAGCGTGCCAACCAGCTCAGCCTGCTGACCACCTACGGCACCGCCCCGGTTGCCGCGGGTCTGTTCAGCGTGCTGGCCCTGGTCAGCGGGGTGCTCGGCCGGATCTCGCCGTACTTCAGGACGAACAACGTTGACCTGGCCCTGTACATCAACGCCGCCTCCTACGCGGTCTCCGCATTTACCATCTTCATCATCCGCCAGATCCCGAAGCGGCAGCACAGCGACAAGATCTCGGTGCCGTCGGCGGCCAAGTCCATCTGGGAGGGCTGGCGGCTCATCGGCCAGACCCCGGTCCTGCGCGGCCTCTCCGTGGGGATGGTCGGTGCGTTTACCGGCGCTGGCGTCGTGGTCGGCCTCGGCTACGCCTACATCACCAACACGCTGCACGGCGGAAGCGCGGGCTGGGGCCTCGTCTTCGCTGCGCTGTTCGTCGGGCTCGCGGCGGGCATGGTCCCGGCTTCCCGCCTGCTGAAGGACTTCAGCCGGCGCCGGCTGTTCGGCATCGCGATCGTCGGCGCGGCGGTGCCGCTCGCGCTGATCGGCCTCATCCCCAACCTCATCATCGTCATCCTGCTGGTCGTCGTCATCGGAGCGCTGGCGGGCATCGCCTACGCGACCGGCTTCACCATCGTCGGCCTGGAGGTGCACGACGACACCCGGGGCCGGACCTTCGCGTTCTTTCAGTCGTCCACCCTGATCATCCTCTTCGTAGTGATCGCCGCCTCGGGCTTCCTCTCCACCGGTTTCACGAAGCTGATCTCCGGCCTGACCGGCTCCGGCAGCGTGACGGTCGGCAACGTCGTCTACGCTTCGGCGGGGCAGAATGTGGTCCTGCTGCTCGGGGCGCTGGTGGCGGCGGCCTGCGGCCTTGTCGCCTACCGGTACATGGATGACCGCAGGGGCATCCCGCTGCGGGAGGACCTGGTCGCGGCGATCCGGGGTGAGCCCCTGGCCCCCAAGCCGGCCGGGACCGGCGAGGCCGCCGCGGCGGACGGGGGTGACCGGCCCCCGTACCCCGGGCTGTTCATCGCGCTGGAGGGCGGAGAGGGAGCGGGGAAGACGACGCAGGCGAGAATGCTCTCGATCTGGCTGCGCGACCAGGGCTTCGACGTCGTCACCACCCGTGAGCCCGGCGCGACCAAGGTCGGTATGCGGCTGCGGGCGCTGCTGCTCGACACCGCGCACGCCGGGATGTCGCCGCGGGCCGAGGCCCTCATGTACGCCGCCGACCGGGCCGAGCACGTGGCCGCCGAGATCAGCCCGGCCCTTGAGCGCGGCGCGGTGGTCATCACCGACCGCTACACCGACTCCTCGCTGGCCTACCAGGGCGCCGGACGGGGCCTGCACAGCGAAGAGATCGCCTGGCTGAGCCACTGGGCCACCTACGGCCTGATCCCGGACCTGACGATCCTGCTCGACCTGCCGCCGCAGGCCGGCCTGGGCCGGCGGGCCAGTTCCGCGGACCGGCTCGAGGCCGAGCCGTCGGAATTCCACGAGCGGGTCCGCGCCGGATTCCTCGCCCTGGCCCGCAACGATCCCGGCCGCTACCTCGTGCTCGACGCGACCCGTCCCGCGGCCGAGCTGACCGCGGTCATCCAGGAGCGGGTGCGCGACATGCTGCCCGACCCGGTGCCCGTGGTCGCGGAGGCCGACACCGGGTCGTTCCCCACGATCATCGACGAGTCGGTGCCCGCGACATCCGATCACGGGCGCTGATGGCGCCCGGACCAGCCGGCCCATGGCACGGCACGCCCGGCGCTCCCAGCATGCCCGGTGTGCCCGGCGCCCCCGGCGGGGTGCCTGGCGGCGAGGGTGTTTTCGCCGACCTGGCCGGGCAGGAGGCGGTCGTCACCCAGCTACGGAAGGCGGCGCGGGCCGCGGCGCGCGTGCTGGCCGGCGAGCCTGTCACCGCGGGCGGGATGACGCACGCCTGGCTGTTCACCGGGCCGCCCGGATCCGGCCGCTCCGTGGCCGCGCGGTCGTTCGCCGCGGCGCTGCTATGCGCCCGTGGCGGGTGCGGGTGCTGTGCTGCCTGCCGTCAGGTGCGGGCCGGCACTCACGCCGACCTGATGGTCGTCCGCCCCGACGGGCTGTCTTACGGGGTGAAGCAGACCCGCAACCTGGTCCTGCGCGCGGCCGGCGCCCCCTCGGGCGGCCGCTGGCGGGTGGTCCTCTTCGAAGACGCCGACCGCTGCACCGAGCAGGCCGCGAACGCCCTGCTCAAGGCCATCGAGGAACCGGCCCCCCGGACAGTGTGGCTGCTCTGCGCCCCGTCCGCGGAGGATCTTGTGACGACCATCAGGTCGCGCTGCCGGGTCGTTACGCTGCGGGTGCCGTCGGCCGAGGCGGTGGCCGGCGTGCTGACGGCACGGGACGGGATTGATCCCGAACGGGCCCTGGTTGCGGCCCGCGCGGCTCAGGGGCACATCGGCCGTGCGCGCCGGCTCGCCACCGACGCGGACGCGCGCAGCCGCCGGGAGCAGGTCCTCGCCGTCCCCGCGCGTGCCGCCTCCCTCGGGCCGGCCCTGGCCGCGGCCGCGGCCCTGGTCAAAACGGCCGAGGAGGAGGCGAAGACCGTCACCGAGGAGCTGGACGAACCCGAGCGGGACGCACTGCGCCAGGCGTTCGGCGAAGGCTCGACGGGCAAGGGGGTCGCTAAGGCGGTCCGCGGCGTGGCCGGTGCGCTGCGGGACCTGGAGGACCGGCAGAAGTCCCGCGCCACCCGCCTCAAGCGCGACAGCCTCGACCGGGCGCTGCTCGACCTGGCCGGTTTCTACCGCGATGTGCTCATGATCCAGGCCGGCGCGGGGATCGAGCTGGCCAACGCCGACCACGAGGCCGAGCTGCGGGAGCTGGCGTCCGCCTCCAGTCCGGAGGCGACCCTGCACCGGATCGAGGCCATCATGCGCTGCCGGGAGCGCCTGGCCGCCAGCGTGGCCCCCCTGCTGGCCGTGGAGGAGATGACGATCGCCCTATGTGACTAGGATCACAACTTCCGCCCGGGAATCTGTCAAAATGGAGGCGATGGCAATTCGCGAGGGACGTGACCGCCCGGAGCGGCCGTGATCGGCCGCCGGGCGACGATCGATGACGTCGCGCGGGCCGCGGGGGTGTCACGGCAGACCATCTCCAACGTGGTGCGCGGCCGTGGCCGGCTGGCCAGCGCGACACGACAACTGCGCGGCGATCCGTGATGTCACGGCGCGCGTGCTCACCCGCGGGCACACCAGCGTCGCCTACCTCGGCTATATCCCCAGGGCGAGTGGGATGTCGAACGGGAATCCGGTTGTCAGGACGCCATGACCGCGGCCGGACTGCCGGTGACCGTGATCCGCACCGGGACAGCACCGGCGGAGGTGGACGCCACCGTCGCTGACCTGCTAGGGCCACCGGACCGGCCCACGGCCGTCATCGCGGGCAGCGACGTCCTCGCCGCGGCGTGCTACGCCGGGGACACTCGGACCGGGTTGCGGATCGGTGTGGACCTGGCCGTCACTGGCTTCGACGGGAGGACGGTCGCAGCCCGCATCCTAACCCCGGCGCTGACGACGGTGGCCATGCCGCTCGCGGAGGTCGCCGAGCGGCTCGTCGACCGGATCGTCAGCGCGGTCTCCGGCGTTTCGGACGAGCGCGGTGAAGTCCTCGAGACCGCCCTGATCTGGGGCGAGAGCGTCTGGCGGGGTCGCGGCGACGGGGGTGCGGCGCAGGCGGCGCAGGGCGCGGCGGCTGGGATGCCGGGAAGGCTCGGGGGGCCGGGCAGCGCGCGGGTGGTTGCGCCTTAGTCTGGCGGGATGGGCATGATGATGGCGGTCAGCTTCGAACGGCACGGTCGGCTGTACTACCTCGATCCCGGGCCGTATTCACCGGCGATTGGCGAGAGGGTCCTCGTACCCACCGACTCCGGCCCCGAGGTCGCGGAGTGTGTCTGGGCGCCGCAATGGATATCCGACGACGTGGGCGGCCTGCCCGAGTGCGCGGGCATCGCGACCCAGGAGGATCTGGAGCGGGACGAGGACAGCCGGCGCCGGCGGGCCGAGTGCCGGATCGCCGCCAAGCGCTTCACCCGGACCCACGGCCTGCCCATGAAGGTGACCGCCGTCGACTTCATACCCGCCACGAACGCCTTCACGATCTACTTCAGCGCACCGAACCGGGTCGACTTCCGCGCCCTCGTCCGTGACCTGGCGGGCCAGTTGCACGCCCGCGTGGAGCTGCGCCAGATCGGCCCGCGGGATGAGGCCCGGCTGCAGGGCGGCATCGGGCCCTGCGGCCGCGATCTGTGCTGCGCCACGTTCCTGAAGGACTTCGAGCCCGTGTCCGTTCGGATGGCCAAAGAGCAGGACCTTCCGGTCAACCCGATGCGGATCGCGGGCGCCTGCGGGCGGCTGATGTGCTGCCTGAAGTACGAGCACCCGCTCTACCAGGACTTCCGCAAGAACACGCCCCGGGTCGGCGCGGCCGTCGACACTCCGGAGGGACCAGGGACGGTCATCGGGCACAACGTTCCCGCGGACAAGGTGGTGGTCAAGCTGGCCGCGGATGGTTCCGCGTGCGCCTGCCCGCGGGCCAGCGTCTGCGGATCCCGGCAGGCCTACGAGGCGACGCACGGCAAGAAGTGAGCCCGGCCATTGCCGAAGCGCGACCTGCGGTCAGGACCCAGCGCGAACCGGTGCCGCAGCATCTATCCAGCGGTACACGTTGCGTATCCCGTCCGTCCGGGGAATCAGCGGCTGCCAGCCCAGATCCCGCCCGGCCAGGCCGGATGCGACGGCGCTGCGCAACAGTTCACCGGTCCGGGCCGGGGCGAGCTCGGGCGTCACTGTCCGGCCGGCGATCTCGGCGATGACGTCGATCAGTTCCAGAACGCTGGTCTCGATACCGGTTCCGATGTTCCACGTGCCTGGCCGGCCGGTGTCAGCGGCGGCGACGAAGGCGCGCACGACGTCGCCGACGTATACATAGTCGCGGGTCTGGGTGCCGTCTCCGTAGATGACCGGCGCCCGGCCCGCCAGTACGCGGGCACAAAAGACAGCGATCACTCCGGCTTCGCCGGCCGGATCCTGGCGCGGGCCGTAAACGTTGGCGAGCCGCAGCACGCAGTGCTGGGTGCCGTGCAGCCGGTTGTACAGACCGATGTAGCGCTCAGAACACAGCTTGGCGACCCCGTACGGCGACTCCGGCAGAGTCAGGGCATCCTCCGGGGAGGGAATCGCCGCGTCGCGGCCGTACAGGGCGCCTCCGGAGGAAGCGAAGATCACGCGGGCACCGACAGTCCGTGCGGCTTCCAGGATGTTGATCATGCCGACGACATTGACCTGGGCATCCCGGGCCGGGTCAGTCACCGAAACCCTGACGTCGATCTGTGCCGCCAGGTGGCAGATCAGAGCGGGCCGGGTCTCCCGGACGAGCGCGGTGAGCGCGGGCGGGTCCTCCACGCTGACCTTGTGCAGCGCGGTCCGCGGATCCAGGCGGCCAGCCTGCCCTCTCGAAAGGTCGTCCGCCACAATCACGGTGTCGCCGCGGCCGAGGAAAGCGTCGCTGACGTGTGAACCGATGAAGCCCGCGCCACCGGTCACGAGTACCCGCATGGTCACTTTCCCATCCCGGATTAAATCGGCGAAGCCGAGTCGAAATGTGCTATATCGCGTCCTGGACCCCGACCGGTTTCGTAGACACCATCCGAAGTGGCACGATGGTCTACGAGGAGAGAACCGGACATGGGACAGGCTCGCAAGAAGTACACCCAGGAATATAAGGATGAGGCCGTGGAGCTGGTGATAAGCTCCGGCCGTCCGATAGCGGAAATTGCCCGGAATCTGGGTATCAATGAGGGAACGCTGGCAAACTGGGTGAACACGGCGAAGAAGTCGGGGAAGCTGAAGGAGAAGCCGCTC
>Ga0181521_10002907_pt1 | contig 20408 bp, 16 predicted proteins | sample PEATcosm2014_Bin_32_FD_119764 | JGI IMG/M metagenome (GOLD analysis project Ga0181521, IMG submission 119764) | Peatland microbial communities from MTU Mesocosm Facility, Houghton, MI, USA - PEATcosm2014_Bin02_60_metaG | ecosystem: Environmental > Terrestrial > Soil > Wetlands > Peat | place...
GAATACTCATAAAAAAGCGTTTCTACCATTCCAGTTTCTCCATGGTCCATCCCCAATTCTCCCACGCATCAGCCAGAAACCTCTGAACCCAGAACCACTGCTCTGAGCCTAATTGTCGCTTCCCGTTTCTGGCTGTGGTGCTTGTAACGCTGGCGAGCGCACAGCGAGCGACCAATCAACCCGCCAGCCCCTGCCCGGTAGACTGGCCAACCAAGTCCGCTTCCTGTCCGGGACAAATCACTAGTTCAGCTACCCAACAGTTTAAGGTCAGCGGCATAAATGACATCGCGATGGATTTCTATACGGGTGCTACCCCTCAGTATGTCCTATCTGCAAAGGGCACGCCGGCCAGCCAAGTCGCGCCAGCTGATTTCTTAGGACTCTTCTTGGGACAGCAATCGAATGCCAGTCAAGCAGCTGCTAAAGCGGCGGCTAGAGTTCGCGCACCTGCACCGACATGTCCCTACGCAGACGAAATCTCAGGGGACCTTGCTGCAGTCCGAGGTTGGCAACCCAGGCTCGCCATAGCACCGGTTAAAAATGGCCGAGCTGCGACTCTAAACGAGAGTATTGAGGATGGTCAAAATGCAATTGCCAGTATCCAGCCTTTGCAGCATCTTTATGCCGCATACTCTAACGCGTCCTGTGCTGATGCATTGTCGGCATACAGGTCAGATCCGATTTTGCAATGGTTAGCTAGACTCCTCAGCGGCGATCACTCAGTGACCTTCAACGCAAATCTCAACCCGAATACGAATTACAGGTTCGAGCTTGTTGAACTCTGGGACGAACAACGAGTGCCTGGTTCCGAGATGACTTGGCGCTGTGGCGACACAGATATTTTTTCCTTATCAGTCGGTCCGGTCGTGACCACCCTGCCGTACAGAACCTACTCGTCGCAAACCGTTCCCGTATCCCCAGGAAGTACCACGACCCACAACATCTTGGCAGTAAATGAATCGACAAACGTGCTAGGGACAGCATTACTGAATTACCATCTGCCGCAGATCCCAGGCATCCCTGATTGGACGGGGCTCACTGTTTCCGTCGGTCCTGTATATGCGTTTGGCAGTGCTCCTAGCGTTTCAAAACTAGGCCTGTTTGTTGGAGGATCAGTCCACTTATACAAGAGCTTCTTTGTTACTCCAGGAGCGCACATAGGTCAATTTGCCGACTACCCCGCTGGATTTACGCGGGGATCGGTTATACCTAGCGGGTTTGGCACCCTGACTCCAACAACCAGAAATACCGTTCACTTTGCGATCGGATTCACTTTCAAAACAAACACGTTAAAGAGTTCCTCTCAAGGCTCGGCACCGGTTAACAATGGAACTCAAACAGGACAGCCCGCGCAGCAAGCCGCTCCGGCAGTTCAGCCACAGCCACAGCCGGCGCCACAGCAGGAACCGGCGCCAGAGCCACAGGCGGTACCCCAGCCACAATCAGTACCGCAACCACAATCTGGTGGCGCCACGAAGCCACTTTCGAACGCCGAGTGGACCGTGATGGTCTATATGAATGGCAAAAACAATTTGGAAGACGCAGCGCTGGCCAATTTTCAACAGATGGCACAAGTTGCTAGCAGCGATAAGGTGAACATCGTCGCTGAACTCGGCAGGCCAGTGACAAAGCATTCGGGAGCAGCAGGAAGCTGGGGCGGAGTGATGCGATTCTATATCGGACAACCGAATATGCAGCCCTTGCCGACGGAAGCTATCAACCCGGATGACACAGTGGTACGTAATGCTGACATGGGTAGTCCGACAACGCTCGATGACTTCGTGTCTTGGGCAAAGAGTAATTACCGAGCGAAGAAATATCTCCTCATCATTTGGAACCACGGGCAAGGCTGGAGGCTTGAGCTGCAATACGCCAACGTATTGGCCATGCGTGCTTCAGCTCCAAGAACTAACAGAATGGCTTTGAACCAGTTGACATCTACCAGTAACGTAGGTCGAAGCCCTTCTGCCAAAACGCCGAAACAGTCGTTACTCGGTGGGTACCGCTCGGTCTCGTTCGACGATGACACAGGCAACTTTCTTTTCAACCGCGACATTGAGAGCGTCCTGCAACGGAACCCGGTTGACGTCATCGGTTTCGACGCTTGCTTGATGAGTATGGTGGAATCCGCCTATGCATTTCGCAATGTTGCAAAGGTGTTTGTCGGCAGCGAGGAACTGGTGCCAAATGACGGCTGGCCGTACGATTCGTGGCTCTCGGCTCTTGAGGCATCTCCAGAGATGGACCCTCCAACTCTCGGTGCAACCCTTGTAGACTCGTATGCAAATCATTACGGAAACAATGGAAATGCTACCTTATCAGCGATCGATTTGACTCAGCTACCCAGTTTCGTCACAGCACTAAACTCCTTTGCTGTCCTCGCCAAAGCGAAATTTCAATCAGAACGGCTCAATTTGGAACACTCTAGAACGCAGCTACTGAACTTCGGAGACTGGTACTCCGACTCGTGGGATATATGCGCAGGCGCTAATGTGATTAGATTTCACGGAATCGATTTGGCAGCTTTGCTGGATAACCTGCAATCAGAGACAAAGGATCCTGAGCTATCTCGTAGCGCTTCCAACGTGCGGCGGGCTATGCAGTCAGTAATCATGAAAAGGTACGCCTCTAGCGGATCAAACACTCCTACGTACGGATCACAGGGCTTAGCGATCTACTTTCCTGGCTCACAAAAAGACTACACCTGCGATCCCGACCACAGTGGATACGACAAGCAGGCAATCGCACGAGGAGAGGTTCAAGCCCCGCCTGAGTTCGTCCTGGACACAAAATGGGCAGATTTTTTACAGACGTATCTAAGCTCTCATCATGGAGGTCCGGTGGACAAATGATTGGAATCCGACGATTTGTCTTGCTTCTGTTCCTCATCTTGATAACGGTTGTTGTCTGCAGCCTCACTGCGCTGGCGCAAGTGATCAACGGGGCTGGCTCTTATAAGGGTGCGGCGCCCGGGTGGGATCGGGGCATGCAGACGACGATGCATTGTGGGAACGATCCGGAGAGCTGGGTACGTGGTTCCGCATCGCTTGACAAGGCATCCGGCGTGTTGTCAGTGACTGTTCAATTGGAGACAGACTCTGTCTTCGCAGGCCCCAAGGGACGCGTAACCATAACGATTAGGAATGCCGAAGGTAAACCGATCTATATGGTATTGTCCAACGAAATCGGAATCGGAGGAAAATCTTTCTTGGGGAACGTAGTGACTCGAAACTTCAGTTCAACTTTCTCGATTTCCCCATCAATTTCCCAACAGGCCAACTCCCTTTACCTTGACGCCCAGTGCACTGGATCGATCAATCGACTATTCAACATCGATCTCGGCAATCCGAGCAAGAGTTTTGACTTAGTTGCTTCCGGTACCTCGAGTGAAGTGGGCCCTGGAAGTCTTGAAGCAAGACGGTTTGTGGCCAGTGCGACGGCGCATGCAGAAGCGGTCTCTGCGAAAGGGACGCCAGAATATACCGCCGCCCTACGAGAGGAAATATCTGCCCAAGGTCTCGTGGCGTCCGCGAAAACCAATCCCGGCCCTCTCGACTTAGATGAGAGATATCGAAGGAATTTCTCAGATACGACTCGAGTCTGGGGTGGTGACGCGGTTGTCCCGGGCACATTTCCTGATACAGTCGCGATCACTGGAAACGGCAAGGTCTGCACTGGAACAGTCATCGGTCCACGAGCAGTGCTGACAGCGGCGCACTGCTATTGCGCAGGCGTAAAAGAGACGGTTTATTTCGGGGACAGCGTTCACAATGCCGCAAGTACTGAGCATGTATCCGGAGGGAAATCGATGATTCCATGCGACTCCACGCTTCGAATTGAAGATGGAGATGTGGCCGTACTGACGTTGGATTCGCCATTAACGATTCCTCCGCGGGCACTCGCTTCTAGTTCTCTGCTTGATAGTGCCAACTTTGGGCGAGCTGTTGGTTTCGGCGTTGGGGCCAACGGCCTCACCGATCCTGCAGGTGTCAAGCGCATGGTAGACGTTCCAATGGCATCTATTGCCTGTAACGGCACTGTCAAAGTCGGACAGTCGACATTCCCGGACGCCACCTACTATCATTGTGCGTCGGGACGAGAAATTGTTGCTGGAGCCCCTTCACTCGACAAAGATACTTGTAACGGGGACAGCGGCGGGCCGCTGTATGTACAGAGCTCAGACGGCAGCTTGTATCTTGCCGGTACAACCTCGCGGGCGACGGGTGCCCCCGGAGTACGTCCTTGCGGAGACGGAGGAATCTACGTCAGGACTGACGGACCCGTAGTCAACTGGATCAACTCGTTAGGCATTCATGTGTATGTCGGACCGCCACAATGATGTGACGGTGTACTAGAGTCGCTCTTGCAGATGCCGTCTAGTGAGCGATGCCGAATAGGTATCGAGCCAGGCGTTTACAAATCATCAGTTTATTACCCGTTTCTGGAGCTGTACCGAAGTTCTGGGTTTCTAGCGCTGAGTGTGGCGTCTAAACGCAGGGTTTATTAACAGTCTGGCGTCAAAGGCCCCCGCAACTCTCATCGTCGCCATCGCCTAGACACGCCGAGCGGTTTTGTTGAAGCGCCAAGAACTTTTGGGATAGACTTGCTTCCGCCAGCGGTCACGCCATGAATGATTCCGTTATCGATTTCCTGATTGTCACAGCTCTCGGCGAGGAACTCGACAGCCTCCTTTCTAAACTAACTGCTCGAAGACTTCCTCCTTCCGATGATTGTTGCGTGTATTACACAAGCTCAATAGTAGCCGACATCGGTGACGGTGAGCGCAGGGAGTACAATCTTGTGCTTTGTTCGGTTGGAATGGCAGGCCGTGTACGGGCCGCAAGTGCCATCTCCGCCGCGATTAGCAAGTGGAACCCTCAATGTGTCTTGCTGGTCGGCATTGCAGGTGGTATCGGAGCGAACGGGATTTCCCTTGGTGATGTTATTGTATCGGACGAGATAGTTGACTATGAATTGGGAAAAAATATTGCGGGCGTGACAGATGTTCGCTACGAAATCTATCGCTCCGACCAAAACCTGCTTAGGCTCAATCGTAATTTTCGTAGTTCTGAATGGATCAATGCAATAACAGAACGCCGACCTCTTCCTGGAGGGCCCAAGCGCGTAATTGGCCCGATCTTGAGTGGCGATAAGGTTTGGGGCGACGGCACGGGCTTAGAAAACCATCTAATGGCCTGGCCGAAGCTCGTGGGTGTGGAGATGGAAGCCGGTGGTGTAGCCCGAGTCTCAATCGAGGCGTCAGGCAGGCCCCGATTCATGATGGTTCGAGGAATCTCCGATGTACCTGACATGCACGATCAGAAAAAGGACCTTCCCGAGGTGAAATCCTGGCGCTCGTATGCGTGCGACGTTGCATCGACATATGCTGTTGGTTTTTTGAAGAGTGGACTAGTCCCTTCTGACGCATGGCGTATGACACAGCCTGCCAATCGGAATACGCAGTTGTTGGCGGGCGATCCACAGCCACAGGTCATACCGCCTGTTACCTTCTCGCAAGTAACTGCTTTCCGGGATGTTTGCGAAGCAACCGAGTGGATTCGCAACTCGATTCGTGAGACGACGTTGTTTGAGGCGCTACCCTATCCGCCGGTAGACCTGCTCAGTCCGGGTTGCTTAGCCATAGACGCGCACATTTTACCGGGACGTTTTCGGTTAGCTCTTCCCGATCATGATTCGCGCAACGAGATTGTACGGAGTGTATTGGAGCATGATTTGCTCCTGACCCGCGATAGTAGACAGTACGAGAAGCGGCGGGATTATCTCATCCGGGAGCTTTTGGAACAGCAACACATCAAGCCTGGTGAAGCAAGGTTCTGCCAGAAACGAGATGTGTTCCCTGAAGATTCTGAAGAGAAATCCCGCGGGAGAAGATTCTATTCTGCAAAAGACTCCCTGAAGCGACGATTGTCCATCCGTTGTCTCAGTTCGTCGGCCAGGCTTCGGGAATCGCGGGAGATTAATGTCCGGAATCACTTGCGAACCCATGTTTATTTCGGAGATGAACCGTTTAACAGATTCAACTGGAACGGGTACAGTTTTTTTCTTAGCGGTCTGCGCTGGCTGATGCACGACAACGACGCATGCCAGCGAATTATTTTAGATGTCCTGGAGAGCGATTACTATACCTACCGAACAATAGCTGACTGCTCGGAGTTTGTTCGTACAGATTGTGCTCTGGGCCAAAAGATGAGTCGGGGCCTTCGGGTTTACTGTGACGAGGACTTCCAGGAATTGATCCACGGAGGGCTTGGCATTCTGGTAATAGTTCATTGCCGAGATCGCCGTGGCCAAGATTTCGTCATATTTAGAAGGCGCTCAAAGACGGGAGCAAACTACAAAGATGCGGCAAAATGGTCTTCGACGGTTAACGAAGGACTTTCGCCCTATAAAGACAAAGATGAAAGAACCGGGGAACTCAAACCCGCGTTAGATTGGGTCAGGAGGGCGCTGGAACGTGAACTGCTGGGCGATGCTCTTGCAGATCGTAAAATTCTAATCCGCGCATGCTACCTGACAGGCGTATTACTTTATTTGGAGAACTTAACGTTCAATCTGTGTTTTCTCGTATCACTGGATTGTGATCCCGACGTCTTGCTGCGACAAATCCCGCTTTCCCCGGAAGGCAGTGAATATAACGAGGCTCGTGTCGTGCCCTTCACGGTGCCGGGGCTGAACAGTTTTCTGACGGAGACCGTACCTTTAAAACAATGGGACGAAGGGGCTTTGGCTGCTCTCGGAATGACACTTTCGCTGATCGGCAAGATTGGTTAAGGCGATAGATTTCGAGACGGACGCGAGTCGCTGACAGTCTGAGCGGAAATCTGTAATTCTTCGCCCGCCACTCTGCCACTCCGTAACCAGTTGAGTTTCGGTGCCTCCCACCCGGTAGATGTTCTGGGGTTTTTAGCCCGCTCAACAAAGCCCTCTTCGCGCTTACGGATTAAAGGACTAGACTTGAGAACTTGCGGCGGGCGCTGCACATTCGCTTCATGATACCGGGAACCGAAGCGAGTTAATCACGAGTTCCGCGATCATCAGGAGTCACCGATGTTGGATTTCAAGGAGCTTTCGAAGGACGGCACGGACCTAGAGCTACTGATCAGGGAAATTCTTTTTGCCCGTGGATACAGGGTGTACTGGAGCGGCAAGGGAGCAGACGGCGGGCGCGACTTACTGTGCTATGAAAAGCACGAAAGCCTGTTTGAACCTCACACAAAAATCTGGCTCGTTCAGTGTAAACATAAGGCACATTCCGAAAAGAGTGTTATACCAGACGATCTCGATGACATTGTAGATTCGTGCATCCAACACAACGCGTCCGGCTACCTACTTGTGTGCTCGACTCAGCCCTCGGCTGCTCTAGTCGAGAGACTTGAATCCATAAGCAAGAACATCAAGGTCGATGTTCTTGCAACGTACTGGGATTCCGTCCACATCGAACGGCTCCTCACGACTCCGCGATATTGGACTATCGCACAGCGATTTTTCCCGAAATCCGCGAATGCTTCTGGGTGGCAGATATACGCGACGCGTGAACCCAATCGCTGGATCGCAAACTATCGTGGATACTACTTCCACCTAACCAATCGGATTGGGTCGACTTATGGTCACCATTTTGATTCGATAGAAAAGCGTCTCGCCGAGATTGAGGCAATAAAACTACCCGACGGTCACTTCCTCAGACCTCGTGCAATTTTTTACGATGACAAAAACGGTGGATACACATGGTACATCGATTACATGCGGCCCCGAGGCACCGAGAAAAAGGCAACTGATGATCCCGTGTCCATTGGCGAACTTTTGCAACGCCTAGGCGACGGATATGCTTGGACTGATGGGCAATGGTACACGTTTGACATCAATGAGCGGGAATACATTGCTTGGAGCGATCATTACGACAAAGATCATGACGACTACTACAAGCCATACCTCGATACATTTGTGCGCGGTAGCTTACGCCCTTTCAAATACCCGAGCAGCGTGTGTGGCACGGATCCAAATGGCAGAGCAGAATTGGAGGAGAGAATACGCCGTGACAGAGAAGGCCCCTTTAAGGCACTCATAAAGGCACTGGAGCAGGTGCCGGATGTGACAGTCGTTCGCGCTATCAATTGCATGGTCGAATACCTTGACGACTTCCGTTCTGGGGAGAGCTGGATCGGACTGGCTTCGGAGTTTGGGTTTGACGTCGATCGGTTCTTCTCTGCAAAGATTATTCTCAACATCCACGATCGCGAGCATCTTCTTCGAGTCGTGCAGAGATTCCCGATCGGTGCGCTCAAGCACTATCGATTAGCAAAGGTTTACTGGTTAGACCCTGATAGCGAGGTTGAGAACCCAGAAACCGATGATTTTGATCTAGTTTTGTCGGTTAATCCGGCAGGTGTGGACAACAAGTACGAGCTTCGGCAGGATCTGAATAGCTATTTTGCCGAGATCACCACAATTGTCGATTCTTACCTTCACGAGTTCGAGAAAAATAACTGAATAGCGAGTACGGCTCTGCCTCCAACGAGGCCTAAACGCCTCGCAACCGGAGGCGCACTGTGCCGTAGCCTGACCTGCTCCCCCGGCTCCCGGTTCGCGCTGTCAGAAGCCAAAATCCAAAAACGTCCGCGCGGCGGACATTTTGCGCAAACCTCGGTTTGCTGGCCGCCCGCTTCAAATCCCCGGAGCGGCGTCGTCGCAACGGAGCGGCCCAGTTCCGAGCAGATCGTGGCGTCCTGGGACCAGATTGAGGTCGGGCACTCGTCCCGCGACAGCCTGCGGCAGAAATCATTGACTGCCCAGGATGTAGGGTTTCAATATCGCGCGTGCCGCTTCTCCACGGCCGAAATTCTGGAGCATTTCGCTCTTCGCCAGATCGCAGATATAGAGGACCTTCTTCGAAGCTTCGTCGTCGACGACACTTCGGAACTCGACGGAATCAATCACAAGTTCCGGATGACCGCTTTCCTCCAGGTCCTTGTCGAGGGCGGCCACAAAATACCGGAAGAACATTGTTGACTGGTCCAGCGACTCTTTCACATCCTTCGACAGGATGCAATCCCCGGCAAAATACCGGGCTTGGATGCGTTCGACCGCGACCTCGATCGAAAACAATTCCGTGGCGGCCTCCCGCAGCTGACCACCTACCAAGTCGTCTGACACATCCTCACTTTGCGAACTTGCAGTAGCGACCCGCAAGAAGACTGATCCGATCCTGAGCCAGCCAGAGCGGCTCTCGCTCTGGACCACAGAGTTCGTGCGGAAAACCAGCAGGATCAGGAAATCCGTCTCCATATTCGCCCGGCGGGCAGCCTTCTGGATTCGAACCGGGTCCTGTCCTTTCATGGCCGCCTGGATTGCACCCACGACTTGTCGCTCGACTCGTATTCGCGGAACCGCAGTCACCGGTCGCACGATGAGCCAGCGATCGTATTCCTCGGTTGTTTTGCCTCGGAACTCCTGTCGAAGCCACAGCAATACGGCCTGCTTGGGCGTGAGAGAAACCTCAATTTGCGTTAGTCGTTTCTCGTTGAGCATTAGCGGCCCCCTGAATAAACTGAAACTCTTCCGTATCGAACAGCGGGCTGGACTGAGGCTGATTCTTGGTTGCTAGCTCCAGCTCTGCAACGCGCCGCTCCAAAGTGTCTACTTCCAGTGCCTTCAGCAGAATTCCCGATAGGTAGCCGACTGAATTGGCCACTCTCGGGTCGAGTTGCCCCCGGCGAACCTGGTTGATAGTCGTCCCGAGAAGAGTCACCACTTCTCCAACGTTCTTGAGATCGCAGTCAGGAGTATCGGCAGGCAGCGATGCTCTTTTGTTCCGGAGGCCGCCGGCCCGCTGAGCTTCCAACCTCTCAGACCTCCGCTCCGGGTCGTGAAAGAAGCAAAGCCCAGAGCGAGCCGTTGCACTGGCTTCACATTTCTTGCCGTCCGGTCTTTTGTGGCGGCACTGCCTCTTCATCGCTCCTCCTACTACTTCAGTAGACCGGGTACACCCCACTAGTCCGCGTGCTCGCCGTGAACGAGCGACGTTCGCTGGCTACATGCCAACCTTTTGCCATTCGCAACCCAGAGCCTGGCTTCTTGGCTTCTCCAGGCCGCATAGATGTCGCCGGAGAGAATCTTCAATGCGACCGCATACGCTCCCGTCTTCTGAGCTGTCAGTTGAGCGCCTCTCCAATCGCATCCCTACACCGCTCCTCCCGCTCTGCCGGTGAACCGTGCGCCGCATTCTGTAATGCCCGCAGCGCGCCGAGGCCACCTCTTGCAACAAAGGGGCAGAGTCACAGTTGGCGCCCCGCCCCTGTGCTAACATGCCTTTGACGATGCCGTTATCAGCGACTCCGCCCTGATGAGTAGACTTGAGTTGGGTCACTCTCGTCCTGGCAGGACAAGCACTGGAAGCCTCGGTCTCCCCGGGGCTTTTCCTGTCGTATCTCTTACGAGCGGTGTTGTTTAGCACCCTCTTCCGTCTCATGCCTATGTTGGTAGTAGGTTCTTGATTGTTGATCACGCCGTGCCTCCCGTTTCCCAAGAGAGAATGTGACGAACGACGGAATAAACTTGATCGGCTGAAAGCGTTATCTGATTGCAGTCCTTCTCCACGTCGGCAACTTCAATGCGGGCGAAGCGACGCACAAAGATCGTTGGCTCCATCCCGTTGCTGCGGGTAGGCGACCGTCCGCCGTTGGCAGCAATCCATGCTTGCCGATAGTGCGATCGTCTGCTCGTGGCTCGCGGCTTCTTGCCTTCGCCTAAGTTGAAGAACTTGGTCAGGCTGGCGATTTTATTCAGGCGGGAATCGTCGAACACGTCCCATTGCGTGCGGCAGACCCATCGCTTCCATTGGGAATCGAGATAGACGTCCGCCGCGCGGCAGTAAGCGATATACTCGCCGGGCTCGATGCGATCGTAGCTTCGCCACGAAACCTCGGGCTCTTGTTGCTTCGGTACGATCGCAAGCTGCGCGCTCATTTCTTCGGCTCCTGGCCGCGTGCCTGCCGAAGCCAAGCACGCGCCAACTCTCAACGCGAGGATTCATCCGGGCGAAGGAATCCATCAGTCCGACTCGGCTTCGGCTTGGGCTTCGAGATCGCCGGCATCGCCATTACTTGGTGCCACGCTTGATGAATTTCAACAGATCGGCGTGGCGGATTAAGCATCGGCGCCCTATATGAACCGCTGAAAGTCTCTTGTCCCGAATTAGGTTGTCAATGCTCCGTCTGCTAACCGACAGCATTTCCGCAGCGATACGCTTGTCGTGGAGCAGCTTTTGATCCGAACTTACGCCACTCGTTGGCATCGTTTCCTCCCGATGCGCACAGAATGCCATGCAACTGACTACATGTCGCGGTCACGAACGAGCGAAAACAAATAATTTCGCGACCGGTTTTTAGCAGAGGGACAATGCGAGTTTCTTATCTGGGGTGGTACTTGCCGGTGGCGGTTGTGGTGGCAGTCGGTTTTGCTTTCCCATGCTCTCAGGTGCCGGCCGCTGCATAAATGACGATCTTAGGGTTGGGGCTCAAAGGCTTATGTTTGCAGGGGTCTTGCGCTTCTATGCGCTTCGTTTCTTCTTCCTGCTCAGATCAGCGGGAATGCCTCAAAACGGATTTTAAGTCCCGTGCGTCTGCCAGTTTCGCCATCCGGGCATAGTCGGTAAGTCTAACGATTATAAAGCGTTAATTCTATTTCCACCTGTAGTCTCTGAAGCCCTATTCGCTTCCGGTAGCCAATTCGGAGCCGTTGGTTTCGGGGAAACGTAGTATTTTCGCGTTCTTTCCTCGTTCAATCAACCGCGCCGCGTCCGCGAGATCGGCCACGCTCGTAATATTGTAGCGCGCAAATACGTCGCGAGTTTTGTGCCCACTGATCCGCATGGCGACTGTCTCCGAGACTCCGCGCCGCACCATATTACGCACCGCCGACCGCCGCAAGTCGTGAAAAATTAGTCCTTCCCATTTCGGGCGTTTGCCTTCGCGCTTTACGAATCTTCCCAAACCAGCCTTAACGCACAGCGCGTACCAGGCACCGCGAAAATTCCGCACTACGTTCCCGTCCTTCCGAGTGAAAACGAAATCGTCCGGTCCCTTCCCTTCTACACAGGCTCGCAGCAAGTCGTAAACCTCACCAGTCATTACGACGACCCGGCCCTGATTGTTCTTCGTGGTGCCGGGATCAAGCCGGATCGTCCGGGTTTCACAGTCCAGTTGATCGACCTTCATCTCACACAGCAGCTCGCCTTTACGGAATCCGAAGGTATACGCAACCGACATCTTCCGCAACCACAGGGAAGATCGAGCACTTCGTCAACAGCGACGGGGGCCCTGGTCTTGAATCGACCAGAGCCCCTCTCGCACGGCGGGCTAAAAGTGGAACCCGAGCTGAGCCGTCAGCGTGCGCGGCGTCACATAGTGCGTCCCGCTGAACGTGGAAAGAAAGTTATACAGCGCCAGCTTGTTGGTTATGTTGATGGCGGTAAGCTGCAGGCTCCACTTGTACTTGTCGCCGTGAAACAGGTTGTCGTGGCCGAGCGAAAGATCGAACAAGTTACGTGGGGCGACGCGCTGCGGGTTATGGTCGTCATTCTCCTTGAAGGGCGCCGGCACTTTGAGGAACGTGGATCCAAACTGGGACGCCAGGCAGGCGAGCGCTGGACTGTTCGGAAAGCTCGTTCCGATAAGCGTAGTCGGAGTCGGATGCTGGGAGCCGCAAAAGAACCCAGCCTGGTACTCCTGATCGGCTGTCAAGGGCGCTCCTGTGATGGTATTCACCAGAGCCACATAGCCACTGGGGATGAATGGATCGGAACCCCCGTCCTTTGTTGAGGTTGAAGGCATGCAGGTGGCGGTGACCCCGAGACATGGGGTCGCGCCCGCGACCAGTCCGCTGTCGTAGCGCCAGTTGAATCCAACCCACGGCCCGCGCTTCCAAGGCTGATATTCAAGGTGGGTCGTCTGATTGAAAACTTCATCATGGTCAATGCGGAAAACGCCCGTCGCCGGCGGAATAATGGGCAGCCCCGCGACCTGCGGCAGGAAGAATCGCGCCGCCACATGCGACATTGTCACCAGGGCTGAGAATCCGTGATAATTCGGCACGCTCACTCGTATGGCAAAACCCGGAATCTTCGAGTTGTGCCACTCAATTGGGAAGTAGATGGGTGTGGCTCCCACATTGCCGAAGTCGTACCCGTTGTGTGTGTACTTCCAGATGTAATCGCCGCTCACCACCAGATATCGTCCGAAGGCCTGCTGCAGACCCGCATGAAATTCATTCCGATAGCCTGGACGAATGGGCCCCGCATTACAGGGCACGCCAGGTGGCGGCACCAGCGTAGCGAGAAACGGAATACTGCATCCGGTGCTGGCAACCACCAGATTTTCGTTGAACGGGCTTTCCATGGTTCGCGCATAGGAAACGCGCAGCACGGTATTGGTCTGCTTGATGTTGTAAGCGATACCGAGGCGCGGTTCCGCTTGCCGGTCACGGCTGATGCCGTTATAGAAGTCACCGCGCATGCCTAAGTTGAACGCCCAGTTCCGCACCGTAATCGAGTCCTCGAGATAGAGCGCCAGCTCCTTGACGTCGGTGTGGCCGTGAAACGGGAACTGGCTGCCGGGGGTGTAATTGCCCCCGTACCCTCTCCCGCCCGTCAAGTCATCGGGAGCCAGCACCGCGCATGCCGTACCGGGTTCGGGCAGACCGCTGGCATCCAGACACCCCAGCCCGGGAACCAGCGTCGGATCAACGATGCCGATCTGATCGTCTTCGGTGAGAAAAGTCTGCTCGTAAACGCCGCCCAGCTTCACGTTATGGATGCCCTTCACGTAGGAAACAGACGAGCGAACGCCGGCATTAGTCAGTTTCCGGTTCTGAGTGACAGTCTCGCCTTGCAGGTCCGGGGACAGATCGTTAAATAGATTCGCGCTCGGATAGTAGTTGTACTGGTCCTTCCGGAAATAGCCCCCGAGCGCAAACGCAGTGGACGAATTGAGCAAGTGCGTCCACATCGGAGCAATGTTATAGGTCTTGATTTGTGAAACCTGATCGGCGGGACCAAGCGGCGAGCCGGTCAGCGAGTCTGTCAGCTTGACACCGTCGACATCGTGAAACTGCTGGTCGAATGAATTAGGATTTTCAAACCATGAGCGGGTGAACCCAAGATTCACAAGAATCGAATCCGCGTTTGAAAATTTATAATCTACGCGGTCGAAAACGTTCTCCTGGTTGCCCCGGTCGTGCACAACGGAAAACTCGGGGGGGTCGAGAAAGCGGCCGCTGTTGAGTCCGCTCACCGATATGAAGTTTCCCCACTTGTCGCTCCCGTAGCCGAAATTGAAGCCGGCATTCGAGGATCCAAAGCTGCCATAGGAGGCAGTCACGTCGCCATGGGGTGTCGTCATACCCTGGCCGGACCGCGTCGTCACATTGATGATCAGGCTCGTTTTGCCGCCGTATTCTGCGGGCGGCGCGCCCTGGATCACTTCCAACGACTGGACGGAATCGAGAGGAACCTGGTTAGAAAAAACCTTGCTTTGCTGATCGGTGATCGGCTGCCCATCGAGCGAGAACGAGTTTTCCGCGTGGTCGCCCAATCCATGAAACAGGCCATTGGAGTCGGCGGCCACGCCTGCGGTGGCCTCCGTCACCAGAGCACTGAGCGATGAAGACTGGCTCTCCAGTGGAAGCCTGTCAAACAGCTCCTTGGACACATCCGTGTGAGAAATCGGATCGTTCTCCACCAAATCCGCCCCGGCTTCGACCGTAACCGTGTCCGTGCTCCTCGCCACCGTCAAACTGACTTTTACGTTCACGCCCAAAGTCGACCGGATTTCCACATCCTGCGCGTGTTGAGCGAAGCCCGCCGCCGTCACCGTCATGTGATAGGGATTAAACGGAACATTCGGGAAACTGAAATTTCCCTTGCTGTCGGTCGTGACCGTCCGGTCATAGCCGCTGACGGCGTTATGAATCTCGACGCTTGCATTGGTCACCACCGCGCCGGAAGGGTCCAGAACGGTACCGCTGATCGAACTTCCGCCCGACTGCGCGTAAACGTGAAAGCCCAGTTCCAAACAGAAAACCACCATAAGAGCCGCATGAAGCGACTTCTTGCAAGAAGTCCGCATGAATTCCTCCAGAGAAATTGGTCCGTGTAAAGATCAAGGGCACGGTTCACGGGACAAGAACCGTCCTATACGCAGCTGAAACTTGATCTTTAGACGCTAGGAGGCGGGCGGACACACAGGGCGAAGGCAATCAGGCATTGCTTGGCGGAAGCCGACTGCGGCAGAAACGTGGATACAACAATGAATGTTGTAAGGGTTAGTGTGGACGGAGCTTTGGGAGATGCTGAATGGGCAGCGATACAGGCCGAACACTTTGCCGACTCGACCGCGCTCGAATGTTGATGCGCAGCGGCCGCTATTGCCGACCAGAATGTCAGCAAGACCAACAGGCACGCTATCCGCTTCGAGATCCAACGCACAGCTGCTACCCCACGAACCGATGTGTTGACCTATACCAAAACCGGAAATAAAATGCAAGTACCCTACCGGGTATGGTATATTCCAAAAAGATATCAAACAATGAGCCACACGATCAAGGACAAACAAAAACTACTTCTGCGGGCCAAGCGCATTCAGGGGCAGGTTGAAGCTCTGGTGCGAGCCCTTGCCGAGGAGCGAGATTGTTCCGAAGTTCTGCAAGTCATGAGCGCGGCCAGAGGGGCGATGAACAGCCTGATGGCTGAGCTCCTGGAAGGTCACATCCGCAGTCACGTCCTTATCGGAAAACAACGCCCAAGTTCAGGGCAACTAGCCGCCGCGGACGAAGTGATCGACATGGTCAAGTCTTACTTAAAGTGACGAACCGCAGCTGCGGAAAAGGTTACGGTATGAGCGCTCGCCCCTTGGTGGAAACAAACAATGTGGCGATTTCTTCGCTCTCTCCTATCCAGCAGCCTGATCATTCCTCAGAAGAACACGGCTCCGAGCACCGGCTCGAACGGGATGAACTCGTCCGTATTGCGTTTGTGGCATTGGCCGCGGCCGCAGTCTGGTTTCGTATCTGGGAGCCGTTTCCACGCTTCAGCGTGATTGGCATCGCGGCCACCCTGATCGGCGGATACCCAATTTTCAAGGAAGCGGTCGAGAATATCGTCGAACGAAAGATGACGATGGAGCTCTCGATGACCATCGCCCTTCTTTCGGCTCTGGCCATTGGCGAATTCTTTACCGCTCTTGTCATCACGGCGTTCGTGCTTGCCGCCGAGGTTTTGGAGGGTCTCACGGTCGGACGAGGAAGACGTGCAATCCAGGACCTAATTGATTTCCTCCCTCGAACCGTTTTCGTTCGACGCAACCACGAGGTGCTTGAAATTCCCGCCGAAGATCTTCAGCTCGGTGACACAGTAGTCGTGAAGCCGGGTGGCCGCATCCCAGTGGATGGTCTTGTGCTCGGTGGACAATCCTTTGTGGAACAGGCCGCTATCACCGGCGAAGCTATGCCGGTTGAAAAATTGCTTGGAGATCCCGTTTACGCAGGAACCATCAACCAATCGGGAGCCTTAGAAGTCGAAGCGCAGAAACTGGGCCGCGATACGACCTTCGGAAGGATCATCGAAGCTGTCGAGCGGGCAGAAAAATCGCGGGCTCCCATTCAGAAAACCGCCGATCGTCTGGCCGGCTACTTGGTGTATTTCGCCTTGGGAGCCGCAGCTCTCACGTTCGTCATCACCCACAATGTCAGGTCGACGATTTCTGTGGTGATCGTTGCGGGGGCGTGCGGCATTGCGGCAGGAACGCCCCTCGCCATTCTTGGAGCGATTGGCCGCGCGGCGCGTCACGGAGCGATTGTGAAAGGCGGTCTTTATCTGGAAACGTTGGCCGCGGTCGATACCGTGCTATTGGATAAGACTGGCACCTTGACCTTCGGAACTCCTCAAATTCGGGAGATCGTCCCGAGCGATAGGTTCACTCCGCTCGAAATCATCGCCGCTGCCAGCATCGCTGAACGCAAGTCGGAACACCCGCTTGCGAAGGCAATTATTGCGCGGGCCGCCGAGCTCGCGATTCCTGTCGTCGAACCGGATGAGTTCTCCTATACGCCAGGAAGAGGGGTCCGGGTGACATACAGCGGCGAGGAAATATTGGTCGGCAGCCGGGCGCTCTTGAGGGAGCGCGCCGTGAAGGGGATTCCCCCAGTTAACAGCGACCAACGCGGAGTTTCAGAGGTTCATGTCGCTCGTGGTGGCCAGATGCTAGGCACAATCCGCATTGCCGATGTGCTGCGGCCCGAAGCGAAGAGTGCGGTTGCGGCAATGCGCGAGATGGGACTGAAGACGGTTCTGCTGAGCGGAGACGCGCAAGGAGTGACTACGTTAGTGGGGCGTGATCTCGGTGTCGACGAAGCAGTGGGAGAACTCTTGCCAGACCAGAAAGCCAAGTGGGTACGCGAACTTCGCGGAAGGAATCGCAAAGTTGCGATGGTCGGCGACGGCATCAACGATGCGCCGGCCCTGGTGGAGGCGAATGTCGGAATTGCTATGGGTTCGGGAACGGACGTTGCCAGGGAGAGCGCCGACGTCATCTTGATTGGAAGCGATCTCAACAAATTTGTCGAAACCTTGCGGGTGGCGCGTCGCTGCCGCGCCATCATTATGCAAAATTTCGCGGGCACTCTGGTGGTGGACAGCATAGGAGTAGGAATGGCGGCTTTTGGCTTTTTGAACCCACTCCTTGCGGCTTTCATCCACGTTAGTTCGGAAATGGCATTCATTCTCAATTCCACAAGGCTATTGCCGCGGAGTAGTGAACCCAGGCAATCAGTCCAGGCGGTTTGGAGCTAGGTTAGCATTATGGACGGACACGCAAAATTTCAGCGGCCGGCAGGAAGAGAATTGCAGCGGCACAGCGTGCGCGTTGGGCGAAGATCAGGGCAGCGAAGAAGGCGTGAACATTTACTGAATCTTGATTTGCGTGGGTTCGTAGGCGATTATTTCAGGGACGCCTTTGTAATCGCTTATCTTTCCCGTTACGCAGATGTGCTTGCCCCTATAAGTCTCCTCGGGCTCGCCAAACTTCGGGCGGTCACTCCCCCAAATCAATACCGTGAAAATCTGGTTCGGGTATAGATTGTCGAGGTTGATGAACGTAGGATTTCCGCGACTCCTTGCTGCGTAGTGCGTGCTGGCGACCTCCCCGCAAACGGTTGCCTTTTCCCCAACGTGATTCTTGGCTTCCGCTGCTGAAATCGAATTCTGGGCGATGCCTGGCGTAGCCCAGAGAACTGCAACGACCCAAATTGCAACAATCCTCCACCTGCGGCAAATCATGTCATCCTCCTGATTAGTATGCGCTGTCCGAAATGCGCAGTCACTTTCACCACAGGCAAAAAATTCTCCTCACGCAAACATATACCGTGGGCGCGTGGTGCCCCCCCGCGCAAACGCCTGCCAGCGGGGCCCCTGTGATGAGAGCGGGACATCCCGGACGATTGTGGGCCTGAAATTCTCAATGAGTATAAATCGCCTAGGAACGCCAATTGTGGAACCAGGATTTGCCGACTGGTGCGCTATAGTTAATCGGAAAGAACAAGAAGCACACATGGAAAACAGTCTGCCGGAATACGTCTCGACGCCGCTTCAAGGGTTCATCGACTATACCAAGGAAAGCACGCGGCTCTTGCATATGAGCATGCAGGGCATGTCCATGATCACGAAGCTCCCACAAGCCGTTAAGGTACTGGAGAAGACGGACCACGCCGCCTACACGCCCGAGGAAGCGCTAAAGCGTAAAGAACAATATGGGAGGGAACTAGAAGCCATAGAGGCCCAAGCCGAGTTCGCCGACCGGGAGCTTAAACACGGATTTCCATTGCTTCACGCGCACACTCTGGTCGGATTATGGGGCGCGCTGGAAGCCGCACTGGAAGACCTCGTGGTCGGCATGCTAATGAACGAGCCCGACCTTCTGAGGTCTGAGTTGTTCTCAAAAGTGCGCGTGCCGCTCGCTGAATTTGAGTCCCTCGAAAAGGAACAGCGCATGCGCTTGCTCGTTGAGGAGGTGGGGCGCGGGCACGGCCTCGGGAAAAAGGCGGGCGTTGATGGCTTTGAAACGCTCCTCGCAAGTGTCGGTCTTTCCGGCGGCATCGACGCAGAGATTAAGAAAATAATTTGGGAGGTGTCGCACGTGAGAAACGTGATTGTCCACCGTGGATCAGTGGCCGACCGGCGTTTGGTCGAGAGCTGCCCCTGGATGAGTCTCAAGGCCGGAGGCAAAATCACCGTGGCCCACGAAGCCCTGTGGAGATACGAGAAGGCGCTGGTGAAGTATCTCACCACTGTCATCTATCGGGCGAGGGCGAGGTATGGTAAGGTCATCAAAGGCTCGCTCAGGAGGTGTGTCAAGAATTCTGAAGCTCTTGAGAGCATCGAGTCTTGCTACTTCGTTTTCAGGTAGGAGGGACCCCATTGTGGAACGCCTCATGCCTGCCAACCCAGGCAGGCGACTCATGGTCACTTTATAATCCACCTAATAGAAGCGTCTATTAGCGACGGTGGTTACGTGGCGTATATTGGCCGTTTACAAGTGTGACCATTGCATGTTTATACGGTCAGATTTTTGGACAGTAGTTGCTGTGGCGACCGACCCGCAATTTTCGATAGGACCCGGCCAGGATGCGGGCAGACACGTGGTTAGTCCGCCGCGTCGCGTGCACGCCACAACAGAATCTCCGGCTATTTGGCGTCACTCATCTCCGTGATCCGCTGGTCCCTATCGATAGGCGCGTACCCCAGCACCTCGCTGTAGAACCTGACAAAGCGTGCCACGTCCGTGACGTATTTCGCCCAGAGCCACCGAACGCGGAGTATGATCTGGCTTATGGCGATACCGGTGGCTCTCCCAGTTCGCACTCGCAAACGCGGAAATCCCAATTGGGGATGTCCCATTCCGCCTGCTCCCGCGCTCGCCACTGAATTCGAACTGCAGGTAACGCAACTGCAACTCACGGCAGAGATGTATACCTCCTCGCGTGAGCTCCACATCTGGTGCGAGCGAAATAGGAATCGTGTCTTCATCCCCGAATGGCTCCTTCAGGAGTGGAACATTACCGGAGATGCCTTAAATCCCCTCTCCTCTCCTTTTTGGAGCTTCAGGCGATAGCGCTCACGATCCCGTCAATGAGTGCAAAGGCGATATTTCAACAACTATCCGAGTTCACTGTACAAAATTGACCATTTTTCTTCTTCGGATTGCCGCATTATCAAAAGTCATGAAGGCCAAGAAGTCAACTCTCAAAAAGGTGCAGGCCATCCGCTGCCCGACTTGTGGCGCGGGGCCGGGCGAGAGCTGCGAACTCGGCACGGGACAGCCCCGTACAGAGCCGCATCGTGA
>Ga0181521_10002911_pt1 | contig 20390 bp, 19 predicted proteins | sample PEATcosm2014_Bin_32_FD_119764 | JGI IMG/M metagenome (GOLD analysis project Ga0181521, IMG submission 119764) | Peatland microbial communities from MTU Mesocosm Facility, Houghton, MI, USA - PEATcosm2014_Bin02_60_metaG | ecosystem: Environmental > Terrestrial > Soil > Wetlands > Peat | place...
GCAGCCACGAGCAATGTCTCTGGAATCTTTAAGCCGAGCGCCTTGGCGGTTTTGAGGTTGAACACAAGCTTGAACTTGACCGGTTGCTGCACTGGAAGATCGCCGGGCTTCTCGCCGCGCAGGATGCGGTCGACATATTCGGCAGTTCGCCGGAAACTGTCCACGTAATCGATGCCGTAGAAGACAAGTCCACCGGCTTTCACAGCACCATCGGTGGCGTAAATTGACGGCAGGCGATACCGCAGACACAGCGCAATGATAAGACCTTCGTTTGCCCAGGTGATGGCGTGCGGGAGGACGACGACCCCGCCATTCTCCTTCGTCCCAAAGGTAGATATGGCGCTCTCGATTGCTGCAGCGTCGTGAACGCCACCTGCTGTGGCCTCGACGTTCAAGTGCGGTGCAGCGGCTTCAATCGAATGCCACATTGCCTGATGAATAGGCGTCTCAGGATAAAAAATCGTCATGACTCGGACAAGATTAGGCGCGCTCTCTTTGAGCATCTCAAGCCACTTGGCACCCATCGGGGCGTCGTTGGCAGCGAAGCCAGTGATGTTCCCACCGGGATGAGCGAGGTTTGTGACGAAACCATCGCCAATTGGATCGCCGACTCCAACGAACACAATGGGCACATTCCCGGCCATCGGTTTCAGCAGTGCGAGGGCTAGATTACTGAAGACCATAATCACATCGGGCTGAAACGCGAGCAGTTCCGCGACAACGGCGCGCATCTGCTCCGGTCCACCGGTCCACCAGCGCACTTCGGTGCGCGTATTACGATCTTTCGTCCACCCCAACTCTTCGAGCCGTCCCCAAAAACCGGCAAGGTAAGCTTTATCAAGCGCAGTCTCAGCGCTACCGATCAGTACACCGATACGCCGTATGCGCTCATCCTGCTGCGCTCGCGCCGCGAGCGGCCAAGTCACGGCTGTGCCGCCGAGGAGGGTGATGAAATTGCGTCGTTGCATATGCCCCCGTCAGGACCACGCCATGTGCAATATCAAATCATAGCAGGTCACGACGGGGCGGCGAGCCAGAAAAGGCATCTAAACAACACCGGTCCTTCAACAGGTCCCCACCTCATCGGCGTAGGCTCGCTTCGGACTGGGATTGATTTACTGTTGATAAAATGGCTGTTATACGAACAGTCGACCCTCGGCATAGGGCGAAAATCATGGCCAAAGCGCATCTGCGGCTGGTCGCGCCAGCCACCGCAAAACGAACAGTTACCCCAAAGCGGCTCCCCAACGGCAGGCTGCGGACCAGGGAGTACATGACCGAGGCCGAGGTGGAGCGGCTCATGGCGGCGGCCAAGGGCAACCGGTACGGCCACCGCGACGCCACGATGGCCCTGGTCGCCTACAGGCACGGCCTACGCGCGTCCGAATTGGTGGACTTGAGATGGGAGCAGGTGGACTTCAGAACGGCCTCCCTGCACGTCCGGCGAGTCAAGCAAGGCACCCCTAGCGTCCATCCTATCCTCGGCGGCGAGCTACGTGCCCTACGACGGCTCCAGCGCGATCAGGAGCCCAAATCACCCTTCGTGTTCACTTCGGAACGGGGGGCACCGTTCACGACCGCTGGGTTCGCCCGCATGATCGAGCGTGCCGGGATCGAGGCAAAGCTTAGCTTCAAGGCCCACCCGCACATGCTGCGGCACGCCTGCGGCTACGCCCTGGCCAACAAGGGGCATGACACCCGCGCCTTGCAGGCTTATCTCGGCCACCGCAATATCCAGCACACGGTGCGCTATACCGAACTGTCGCCGACGCGATTCAAGGATTTTTGGCGAAGCTGAGGCTGCTGGATGTCGCCCCGTTTATTCGCAAACGATTTTAACCTGAGACACCTCTGGGCGACGTAGCCATGCCATCTCCACTTGACGGGTGCTGGGCGAAAATTGAGCGGGCCAACGACAATATCGGGAATCTCGACAACGAGATCGCTGCTTTTGTCCATCCTGAAAATTATATCATTGTCAGGCACGTCGATCATAAGGCGCAAGAATGCACCTTTACGGCTCGCGGACAGACAATTCCGCTGCGGTTTTCTGTCTTAATCGGCGAGATTATCCATCACTTGCGCTCTAGCCTTGATCACCTCATCTGGCAACTCGTCCTCAAACGACATCCTTCTCCAAACTTTAAAGTCCAGTTTCCCATCTGCATCACGGAGAAGGAATTCAAAAGGGCTATAAAAGGGGGAATAATAACCGGCGTCGGCAAGTCAGCCCAAAAGTTAATTGAGCATGTTCAGCCTTACCACTATTCGAGTTAGGGATAAAGAATTTTGGTCGATAAGCGGGCAGACCCTCACGGCGGTGCGCAATCGGAGAAACGCGGCGTTGCCGCTTCGACGAGCCACGGTGATTGCTCCTGCCGAATATCAGTTGGCGTTATTGACAATTATTGCAGAAGCAGTCGCAATTTCAGGGGATGATTTGGTGGTGGAAACAGCGCGCCTTTTTGGATTTGACAGAACGGGGCCGGACCTCAAGGAAGCAATTGACCGCCAAGTGGAAAGGCTGGTGAGGGAGGGACGACTGCATCGCGACCAGGACGGACTTCAATTGCCAGATAGTAACTCGCAGTAGGCTCTTTGAGAGAGGCGAATTAGAACCCTTCATCAAGACCGTCGACCCGAACCGTCAACCCCGCAGACTTCCCAGAGCGCATTACCTCGTCGGTAGCGCGGGAAACCACTTCGCTCCAGACTAGAAAATGCGCGGTCGTGTCTCAGTTTGATTACAAAGCCAATGATTTAAGCGGAGAGCTTTCTTGCGGGTGGGACGCCGTCTGGTGTGTTCAAAATCTCAAATATGCGACGTAGTTCTGCGTGTCCCGATGTGCGGCTACGCCTGAGTGGAATTCCGCCCTGGTGGAGCAACTGCTGATTACCTTCGCGACCGTCAGCCATGTCGTCAAAACACACCACGAATAACGGCTTACTCATTTGCAGCGCACAATAACCAGCATTAAGCGTACCGCCGCGATCCCTAGCTTCAAGTACAAGCACCGCATCGCTTAAGGCCACTATCACCCTGTTGCGGTCCATCGCCCTGTCAGGACGCCAGACGGCTTCCTTCGGAAAATAGCTGATTACCAATACTCGATTCCAATCCCACAACGCCTTGATAGTCTTCTTGATGCGAAAGTGATTGATCCCTTCCGGCAGCACAATGACCGTGTTGCCACCATGGGCCAAGGCTGCTTCATGGGAGGCCATATCCACGCCTGGAGCGTAGCCAGAAATTACAGCGATCCCGCGCTCGCTCAATTGCGTCGCACAGTCAGCTGCGATCATTAAGCCGGGTTCGCTAGCATTGCGTGACCCACAAAAACCTACGCCCTTGGCTTTGAGAAGATCAAGATTTCCCAAATACCAAATGTCTGGGGAAGCAAGCCCGCCAAAGATTGGCTGTAACTGCGCAGGATAAGCGCTGTCATGCGGCTGAAGAAGTTGTGGCTGGGGAATGTTCATTGGTTGTCCGTGTCGCGCCACGTTTTTACGCAGAACAATCCATGCACCTCTTTGGCCCCGGCCTCGTATAAACGAGAAGCGACAAACTGCGCGGTTGTTCCAGACTGATACTTGTCATCGATCAGGATGACTTTTTTACCCTTCACGCTCGCCGATACTTGCAATCCAGCATTCTCTAAAGCTAACCACTTTTGATCAAGGGGGAGAGCCTTCACACTGTTCTTTTTTTTCTGGAATTGCACTTCTGGGGATAAGTTCGATTTGCCCGTTTTTGCGGCGACAAGCTTAGTAATCTCTGTTGGCAGGTCCCATCTCTTGTTGGGTGATGGCGGGACTGCGCACACCATGTCGCAGCCTCGATAGAAAGATACCTTCTTGATAGCCGATACGCAGGCTGCGGCTAGTGTTTTGACTGCTGCGGACTCGTGAGTTTCTTTTGCATCATGCTCTGCTTGACCCAAAGGAGTATAAATACCCGCTTCCGCAAGATTAAAGTCGAGAGCCATTGAGCAATCGAGATTGTCGCGCAAGAAAATGAAAGATGAATATCGATCTTGCCATGCTAGGGCGGCATCGATCTGGCCTTTGTCGGTCAGAAATTTATATGGTCCATAGGGGCCATTCAGGGTGACTATTCCTGTCTCCGCTAAGAATAGACGCTGAAGGGAGGGAAATTTGAGACCGACAATATGATGACCCCTTTCTTTATGCTCACGGACCGCAGGAACGTCTGCAAAGCGAAACCGCTTAGGAGCAAGCGCTCGTACTTTCTCCACGTCCTTCAGGTTTATTGAAGGCATATGCCGTTCCACACAAGATCAACACGGCGTTTGCGCCCAACCAAGCGCTTGCCGGTGTCGCCCCGATTGGCGAATTTGATGGCAACGTCTTGACCAGCCTTGCCGAAATTCTTCGCCGCTATGGCAAGACGAGGCGGTTCGGCATTCGCCTCCTGCACGATCCCCTAAATTTGGATGGTGGCGTTCTTCTTGAAACGTGCGACCCGATACGCAGAATCCTGACGTGCAGGAGCAGCACGCAAGACGATTTAGCCTCCGTTCAATCCATCCCCACCGTGTTTTGCTGGGAAGAGGTTCGAGAGAGAAGCCAGGGTAATTTATTCGTCGGCCAGGAGTGCATTCAGTTCTGTAAAAGTGTGCAGCGTTGTGTTGTATCGGCTCAAGGCAGTCACAGGAATAGTAGCAGCCACGAGCCGACAGGGCACCGGAGCGTCTAGGCTTAAGGCAAGCGAACGGGCTGAAGCGACTTCGGACGGCCGCGAGGTAAGCGGCATCATCCTTTGGCTATTCTATATCGTTCAAGCCGCGCTTGAATTTCCGCCTTGGGCAATCGACAACGCGGGTGCGCCGCGATGGCTTCAAGACCGGCGATAATCACTGCCGCCTCGATCACCTGCCCCTCGAAGAGCTGATCGAGCAACCACAACACTCCAAAAAACGGCACTTTCTGCGCTTGCGCTAGCGCCCGCAGTTCGCCGTCGCCCGTCAGCAAGGTCCAGCCGCGCACGGACGCCAGCGAGTAGGCAAAGGCATCGGGCAAAGAAAGCTTGGGATGCGCGCTCCGCACTTTCTGCGCGATCATCACTTCGTCGCCGGTAAGTCCTTCAACATGCAGGCCGCGCGCAATCAACGTCGGACCTCCAAAGGCCGCCAGCTCGCGGGCATACAACAGATCGGGTACAGCAAACTCAAACGGCAGGTTGAAGCAGGAATCCAGAAACGCCCCGCGTTCGAGGTCAATCAGCACCGATGTATCGGAAACCAGGATTCTCATACATCAGGAGTTGAGGGCTGATCCATGAGTCGCGTCAAGTCTCGCACCGAAAGCCCAAGAATCTCCGCTGCTTTCGACTCGCCAATCAATCCCTCGGATAGAGCGCGGAAGCATAGGCGCTGCATCCGGTGCGGCTGCTCTTTGGACGGAGGGATGGCGCCAAGCTCTTCGTAGGGCGGCTTTCGCCATCCATACTTACTGAACGCTTGGAACATCCGGCCGTAGGCAGCATCGCTGATAATTCCGAGATCGTGACAGCGATACACGATGGCTTGAAAGCTCGCGCCAAACAATTCCTTGAGGCGCAGCAACTCACCAAGGCTGATCGTCGTGCGGTGCTTGCCGATTTCACGCCACAGCGCCTCCGCCGGCATCAAGAATGCGCCGGCAAACCGATTTGCGGCCTTCTCCGCATCCTCGCCATGCCGCACGTCCATAACCATGTGACCAAGCTCATGGGCGAGCGTGAAGCGCTTTCGCTCCGACCATTCGCTTTCCTTGATGACAATGACAGGGATCGGCTCGCCGTTCTTGCGACGCACCCGCGCCGTCAATCCATCGATGTCCGAAAGATCGACCGAGAGAATTTTTATGCCGCGCTCTTCGAGCAGTTCCGACAGATTTTGAATCGGGTCGATGCCCAGTCCCCAATTCGTGCGCACAGCCCGAGCCGCATTTTCGGCGTCGGCGACGGCCGTGATCGGATAGGGAGCCTCGCGCGGGCGATCCCACACCACGCTCGCGAGTCCGAGCGTATCTTCAAGCATGAGATAGCGCTCAAGCAGATGGAGCGCCTGCCCTTCGACGAACGCTTCCTCGCGCTTAGACGCGATGCTCTTTTTACGGAACTCCACCCCATCCAAAACCATCTCCTCGCTTGAGAGCAGATAGTCCTCCGAGACGTGGAGAGCTTTCGCCAAGGCGCTGAGCACCTTGGAACTCGGCATATCCTCGTTGCGCTCATACTTGCCGACTGCCTGGGCCGTCACCAGGTTGTCGATTGCCGCCTCCACCTCGCGAAGCGAAAGACCGGAAGCAGCACGCGCGATCTTAAGTCTTTGTCCAATCATGGTATTTCTCCAACTGCTTCGGTTTACAAATGTACCAAATTATGCCATTATTGTAAACTAAGAACTTGAGTCTCGGTTCCGATCCGCCATATTTCGGGGGTCGGCAGGACCGAGACATCACCTTAACCAGGCGCCCCCGAGGGCCGGAAAGGCAATTTGATGAACCGTATGGCCCCTTTTGGCGCTGCCCGCCCGCCGCGCCGCACATCCGATCAAAAGGGCATCCACGACATCCGCCGCCTGCCGGATGCGGAGTTCGACGGTATCTGGGACTCCATCATTCTGCCGCCGGGTCTCAAGGAGCGCGTTCTCGCCCAGGCGGTCTTGAACTTCACGGCGCGCGCTCGGTTGCAGCAAGTGCACTTGCCGGTGCACGGCATCATTCTTTTTGTCGGTCCCGCCGGCACCGGCAAGACCTCGCTGGCGCGAGGCCTCGCCTCGCGCACCGCCGCGTCCTTGAACGGCGGGCTCACTTTCATCGAGGTCGATCCGCACGCTCTGGCAAGCGCCGCCCACGGCAAGACGCAACAGGCCGTGGCGCACCTTCTCGGCACGGTGCTGGCCGAGCAATCTTCTACAAGCCCGTGCATCGTGCTGCTCGATGAAGTCGAGACGCTCGCCGCCGACCGCAGCAAGATGAGCATGGAAGCCAACCCGGTCGATGTGCACCGGGCAACCGACGCCGTTCTGACCCAGCTTGACCAGCTCGCCGCGGACTATCCCCAGCTCCTCTTTCTTGCGACCAGCAATTTTGCAGGCGCGATCGACGAGGCATTTCTGTCCCGCGCCGATCTTGTCGTGACGATCGATCTGCCGACGCCCGAGGCCTGCAAGGCCATCGTGCTCGACACCGTCGAACGGCTCGCCAAGGCCTATCCCAAGCTCGCCGGGTTACGCGCTGCGCCGCAAATCGCGAAGGCCGGCGCGATCGCCGCCGGGCTCGACGCCCGGCGCATCCGCAAGGCCGTGCTGTCCTCGCTCGCCCATAGCAAGCAGATCGCCGCGAACCCGGAGCTTCTCACGGCCGACGCGGTGCTCGACGCGATGCAGCGAGCGCAAGCCGAACGGACCAACATGGAGAAAAGCCGATGAGCACCGTGTTGGCCCGGCGCGTCGCCTCGACTCCGGTCCGCACCGCCGTCGAGACCTGGGCAAAGATTGTCGAGATCATCGCCACCGATCCCCAAAGCCAGGCGCGAAAAGAGCTGGAGAAGGTGGCAGGAACGGCCTGCGCCTCGATCGCGTCCGAGGCCACGAAGGAAGCGCCGATGGTGATCTGGGGCGGCGGGCCGCGCGTGCGCGTCTATTGCGTGTTCGATGAAGACGCCATCACCCAGGACGGCGTCAACGAAGATGCACTGCCGAAATCGCCCACGGAGGGCGACTGGCGGATGTCCATCCCGTTTCTGACGGAGGACGTGGCGTGGAGCGGCGCCAGCCTTGCCGCCGCATCGAGCAGGGTTTCGGCGCGATCGGTGGACAACGACGTTGCCGACGAAGAACCGCTCGCCGCATCGGCGGCGCCGCTCAGCATCAATCTCGCGGAGTTCCTTAAGTCATGAGCACCTCGACATTTGTTATTTCCTACGCCTACACGGTGACCTACCTCACCGACAAAATGCTGTTTCTCCTGAAGGAAATCATCCGGGACATCGGGCTCGATCCCTCGAAGTTTGCAAGCGATTGGGCGACTTACGACACCGCCGTCCGCACGTGGCTGGCGAGTCGCCACCTGGAGCGCATCAGGCTGGAAGTTTACGATCCCGCGAACAACGCGCTGGTCACCTTCTGGGACATCGACGTGATCTATACGACGGTGGGCGACGGCTCGTTGTGGGTCGATGCTGCCGCGGTGCGCTATGCGATCATCAAACAGGGCCACACGCCGTCATCCTGCCGCTATGACATCAAAGTCATCAACAAACCCGGCTGGGAAGCCGTGCCAGGCTGGGGTTCATGCGAGCTTCGCTCGACCGAAGGATTCAAGCGCTTCGCCGTCGGCTCGGCGGTTGGCGGCAACGGCCTCTCGGCGGAAGTCGCCTATTGGAGCCGGTGATGCTGACCCCCAACGAAGCCTTCCGCAAATTCCGCAGCAATCTTGAGCTGACCCAGAAGGAGCAGGACAGCGCGTCGTCGCGCCAGAAGGAAATCCGCGCCCTGATGGACCAGTCGTTCAAGATCGCCGACGATTTCCTCACCGGCTCCTACCGGCGTTGGACCAAGACCAAGCCGCTCAAGGACGTGGATATCTTCTGCGTATTCCACGACGACGAGCGGCCAAGATACCGCAACGACAAGGCGCCGGCGGTGGTGCTTGGCGATGTCGAAAAGGCCTTGGCCAACAAGTACGGCAGCGGCAACGTCACCCGGCAGCGCCGCGCCGTGACTGTCGAATTTACCGACAGCGCCGACGAAGAGCGCGTCATGAGCTTCGACGTGGTGCCGGCCTTCACTAAGTCTGACCATTACGAAATCCCCGACACCGGCACGAGCAAGGGCTGGACGGAAACCAATCCGAAAATCCATTTCGACAAAGCCAAAGAAGCGAACGACGCCTTCGGCGGCGAATGGAAGGGCATGGTGCGCATGGCCAAGAGCTGGAACCGCAACAAGGACAAGGTCATCAAGCCATCGTTTTTGATCGAGGTCATGGCGTTGCAGGTCTTGCGCCCGCCATTCGGCGGCGACTTCCCCTACGAGTTCATGGGATTCTTCGCCACCATGGCCGACCGCGTCGGCGAGGACTGGCCGGAGCCAGCCGGGCTCGGGCCGCCCGTCAGCGACTCAATGGACGCAACGGCGCGAGCGACGGCCAAGACGGCGCTCACCGAGGCGCATCATATGATGCGCGAAGCGATCCAGCTTTCGCGCACCGGCCGCAATGGCGACGCCCTGCGAAAATACCGCGACCTCTTCGGCGAGCGGTTTCCGCTGTCATGATGGCCGCATGACCGATCCCACTGGACGCTCCTTACTCAGCTACAAGCGATCCCGCAGGGACGAAGCCGCGCTGCTGATCCAGGCGCAGCACGATCACGGCATCCCGACCTGGCAGGACGTTCGCGATCTTGCTTCGGTGCCGACTGAGGACGAGCTGCGCCGCGTGCTGGCTGACCCAACTACGGCGAGTGCCGTTCTGTTCATCACGCCGGAGGTCGAGAATTCTACCGTCATCCGCGAGGTCGAAGTGCCGAAGATTGTCCAACGCGCCGAACCGCGTGACGGCTTCTTTGTCGTTCCAGTGGCCGCGGGCGGCCTCGACTTCGCCAAGGCGGCCGAGGCGACCAGCAACCATCTCTCGTCTCAAAATCTCGCCGGCTGGAATATGCACAAGATTCCGGCATCCACGATTTCGGCGGGCCATGCAGCCGACATTGCCAACCGCGTGCTGATCCAGCGCATTGCGGCGATCCACCGTTATCTTCCGCCCGGCCAGCCGCTGCGAGTCGGGCTCTTTGTTCGCCGTCCTCCGCCTTTTCAGGCGGGCACGGCGCTAACTCTCGACTGGTCGGCCCACTTTGCCGACAAGGAGGCGACGCCGGAGAAATGGCGCGACGTGCTTCTTCCCGGCCTTGAGCGCATTGCCAAGGCGATTCGCCAGTATGCGCCGGGGCGCGAGGTCGAAGCTTTTGGGCTGCCGACATTGCCCGCCGCGGCGGCGCTCGGCTGCGCCTTTCTCTCGACAGCCGGCTTGCGCGCCTCTTGGCGGCAAATTGCGCCGGGACGCGATGACCAACTCTGGACACTGGCGCAGCCAAAAGAAGATTCAGGATTCAAGGCGCAGATCACGAGCAAGGAACCCAACGCCCGCGACCTCGCCGTGCTCGTTTCCGTCGCCGATAATACCGAGCCGGTGTTCGCGGCCTATCAGAAGAATCTGCCGCCGCTCCGCGTGCTCGTGCATATCACGCGGCAGGGCGCCTATCCGCATATCATCCGGACGCCCGCCGAGGCGACGGATGTTGCGCTCGCCGTCCAGGACGGTATGCGCACGGCGCGCCGCGAGTACGGCAACATCGGTACCGCCCATCTCTTCATGGCCGCGCCTGCCGGGCTTGCGATGCTGGTCGGCCAATTGCTCAACACGTTCGGCGCCGTCCAGACCTACGAGCATGTCACCGTGGACGGCAGCGGCCAGTATAGGCCCGCAGCACTTCTCCGGCCGAATGTTTGACCGATGATCTCGCATCTCTATCGCTTTCGCCCGGTCGATGCCGTCCTCGATAAATACGAGGAGCTGGCTAAGCAGGAAATCTATTTCTCGCCGCCGGAAGAGCTGAATGATCCGATGGAAGGCTATAAGGACGTGTTCTGGTCTGGCGACCGGATCGTGTGGCGAAACCTTCTGCGGCATTATTTGCTGTGCTTGCTGCAAACAACGTCCCTATGCCTGACAATGGGGCCAAAATTCGATCCCGCCGACTTGAAGACGATTGTTTTTTCAGCCTTTGAGAATCTGCCCGACGCACCCGTGCGCGTGATCTACCAACACACTTGCGACGCCTTTTTCGCCGACGCGAACATCCAGAACCTCATCGAGGCGTTGGCAAACCGCACCACACCCCTGCGGCGTGACGAGCTCGCACATATGCTGCGCGCGATTCACCCCTTCGGGCTGAGCGTCCTGATGAAAGCACTAAAGCGGGAAGGCGTGGACGGCATTTTTCGCGACCTCGACGCGATGGAGGCCCGGGCCGCGCCCATGAACGAGACGATTGCCCGGACGGTCGCCATGACGCCGCCGGAGCAGGACGTCGCGGAGGCGTTGTTTTCGGCATCCGAGCTGATCGTGGCGCAATTGGCGCTTATTCAGGATTACAACGCCGCGCCGGCGCCCGTGGCCAAAGCCGTCACGTTTTTCATGCGCGATTTTTCGGCGAGCTATGTTCGAGCCCTCGACGAGTTGATCCATCCGCCCTGCTTCGCCGCCTGTTTCGTGTCCCAACCCGCCAACGCCTCGATGTGGGCGACTTATGGCGATGGCCAGACGGGCGTATGCCTCAAGTTCAAAACGACGCCCGACAGCAAGGGACGGGCGGCGCTGAATCTCAACGGCATCACGGGATGGCGCGGCGGCAAGGGAGTGGCGATGGAACCGGTCCATTCCTTTCATTTGCGCCAATTCTACGAGGTCGATTATTCGGAGTCTTATCCCGAGATCGACTTCTTCAATTCCATCGGCCGCCTGCCGATTCCGTTGCTCAACGCGGTCTGGTACACCGGCGAGCGCGGCGAGCGGAGCGTGTGCCGCGGCGCCCGCGCCCTCGACACCGACGCTTGGCGGCAGAAATACTGGGAATCTTTCGAATCCGGCGCCACCCGTAAAACCTCTGAATGGGCGCATGAGCAGGAACACCGGCTTCTACTGTGGTCGAGCATGGATAACTTCAAGGATAAGGCTTCACGCAAGCTGAATTACAAATTCTCTGATCTTTCGGGCATCATCTTCGGCGCGAGAACAGCAACCGAGGACAAGCTGAAAATCATGAGGATTGTTGAGGCAAAGTGCCGGGCAGAGAAGCGCACGGACTTTGAATTCCATCAGGTGCAGTATTCCCGCAAGGACCGGACTTTCAGGATAGCGGCGCTTGGCTTGATACGCATTCAGTAGGGTATGTCAGGGACGGGTATGGACCAAATCACTGATCCGGTTCAGGCGTGTTTTTCCAACGCGCACGACTTGCTACGCGCGGCGAAGCGCCTGCTTGATGACGAGAATCTGCCGAACGTCGCCTTCCACCTGACCATTCTTGCGCTAGAAGAAATCGGCAAGGCCGCGCTGCTTGGCGCCCGCGGGGTTGCACACTCCGTCGAGGACGAAACGGTCTTTATCGACAACCGCCTCGACGATCACGTTTTCAAATTATTCTGGGCGCTATGGACCCCGAGTTTCGCGCGCGGAGATGTTTCGAAGGAGGAAATCGAGAGCCTGCGCGGCATGGCCAAGAGTATCCACGATGACCGCCTCGCGGCGATGTATGTCTCGCCCGACCTCCCCGAGAGCGGCGAACTTCTCCAGAATGTCAGCGATGAACGCGCACGAGCAATGATCGGCCTCGCCGACGCGCGGCTCGGCATGGAAACGTCGCGCGACTGGCAGGCGATCGATCTAAGCGCCGGCACCGTCACGCGCTGGTTCCTCGACGCCACCAATGATCCCGAAAGGCGTAATCTCATCCTCGGCCAGAAATCCTTCGCTAAGCTGGCTGAGCTCGGGCAGATGCGCGACTGGATGGAATGGCTCAAGGAGCAATTCGATCAGGCCGAAGCGCAAGGCCGCGAACACCTGCAACGCGAACTCGCTCGCGTGACTCCCGATCACGCCGACCGCGGCGAAGATAAATGGCAGATCGCCATCCGCCTCTATTCGCCGGCGCAGTCGATCCGCAGCCGCGCAATCCAGTCTTGGAACGAACGCCCTACTTGGATCAAACTTTCCTCTGTCCAAAACGATAAGCAGGCCGTTGACGTCGAATTCACACTCGGCGACATCGTGACCATGCAGCAAGTCGGGCTCGCGGGCTACCGCGCCGCACGCCTGTTCGTCGCCGCCATGAATATCGGCTCGACTGGTTTTTGGTGGTGGGAACGCCCCGACCACACCGGGAGGTTCTACCAACGCCTGACCGACCTCAAGGCGCCGGCCGGCATGAAGCTCGATCTTAACATTCATGACGGGCCGAAATTAGAGTGGAGACGCGACGCTCTGAAGGAAGATCATCTTACGCGCATAGCCGTTTGTCTCGGGATGGCGGCCCGATTGGACAATTCGGTTTATTACGCGGTCATCGATACTTATTTTACCGGGTTGGCGCTCATCGCCAAAAGCGACCTCAATCTCAGCTTCGCGCCGCAAGCCAGCGAGCGATGCGCGGCCTGCCTGCTTGCGGCCATGCGCCATTTCGGCGATTGGGACGGCACGGATGAGGGACTGTCCACTGCAGTCATCGGCATATTTCCCTTCCAGAAACCCGAAGACGGGCAGGAATTGCTGGCGCTCGTCCAGCAGCTTCGCCACCAGCCGCTCGATACGACGGGCCTCACGCTTGAGCGCGCAGCGATCCTGAAATTTTTCTGCGACGCCTATCTGATCCGGCGTTTCGAGACCATGGCTCAAGAGGCTTCACGCCAAGACGCTCCCTAAACGGCGTCTTCGAGCGTCGGGCGCTCAATCTTGTTGTGGACGTAATCCACGAGCAGGAGGATCGGCTTTTCCAAACCGGAAATTGGCGCCTCGAATTCCGCGAGCAAAACGGCATCCGCCAGCCCGCCGTAGAAGCGCGCCATAAACACGAGTGCATGGCCGCCATTTGGGCGGGGCACCGACAGCAGCGTCAGGACGTGCCGGTCGGGAAGCGCCGAACCGAGCATATTGGTCAACGGCAACAGGCACGCAGGCGAGAGCTTGGAGATTCCTCCTACGCCGTTACGCGCATAATCAACCGCGGCGTCGAACGCGGGCTTGCGGATCAAGTCCAGCCCCAGCAGCTTCGCGACCAGATTCAAGCCGATCTTCGTCAAAACACGGTCGTACGCGGCCATGTCCATGTTGTACCGCTGATGGAAGCCGGGCTTGCCCTCCGTCGTTCCGGCAGAGCCAACCTTGCTCGCATCCATCAGCTCGGGAGCGTTCCGCAGCACCGTGAGGAACAAGCCGGCGTGCTCGGCGACGTCGACACGGCAAACAAGCTGCCCGGCCGGGCGCCGGAATATTCGGGGCAGCAATGGCGCGCCATCCTGCGCCGTTACTGGCCGGATCAATGGCTCAATCCATATCCCCGCCTTCGGCGCGTGGGACGTCGTCCCGCTTTCGCCCACAGCGTACCCGCCATCTTTCCAGGACAGCGGTGTGGTCTCGTAAATGAACTCGAAGCCTTGCTTTGTTTTTTCGATCAACGTCACTTCGTCGGAAAGCGCCTTTTGCAGATCGAGTAAGAATGCGGCGACCGAGGCGGCGTCCGGTCCTGTAACTGCCGCCTGTTGCGCGTCCACAATCACGAGTTGAGGCAGTATCACGCTGCTCCCGCCGGCGCCGAGCTCCGCTTCGAGCAAAACGCCGGTCGTGGGTTCGGCGACATAGCTGGCCTTCGGCTGCACCGAGGGAACGCTGGTTTTGTCCCGCGTCCACGGTTGCAGAAACAAGCGCGCCAGCGCGACAGGCGATCCGCGCAGAAATTTTGTTTCCAGCTTCGAAAAAATATCCGTATTGCAGGTGCCGCACACGCAGTCCTTCAGCACCCATGCGCGATCGTCGCCGCCGAGCCCCGCGCAAACGACATGCTCCACGGTGAATTGCCCCTGACTTCCGCAATAGAAGCACCCGCCATCGTGCCGGGAAATCTTACTTTCCTGTTCCAATCGATCGGTCTCCGCGTTCACCACATATCGTTACTCTCGATCCCAAGCGCGAGTCCCGCAACCTAATTTCTGTGGTTGGATTTTGGCGTGCCCCGCTTCGTCGACCGGGCTGTCGTGAACAAAGCCCCTTGGGTCCCGCTGTGCGGGATAGCGGGTCGGGCGGTTCAGGCGTTTGTTCTTGCCGTCACATTATTCCGTTGCCAGGGACAGCGGTGCGAAACTATCTTTTATGAATTTGTCGTGTTCATCGAACAAAAAAGTGAAATGTCCCCCGTCGATCGCCTGCTTGACCTCTTGCGGTGTTTGGCCAACAAACTGCATCTGACTAAGCTTCTCACCAAACGCCAGACGCAGCAGTTTCCCGCGTAAGGCGAAATCAAGCTCGCCGAGCTCAAATTGCTCGGGCATCAGTGCCTTTTCCGTGAGCGTTTCACTACACGTATCGCAGTCTGTGTAGAATTTCGGTCGCTCCTTCAAGCTCAAATTCATAAACGCGAAATCGACCATGACCTCACGCGCTTGAACTTCGGATAAGGGGCCTTCAATGCGTTCGAGCCTTGGCATGGTTCCATTAATTGCGCCGCGAGCGTCATTGAACGTGGTGACAAGCACAACGTCACCGAGCCTCAGCAACAGGGTCTGGCCAGCAAATAGATCGCCATAGTCGAAATCATCAAGCCAGCCCTCCTTCTTGGCCATAAATGCTGCGAGAGACCCAAACACCTCCTTTTCAAGGCGGGCGCCATTGATGAAACATCGGACCAGGCAGTGCATGTGATGCAGAGCCTGCCAGTCGTAGAGGTCTCCGATTTTGTCGTCGGGCTCCCGGAGATCGCGGTCTATCCGAAAGTCTCTGTCCTTGAGGTGCGTCTTGAGAAAGATAAGGCCTAGCCAGACGAAGAACTCCAGCCCGTTGCCGTCGGCGATGTGTTTCTGAACGGCTTCCGGCCCCGAATTTACGACACGGCTGATCCGCTCTTCGATCTCGCGCCCCATTAGCGAATTGCACTCGGCGCAACATGGGACTTTATACTGGCCATACTTCACGGTCGTTCCGTTCGGAAGGCCGATTGCACGGTCGAACAGGCCGAATTTCCGCAGAACCCAGTCTGGTATGACATGTTCGTCATTGAACGGCTTTGAGCCAGGCTCGGCGCCGCAAATGAAACAGCAACGGCCGAGGCAAATATCGGTCACAAACCGTTCCTTGCTGAAGAATAGCACCTCGCCGGCGTGGTCTTCGATGGACCCGTCTTTGGTCCGGTGCCAAACCATTCTGTCGAACCTTACGTGTCGCTAGCGACGAACCTACAAACCGCGTGTCCGCCGAGTTTACCGCGAAATTGCTCCTCCAAGTAACTTAAGCTTGGGCGACCCCTCGCTCCGCTCGGTCACGCTCTACTCGCGGGGCGACCGGAGCCGCCTAAACAGCGTCTCCCGCCCTCGCGGGTATTCGCAAAGCCGCTCAGCGGCCTTCCTAGGGGCATTAAAAGGCATACGAAAAGGCTTGAAACTTACACAGTCTCTTACACATACACAGAAATAAGACAAAAAGTATGTGTATAAACAAATGCTTATAGCAGACCTTTTCTGACTCAAAATCATATGAGATTTTGAAACAAGGGTCCTACGGCTGGCGCTAACTACACATAACCCGGAATTATGACCGGACGGATCGCGCGCGCCGTGTCCGCGATGGTGAGGCTCTTACTCAGTACTTGGCGCATGGTTGCGGGAAGAAGGTCGGGTCCGGCAGCCTGGCTGGCTCCGCTATATTGTGCGATCAGCTCACAGACAGCCACGCGCGCGAAACCATTGAGCAAGGGCAGCACAGCTTGCCAGATGGCGCCTCCGACATTCTCGAAATACACGTCGATGCCTTTTGGGCAAGCCGCGGCAAGCTTTTGCGCAAAGTCAGGCGCGCGATGGTCGACGGCGGCGTGAAAGCGTAATTCCTCGGCCACATAGCGGCACTTTTCAGGACCGCCCGCGATGCCGACCGCGCTGGCGCCGGCCATCTTGGCAAGCTGTCCAACGAGCGAGCCGACCGGGCCGCTTGCAGCCGCGACGACAACCGTCTCACCATGTTTCGGCTTGCCGATGAAGTTCAGGCCCGCATAAGCCGTGAAACCCGACATGCCTAGCACGCCGAGTCCGGTGGTGATGGGCGCCAGTGCTGGATCGACTTGCGCAACGCGGTCCCAGCCGATGCCGCATGCGTGCGCCAGGCCACTTCGTTGCCGACCATTCAAGGTGTTCCGTCGGCGTTTTCTTTGCCCGCCGTCAGCACAAACGATCGCTGATTATTTATGTTGCGCTTGAAGGAACAAAGAACTCTAGCGGGAGTTATCCGTAATGAGATAATTCGCATTTCAATTGGAAATTGGGGCGCGAGGATTCATTGAGCCGGAAGAATCCGACGATTTCTCTCGACTCAAGCTATTCGTGGGAGGACGCCATGCCGAAACACCGCAATCTGCCTGATTCGAGCCGCCGCAATTTCCTTAAAGGGGCGGGCCTCGTCGGCGCCGCCGCCGCGGTCACGGCGCCGGGTGCTGCCAACGCGATCCCGGCCGCACCGCAGGAGAAATTGAAGGCCGCCGTTCCAGGGCCGCTGCAAGCCGCGGCCGAGAGGCGGCGACTTCATGACCGATGTGCTGAACTCGCTCGGCATCGAATATTTGGCGATCAACTGCGCTTCGAGCTACCGCGGCTTGCACGAAGCCGTCATCAATCACGGCGGCAACAAACCCGAAATCATCACCTGTGTGCATGAGGATATCGCCGTCCACCTGGCGCAGGGCTATGCCAAGATCGAAGGCAAGCCGATCGCGATGGCGTGCCACGGCGTCGTCGGCCTGCAGCACGCCACCATGGCGATGTACAACGCCTGGTGCGACCGCGTGCCGGTCCTCGTCATGGGCGGCAATATCATGGAGGCGGACAAGCGCGGGCCGGGCGCGGAGTGGGCGCATTCGGCGGTCGATATCGGGGAGATCGTGCGCGAATTCACCAAGTGGGACGATCAACCCGCCTCATTGCAGCATTTCGCCGAGTCGGCGGTGCGCGCCTACAAGATCGCGACGACCCCGCCGATGGGGCCGGTCTTCCTGGCGCTCGACGCCGAGCTGCAGGAGAATCCGATCCCGGATCCGGAAGGCCTGCGCATTCCCAAGCTCGCGCCAGTGATCCCGCCGCAGGGCGATTCCGGCGCGATCGCGGAAGCGGCGAGGATGCTGGTCGAGGCTCAAAACCCCGTCATCATCTGCGATCGGTTGGCACGCACGCCCGCGGGGATGGCGAACCTCGTCGATCTCGCTGAAACGCTGCAATGCGGCGTCATCGACAATGTCGGCCGCATGAACTTCCCTTCGCGGCATCCGCTCAATCAGAGTTTTCGCCGAGGACTGATCGGCCATGCCGACGTCATCCTGGCGATCGAGATGAACGACCTCTGGGGGACGGTCAATGCGTTCAGCGACCGCATCGTGCGCCGGTCGCGGCCGGCCACCAAGTCGGGGGCCAAGATCATCACGCTCGGGGTGCGCGATCTCTACCTCAAATCCAATTATCAGGATTTCGGCCGCTTCCAGGATGTCGATCTTGACATTGCCGGCGATGGCGAAGCTTCGCTGCCGCCGCTCACCGAAGCGGTGAAGCGGCTCATCGACGGGGGCCGCAAGGCCGCCTTCGATGCGCGCGGCAAAAAACTCGCCGCCGCGCATCTGGCGATGGTCGAGCAGTCGAAGACCGATGCGACGATCGGCTGGGATTCGAGCCCGATCACGACGGCACGCATGTGCGCGGAGGTCTATGCCCAGATCAAGGACGAGGACTGGTCCGTGGTCGGCACCACGATCCGCCTGTCCTGGCCGCATCGGCTGTGGGACTTCAAGCGGCCCTATCAGTGGAACGGCGTCTCCGGCGGCGGGGGCGTCAGCTACAATCTGCCGGCCTCGCTCGGCGCGGCGCTTGCCAACAAGAAGCACAGCCGGTTCACGGTCGCCTTCGGCGGCGACGGCGACTTCATGTTCAATCCCGGCACGCTGTGGACGGCCGCGCACCACAAGATCCCGATGCTCTACATCGTGCAAAACAACCGCGCCTACCATCAGGAATACATGTACCTGGTTGCCATGGCGGCACGGCACGGCCGCGGCGTCGACAAGATGGATATCGGCACCACGCTCAAGGATCCGAATATCGACTACGCCACCGTGGCGCGCGGCATGGGCGTCTATGGCGAGGGCCCGATCACCGATCCGAAGGACCTCGCGCCCGCGCTGGCGCGCGCCATCGCCGTCGTTAAGACCGGCGAGACGGCCGTGGTCGACGTCGTCACCGATCCGCGTTGAGGAGTAATGTGATGAACCGATTCGAGCGTATCGCGGTCACGGCATTTGCCGTGACCGCACTCTGCGCGAGTGGATTCACCATCGCGCAGGCACAGGACGCCCCGCAAGGCGACGCCGCCAACGGCAAGCGCATCTACCTTGCTGACGGCTGCTTCACCTGTCACGGCCGCTCCGGCCAGGGCGGTGCCTATAATGGTCCGGCGCCAATCCTCGCCCACACGGCGCTCCCCTTCGACGGCTTCAAGGGTGAGCTCCGCGATCCGGCTAACGACATGCCCGCCTATTCCGACGCGGTGCTGTCGGACAAGGACATCGCCGACATCTACGCGTTCGTGGAGTTGCTGCCAGGCCCACGGTCGTCGAAGGACATCTCGATCCTCAACAATTGAGGGTCGCGGGCGCGACGGTTGTCGTGGGGTCGGGCGGGTGAAGCGCCTAGCCCCGAGGCCCCCTCCACCATGCTGCGCATGGTCCCCCCGCCGCTTCGCGGGGAGGAAAAGCAGCTTAAATCGAAATCCGCTCCACCTCATCGAGAATGTCCAACCCGGTGAAAGGAGCCAGCTGCCTATCCGGTTCATTCGCGACGGCAACAATAAACGTTGAAAGCAATTCGGAATGACGGACTTCTGGATAACTGCCGATGAAATCCCTGCCCTGCCGCGCGCCTACGTGCTCGCGATCAACCTTTCTGAGTTAGTCGTGCTCAGTATCGGCCGGAAACCGTCAGCACCCCTAGCTCCTGGCTGCTATTTGTACTGTGGTTCGGCCAAGGGACCCGGCGGCCTTGCGGCGCGCCTCGCGCGACACATGCGACACGGCAAGGCGATCCGGTGGCACGTCGACGGCCTGACGGAAGCCGGGACCGTGCTCGGAGCCTGGACGTTTCCGGGCGGTGACGAATGTGATCTCGTCGCCGCCCTTTCACACTTGCCAGTGCCGATCGAAGGCTTCGGAAGCACCGACTGCCGGAGGTGCAGGAGCCATTTGCTGCGCGCCGATCGCGTTCCGCGCCCTCGTGGACCGTTTGGAGCCGCGTGGTCTGAAACGAGATGCTGCCTAATCTTTGGCTCGGAGGCGGTGCCGGGCGAAGAGCTTCGCCGCTGGTTCCCTCCAGATCCAAGACGACCGGTGTAGCCAGAAGCGCTATCGCGCCGAACCGGCCGCGAGCAGATGGGCATCAGCCGACTTAGGAGACGCGCTGCTGAGCTTAACAATTAGTCCCGACCTGGATGGCGTCTGAAATTGCCGCACGATAGCAGGCCGACCTTCCCCAGCGAGCTGACCAGTGCGATCATGGTCGCAAAGCCGCCTGCGGCGAGGACACAATGGCCGA
>Ga0181521_10002912_pt1 | contig 20383 bp, 21 predicted proteins | sample PEATcosm2014_Bin_32_FD_119764 | JGI IMG/M metagenome (GOLD analysis project Ga0181521, IMG submission 119764) | Peatland microbial communities from MTU Mesocosm Facility, Houghton, MI, USA - PEATcosm2014_Bin02_60_metaG | ecosystem: Environmental > Terrestrial > Soil > Wetlands > Peat | place...
AATACAAGACATTTTATATATTATTACATGGGTACACATTACACTCCGCAAAAATCCCGATCTTCAGAGTCTTCAAGACCTTACACGAAAAATGGCGTCAAAAAGAGCGGGAACTTCGGACTAGACAACGCCCGGCGCTACCGGCTACTGCACTTCTTCGGTCCAGCCTTCCAGCACCTGCTTGAGCTTGCTCATGAACTGGTCGGCCAGCGCGCCATCGATCAGGCGATGATCGAAGCTGAGCGACAGGTGGCAGATGGAGCGGATGGCGATGGCATCGTTGATCACCACCGGGGTTTTGTCGACGGTGCCGACGCCGAGGATGGCGACTTGCGGCTGGTTGATGATGGGCGTGCCGACCAGGCTGCCGAAGCTGCCGAAGTTGGTGATGGAGAAGGTTCCGCCGAGCACCTCATCGGGCTTGAGCTGGCGCGAGCGCGCGCGGGCGGCCAGATCGACCACGGCGCGTTGCAGGCCCAGCACGTTCTTTTCATCGGCGCCGCGGATGACCGGAACGATCAGGCCGTTTTCGAGCGCCACCGCGATCCCGATATTGATTTCGTTGTGGTAGATGATGTTGTTGCCATCGAGCGAAGCGTTCAGCAGCGGGAACTGGCGCAGGGCCACCACCGCGGCGCGGGTGACGAACGGCAGGTAAGTCAGGTTGAAGCCGTAGTTGGCCTGGAAAGCGGCCTTGTTGCGTTCGCGCATTTTGGCTACGGCGGTCATATCCACGCGGTGAATGGTGGTGACGTGCGCCGAGGTGCGCTTGGAGAGCACCATGTGTTCGGCGATCTTGATGCGCATGGTGCTGAGGGGCTCGACGCGGGTCTTGGCCGGGCCGGCGGGCGCCAGCGGTGCGGGCGCGGGCGTTGCGGCGATGCGCGGAGCGGGAGCCACCGGTGGCGGCGCTGGCGGGCGGACGGGCTCCGCGGCGGCGGCCGGGCGGGCGGCAAGGTAGCCTTCCACGTCCTGCTTGGTGATGCGGCCTCCGGCGCCAGTGCCGGTGACGCGGCTCAAATCGAGATTGTGCTCGCGAGCCAGCTTGCGCACCAGCGGCGAGAGCGGGCCGGCGGGTTCGGCGGCTGGCGCGGGTTCCTCAGCCGCGGGCGGGGCCGGCGCTGCCTCCTCGGCTGCTTCCACGACCGGCTCAGGCTCGGGCTCGGGCGAAGTAGCGGCGGCCGGCTGAGCGGCTTGCGCGGGGGGCTTGGCGGCCGCAGGCGCGCCGCCATTCTCCTCAATGCGGGCCACCACCGTGTTGATGCCAACCGTCTTGCCTTCCTCCACCATCACCTCGGACAGCGTGCCGGCGGCGGGCGACGGAATCTCGGTATCCACCTTGTCGGTGGATATTTCGAACAACGGCTCATCGCGCTCCACGCGATCGCCGGGCTTTTTGAGCCACTTGGTCAGCGTGCCTTCCACAATGCTTTCGCCCATCTGGGGCATTACAACGTCGGTCATATCACTTCCTCTTTTCGGGCGCCCGCACGGGCAGGCGCCGTAAGCGGCATCTGGCAGTCGAAGACCCGGCCAAAATGCGCGGCCAAAACGTATCCTACATCTTCCAGCGTGGCGCGCACGCCGAGCGCGGCCATGGAGGTCACGGGCTTCGTCAATCCACAGGGAACGATGTACTCAAAATAGCTGAGATCGGTCGACACGTTGAGCGCGAATCCGTGCGAGGTCACCCAGCGGGAAATGTGCACGCCGATGGCGGCGATCTTGCGCCCGTCCACCCAGACGCCGGTGAGTTTGGGAATGCGGCCGGCGGCGATGCCGAAATCGGCGAGCGTGTCGATGATCACTTCTTCGATGGCGCGGACGTAAGCGGCCACGTCGCGTTTCCATTCGCGCAGGTCGAGAATCGGATAGCCCACCAACTGGCCGGGGCCGTGATAGGTGATGTCGCCGCCGCGATCGGTGGGATGGAATTCGACGCCGGCGCGCTCCAGGATCTCATCGCTGGCCAGCAGGTTTTCGCGATGCCCGTTGCGGCCGAGGGTGACCACGTGCGGATGCTCGACCAGCAGCAGATGATCGGGGATCAACCCCTGCTGGCGCTCGACCACCAGGCGCCGCTGCAACTCGAACGCGGTCGCGTAGTCCATTCGTCCGAGATCGCGCAGGCAACAGTTACGCATTGATTGACAGGCCGTAGACGGCGTTGAAGGCTTCGCCCAAAGCTTCGTACAGCGTGGGATGGGCGTGAATGGTTTGCATCATGACGTCGACGGTGGCCTCGGCTTCCATCGCGGCCACCGCTTCGGCGACAATCTCGAAGCCCTCGGGGCCGATGATGTGAACGCCGAGGATTTCGCCGTGGGGCTCGCTCGAGACCACCTTGATGAACCCTTCGTGATGGCCGAGAATGGTGGCGCGGCTATTGCCGGCGAACGGAAAGCGGCCGACCTTCACCGCGTGGCCCTGGGCGCGCGCCTGGGCTTCGGTGAGGCCCACGCTGCCGATGCCGGGTTGGGTGTAGGTGCAGCCGGGAATGCGGTTGCGGTTGATGGGAACGGCGGACTTGCCGGCCATATGGGCGACCGCGATCATGCCTTCGCGAGTGGCCACGTGCGCCAGTTGCGGCGTGCCGGCCACCACGTCGCCGATGGCGTAAACGCCCGGTTCGCCGGTCTGCTGCCACTGGTCGACCTTGATGAAGCCGCGGTCCAGTTCGACGCGCGTGTTTTCGAGGCCGATGTTTTCCGTATTGGGTTTGCGGCCGACCGCCACCAGCAGCTTTTCGGCTTCGAGCGTTTCCTGCTTGCCGTCCCTGGTGGTGAGGGTAAGCCGCACGCCGGCCCCGGTCTTTTCGATGTTCTCCGCGCGCGCCCCGGTTTCGACGCGAATGCCCTGTTTGCGGAAGTTGCGTTCGAGCTCCTTGGAGATGTCCTCGTCCTCCACCGGAACCACGCGCGGCAGCATTTCGACCACCGTGACTTCGGCGCCGAAGCGGCGGAAGATGCTGGCGAACTCGACGCCCACCGCGCCCGCGCCGATGATGATCAGGCTTTTCGGCACCGCGGTCAGGTTGAGGATTTCGATGTTGGTGAGGATGAAGTCCGGATCGGGCGCCAGGCCGGGGAGCATGCGGGCTTCCGAGCCGGTGGCGACGATGATGTTCTTCGCCTCCAGAGTCTGGGCGCCGGATGCGCTCTGCACTTCCACCTTGCCGCCGCCCTTGAGCGTGGCGTAGCCCGCGGCGCGTTCCACCTTGGCGCGCTTGAGCAGCAACTCCACACCTTTGGAGTGTTTGTTGACGATTGAGTCCTTGCGGTCCTTCACCTTGGGATAATCCAGGCGCGGGTTCTCGCAGTGGATGCCCTCCTGTTCGCAGTGGACGAAGCGCTCCCAAACGTCGGCGGTCTGCAGCAGGCTCTTGGTGGGAATGCAGCCCACCAGCAGGCAGGTGCCGCCCAGTTTGGCCTGCTTTTCCACCAGCGCGGTCTTCAATCCGTATTGGCCGGCGCGAATTGCAGCGGAGTAGCCGCCGGGACCACTCCCAATCACAATCAGATCGTAAGGCACTTTTTTTATTCTACCCGCGTCACCGGCAGCGCTGCCGGTGCGTCTACCGAAAAGGGCCGGTACCATGAAGAATATGAAAAGGTTGCTACCGATTTTGATGTTGGCGGGCGCGTGTGGATTCGGGCAGACCAAGCCGGCACCGAGCGTGGGTTCGGCCGCGCCGGCTGCGCGCTGGCCGATTGAAAGTCTGGTGGTGGAGGGCAACCACACCTACAGCGCGGAGCAGATTCTGGCGGTGGCGGGGTTGAAAACGGGGCAGGTAGTGGGCAAACCGGAATTCGAGGCCGCCCGCAAACGCCTGGTGGATACGGGCGCCTTCGAGACCGTGGGATACAGGTTCACGCCGGGCTCGGCGAAAGGCTACTCCGCGGTGTTTCAGGTGCTGGAAGTGCAGCAGGCTTACCCGGCGGAATTCGAGAACCTGCACGTTTCCGAGGTTGAGTTGCGCGCCGCGTTGCGCGAAAAAGATCCGCTGTTCGCTTCCGGAAAGCTGCCCGCCACGCAGCCCGCCTTCGAGCGGTACAAGCACTGGGTGGAGGAGTTCATCGCTGCCAAGGGCCAGCCGGAGAAGATCGCGGTCGGCGTCGCGCCCATCTCGACCGGCGAGTTTGCCGTGGTTTTCCGGCCGGCGCATTCCTTGCCCGCGGTGGCGCTGGTGACGTTTCGCGGCAACCACGTGGTGCCGTCCAACGTGCTGCACGAAGCCATTGCCGGGGCGGGCATCGGCGCCGAGTATACCGAAGACCGGTTCCGCGAGATCCTTAACAGCGCCATCCGGCCGATCTACGAGGCGCGCGGGCGCATGCGCGTGCGGTTCACGGAGTTGAGCACCGAGGCTACCAAGGACGTGCTGGGCCTGCACGTGTTCGTGACCATCGATGAAGGGCGAAGCTACACCATGGGCAAGGTGTCGATCGATGGGCCGGCGCCTGTCGAAGCGTCGGAGTTGCTTCGGAACATCGACGTAAAGCATGGCGACGTGGCCAACTTCGACAAGGTGGACCAGGGCCTGGAGGCGATGCGCAAGGCCGTGCACAGGGCCGGCTACCTGAACGCCAAGATCACCGCCGACCGGGTGGTGGACGACGGCCACGAATCGGTGGATGCGGTGGTTCACGTCGAGGCGGGCCCGCAATTCACGATGGGCAAGCTGACGGTGGCTGGCCTCGATCTGGAAGGCGAGGCGGAAATCCTGCGGATCTGGACGATGAAGACGGGCAAGCCGTTCAACCCGGAGTATCCGAACTATTTCCTCGGCGTGATCCGGCAGCAGAACCTCTTCGAGCACTTGGGAAAGACCACGGTGGATGTGAAAATCAACGACAAGACCCACACCGGCGATGTGAAGCTGACCTTTACCGCCGAAAAGCCGGCCGAGAAACCGCCAGGCGGCGGACGCGGTCCGGGCCCGAACTGAAGGCCGTGGTGGTTCGGGTATAACCCGGGTTATACTGTGAGCATGAAGACCGCCGTCTCGCTACCCGACCACCTGTTCCGCATGGCGGAAGTAACGGCCCGCCGCCTTCAGGTATCGAGAAGCGAGCTGTACGCCAGGGCGATTGCGGAGTTCCTCGAGGGCCAGCAGGGGAATGCGATCACGGAGCGCCTGAACGACTTGTATTCGCGGCACCCGGCGAAAGTCGACGCCGGATTGCACCGCGCCCAACTGAAATCCCTCCCAAAGGACGCCTGGTAGAGATGGGCGAGATTCAGCGGGGGGATATCTGGTGGGCGGATCTTCCCGAGCCTCGCCGCTCCGAGCCTGGATTCCGGCGGCCGGTGCTCGTGGTTCAGGCGGACTCGTTCAATCGCAGCCGGATTCAAACGGCAATCGTAGCTGTGATCACCAGCAACGTCGAGCTCGCTGAAGCCCCGGGGAATGTCCTGTTGCCGGCCCGTTTGGTGGGCCTGCCCCGCGATTCGGTTGTGAATGTCTCCCAGCTCCTGACCCTGGACCGCAGCTTCCTGACCGAGCATGCCGGGACACTGCCGCCGCGCCTGCAACGCTTCGTCGATGAAGGCCTGCGCACGGTTCTCGAACTCTAGCGGCGTTCCGGCATCCACACGCGGTAGCGGGAATCCGGCGTCCAGGAGTTGCCCGCCGAGGCGTAATCGCACAGGCGGACCTGGCTGGCGCCGGCGCGGAACGCCATGGTGATTCCCGGCGGCGGGGCGATGGCGTCGAGCGGTACGAAGCTGCCATCGTCGCCGAAACCGGCCACCGGCTCGCCAATCGCCTCCTGCCCCAGTCTGGCGTCCCTCGCCAAAACCACTGGGCCGCGCGCCACCGCCGCGTACGGGCGCGATCCATCGGCCGCGCGGAGAACCCGGCCGCGCAGATCCAATTGCAGGCGCACCCGGTCGCCCGGCTTCCAGCGCCTTTCGATGATGGCGTATGCGCCGGGATGGACGTCGCCAATCTTCGAGCCATTCACGGTGAGCGAGGTCTGGGCGCTCCACGCCGGTATCCGCAGGCTCACCGGGAAGGATTCCGGCTGCGCGGGATGGAGTACAAGGTCGATCGACCCGGAGAGCGGGTAGTCCGTCCTGGCCTCGATCCGCAACGCTGCGCCGGACGGAAGCCGCGAATCCCAGGCGCCTTCCGAATAGAGGTTGATGGCCGGGCCTTTCGCCCCCATCATCACGGCGACCTGCGGCAGCAGCATGACGCCACGCGGCCCGTTCGCCTCGCAGCAGTTCAGCTCCATGCCGCACTGCTTCTCGCCGAATTCGCGGAGCCCAGCGAGCGGGCTGTACTTGGCGAAGCCCGATCCGTCCGGCGTCATGGCTCCCAGCAGCGCGTTGTACGCGGCGGTCTCGATCGCGTCCGCATAGCGCGGATCGCCGGTGAGCCGCAACAAGTGAGCGCAAAGGTGCATCCAGGTCACCGTCACGCAGGTTTCCATGGGGTTCTTCGCCGGTTGCGTTTGACGGGCTTTGCCGCCGTACCAGCATTCCTCGGAGGAGCCCGAACCGGCGGCATTGATCTCGGTAGAGAGGATGCTCTCATGCGTCCGCACCGCCGCATCCCGGAAGGGTGCGTGGCCGGTTTCGCGATACAGTTCCAGCAGGCCGGCGTAGCACGACATCATCTCGTACGCCTTCTCGCCGTTTTCCCACGAGAACCAGTTCTTCTTCGGGGGTGGAAACCGCTCTCCCACCGGAACCGCGGTGAATGCTTTTTCGATCAACTGGGGGCCGTTGGGCGCCGACCATCGGGAGACGATCCACTCGGCTAAACGCAGGAGTTGGTCGTCGCCGGTGCGGCGATGGAGCAGCACGATGGGTTCGAGCACGCTGCTCGCGGCCATCCCGCGAAACAATCCGCAGCGAATGATATCGGCCGCGGCCGGGCCGACTTCCGTCATCAGGTGTCCGGCCAGGCGGTGGGCGCTCTTGAGCGCTGCGGCGTCGCCGGTCATGTCGAACCAGGCCAGCAAACCGAGTAGCGTGTATTTGCGGCCCCAGATATCCCAGGATTTCAGGTGACTGCCGTCGGCGTAGTTGCCGATGTATCCATCCGCGGTTTGGGTAGCAAGCATCGATTGAACGGAATCGCCGAGACGCGCGCGCTCGCTGGCATTGCGCGTGTACTGACACGCGGCAGCGGCCGACAAGAACCATTTACCCCAGAATTCGGTTTGCCAGCAGGCAGTTTCCGCGCGTTGGCGAAATGGCGCCACCAGCTTGTCCCAATTCTGCGCAGAGATCCGGTTGCGAACACACAGGTCGATCTTGCGGCCCAGGTACCCGCCCAGTTGAACGCGTTCCAGGGCGGCCGGCGCCAGGACATCGGCGACGCGGCGACGCGGCTGGTTATCGGGAGATGAACTCTCCTGCCTGGCACACGAGCTACCGGCCGCGGCCGGGAGCAATGCGAGAACGTGACGGCGTGTCATCGGCGGCAAATCACAGGGTAGCGTGGCGCAGGCTCTTGTGGGGCAGGATGCGCCATCCGGATGCCATCCTGCGCGCGACCCAGACAGAGGGTGCCCCGGCCAACCGGCGCGCGGGCCGATTGCCAATCGGCCCACAGCTTACCAAGCTGCCCCACAAAGGCCGCTCGATGTACACTAACTGAAAGCTGCGAGCCATAAGAGGATGCTCCGGTTTTGTACTGTCCGGCACAGGAGGCCCAATGTCCCTTCGTCCAGTGAAACGACTGATCAAAGCCAAGCCGACCATCGAAGGCGCGGGGGTGCATTTGCGCCGCGCGTTTGGTTTCGGCAACACCAGCGAATTCGACCCGTTCCTGCTTCTTGACGACTTCCGCAACGACGTTCCGGAGGATTACCTGGCGGGTTTTCCGTGGCACCCGCATCGCGGGATCGAAACCATCACCTATGTCCTGGCCGGGACTGTCGAACATGGCGACAGTATGGGAAACCACGGAGCCATCGGCGCAGGCGACATTCAATGGATGACGGCGGGAAGCGGGATTGTCCACCAGGAGATGCCCAAAGGCGATCAGTCGGGCAGGATGCACGGCTTCCAGTTGTGGGCCAACCTTCCCGCGTCACTGAAAATGACGGCGCCGCGTTATCAGGAAGTGAAGGCGGGCGACATCCCGGAAATTACGGATGACGACGGCACTCACGTTCGCGTGGTCTGCGGAAAGTTTTGGGGTACCACTGGACCGGTTGATGGCATCGCGGCCGATCCGACTTACCTCGACGTGTCGGTGCCGCCGGGCCAGAGGAAGACCCTTCCGGTCGAGACGACGCATAACTCTTTTGCGTACGTTTTCTCGGGGGACGGAAAGTTCTGCAACGCGTCGGGCCCGCTGGAGGTGCCAACCGAATCGGTCGGATGGGCGGACACGAAGCCTCCCGCCGAGGCGGGCAACCGCTCGCTGATTCTGTTTGACCGCGGCGACGAGGTCGAGGTGCACGCCGGGGAAGACGGCATCCGGTTTCTACTGTGCTCGGGTAAGCCATTGCAAGAGCCGGTGGCCTGGTACGGTCCGATCGTGATGAACACGCAGGAGCAACTTCGCCAGGCCTTCGAGGAGCTTGAGAAAGGCACGTTCCTCAAGCCGAAGGCGGCGGGCCAGAAGTAGGGGCGAGGCCTCGGGAGCTTGTTCAAAAACGTTCGTTGGAGCGGAAGCCCGCTACCGTTCCAGCGCGGCTACCCCGGGCAGTTTGATGCCGGCCAGAAATTCTAGCGATGCGCCACCGCCGGTGGAAATATGGCTGATCTTGCTGGCGACGCCGGCGGCTTTGATGGCCTTTTCCGAATCGCCGCCGCCCACTACCGAGGTGGCGGAGGAAGCGGCCACGGCTTTGGCCAGCGCCACGGTTCCGGTGTCGAACGGCGGCTTTTCGAAGACGCCCATGGGGCCGTTCCAGATCACGGTTTTGGCCGAGGCGATCACTGCCGAAAACCGCTCGATGGTTTGCGGGCCGATATCGACGCCGATCTTGTCGGCAGGAATGGTCTCGACGATCTCGTTGGCGGCGCCGGCGGCGATTTCGGACACTACCACGTGGTCCACCGGCAGCATCAGCTTGGTTCCCAAATCGGCAAGCAGCTTTTTCGCCAGCTCCACTTTGTCTTCTTCCACCAGCGATTTGCCGGTGGGAAGGCCTTGCGCCTTGAGAAACGTGTACGCCATCGCGCCGCCGATGAGCAGTTGGTCGACGATCTTGCCGAGGTTCTCGATGACCTCGATCTTGTCCGACACTTTGGCGCCGCCTAGGATGGCCACGCACGGGCGCGCGGGATTAGTGGTCGCCATTCCCAGGTACTTCAGCTCCTGCTCCATTAGGAGGCCAGCCGCGGCGGATGAGACGAAGCGGACCATGCCTTCGGTGGAGGAGTGGGCGCGGTGCGCGCTTCCGAACGCGTCATTGACGTAAACGTCGCACAGGGCGGCCAGTTTCTTCGAAAACTCCGGATCGTTCTTTTCTTCCTCAGCGTGATAGCGCAGGTTCTCGAGCAGCAACACTTCGCCGGGCGCCGGCAACATGGCTTCCACCGCCGGCCCGACGCAATCGGGCGCCATTTTGACCGGCCGGCCGAGCAGTTCGGCCAAACGCACCGCCGTCGGGCGCAGGCTCATTTCGGGATTCGGTTTGCCCTTGGGGCGGCCCAGGTGCGAAGCCAGAATCACGCCGGCTCCATGATCGAGCGCGTATTGAATCGTGGGCAGCGACGACTTGATGCGCTTGTCGCTCGAGATTTCCATCTCGCCCTTTTCGTTCTTGACCAGCGGGACGTTGAAATCCACGCGGATGAATACCTTCTTACCGTTCAGATCGAGATCGCGTATGGATAGATAGGACATATCAGGCCTCAAAGCAAGGTTTTCCATATGAGAGTAACACGCGTCGGCGTCCCTTTTACAATGGTTGGGTGCCTTCCATGCCGCTGATCGAATTGGATAACGTCACCGTGCAGCGCGGTCCGCGCGTGGTGCTGGATGGCGTCACGCTGTCCATCGGACAGGGCGAACATGTCGCCATTCTGGGTCCCAACGGCAGCGGCAAATCGACGCTCATCAAACTGATTTCGCGCGACCTGTATCCGCGGCTGAAGCCCGAGCCCTGGTCGCTACGCATCCTGGGCCGCGACACCTGGAACCTGTTCGACCTTCGCAACCAGCTCGGGCTGGTCTCGAACGACTGGATGCAGATGTGCACGCGCGATTTCTCCGGCTTCGAAATCGTGCTCTCCGGCTTCTTCGGCAGCGTGGGCATCTGGCCGTACCACTCCGTCACGCCAGCCATGGAAGCCACCGCGCGCGAGGTGATGGAGACGCTCGAAATCGCGCACCTGGGCGAGCGCGCAACCGATCGCATGTCTTCCGGCGAAGCGCGGCGATTCCTGATTGCGCGGGCGCTGGTGCATGGCCCGCAGGCGTTGATCCTGGACGAACCCACCACCAGCCTCGACCTGCGCGCCACCCACGAACTGCGCGAGATTCTCTCCAAGCTGGCGCGGCGCGGCATCGGCATCATCATGGTGACGCACCATCTGCCGGATATCATCCCGGAGATGGAGCGCGTGGTGCTCATCCGCCAGGGCAGGATTTCGCGCGATGGCGCCAAGCGGGAAGTGCTGGAAGCGGGCGCCCTGAGCGAACTTTTCGGCGTCCCGGTGGAGGTGCTGGAGCGCGGCGGGTATTATCACGTGCTGTAGGATGGGGCTCAAGAAACACCGGCGGCAGAGACCGCCGGCGCTACAACGGGGCTTGTAAAGGGCAGGTTTCAACGAGCCATCCCTGGCACGGCCCGCGTGGGTACACCTCTGTCGTGTGTATTTTCCCAGACGGCCTAAAATTCTCCTAACATACTGTAAAAGATAGAGTTATTTTAGCCGAAGCTGGCTGAATCCTAGGTTTTTCGGGATTCGTGTGGGATACTCAGTTGTAGCAGGCTGCGTATCGCGACTGATTGGGCTCGCCGGTCATCGACGCCGCGGCTCGGCAAACGCCTCAATCCGGAGCCGTGCTTGCAGAGCCGTGTATGGCGGGTTTCGTACGGGCATGCTGCGCAGGTTCTTAAGTCAAGCTAGATTCGTAAGTCAAGCATGTCTCAGTTGGATGAAGCGGTAATCAGGTATAACAAGCTCCTGGAGAACGGTGTGTACCGGGATCTGGGCTGGGCGGAAGAACTCCATGCGCAAATGGAGGAGGCCGGGCTTTCGGCCGGCGGCCGCCTGGTCTGCCCGTTCCTGCGGCCCAGTTTCATCTCGCGGCGCCAGTACGATTCGCTGGTCAAAACCGGAGAGGCGCTGATCTCGGCCATCGACCGCATGGAGCAGATGGTGCTGCAAGACGCTGGGCTGCTGGCGCGCCTGGAACTGCTGCCGGCCGAAAAGATGTTGGCCGCCATCGATCCCGGTTATCAGAGCTTCGAAGTGGCCGCCCGTCTGGATTCGCACCTGGTGAACGGCCATTTGCATTTCGTGCAGTACAACGCCGATTCGCCCACCGGCGCGGGCTATGCCGATCGCCTGGCCGAGATGTTTTACGACATCCCGCCGATGAAGGAGTTTCGCAAGAAATACACCCTCACCAAGGTGGCCAGCCGCAAGCACCTGCTGCACGCGCTGCTCAAATCCTACAAGCAGTTCGGCGGCGACAAGAAGCCCAACATCGCGGTTGTGGAGTTCCGCGCGCCCTATCATTCGGGTCACAGCGAGTTCGAGTTGTTCCGCGACCTGTTCCGGCAGGAAGGCTACCAGACGGAAATCGTTTCGCCTGAACAACTGGAATACCGCAACGGGGTGCTGCGGCGCGGCTCATTCGAGATCAACCTGGTCTATCGCCGGCTGGGCGTGCAGGAATTCCTCCTGCGCTTCGATCTGTCGCACCCGCTGGTGCGGGCCTACCGCGATCGGGCGGTGTGCGTGGTCAATAGTTTCCGTTCGGAGTTGGCGCACAAGAAGGCGATGTTCGGGCTGCTGACGGATGAATCTCTGACACCCAAGTTTCCCGCCGCGGAGCGCAAGGCCATCCGCGAGCATGTGCCATGGACCCGCCTGGTGGCGCCAGGCAAGACGACCCACGGAGAACAGACCGTCGACCTGCTGGAATTCATCACCCAGAACCGGGAGCGGCTGGCGCTCAAACCGAACGACGATTCGAGCGACCAGCACAGCTACTTCGGATGGGAGATGGACGGCGCCGAGTGGGACCGCGCGCTCAAGCAGGCCGGGCGCAGCCCGTACGTGGTGCAGGAGCGGGTGGACCCGGTGCGCTCGGTGTTCCCGCTGCTGACGTACGGGCACCTCGAATTCCGCGAAATGCAGGTGGATGTGCATCCGCACGCCTACCTGGGCAAAGTGCAAGGCTGTTCCAGTTGGCTTTCCACGCCTAAATCCGGCTTCACCACCGCCGCCGGCATTGTGCCGACGTACATCGTCGAAGCCAAATAGGGCCCATTCGATTGGCGGGCGTGGGGCGTACCCCCTGGTTCGCCCGGGACGCCTCCGTCCCGCTGCGCGCTCGGACCTACTCCGATTCCGCATCCGCTTCCGGCGGTTCCCACGTATCCAGGAGTTCCGGATTCTTGGCGAATCGTTTCAGAACGCGCACGATTTCGCCCGACCGGAAACCGGCGTGGAGCAGCCGGCGGTAGGCGGCAGCCAAGTCCTTATCCGCCTCGAAAAGCCCCTCGCGCGAGGCGAGCCGGTACTTGCGGCGAACCCAGTCCTCGATTAGCGCCGTCTCGTCGACGCCCTGGTAGACGTCGCGCACAGTGCGCTCGGCTAGCGCGGGCGCCACCCGGCGGCGGCGCAGATCCCGGACCACGCGGGTGCTTCCCAGCTTGTCGCCGGAGAGGCGCGCGGTGGCGAAGGACTCGGCGAAGCGCCGGTCGTCCAGGTAGCCCAGATCCTTGAGGCGCGCCACGGCGTTATCCACGTCGGCTTCGCGTTGCGCGCGGCGGCGCAGTTTCTCGCGCAGTTCTCCGGTGGAATACGCGCGTCCGCCGAGGAGCCGCAGCGCGTAATTCCACAATCGTTCGGCGTCCAGCCGCCGGTCCGTTTTTTCCGCCATGATCGGGGGTCTTATGCGGAGTATACTGAAAATTGGCTCGGATAGAGACGGGTGAGCCGAAGGGAATAGGAGAATCACAATGGATAAGAACGGACTTTCGGCATTTTTGTTGGGCCTGGGTGTGGGGGTCGGCATCGGCATACTGTTCGCCCCCAAGTCCGGGGAGGAAACGCGCGAATACCTTCGCAGCAAGGCTAACGAAGGCGGCGACCTGCTGAAGCAGCGCAGCTCGGATTTGAAGCAGACCGCGGCCGACTGGGTCGACAAAGGCAAAGAGGCCGTGAACCGCCAGAAAGACAACCTGGCCGACGCGGTGGAAGCCGGCAAGCAGGCCTATCGCGAGGCACGGCAGACTCCCAGCGAGGGTACTGCTTAGTCTGAATTTGGTGGGACGGAACTGACGGCATGAGCGACGAAGTTTTTCGCTGGATCGTAACCGCGGGGGTGCTGTTGGTCGCCGGTGTGTTCGTAGTGCAGGCGCTGGCGGCCGTCGCGGTTTCGCGCGGCCTGCGCGAGTTGCAGGCGAAGATCGCCGGATTTCTGGCCAGCGCCGAACCCGCCATAGCACGCCTGGATCCGATGATCGAGCGCGCCAGCGTGTTGATGGAGGCGGCCACGCCGCAGATCAAGATCGTTGGCGCAACCATCGAAAAGGCCGGCCCGGCGCTGGAGAGAGCGCGCGTCACCATCGACAAAGCGGGCGCCGCCATCGACCGCGCCGGACCGCTGATCGATCAGGCCAAAACCGCGCTGTCCAACGCCAACCTGGCGATCGAGGAAAACCGCCCGCGCGTGTCGGAAATCACCGAGCACGTGGCCGAGATCGCACGGACCAGCCGCGAGCAGGTGGATCGGCTGGGCGCACTGATCGAGGATGCCGGCGACCGCGCCCGCGCGCGGCTGGCGCAGATCGACGACACCGTCACCGAGACAGTCGAGCAGGTCGGCGAGATGGGCAATGCAGTGAAGCGCGCGGCCATGCGCCCGGTGCGTGAAGCCAACAGCGTGGCGGCCGGAATCTCAGCCGCCGTTTCCACTTTCGTCAAAGGCCGCAAATATCCCCCCGACATGGCGACCCAGGACGAAGAGATGTTCATCTGATCAGACGTGGGATAACGATCGGTTTTTGTCATCCGTCAAGGTGTCGTGCTATCGCGAGGCATGACAGACCACGCAACGCGATGGTCTATCCCACTTCAGTACTTCTTTAGTTCCTGCACCAGCGCGTCCAGGCCGCGCTTGAGGTAAAGATTGTCCAGGCGCTGCTCTTCGGCTGAAGCGGGGAGCACTTTGACGAGCGCATTCCGTTCGAGATCGGCACGGCTGGGCACCCACAACTTGCCGCTGGCGAATTGCACCCGGCTGACGAAGCCCACCGCGTTCTGAATGCTGACGGGCTGGCCGGCGCGGGTGAAGCGGAGGGCGGTATCCTGCTCGACGCTGGCGGTCTTGCCGGCGGGCAGGTACAGCGCGGGATCGGAGGCCGGCAGCGAGGCCGCCAGGTATTGCTGGCCGCTGGGATCGCTCACCAGCCAGCCGAGCTCGACATACTTGATGGTTTCGGCCGAGCGGTTGAGCACCTGAATGCGCGGCGCGCGCGCCTCATTGCCGGCCACCTGCGCATAGCCGTCGGTTGGCTTCAAGGGCGAATCGGGAAAATCGAGAAAAGCAAACTGCTCGGGGCGCTCGGGGCCGAGCGCGGCGGAGGTGACGGCGGGAGCGCGCATCACGCGCACGTCCAGTTGCGGCCGCGCCGACTGGCGGCCGATGCTTTCGAGCATGGCCTGCTGCAAGCCCTTGGGGCCGGCTTGCGCCAGAATGCGCTTGAAATGCTGGCGGTCGCGCTGCGCTTCCAGATCCCAGGCGGTCATGGTGCGGCAGGAACTCAGCCGGTCGGGACCGTAGCAGGAGAGATCCTCGAACAGCACGCCATCCAAATTGACATCCACCAGCGGGCCGCCGGCCACCTGCGTGGGACGCATCAACTGCATATCGATGCGCACCGGGAAAGCCTCGCCGGGGCCGATGTTGAGGCTGGGGATGGACACCGAGCCTTTGCCGCCGACGGTGACCTCCTGCGAAACCACCCGCAGCGCCACCCCGTGGATGCGGCCGGCGCCGGTGTTGCGCAGGGTAAGCGACATATGTAGATCGAGCACCAGGGCGGCGCCACGCGAGCTCGAATGCGAATCGCCGGTGGACATGCCGACCAGGGCGACCGGCGAATCCTTGCCGAGGTTGATATTGACGCGGCCCTCCAGCGGCGAATCCTGCGCCAGGGCGGCGCCGGCGCCGAGCAGGGCCAGCAACGCGACACGCACCTTATTCGACATCGACTTTATTCACCGTGACGTAGCCGGTTTCCGAATCCACGTAACGGGCCTCCACCGAACCCTGGGCGCCCGCCTGGTAGGTGACCGCCTCCCGGCTGGTGCCAGAGTGCATGAGTCCCAACGACTGGCCGCCCTCGCGCACCTGGATGCCATCGGCGGTGGCCTGCACCACCACTCCGGTTTCCCAGGCCGCGATTGGGCCGGGGCGTAACAGCACCAGGCCGGCAGCCAGCAACACGGCCGCACTCGCCAGCGCAACGCCAACCCGCGCGCCCGGCCAGATCAGTCCCGCGCCGGCGGGCTCGTCGGCACGGACGCACTCGCCGGCGGCCAGGCCCAGCCGGATGTTGGCTTTCATCTCTGCCGCCAGCCGGTTCCAGTGGATGTCCTGGGCATCGTCGAGCGAGGGCAGGAGCTGGCGAAGCTGCTCGAAGCCGGCGACTTCCTCCCGGCATTCCGCGCAGCGCGCCAGGTGGCGCCGGGCGCGCCAGCGGGCGATGGGACCGAGGTCGCCGCCCGCGTGCAACGCCAATGTCGCCTGGTTGGGATGTTTCATCTGCTTACCGCTTTCTTCTCTCCACGTATTTCTTAAACTTGGTGCGCGCATTGGCGATGTGCGAGCGCACCGTGGCCTTGGAACAGTTAAGGTGCCGGGCCACTTCTTCGGCCGGCAAACCCTCCACGTCGCGCAGGATCAGCGCCGCCCGCTCGCGGGGGCTCAACAGGCGCAAGCCATCCTCCAGATAATCGCGATGCTCGCTCCGCAGCAACTCCTGCTCCGGGCTTTCCGCCAGGCTCGGCGGGGCGAGCTCGATGTCGCAGAACGAGGCACGCGCGCTGCGCCGCATGAAATCGATGGCCGTATTGGTGGCGATTCTCGATAGCCAGTGAGCGGCCTTTTGATCGTCCTTGAGCTGATCCTGCCGCTGGAGGGCCTTGATAAACGTCTCCTGGGTCAGGTCCTGAGCGTCGGCGCGGTTGCGGACGATGCGATAAATCTGCACGAAGATCCGCCGCAAGTGCTCGTTAACAAAGCGGTTTTGCCGCTCGAGCAGCTCCAATCCCGGGTCGATGACTTCGCTCATCTGGCTACAAACGACAGTCGTCACAGGTTCCTAACAGGATGACGCCGGAACCCGCAAAACGTGGAAACGAAAAGCGTAGTAAATCCGCTACGTCCATTCTACCAATGGATGGAAAGGCAGCCTTGGTGGGGCGGGCCCCCTGGCGGGCCCCTGGCGGACCCCCCACAACCCCGGCTCAGCCGCTTGGTTGTAAGCTTGTGGTTGAGATGAGACCGGTTGCGGTGGTGGGGATCGGCAAGACGGCGTTCGGCGCTTTTTCGGACAGGGACTTGCGCAGCCTGGCGGTGGAGGCCGGCGAGAAGTGTCTGCGCAACTCGCAAATTTCGCCCGCGCAAGTGGAGTCCTTCTACCTGGGGAATTTCGCCGGGCCGTCGTTCGTGGGGCAAAACCACCTAGCGCCGTATGTGTCCACCGCGCTGGGAATCCAAGGCGTGCCGTCGACGCGGATCGAGGCGGCCTGCGCCTCCAGCGGCTCGGCCTTCTTCCACGCCTGGGCGGAAGTGGCGGCCGGCGTCTACGACCTGGTGATGGTGGTGGGCGTGGAGAAGATGACCTCGCAGCCCACCGCGCGCGTCAGCCAGATTCTGGCCCAGGCCGGAGACTGCTCGGGCGAGATGATGGTGGGATCGACCTTCGCATCGCTGTTCGCCATGATTGCGCGGCGCCACATGTACGAGTTCGGCACCACGAAAGAACAGCTCTCCATGGTGGCCGTGAAGAACCACGCGGCGGGGGCGCTCAATCCGGACGCGCACATGCGCAAAGTAATCACCCTCGAACAGGCGATGAAGGCCAAGCCGATCGCCGAGCCGCTCAACCTGTACGATTGCTCGCTGGTCTCCGACGGCGCGGCGGCGGTGCTGCTGGCGCCGCTCGAGCGCGCCCGCGAATTCACGGCGAAACCGGTGCGGGTGCTGGGCATCGCCCAGTGCTCGGATTACGTGGCGCTGGATCAGAAGGCGGACATAACCACCTTCCCGGCCGTCCGGCGCGCGGGCGAACAAGCCTACCGGATGGCGGGCGTGACGGCGCGGGAGATTGAGTTCGCCGAGTTGCACGACTGCTTCACCATCGCCGAGATCATCGCCACCGAAGACCTGGGTTTCGTCGAAAAGGGGCAAGGCGGCCCGTACGCGTTTGCCGGGTGCACGGCGCTGCGGGGCGCGCGGCCGGTGAACACGAGCGGCGGGCTGAAATCGAAAGGGCATCCGGTGGGGGCGACCGGCGCGGCGCAGATCTGCGATCTGGTCCTGCAGATTCGCGGCGAAGCCGGAGAGCGGCAGATCGAGCGGCATTCGCTCGGGCTGGCCGAGAACCTGGGTGGATCCGGGGCCACCTGCGTGGTCAGCATCCTCGGAGTAGTATGACCAGCGGAGCAGCGGCATGAGAAGCGGAACCGTGTACACCGAGACCGTGATCTGGTCGGCGCCGGAGGCGTTCGCCGCGGACGTTCCCTACCAGACGGCGATTGTGACGCTCGAGGGCGGCGGCCGTGTGACCGTGCGCGTGCTGGGAGATCGCGTCGCGATTGGCGACCGGGTGACGGAAGCCGATCCACAGGGCGGCATCCCATTTTTCCGCAAGGCGTGAGGATTCCAGTAGCGCCAAGAAAAGCCGGCAGCCAGGGCAGGCCGGCGCGCGTCTCATCACCCAGGGCCATACACCGCATTAAACCTTTTTAGTTCACTTTCGACCGGCTTGCGTACAAAATGAAACAAGTCCACTGTGGTTTTACGTCGATACGTAGTAGGGGAGGCTGGCGATGAGCGACGCGCGGTATATCGATATTCCGGGCAACCGAACTCATGAGCTGCCGCCGTTGCTGCTCGGTTCGCTGGCGGACTATGCGCCCGCCCAGGAAGCGCCCGACCTGGCTTCGGTGATGCCCGAAGCCGAAGACATGCTGGCGGCGAGCGATGCGACCGAGGAGGTGCTGGAGCGCCGCAAGTTCGAACTCGCCGTGCAGTTGGCCGAACGGTACAAGGGGCTGCGCACGCAATGGCAGTGGGGTGATTCCATTCTGGAATGGATCCGGCAGTGCGAGATCACCTTCGAAGGCGCCGACGCGCTGCGCCAGTTGCTGCATCCCGATGTTTGGCCGCATGCCAGCCGCTCCAGTTTCGTGACCCTGCTCGAGGAAAAGCAAGTCGCCACGGCGGGTGTACCGCTGGAGCGCGCCGTGGGTCTTCGGCTCACCTTCCGCCAGCCGCCGCCCATCAATTGCTGCTCCAACCAGTTCCTGCTCTATCTGAACTCCACCGTCGCCGACACGGCCTACCAGACCTGGTCACACCTGGTTCCCGAAGCCCTCATGCTGCTGCCGCCGCACCGCTTCCATTTCGAAGTGGTCAACATCGGCAATTAAGCAAAGCGTGGCGCGGGCGGTCCTGAACCCCGCGAGCCACGCCAGCGTGTTGGCCGGGCCCGATGGCTTTGCTTGCTACAGCGTCGCCTTACAATATAAGATCCGCATGAGAAAGACGATTGACCCTGCTTCTTCGGTCTCGGGCGTTATCGCGCTGCCGGGCGACAAGTCCATTTCGCATCGGTATGCGCTGATTGCCTCCATCGCCGAAGGCGCAACCCGCATCGGCAATTACTCGACCGGCGCCGATTGCCACTCGACGCTCGGCTGCGTCCGCGCCCTCGGCATCCAGGTGGAAGGCGGCGGCACCGAGTTCGTCATCCAGGGCCGCGGGCTGGACGGTCTGCGGCAGGCCGCCGGCGATCTCGATGCCGGCAATTCGGGCTCGACCATCCGCATGCTGTCGGGCATCCTCGCCGCACAGGCGTTCCCAAGCCGCTTGATCGGCGATGAATCGCTGTCGCGCCGGCCCATGCAGCGCATCATGCTGCCGCTCGCCCAAATGGGCGCCGGCATACGCGCCCGCGAGGATAAGTTTCCGCCGCTCGAGATCTCGGGCGCCCCGTTGCACGCAATCGACTACGTGCTGCCGGTTCCCAGCGCCCAGGTGAAGACGTGCGTGCTGTTGGCCGGGCTGTACGCGGCCGGGCGCACCACCGTCACCGAGCCGGTCCGCTCCCGCGATCACACCGAAATCGCGTTGCGCGAATTCGGCGCGGACCTCACCGTGGAGCGCCGCACCATCTCGCTCGCCGGCCGTCCCAAGCTTACTGCGCGCGAGCTGGCGGTCCCCGCGGATCTATCGTCCGCGGCGTTCTTCATCGTGGCCGCGCTGCTGGTGCCCGGTTCGGAGCTGACCATTCGCGGCGTCGGTCTCAACCCCACGCGTTCGGCGCTGCTCGATTTTCTGGTGGGGATGGGCGCCAACATCCGCATCCCGGAGCTCGAAAGCCACAACGGCGAACTGGTGGGCGATATCGTGGTGCGCTATTCCGAACTGCGCGGCGGCACGATTGACGGCGCGCTGGCCGCGGCGCTGATCGACGAGATCCCCGTGCTGGCCGTGCTCGGCGCGGCCACCGAGCAGGGGCTGCTCGTGAAGGACGCCGGCGAGTTGCGCATCAAGGAGACCGACCGCATACGCACCGTGGTCGAGAACCTGCGCCGTGCCGGCATCGACGCCGAAGAGCTTCCCGACGGAATGGCGATCCCCGGCCGGCGGAAGTTTCGCGCCGCCGAGTTCGAATCCCACGGCGACCACCGCATCGCCATGGCGTTTGCCGTGGGCGCGCTGGCGGGCGACGGCGCGTCCGTCATCGAGGGCGCTGAAGCCGCCTCGGTTTCCTTCCCCGAATTCTGGGACACGCTCTCGCTGAGCCTGGCGTAATAGGTGGGCCATCCGGCCCCGCGTGCCTCCAGGTTTACGGAATCACCGGGCCTGACAGCTGTCAAGGCAAAGTAGAAATGTCCTATTCCCAGCAAAGTAGAAATGTCCGGTTTTGAGGGGGCGGCTGGAGGAGCTGGGTTAGAGTGGATTCGATGTTTCGGGGAGGTCGCGTTCCCTGGG
>Ga0181521_10002913_pt1 | contig 20378 bp, 19 predicted proteins | sample PEATcosm2014_Bin_32_FD_119764 | JGI IMG/M metagenome (GOLD analysis project Ga0181521, IMG submission 119764) | Peatland microbial communities from MTU Mesocosm Facility, Houghton, MI, USA - PEATcosm2014_Bin02_60_metaG | ecosystem: Environmental > Terrestrial > Soil > Wetlands > Peat | place...
GCACGCAGTACAGTTTCAGCGGCCGAAAATTCCTATTTCCGTTCGAACAGAACCAGACCATCGAGGCAAGCCACTACCGGCGCGTCGGGCCGCCCGCGGAAGCCCTAACGGTCATCCAGAGCGAGTTATCAAGTGGGAAACCCGCCTTCGGAGATCCGTAACTTTCCGCCCAGCCGGGTGTTAAATAGAAGAGTCCTGGACTTTCTCCCGAGGAGGTCTCATGAAGTGCCGGACTCTTGCATCGCTCTCGGCCCTGATTCTGTGCGCGACCCTTGCAGTCCCATCTCGCGCGCAAAGCAACTCAGCAGGATCTTCTGGAACTTCCGGGCCGGCTGCTGAGTCCTCTTCCCAAGCATCCCCAACCGCCCCCGCACAGCCAACTGCGAAAAAAGTCTGGACCAATGACGACGTGGGCGTTTTGCGCGATGGCCCCGCGATTTCCACGTTCACGGAACCGAACGCCGGGCCGGCCAGGACCGGCGCGAGACCACCGTCCAAAGCGCGCGACGCGAAGTGGTATCAGAATCAGATCGCCAAGCTCCAAGCACAAATCCCGCCCCTCGATGCCCAGATCGACGAACTCCAGGCAGCGATCGAAGGGAAACCCACGGGCAATGCAAAGGAATCGACGCGACCGTATGGCGTGAAGGCGGACCAGTGGCCGGTAGAACTGGACCAGCTCCAGAAGAAGCGCAACGGCATCGAGGCGCACATCAGCGCCTTCGAAGACGAAGCGCGCCACAACGGCGTCCCTCCGAACGCGCTGCCTTAGCGTACCCGTTTACCGCGCAGCGGCCGCGGCTTGCTTCTCGATGGGGGCGCCGATCAGGTTGCCCCACTCGGTCCACGAGCCGTCGTAGTTTTTCACGTTGTCGTAACCCAGTAGATACTTCAGGACGAACCACGTATGCGAGCTGCGCTCGCCGATGCGGCAATAGGCGATGGTTTCGCCGGCTCCCGAGACGCCCTTCCCCTGATAGAGCTGCTTCAGTTGATCGGCTGATTTGAACGTGCCGTCCTCGTTCGCGGCCTGCGCCCAGGGAATATTCGCGGCGCCCAGGATATGACCGGCGCGCTGCGCGGTTTCGGACATGCCCGGAGGCGCAATGATCTTCCCGGTGAATTCATCGACGGAGCGCACGTCCACGAGGTTCCCGGCAACCTTCTTCTGCACGATACCAAGAACCTGTTCTCTGTACGCGCGGATCGATTCGTCGGGTCCGGTCGCGCGGTAAGTGGCGGGCGTGACCTTGGAGGGATCGGTTGTCAGCGCGCGCTTTTCCTCGAGCCACTTCTTCCTGCCGCCATTCATCAGGCGGACGTCCTTGTGGCCGTAGTACTTCAGCTGCCAGAGGGCGTATGCCGCGAACCAGTTGTTGTTGTCGCCATACAGAATGATCGTCGTGTCGTTCGAGATGCCGGATTGGCCGAGCAGTCTCTCGAGCGCAGCTTTTTCGATCAGGTCGCGGCGGATGTTGTCCTGGAGCTGGGTCTGCCAGTTCCATCCCACGGCTCCCGCGATGTGACCCTGATCGTATGCGGTCGTGTCCACGTCCACTTCCACCAAGCGGACCTTGGGATCGCTCGCATGGTCCGCTACCCACTGCGTCGTAACAAGCACTTCCGGATGCGCGTACTCAGACATGTTGACTTCCTCCTCTTCGGGTATATCGATCGCTGGGTCTTACGTGAGTCCCATAAAACAAAAAACCCACCTGCCAAGTCATCTCTGGCGGCGGGTCAAGAAATCCTGAGCTGGAACCGGCCTTCTAGGCGCTCAGCCTGCCCGTGCCAGAGGACGCGAACGTGCGACACGTACAACAACAGTTCTGAGCCGGGCTCTGGCGGCAGATCATCATGGAAAGAAGCCTACACCCAAATCGCCCCGGTCGGCAATGGCGGCCCTGATTCAGCCTTCACCCTTCCCCGCAGTCCGCTAAACAGACTGTAGCGGACCAGCGCCGGTGGACTCGAATTCGATCCGCAATAGCCAGTCGAAATGAAACTTCTGCAAGGCGAGCCATTGTTCCAGCTCTTCGCGCCCGGGCGCGTCGAATTCGACCAGCATCTTCCCCTCCTGCATGTTGACGAGGACGCGCCGCGCGGTGACCTGCGACCCTCCCTGCATCCGCCTGGAAAGCTCTTCAGCGCCCTGGCGCGTCAGGCAGGCCAGGGTATGTTGCGAGATGTAGCGAGCCATCGGGTCTCCTGTTCCCTTTGAATGATTGCCGACAAGGCAGATACAGGGAATACATCCCCCGCGGGGAAAAAGCAATTCGGGGCCGGCCGAGCTTGAACCACAGGACAGGTGACCGAACAGAAAACCGCAGCCGGAAACCGGCGCCGGACGACACGCCGGCGGCTAGAATGATGTGGACCGCAGTGTGAGGTAGAGCCATGAAGCACGCACGGCAAAACTTGCTCTTCGTTCTCGTCCTCGCGACGCTCGGGGTCGCGGCCGGAACGAACGCTAGGGTCGCCACCGGAACACTGGCGGGCACGGTCCTGGACGCGCGAGGTAAGCCCGTGGCCGACGCGGTCGTGACGGTGCAGACCTCCGACGGCCGGCAGCCTCACGCCACGCGCACCGACTCCAAGGGCCGATTCGAGTTCAAGCGCTTCGACACAGGACAATACGATCTCCACGCCCAGTCCAACGGCAATTTCTCCGAATGGGCCAAGCGCATCGCGGTTCGCGCGAACAAGACGACCAGCATCACGCTGCGCTTGCCGCCTCCGGCAAGTGAGTCGGTCGTCGTAAAGCCTTAATTCCCAAGAGCATACAGGCCGCAATCTGCGGTACCCAGGGCACAGGGTACTAATACCCGGGTACCGCGAAAATATGCCTCGCGGACCATTGGTTCGCTCCGGCCGCGTCCCTAGCATGAGTGTGCGGGTTGGGAGTTGCGTTGCGGGGACGACGACTCCGAAAGGAGTCGTAGCACGCTGCCCGACCCGCCCAGCCCTCCTGCCGACGTAACCCTTCTGACCCCCGTTAGCAGGACGGGCTTGTTCACTCACCGTCGCTACTCTTCTTCACGACCATCGTTTGGCAGATATTCTGCGTCTCAAGTAGGCGGGGTTGCCGGTTAGCGCTGGCAATCCCTTCAGAATCTGTCAAGCAAGGCACAGCCCTGCCTTGCGAAAGGCGTGGCATTGCGACAGGTGACGGGAAAAGCGGACAAGCTGGTGCGACGGTTGATCGCAATCATCCTGGTAGGATTGTGCGGCGTCGCCGTTCCAGCAAACGCGTCAGACCTCGAGCCGAAGACCATGGAGGCCTTCAACCGCTACGTCCGGCTTACGGAAGAGCAGATTGACTCCGAACTTGCGCGCCGCGAGCCTTACCTGCGGGTCGAGGGCCTGCCGGACGACCGCCGCGCCGCGGCCGAGGCGCAATTGCGCGCGGGAGAGGTCGTGATCGAGCGCCTCGAAACGCTCGATCCTGACTCAGGGAACAGCGGCGGCCACGGCCGCAACGCCGATCCCGGAAAACCAATCCTCGTTCCCGGCGGAATGATCCACCACTGGATCGGCACCGTGTTCATTCCGGGGGCGACGCTCGCGGAGACGCTCGCACTCGAAGAAGACTACGATCATCAGCAGGAGTATTTCCGCCCGGACGTGATGCGCTCGAAGATTCTGCGCCACGACGGAAACGACTACGTGATCGACTTGCGGCTGTACAAGAAAAAGGTGATCACGACCGTACTCGAGACCGAGCACGACGTGCACTACACGCCGGTGGACGCGATACACGCCTGGAGCCGCTCGCGAACCACGCGAATTCAGGAAGTGGACAATGCCGGCGAGCCCGATGAGCGCCTCGAGCCCGAAGGGCACGACCGCGGCTTCCTGTGGCGGATGAACACCTACTGGCGCTTCAAAGAAAAGGATGGCGGAACGTACGTCGAATGCCAGTCCGTCTCTCTCACAAGGGATATTCCGACGGGCCTGGGCTGGCTGATCGGGCCCTACGTCAACAGCGTTCCACGCGAATCGCTCACCTTCACGCTGGCCACCACGCGCGCGGCAGTTCTCCAGCGCATCGCAGCGCAAACTGCAAAGTAGTTTCGGAATCCTAGAAGGAAGTAGCGCCCAGAAAGACATCCGCAAAGCCATTGGTGTCGCGCGTGACCAGGTTGGTCGCGGAGGAAATGAAGGCGACCGTGTGGCCGTCGCCGCTGATTGCAGGAACGATGCTGTCCCCGTTTGACGCCGGAGCCGAAGTGCCCGCGGGCAGGCTCGCGAGGATAGTTCGAGGCGTGCAGGCAGTCGTAGTGGTCGCGAGATCCTGGCAAGTGCTGCGCACAAAGATGTTTTCGACGCCGTTCTGTACGTTCGACGACAAGTTCGTCGCCTTCGTGGCGAAGGCGATCAACAGACCCACTTGGCAGGTCGACGTTGTCGTAGTCGTCGCGCCGCACTCGCTGAGACTGGGATTCTCGCTCAGCGAATTCGCCGGCGTCGTGGGGTTCAGCGTCGTGTCCGGAGAGGAAACGAGGCTGGTCAAGGGCGTGCAGCTGGTGATGAGGGTCGATACGTCGTTGCACGTGTCGCGCACGTATATTTGTTGCGTGGGACCGACACCGATCACCAAGTTCGTGGCAGTCGAGGCAAAGGCCACAAAGCGGCCGTCCTGCGAAATCGCGGGCTGGACACTGGCCCCGCTGGCCGGCGTAACTCCATCGGGTGTCGAAATGAGAGTCGTAGCGATCGCGCAGCCGGCTGCGGCAGTGACGCACGTGGACGTTTCGAAGACTTCCTGTGCGCCGCTTGGATTGGGTGCAGTCGCGCCGAGATTCGTAGCCGTGGATTCAAACGAAACAAACAGGCCGGTGTTCGCTATCGCCGGATGCGAACTGGCGCCGTTGGCGGGGGTCACACCGTCGGGTGAAGAAACCAGGAACGTCGTGGGTATGCACGTCGGGTTCTGCGTCAACGGCGTTACGCCCGCGCAGATGGTGCGGATATAGACCTGCGGAGTGACTCCATCAACCGTGAGACCCGAGACGAGGTTCGTCGCGAGCGAAACAAATGCGACGTATTGCCCGTCGGGGCTGATCACGGGATTGTAGCTGTCGCCGTTGCCCGCGCTCGTTTCGTCGGCGGAGAGAGAAACCAACACGGGCGCATTCGTCCCAGTACAGGAGGACGTGGTGGTCGTACACGGCGTCTGCCAATAGACCTGGCGTGTGCCCCCGGAAACGGCTATATAGTTCACGAGATTGCTGGCCGTTGAGGTGAAAGCGACGTTCGCCCCTCCGCTGTCGATCGAAGGCTCGGAGTTGGGCCCATCAGCGGCGCCCCCGTTTGCTGCCGTGCCGGCTAGGATCGTGGTTGGTGTGGTGCAACTACTGCTGCCCGAGGTCGCGCCGAGGCATGTATCGCGGAGGAAGATATTGCTCGCGCCGTTCGTCAGGTTGGGTTGGGTCACGGTCGAAAGCAGGTTCGTCGAATTGGACGCAAAGACGACGAACTGGCCGGTGGTGCTCACCGAAGGTCCCGCGGTTGCGAGCGTCGGAATTCCCACCGAGCAAGACGCCCCGCAAATCCCGCCATTTGCCTGCGCACCGGAGGGGGCGATATCGACGAGCACGGGTAGCCCCGCGGCATCGGTTGGGTTCACGGCGAATGTTTGCGTGTTGGACGTGCCTCCACCCGGCAGAGGATTCACCACCTGCACCTGAATGATTCCGCCCGCCGCGAGATCGGCTGTCGTCAGCGTCGCCTGCATTGCCGTCGAGCCTCCGAAGGTCGCCGTACGCGGGGCCCCATTGATCGTCACTTCCGAATTCGGCACGTAGCCCGTTCCCGTAAGCGAAAGCGCCGTGCTGGCGGCTCCCGCCTGGGCGGAAGTTGGGCTCAGCGACGAGATGCTCGGCACGGGGTTCGTGACGTTCAGCAGGAGGGTGCCCGAGGCGCCCCCGCCCGGCGGCGGGTTCACGACGACAATCTGCAGGGTGCCGCCCGAGACGACGTCGGATGCGGAAATCGCCACCTGCAAGGAAGTCGTGCCTACGAAACTGGTCGAACGATTGCTGCCATTCACGGTCACGGTCGACTGCGAGACGAAGTTATTCCCCGTCACGGTGAGCGTGAAACTGCCGCTTCCGGCGAAGACGCCCGAAGGCGACAGCGATGTGATCTGCGGCACGGGGCTCGGGGCCGCATTGATCGTAAATTGCTGCGGTTGACTCGTGCCTCCGCCCGGTTGAGGCGTGGACACGGTAACCAACGCGGTGCCCGCGTTCTGTATATCACTCGCGAGGATCTGCGCCGTTAGTGCGCCCGTATCGGTGAAAAGCGTGACCCGCTGCGAACCATTCCACAGAACCTGGGAAGCGGGCGTGAAGTTTCCGCCTTTGAGATTCAGGATGAATGCCGGCTGACCCGCCTCCATGCTTATAGGTGAGATCGATGCGAGCGTGGGCGCGGGATAATTGATCTGCTGCTGGCAGGAGGTAAGCAACACCCCCGCCCAGCAGATCGAAAGCCAGAAAACGGCACGAGATTGGCCCCGCAAGCTTTTCACCCCTGGTCCCGCAGACCGCCCCCTCAGACCGGACGGACGGCTTAAGCGTAATCGTAGAGACTACTAAAGATGGCCCCGGCGGGCAATCGGGATGCCTTGAAACCACCTCGGGTGTCTCAGGGACGTATTTCTACAGGGGTCCCGACAGGGACATGATCGGATCCATGAGGAGATTCAGCACGCCGCGATCGGCGTAGTTGAGAATCTGGATGACCGTGAGTACCGCGAGGGTGTAGTTGGCCTGCTAGGCGAAACAGCACTGGACACAGGGCGCTGCCCGGCGCGTTCCGCTGTTGCCATTGTCGCGTTTTCTCGCTCCATCAGGATGGGGAGACTGCCCCGCGACGCGGCACCTAAAGCACGGCGTAGTACGTAAAGATCGTGTAGTCGGGATTCGCGTGGCGCTTTCCACTGCCTACGATCACCGTGCGCGTGAGCCAGTCGTGGGGGCCGATGGGCGTATCGAAGACGGGTGTGATCCGGAAGTAGTAATCGCGGTCCCCGCCCCAGCTCGGGTCGTTCCGGTCCATGGGCTTGTTGTCTTTCGGGTAGAGGTATCCCATGTTGTTGATGTAGATCATCGCGCCGTCGGACGCCTGCAGCATGTAGTGCGCGTTCAGCCGGCCGTTGCCGGCGTAGTCCGCGCCGCTGTGCGGCACCACGCGCCCCTGCAAACGCGGCCCCTCGATCACGCCCGATATCGCCGGGACGTACGCGCGGGTCCCGTGGGGCGTCTGGAAGGAAACGCGCTCCTTGAAGTCGATGCGAATCTGAAACACATACTCGAGCTTGATCGGCTCGATCTCTCCCAATGGCGTCACCGTTCCGGCCGTGGATGGCTTGGTCTCTTGCGATTCGCCGGACGGGCCGTCGGCAGCAAGAACTCCTTTTGGAAACGCGCCTGCGAAGAGGCTTTCCGCGAGCGCCACGCCTCCGCCCACCACGGAACCTTTGAGCATGGAACGGCGGCCGATTGCGGAACCTTTCGTGGAGTCACCAAGTTTGCTGTTCATTGAGGTCTCCTTAGTGTCGAGTCGAGCCGAGGGACAGCGAAGCGGCGCGATTTCATTGTGCCGGGCCTCCCACGACGCACTTAAAGTTGTTGGCATCTTCAGGATCGCCCTGGCCTTTGTAGCGCGCGTACTTTGGATACGCGCAGAGAGGGCGGCTGCGGCCGGGGAAATCCTTGCCCTTGGCCACGACGGAGTCGGGCGCGGTTCCCTTTTCAACCCAATCCACCACCGCGCCGAGCAGGTCAAATTTGTCGAGCGTGGCCGGACCGCCCTGGCAGTGGTTCATTCCCGGCACGAAAAAGAATCGGCTCCATCCCTCCACTTGGTCCAGGCCGCCGTTGTTCTTCGCCATTCGCTCGTAGTAAGCAAGCGTATCGAAGGGTGAGAAGGCGGGATCGCTCGTGCCGTGATAGAAAATCAGTTTGCCGCCGTGCGCGGAGAAAGTGCTGAGGTTCGTCCACGTCGTGTCGGTGAGGGTCTCGTTCTCGTTCGCCTCGATGGTGGCAACCATCTGATCGAGATCCAAATTCGACGGTGGCATCACCGAAGCAGCAGGATTCGGCACGTTGCTCGGCAAGAAGTTTGAGAACCCGCCGGCGCCGCCGAGAATGTATCCCGTGTCGTACGGCCAGCTGGAATAAATGGGATTGCCGCGTGAATCCTTCGGCCCTCCGAACGCCTTCTGCAAAGCGCTGACTTGCTGGGAAGTCAGGCATGCGTCCGTCTTGTCGCCCTTGCACTTCAGGACGGCGGGATCGAAGTCGCAGGCCCGCGGGTTAAAAATCATCCCGTCCTTCAGCCCGTCCTTTTCGTCGCAGGAATTCATGATCGCGCCCGCGAGGAGTTTCTTATCCGCATCCGAAAAATCCTTCGTGGGATCAGGCTTGCCCGAAGCGTCCTTCGGCGCGATCTGAGCGAAAGCAACTCTCGCCCAGGTGTTTCCGATATTTGAATAGCCGGTGCGCATCGCCGGATCGCCCGCGACGATCCCGTCGAAGTAGTCGGGATAGCGCTGCGACATCAGCATGCCCTCGCGCCCGCCGGTCGAGCAGCCGTCATAGTAGGAATGCTTCGCAGGCTGCCCGTAGTATTGCGCGATGATCTGCTTGGCGAGCACCGTCACCTTGCCAACGGCGATGTACGCAAAGTTGAGACTGGCTTCCTGATCTTTCATGAAGGACGGATCGAACACGGCGCCCTTGTGACCGGTGTCGGTCGAAACGACGGCAAAGCCGCGCGCCAGTCCTGGAACATCTGCCGCCGCTTGCGCGCCGTAGGGAGGAGTCACAAAACCATTCAGCCCGCCGCCACCTTGAAAGAGAAACCGGCCGTTCCAGTTGTCCGGCAGCGCGATGGCAAACCCGATTGCGTAAGGCTTCCCATCAAGCCCGGTGCGCTGATCGATCACGCCATCCGCGCGGCAGTACGGCGGGATCGCGACCGGAATTGTCTCGGGCGAGATAACCGACGCCCGTACCGTTCCTGGAGGCGACGTGGGGACCGCTTCCGCTTTTGTGATTACCACCGTCGACCCTGGAATCTTGAGATTCACCAGGTCCGCGCACTTTTGGACCGGGGCGATCCCGTTTGCCGCGCCCTCCTGGGCACGGGCAACGATCGTCGCCACGAGGAACGAACACACCACGGCTCCAACGAGGACCGCCCTCTTGAAGTAATTCATGATTGCGCCTCCCCCAGAACACCGAGCCACGGCCGAACGCCGCGGAGCATAACAAACCGCATGTACGCGGAGCAACGTTTCGATTGTCTTGGAAGGTTAAAGCCGGAAAAGTTTCCGCGCGGTCTCGCCGAGGATGTTGCGCTTGGAATGCTCGTTCAAGAACGGCAGTGCCGCGATGCGCGCGGGCACGTCGAAATCCCAGTGCGGCCAGTCGGAGGAATACAGCAACTGCGTCTCGGCGTGGATGGCTCTGAGCGTCGCTTCGAGCATGTGCGGCATCGTCACTTCGAGCGGCTGCGACGTGAAGTACATCTCCGCGATGTATTCGCTGGGGAGCCGCTTCAGCAGCGGCGCGTCGGACTGCCGCATGAGGTACTCGTGATCCAGCCGTTGCATCATGAACGGCACCCACGCAAGCCCGCTCTCGATCCAGATTACCTTCAGCTTCGGAAACCGCTCCGGCAGCCCGTTCACGACCCAGTTGGTCATGTGCGTCATGTTGCAGGTGACGAACGACATCGAGTGCACCGAGAGGAATCGGTTCATCGTGGTCGTCATCGTGTCGCCCCAGCTCGGGCCGGCGTGAAACGCCAGTGGCAGGCCGCGCTCTTCGAGCTCCCGGTAGACGCGCATGTACATGTTTTTGTAAACGCCCGTGTGGCGCTGGCTCGTGATCATGAAGCCGACGACGCCAGGCGTCTCGCCGAACTCCTGGATCATCCGCATGCACGCGTCGGAATCGTGGAACGGCAGGCAGAGCAGCGTCTTCACGCGCTTCTCGCGCGGCAGGATCGTCTCTGTGAACCAGCGGTTGTATGCGAACGTCATGGCCGTGACGATCTCCGGATCCGGATGCAGGCCCATCTCGAGCATCGGCTGCGGAAACACGACCTGTATCTTGATCCCCATCGAATCCATGGCCCGCCGGACGAGCGTGAGATCGCGGTGCTCGTCCGTCTTGTCCACATGCTCCCCCAGCTCGCACTGATGCGGGATCCGCCCGAACACATCCTGAAACGTCAGGCCGACCGGGTGATTGCTGAAGGCCAATTGCTTCGCGTTCGGCCAGTTCTGCGTCATGGACTTGGCGTTGTGGCGCAGCACGGGATTCTCGAGGTGGTCAAGAATCTCGCTCCAGGAGTCGAACTCGACGTGATGCGCGTCCACGTCCACGATGAAGTAGTCGTCGAGATGATAGCGGGCGATATCGCGGCGCGCATTCGCGAGGATTTCGCGCGAGTCGGTGCGCGTGGTGATCTGCTGCACCTTGTGTTCGGTTGCGCTGGTTGTGTTATTCACGAATTTCGTTGTGCCCATGGCCCTATCCTCATCCCGAACGAACAAGCCAATCTCAGCGCGGGTTTGGAGCCGTGCGCGAAAACCACAGCGCGAGATCGAAAGGGTTCAGGTGATGCGCGCGCAGCAGGGCGCACGCCATCACCATTGCTTCCGTCGTAGAAACCGTGGAGTCGATCGCCGGAACTTCCGATTCCGCTTCTTCCACCACGGCCGCGTAGAGTTTCACGGCGCCGCTGACGAGATTCGTCACGTCCTCTCGCGGCACGCGGGCAAGCTCGCCCGCCTCCGTGGTGCGCTCCATCTGCCCGCGCAGTTCGACGAATAGAGCGGACAACTTCGCGGCTTCCTCAGACGGTGACATAGATTCCGTCGGCGCCTTCTTCCACCGCCACGCGAATCAATCGAGCCGCGGGGCGCCCCGGATGCACGCCCCTCTTGATGTCGTATTCGAAGCCGTGCCACGGGCAGACGATGTGCAGGCTCGACTCATCGAAGGCAAAGCCGTGACTTTCGCCGCCCTTGTCGATAATCTCGGTCACGCCCGGGATGATTTTCCCCTGACAGACGGGCCCCCCCTGGTGCGCGCAGATGTTTTCCCACGCGTAGAGCTTGCCGTCGACGCGGAAGATGCCGATGGTCTTTTCGGCCGCGTCGACAACGAGCCGCACGCCTTCCGGCACGCGCTCACTTACCCCGACGTGGACCCTTTGCGATGTCGCTGGCATGTTTCACCGCATTCGCCGCTAATGATGGGCGCCAACGGTGGGAATTGTATGGCGATATGCGCCTCTAATCAACTTCCGTGGCTTTGTGTGGGGTGCGGCTGGTTGCGAGACCGCGGAAGGGCCCAGAGAAGGAACCTCAGGTCAGCAGACTGCTAATTCACTGGCTTCGGGGGAGCGGGAGTATCCGTAACCCAGTCCTGCCGGGCGAATTCGACGCCCCAGAAATGCGGGCTGGGCGAGAGAAACTCGACGCCGACGCGGGTGCCCTTGTCGGATGTGTCCCCAATGTAGACGACGCGGCATTCCTGTTCTTCCTCGGTTACGGGGTTGGCGAGCACCACCTCCGCGCCGAGTTCGAGGGTCTGTTGAAGGTAGAGCAGGCCGCCGTGCGCGTTGATCACGATCGTCTGGCTGTTTTCGTGGAATTTGCGGCCGTCCGTGTTTTTCCCGGTCGCGCGCACGGACAGGCGCGTGAAGACCCGGGAACTACGGCGCTCTTTGACGTATGCCGCTTCTGGCATGTTCATCCATATCGTGCAATGCGGCCGGGAACGAGTCAATCGTGCGGAAAAGGGGCGTGCCCAAAGATGCAGTTCGCGAATAAGGCTGTTGCAAACCCTCGGGCTTCCGTAATATGTCACGTGGAAGCCTGCGCAGGAGCTCGCCATGGACCTGATCGACTACATCGAATCAAAGCGGGAAGACAACCTGAACGAGTTGAAGGAGTTTCTGCGCATTCCGAGCGTAAGCGCCCAGGGCGAGCACAAGCCCGACATCGAACAAGCGGCGCACTGGGTGGCGGAGAAGCTCCGCGCCGCGGGTCTTGAAAAGGTCGAAATCGTCCCGACGAAGATGCACCCGCTTGTGTACGGCGAATCGCTTCAGGCTCCCGGCAAGCCGACGGTCCTCTTCTACGGCCACTATGACGTGCAGCCGGCCGAGCCGCTCGAACTATGGACCAGCCCCGCTTTCGATCCGGCCGTCCGCGACGGCAATCTCTTCGGCCGCGGCACTGCGGATGACAAGGGCCAGGTGCACATTCATCTGAAGGCGCTCGAAGCGTTGCGGAACGCGTCCGGAAAGCTGCCGATCAATCTCAAGGTGATGATCGAGGGCGAAGAGGAAGTCGGGAGCGTGAGCCTTTGGGATTTCGTCAGCAAGAACCGCGAACGGCTGAAGGCCGACGCGCTGATCGTCTCCGACACGTCGATGCTGGCGAAGGGAGTGCCTTCGATCACCTACGGGCTGCGCGGCTTGAACTACTACCAGATCGAGATCACCGGCCCGGGGCAGGATCTCCACTCCGGGGTTTTCGGCGGCGCCGTCCCGAACCCGATTACGATCCTGGCGGAGACGATCGCAAAACTCCACGACGCCGGCTTCCGGGTCACGATTCCCGGCTTCTACGGCGATGTGGCCACGCTTTCCCGCGCCGAGCGCAACGCGCTCAACGCCCTCCCGTGGAAGGAAAAGGAATTTCGCAAGACCGTGGGAGCGCCCGCGCTTTGCGGCGAGAAAGGCTTTTCCATCGTCGAGCAGCTTTGGGCTCGGCCCACTCTCGAACTGAACGGCATCTGGGGCGGCTACACCGGCGAAGGCGCAAAGACCGTGATCCCGTCGAAGGCGCACGCGAAGCTTTCGACGCGGCTCGTGCCGAATCAGGATCCGGCGAAGATCGCGAAGCTGGTCGAGCGCCACATCCGCAAACTGCTGCCGAAGAGCGTGACGTGCAAGTTCGAAGTGTTGAGCACCGGCAAGCCTTGGGTGGCGCCGTACACGCATCCTATTTTCCAGAAGGCGATTCACGCGCTCGAGTTGGGCTTCGGGAAAAAGGCGGTGTTCATCCGCGAAGGCGGCTCGATTCCGTTCGTCACGCAGATGCACGACACGTTCAAGGTTCCCTGCGTGCTGCTCGGTTTCGGCCTGCCGGATGAAAACGCGCACGCGCCGGACGAGCACATCGCGCTCGAGAATTATTTCGGCGGCATCAAGTCCGTCGCGCTCTTCTACCAGCAGCTCGCGACGCTGTAGGTCGCTCGAAAGAGTTCATGTCGGAAAAACCCCCGTTTTTTCGGGCTTTTTGAAACGTTTCGCTTGCGTTCCCCCGGCAGGGCGGCTATAGTGCACCGCGGCATCCGGGAAGCCGGGGGCCAAACAGCATTTACAATCTGAGGAGGAAATAGAATTCGATGGCCACTCCGTTGAGCAAATCCAAGATCATCGCCCACATGGCTGACAAGGTCAGCACTCCCGACAAGCCGGTGTCGAAAAAGCAGGTAGCATCCTTCTTCGACGAGTTGTTCAAGCTCGCGGTGAAGGAAGCCAAGAGCGCAGGGAAATTCGTGATCCCCGGCATTGGGCGCGCCGTGAAGGCGCATCGCAAGGCCCGCATGGGCCGCAACCCTGCCACGGGCGAAGCGATCAAGATCAAGGCCAAGACCGTTGTGCGTCTGCGCGCGGCAAAGGCGTTCAAAGACGCCGTTTTGAAGTAGGCCGGTTCGGCGCGACTTTCGCGGCGAAACCCCCAGGTGCCTCCTGGCCCGCGCTGCGGGCGGAAGGCTTGGGGGTTTTGTCTTTTCATCCGCATGCGTGAACATTCAGGCCTTCTCACCGATCTCTACGAACTCACGATGGCGGCGGGCTATTGGCAGACCCGTTTCGACGCCCGCGCCACGTTTGAGTTGTTCGTCAGGCACCTGCCGCCGCGGCGCAATTACCTTGTGGCGGCCGGGCTCGAGCAGGCGCTCGAATACCTCGAAAACGTCTCCTTCTCGCGCGATGAAATCGACTACCTGCGGCGGCATCCGATGTTCCGCCACATCCGCCCGGAGTTTTTCGACTATCTCGCGGGATTTCGCTTTACCGGCGACGTCTGGGCGATGCCCGAGGGAACGCTCGTATTTCCGGGCGAGCCGGTGATGCGCGTGACCGCGCCGGTCATCGAGGCGCAGATCATGGAAACGTATCTGCTCGCGACGCTCAGCTATCAGACGATGATCGCGAGCAAGGCGGCGCGCATTTTCACCGCCGCGCAGGGGCGGCAAGTGGTGGACTTCGGCGCGCGCCGAGCGCATGGCGGTTTCGCGGGTCTTCTATCCGCGCGCGCGGCGGAAATCGGCGGCTGCCGGGGCACTTCGAACACGCTCGCGGGCAAGGAATTCGGAATCGACACCTATGGCACGCAGGCGCATTCGTGGGTGATGGCGCACGAAGACGAAGCCGAGGCGTTCGGCCACTTCCTCGATGCTTTTCCCGAAGGCTCGGTCCTGCTGGTGGATACCTACGACGTGCGTAATGCCGTGAAGAAAATCATCGCCATGCGGCGAAAGCCGGCGAGCATCCGCCTAGATAGCGGCGATCTCACAGCGGACAGCCGTTGGGCGCGCCGCGCTCTCGATCGGGCCGGTTGGAAAGACGTGAAGGTATTCGCGTCCGGAGACCTCGACGAGTACAAGATCGCGGAAATGCTTCAAAAGGGTGCTGCGATCGATGCGTTCGGCGTGGGAACGGCCCTCGGGACGCCGGGCGACGCGCCGCACTTGAATCTGATCTACAAGCTCGTCGAAGTCGAGCGAGGCGGCAAAGTCCGCGAGGCGGCGAAATTCAGCCGCGCGAAAGCCACTTATCCCGGCCGCAAACAGGTGTTCCGTCATCTGACGCCTGCCGGCGAGTTCAAAAGCGACACAATCGCGCTCGAGGACGAACCTCCGAATGGCGGCCGGCCCCTTCTAGTTGAAGTCATGCGCGGCAGCCGCCGCACCGCCCCCGCTGAACCGGTTCACGCACTTCGCGACCGGTGCATTGCGAGCCTCGCCCTGCTCCCTCAGCGCTATCGCCAGATCAAGCGGAGCGCCGTCTATCCCGTCCGCTATAGCAAGCGTCTCACGACATTGCAGGAAGAGGTTCGCCGGCGCGTCCGTCGTTTTGCGGTAAAATAGCTCCGAAAGCGGCGGGAGGACTGACACATGGCGGCGCGGAAAGTAGTTCTCTGGGAAGTGGACGCGCAGGCCGATTTCATGCTTCCCGGAGGCAAACTCTACGTACCGGGCGCCGAAAAGATCATTCCCAACATCCATCGCCTCGTGGACGCGGCCACCGAAGCCGGCGTCTTTCTGGTTTCCAGCGGTGACGCCCATCCTGAAAACGATCCTGAATTCCAAAGATTCCCGCCGCACTGCTTGCGCGGAACGCCGGGAGCCAGAATTATTCCCGAAGGGCTGACGACGAATCCCCGCACAATTCCCAACGATCCATCGCAGAAGCTGCCGGAAGATATTTTGGACTCTCCGCAGGCCGTGCTCGAGAAACAGACGCTCGACGTCTTCGACAATCCGCATGCAAGCGAGCTCGTTGATAGGCTCGGCGGCGATGCGGAATACGTGGTTCTCGGCGTGGTCACGGAATACTGCGTCCGATGCGCCGCGAAGGGTTTGCTCGATCGCGGCCGCAAGGTCTCGATCGTCGAGGACGCGATTGAAGCCCTGAACCTCGCGGACGGCCGCCACGCTCTGGAGGAATTGCAAGCCCTCGGCGCGCGCCTGATCACAACAAGCCAAGCGCTCGCGAAGATTGAAGCACCGGCGCGGGCTGCCGTGAGATCTCCGGCTCGGTAGCAAATCAGTTGGATCAAATGTCAGAAGATCGTCACGAACAGGCGGAACACCTCTTCCAGGAAGCCTACCGCGCACAGAGGAGCGGCGATTTCGATCGCGCCGCTGAACTTTACAAAGCTTCGCTCGATATTCTGCCCACGGCGGAAGCCCACACATTTCTCGGCTGGACCTACCACTTTCAAGGCAAGGTCGAAGACGCCATCGCCGAATGCAAGCGCGCCATCGAGGTCGGCCCGGACTTCGGCAATCCCTACAACGACATCGGGGCCTATATGATCGCCCTCGGGCGCCTCGACGAAGCGGTCCCGTGGCTCGAGCGCGCGATTGCCGCGCCTCGATACGACCCGCGGCACTTTGCCCACTTCAATCTGGGCCGCGTCTACTTCGCCAAGGGCATGTTCAACCGGGCCCGCCGATGTTTTCAGGATGCGCTGAGGATCGAGCCGAACTACACGCTTGCCCGGCAGGCCGTGGAAAAGCTGCGCCACATGATGAATTAGGAAGAGCTTGCTCCCGCATTCGCGGGCTTCACCGTCCGGTCGCACAGCCACATCAGCGCCGCCGTAACCACCCCGATCGTCAGGATCACCCACCACATCTGATTTGGCCGCCCGAGGACGTCGCCGAACTCATGCAGCAGATAGCCGCCGAGCGGCCCTGCGATCGCGTAACCGATCGCGATCGGCAGGAAGGCGTACCCCATGTAAAGACCCTGCTGGCCCGGCGGCGCAAGGCGCGAGCAATACTCGTAGTAGCGCGATGCCTGCGTGATTTCCCCGAGCGCGAGCACGACGAGCAGAGCGGCCAGCGTGAGCATCGTCGGATGCACGGCGAGAAAGATCCACGAAAGTCCCGAGATCAGGAAACCGAGCGCGATAGCCCGCACCGCCACCATGTTCCGAGTGAAGTACGTTACGAGAATCTGGAAGCAAATGACCGTGACGGCTTCGATGGACAACATACGGTCAACGTCCGCGTTCGCGTCCACGTATCTCCGCATGAAAAGCGGCATGGTGATCCATATCTGCCAGAAGACGACGTAGAAACCGGAGGAGATCAGTAGGAAAGTAACGAAGCGCAGATTGCCGAGGACCACGAACATGTTCTTGAGTGCACCCCAAACGCTCTCCACCCTTTTCTCATCCGGGCGTCCCGGTTCACGATAGAAAAGCAGCGTCACCCAGAACATCAGGAACACGCTCAGGGACGCTGCGCGAAACACGTTCTCGATCCCAAGCCCCAGCCGTTTGCGCACGAGCCACGCCATCATCGGGCCGAGCGCGCCGCCGATATTCACCAGCGTGTAGTAGATCGAATAGCCGAGCGAGCGGACGTTTTCGCTGGAGGCGCGCGCCGTCGTTCCGGCTACGCAGGGTTTCACCATGCCGGGCCCAAGCGCCGGGATTAGCAGGATCGTGAGGACCAGCCACTTGTCTCCGACGGCCCCGCGAAGAGGCTCCATCCACGTTGCTTCGAGCGACCCGATCAGGAAGTATCCGATTGTCAGCAGGAGATAGGCGAACATCAACGAGCGCCGGAAACCGAACCTGTCCGCCAGGGTTCCCGCCAGGATCGGCAGCGCGTAGACGACAAAGCCGACGAGCCCTAGTATCGACCCCGTCAGCTCGCTCGAAAAATGGAGCTGCTCGCTAAGGTAGATCGCGAGCACGGCGCTCATGCCGTAGTAGGCGACGCGCTCGAAAATCTCCGTGAAGTTCGCGACCCAGAAAGGGCGCTCGAAACCGGAGCGGATTTCGCGGAGACGCTGCGCAAAACTCAAGGTTTTTCCTCTCGAAAACGGGCGCGGAAGCGCGCCGCAGCCGGCGGCGATTGTAGCGGAAGCGCCCCCGATACGCGCCCATTTTTTGGCTTTTTGCGCGGGTTAACGAAGCAATTCCTGCCGTTTTTTGCCACTTTAGTACTGGGTTCTTAGCCCGGGAAACTTCTACCGGCTTCGTTACTTTTTGACCGGAAGCAGCGCGGCATTCTTCAGCCACAAGGTCCGCAAAGTAATCGAAATACAGCCTCTTATGATCTGGTCCGCCGATTGCATTTTACGAGCCCTGTCTGAGGGCGTGAAAAAAAGAGAGCAAATTTTGGCCGAACCCTCTCGGTAACGGGAGGGTTCGGCGCGTAACTCAACCAACAGGGGAGGACTCACCATGACACGTTACGGAATTCTCGCGCTGGTCGTGCTGGCGCTCGGGATATCGACGAATGCCCAGGCATCAGCGAGCAGCCAGGGCAGCAGCAGTACCTCGGTGGGCGCCCAGACGAGCGGGCCCGCCGGCACTTCTGCGAGCGCATCGGAGCAAGGAAGCCAGAGTGCGTCGGCAAGCAAGCAAGGTTCAGGCGCGTCGAAGTCGGCCTCGGCTTCAGCGGCGGGCAACAGTTCGAGCGCCGCATCGGCAAGCGCGAACGGGAAGTCTCTGAACGTCGCCAACGGCACGCCGATTCAGGCCGCGCTTGTTACACCGGTCGATGCGAAGCACAGCAAGCCGGGCGATCCCGTCGTCGCGAAGATGACTCAAGACGTGAAGCAGGATGGTAAGACCGTGCTGAAGAAGGGCTCGCGCCTGAACGGGCACATAACCCAGGCGCAACCGCGATCGAGCGCGAATTCGCAGTCATCGCTCGGCATGGTCTTCGATAGCGTCGCGACGAAGAACGGACAGCAGGTGCCGATGAACATGTCCCTTCAGGCGTTGGCCGCGGCGGCGAATCAAACGTCGTCTTCTTTCGGCGGTGACGAGGGCATGATCGATTCCGGTGGTCAGATCGGCGGAGGAATGGCGGGTTCGGCTGTTCCTGCCGGTGGCGGCCTCGCGCGCGGCGCGGTGGGCGGCGGAGGCAGCGCAATCGGTGGAGTGGGCGGCACGGTCGGCGGCGTCGGCGGGACGGTTCGCAATGTCAGCAGCGGCGCGACAAGTTCCGTCGGCACGGTCGGCAGTGTTGCGGGCAATGCCGGACAGACAGTGGGAGGAACCGTGGGCGCGACGACGCGGTCCGCAGGTAGCGTCGGAGGGCTGAACTCCGCGGGTCAGCTCACCTCCGCGAGCAGCGGCGTGTTCAACCTCCAAGGACTCAACCTGACGTCCGCAGCGAGCAACGGGACAGCAGCTTCTGTCGTGAGCTCGCCGAGCCGCAACGTCCACCTGGACAGCGGCACGCAGATGGTGCTTCAGGTTGTGAGCCAGTAAGTTCCCCTTGCAAGATCCGGTCGTGCGGCATTTGCTGCTCCGCCGCACGGCCGGAAAATTTCCCCGCACGCCAAAATCCCCACTAAGAACCAGCGAGTTCACGCAGCGGGCGCCAGTTGCGGCCGCATGTTCTTATGGAGCGCCAGCATCAGCGCGCCCAAACCCCACACGGGAACCACCAGGAGCTGAATCCACGGACCGGCAAACGGCAGCATCGTAATAACGTGGATAATCGCCAGGCCCAGGGCCAGCCGGCCTATCGTGGCGCCAACTCCCACGTCGGCGCCGAGCAGTTGTTCTCCCAGCCACGAGCCGACAAAAACCTGAGCGGAGTAGATCGCAATCGCGTAGAGCAGGACCGCGGAGATTCCAATGCCAAGCCCCACGATCGTTGCGCAGACGATGATGGCGGCGATCGGCGTCGCAAGGTAGAACAGCGCTCCAAATCCCAACGCAGGCCCCACGCGCTTGCAGGCTTGCGCAGCGTCAAAGAAAAATCCGGGCGCGATCAGGAGCAGAACGAGGCCGAAAAGGAAACTCGCACCCCAGTAGAACATTTGACGCTCGTAATAGCGCGGCGAAGCGTAATCCGGACCGGGGCCTTTGATGGTGACATCGATCGGGCTTCCCAGCTTTGCACCCGGGGCAACATCCGGCTGGCTCCGCCCCGAGTACTTTGTCCGGCCTTTTATCTCGGCGACGGATCCGATGGTGAGCCGCTGGGCCCAGATTTGGGCGTCACGAGCCAGCGTGCCGTTGATGCTCAGGTCGCCGGCGGCCACCAGCAAGTCGCCGCCGATCCGGCCGTCAAGTTCTGCCGTGCCCACAAAGAGTGTCATCGTGCCGCCCACCGCGGCCTTTTCATCCATGTCCAAGACTCCCGTCCATCCGGACACGTTCTTCGCGACTGTGCAATTGCTGTTGAGGGATAGTGTCTGAGCCCACACCCGCACGTTGCCGTCCACCGGGCCGTTCACACGAACGGTCGCTCCAAATGCGATGATATCGCCTTTGACGTGTCCGTTCACGGTAAGCGAGTTGGAGAACACGACCAGATCGCCGTCCACGTCTCCATCGACCCGCGTGCGTACCGCCCAGACGACGAGGTCGTTTTTCACTTCCTGTCCGGCGGGCAGCGTGTAGCTCGGATCGCCGTGCTCCGTGTCCGCTGCGGACGCGGTCGGAGGCAATGCCAAGGCGCAGATCATGGCGCCCATCACGAACGCAAGCGTCGTGAAGCGCTGCCAATGCTTCCTGAGCAGCCAGATCGCAACTGCCGCCAGCGTCGCGACCGCCGAGAATTCCATCAGAC
>Ga0181521_10002914_pt1 | contig 20374 bp, 30 predicted proteins | sample PEATcosm2014_Bin_32_FD_119764 | JGI IMG/M metagenome (GOLD analysis project Ga0181521, IMG submission 119764) | Peatland microbial communities from MTU Mesocosm Facility, Houghton, MI, USA - PEATcosm2014_Bin02_60_metaG | ecosystem: Environmental > Terrestrial > Soil > Wetlands > Peat | place...
AGTCGTGAGCGTAGATCAGGACGTTGGCATCGATGGAGGTCGTCCCTCAGCGGCTAAAGCCGCATTGAGGTTGGGAGATTTACGGACGGCCTGAAGGCCGTCCCCTTCAAGGAGCAGACTTAATCAGAGTTTCCTTAGGTGCCCCGCCCTTCTCCCCACCTAGCTCCGGTTAGGTTACCAAAGGACATGTACTTTCGTAACTTGACAGCAATCAGGAATGCGGTACGCTGCTAGGTTGGGCTTAGTGTCCAATGCCTCGGGGAGCTTCCCGTGGGCACGAGTTCTTTGAAAAGCGCGCCGAATCTTCCGATCTTCAGCCGGAGTGGCTTTGTTGACAGTCCTGCTTTGCAGAAAAATCGCTTGCCAGGCCGGAATCGACGGGCACGCGACCGCGCAAGTTATTGGAAACAAGGCGTTTATATGTATTACTAAACCGTTTGATTTGAATACTTTGCGATGAAGCGCACAATTCATTGAAAACGAGCGACTTATGACGAGAGATAAGTATCGTGTTTTGAATACTTTGGTATAAAGCCTTTGTTATCAAGACAAAAAACATGGGGGGAGGGGGAGTACCTTAACTGTAAACCTTCGGCCTGATAGCAGGCAGGACGATAGAACTTGTCCACTCGGCATCGCTTGCAGTCGACAGCCTCCAACCGCGCCGGCAAAAACAAAACGCACCCGCAATGGCGGATGCGTTCTGAAATGCAGGCGTATCAGAAAGAAAACTACTTTTCTTTCTCCTCGGTGGACGGTTCAGTGGCTGCTGGCTGGTCGGGCAGGGCCTTGTTCTCTTGCTCGGCCGCCTCCAGAGCTTTGCGGCTCTCTTCGGCGCGCTTGGCGCGGAGTTCGGCGCGCTTCTGGCGCTTCTCGTCCAGCGTCTTCTCGCTGCCCAGCAGCTCGACGAAAGCCACATCGCCGCCGTCGCCCTGGCGAAATCCGGAATGAATGATTCTGGTGTACCCGCCCTCGCGGTCGCCGTAACGCGGAGAGATGGTGTCGAACAGCTTGTCGACGGCAGCGCGCGTCAGCAGGTAGGAGCCAGCCAATCGCCGCGCGGCCACGTCGCCGCGCTTGCCCAGCGTGATCATCTTCTCCACGTGCGGACGCATCGCCTTGGCCTTAGTTACGGTGGTCTGGATGCGCTCCTCCACGATCAGCGAGGTCACCAGGTTGCGCAGCAAGGCGCGCCGATGTTCGGTGTTCCGTCCCAACTTCCATCCTGCTCTACGATGACGCATTTCCGTCTTCCTTGTTTCAGTTGTCAGTTGCTAATCGCTAGTTGCTATTGACCACAGGCAACCTAGTAATTGGGATCGACGCCGTAGCTGGCCGAAGCCAGCCCCTGCGACATGCCTGAGGAACTTCCCGGCACGGCGTTGCCATGCTCGTCGATCTTCATGCCGAGACCCAAGCCCATGGAGGAAAGGATCTCCTTGATCTCGTTCAGCGACTTGCGGCCGAAGTTCTTGGTCTTCAGCATCTCAGCTTCGCTTTTCTGGATCAACTCGCCAATGGTCTGAATATTGGCGTTCTTCAGACAGTTGTAGCTGCGCACCGAAAGCTCCAGTTCCTCAACCGAGCGGTTCAGGTTCTCGTTGCGAATCTCCGGTTTGTCGCCGACGCCGGCAGCCTGCGCTTCTGATTCCTCCTCGAAGTTGATGAAGATGTTCATGTGGTCCTTCAGCAGCTTCGCCGCCAGACCCAGCGCGTTGGCCGGAGTGACAGAACCGTTGGTCCAAATCTCAATCGCCAGCTTGTCGTAATCGGTGATCTGTCCAAGACGGGCGGCTTCCACCGAGTAGTTGCACTTGCGCACCGGCGAGTGCACCGAGTCGATGGGGATAAAACCGAGGCCCAAGTCTTCATCGAAATTCTTGTCCGCCGAAACGTAGCCTCGGCCACGCTTCAACCGCATTTCCATGTCCAGCTTGCCGCCTTCGCTGACGGTCGCGATGTACACGTCCTTGTCCAATACCTCGACGTCGGCGTCGGCCTCGATCATGCCCGAGGTGACCACGCCCGGCTGGTCCGCCCGCAGATAAATCGCCTTGGGCGCGTCGCCCTCCAGGCGAAACGGAATCTGCTTCAAGTTGAGGATGATGTCGGTGGCATCCTCCACCACTCCGGGAATCGATTGGAATTCATGCAGGACACCTTCAATCTTGACCGCGGTGACTGCAGCCCCTTCGATGGAAGAAAGCAATACCCGGCGCAGCGCATTGCCAATCGTGGTGCCAAACCCGCGTTCAAATGGCTGTGCCCAGAAGTGACCGTATTTGTCGGTCAACACCTCGGTGTCAGTAGCCAGCCGTTTTGGTTTTTGAAAACCTTTCCAAAGCATTTGTAACTCCTGTATCTCTTCGGCCGTGCTGCGCGGCTCACGTCCGGCTGATCTGACCGAAGGTTTGGGGAGCATCGTCTCAATACTTGCAGGCGCTCCTGGTTGTACGTTTCAGGGGTTGAAACCCCGACTCAAAATTGCACTGTTCGGCACGACTGAAGTCGTGCCCTGATACAAACCATGTCCGACATGGTAGCCATTAGCGCAAAAGCTAATTGCTAATTGCCGCTTCCATTACTTGCTGTACAGTTCGACGATCAACTGCTCGTTCAGGGGCTGGTTGATGTCTTCGCGCTTCGGCAGCGCGATCACCCGGCCCTTGTAGCCGTCGCGATCGACTTCCAGCCACGCCGGAGGCGCCTGGTGACTGGCGAAATCTTTAGCGATCTCCAACATGGCAAGTTTTTGGCTGCTCTCGCGCACGCCGATCTCGTCACCGGCCTTTACCTGGTAGGAGGGAATGTTGACCTTCCTGCCGTTGACCGTGATGTGACCGTGACGTACCAATTGGCGAGCTTGGCGTCGCGCCACGGCAAAGCCCAGACGATACACCACGTTGTCCAGCCGGCGCTCCAGTTGCTGCAACAGCATCTCGCCGGTGACGCCCTTAGTGCGGAAGGCGCGCTCGAAGTAGTTACGGAATTGGCCTTCCTGGGTGAAGTAGATGCGCTTAGCTTTTTGCTTCTCTCGAAGCTGCAGGCCGTAGCCCACGATTTTGGCCTTGCGGTCCTTGCCATGCTGGCCAGGGGCAAAATTGCGCTTTTCGATCGGACACTTGTCCGTAAAGCACTTTCCGCCTTTGAGGAACAACTTCATGCCCTCGCGGCGGCAAAGGCGGCATACTGCGTCCTTGTATCGTGCCAAGTTACGTTCTCCTGGTGAAACAGGGGCTAGGGTCCTAGAGACTAGGGATTAGTGAAGCTCGAGCCTTGATCTTCCCTGCTCTATCGCCTGCGACTGTTGCACTTGCTGATGATCGGTTTACAGGACTTGGCGTCCCTTCGTCCCGATCAAAATTCAGTTGTCAGGGGTATGACGATAAGGAATTAGATGTTCTAACTCCCCATTTCGATCCTTACCCCAAATTCAGTTGCCGGTGGCCAGAACTAAACCCTAGCCCCTGGTCCCCGGCCCCTGCCTTTACACCCTTCTGCGCTTCGGCGGGCGGCAGCCGTTATGCGGCACCGGCGTAACGTCCCTGATCGTGCGGACATCAAGCCCCGCGGCCGACAGCGCGCGCACCGCCGATTCACGTCCCGAACCCGGACCGCTGACCCGCACGTCCACGCTGCGCATGCCGTGATCGCGCGCCTGGTTGGCAGCATTCATCGCGGCCTGCTGCGCAGCGAACGGCGTTCCCTTGCGTGATCCACGGAAGCCCAGCGACCCCGAACTCTTCCACGACACGGTGTTGCCGGCCGGATCGGAGATGGTGACGATAGTGTTGTTGAAGGAGGCCTGCACATGTACCAAGCCATGCGGCACGTGCTTGCGCTCCTTCTTCTTAAACTTCTTGGTCTTGCCTTTTTTGTCGCCTGCGGCGGAACCTGCTGCTTTAGCCATAAATTATGTCTTCGCGCTGGATTTCTTCTTCTGGGCTATCGTGCCCTTACGCGGTCCCTTGCGGGTGCGGGCATTGGTATGGGTGCGCTGGCCGCGGACCGGCAGGCTGCGGCGATGGCGGTAGCCACGATACGAGCCGATTTCGATCAAACGCTTGATGTGCATCGAAATGTCTTTGCGCAGATCGCCCTCGACGTTGCCTTCCTGCTCAATGACCTGACGAATGCGGTTGACCTCATCTTCATTGAGATCGCTGACCTTCTTGGTAGGCTCCACATTGGCCGAGCCAAGAATATTGGCCGAGCGCGAGTTGCCGATGCCATAGATGTAGGTCAGCGCGATTCTGACGTGCTTGTTGCGCGGAAGATCCACGCCTGCAATACGTGCCATAAAAACCGCCTTTAGCCTTTGGCACTTAGCATTTAGCTCGGCCGTTGGCTAAGTGCCAAATGCCAAGTGCCAAGTGCTGTCTTCTAGCCTTGCCTCTGCTTGTGCTTTGAGTTCTCGCAGATGACCCGCACCACTCCGTGCCGGCGAATCACCTTGCACTTGTCACAAATCTTCTTTACCGATGCTCTTACCTTCATGATGCTCTCAACGTCCCTTCAAAAGCCTTCGGCAAAGCGACGCTTCAGCGTCGCGTCCAAAGCCCCTTTTTGATATGTCATCCCGACCGAGGGCTTCAGCCCGAGCGGAGGGACCTGCTTTTTCTGCCATCCCTACGGGACTCTTATTTTCTATCGCCCTACCCATGACTCCGCTTCGCTCCGTGCTGGGCTAAGCTGTTCCGCGCCTACGGCGCTCGTTCCTGGCTGGTACAAACCGCATTGCCAAGACGAAATGTTCTCGCGCCTCCGAAACTGACTACTGACTACCGGCCACTGGCTACTTGTAGCGATACACAATGCGCCCGCGGGTTAAATCATACGGCGACAATTCCACCGCTACACGGTCGCCAGGAAGGATGCGAATGAAGTTCTTGCGCATCTTGCCGGAGACATGCGCCAGCACCTGATGCTTGTTCTCCAGCTCCACCCGAAACATCGCATTGGGCAGCGGCTCAACTACCACTGCCATCACTTCAATCGCGTCTTCCTTACTCATTCGCTCCTAGTGGCCAGTGACCAGTGGTCAGTGGCTGGTTTTCAATCCTGATATCGCAACTACGAGTTGTTGACTAGCCACTGATCACTAGCCACTACTCCGTCAGAATCAGCGGCCCATCTTTCGTTACTGCGATGCAGTGCTCGAAATGGGCGCTGTAGCTTCCGTCTTCCGTTACCGCTGTCCATTTGTCGTCCAGCAGCCGCGTCTCGGGACGTCCCATGTTCACCATAGGCTCGATCGCCAGTACCATGCCAGCACGCAGCTTGGGCCCATGTCCCGGAGTCCCATAGTTTGGGACTTGCGGATCCTCATGCAGCCGCGTGCCAATGCCGTGTCCCACGAACTCCCGCACAACGCTGAAACCGTTGGATTCCACCAACTGCTGCACCGCCGCACCGACATCCCCGATGGTGTTTCCCACGCGGGCGGCTTCAATACCTTGGGACAGCGACTGGCGCGTTACATCCAGCAACTTCTGCAGCTCGGGTGTGATCCCATCACCCACCGGCACGGTGATAGCCGCGTCCCCGTAATAACCGTCGAGCACCACGCCGCAATCGAGGGAAACGATGTCACCTTCTTTCAGTACCCGCCGTTCTGACGGAATGCCGTGCACAATCTCGTTGTTGATCGAGGTGCACAGTACGCAAGGGTAATCGTAATAACCCTTGAATGCCGGCTTGGCGCCCAAATCCCGAATCTTGCGCTCCGCCACCCGCTCCAGTTCCATGGTGGAGCGTCCCGGCGCAACTGCTTCTCTCGCCGCCTCCAAGACCTGCCGGACAATGCGCCCGCTGCGGCGCATCTTCTCAATCTCCGAAGACGACTTACAAACGATTGACATTCTCGATCGCGCTAAACGCCTGCGCCATTACTTCTTCCACCGGCTGCTCGCCATCGACTTCAATCAGCCGTCCACGGGCACAGTAGTAGTCCACCAGAGGCAGCGTCTGCTGCTCATAGGCCTTCATGCGTTCCGCAAAAACGTCTTCCGCATCGTCCGGCCGCGTAGCAAGCAGCGTGCCATCAACATCGCAGATACCCTGGACTTTGGGAGGCTGGAGGTAGACGTTAAAAATCCGGCCACAGGCGGGACACGAACGACGTCCGGTAATCCGTTGCAGTAGAACATTATAATCCACCACCAAGCGGATCACAACCGGCGCCGCACAGGCCTGCTGGGCCGCAACGTCACCTGTCTTCGCTTGCCGCATCTTCTCCAACTGCGCGTCCAGCCACTCTGCCTGCGGCACGGTGCGTGGGAAACCATCCAGGATGAAGCCGCGAGCACAGTCCGCATCCTGCAACCGGTCGGCTACCATGTCGCAAACCAGTTCGTCGGGAACCAGATCGCCGCGCTCCATGATCGCCTTGGCCTTCATCCCCAGCTCGGTCTTCCGGGCCACATTGCCCCGCAAGATATCTCCGGTGGAGATCTGCGGGATACCGAAGGTTTCAGCAATCAGCTTGGCTTGCGTTCCCTTTCCCGCCGCCGGAGGTCCAAGCAGGATGATGGGACCCACCGCGCTCGCGTTCGTCTTTACGCCCACAGCCGCAGAAGTCTGCGCTTCCATGTCTTACCCTCGTTGGGCGGAGCTTCCCGGTACTCCGTAAAAAGTGGCCAGTGGCTAGTGGTCAGTGGCCAGAAGAAAAGTCGAGTTTGAGTCAGGTTTTGCTGGCCACTGGCAACTGACCACTGGCCACTGCTTCCTACCACGTTGCCCTTCGTCCGCGCACTCGTCCGCTGCGCGGGGTAAAGCCTTCATAGTGGCGCATCACTAACTGCGACTCGACCTGGTTGATCGTGTCCATAGCCACACCGACAACGATCAGCAACGACGTTCCGCCGAAGTAGAAGTTCACACCCAAGCCATTCGTCACCCAGCTTGGCAGGCGTTCAAAGAATCCTCCTACCGGACCCCACAAGTGATTGAGGCGAATGCCGGCGATCATCCACTCCGGAATAAACGAAATCAGGATCAAGTAAAAAGCGCCTACTAGCGTAATGCGCGTCAGAATATCGTTGATGTAGTTCGCTGTCCGCGCGCCGGGCCGGATGCCAGGGATAAAGCCGCCATACTTCCGCATGTTGTCAGCGACTTCGGTCGGGTTGAAGACAATCGACACATAGAAGTAGGCGAAGAAGATGATTCCGATTGCGTACAGCAAGGTATACAGCGGCTCGCCCCACTGCAACGCCCGCAGCATCGGCCCGAAATACCGGTTGTCCTTAAATAGGGCGCCCGCGGTCTGCGGCAAGGTCAGCACCGACGAGGCGAAGATCACCGGCATCACGCCGCCGGAGTTCACGCGCAACGGCAAGTGCGTCGATTGCCCACCCATGATTTTGCGTCCGACCACGCGCTTGGCATATTGCACGGGAATGCGGCGCTCGCTACGTTCCACGAAGACAATGAAGGCGACGACCGCAACCATCAGCACCACCAGCATCAGCATGGCGGGAACGGTAAAAGCGCCCCAAGCCTGGGATTGCACCTTTTCGGCCAGGTCCATGACGCCGCGCGGTAGACCTACAACGATGCCGGCGAAGATCAGCAACGACATGCCATTGCCGATGCCGCGCTCGGTGATCTGCTCGCCCAGCCACATAATGAAGACGCTCCCCGTGGTCAGGGTCAACATCGTCATCAGGACGAACCCGGGGCCGGGGTTAAGGACGAAATCCGGCTGCCGCTGCAACGTAAATGCGATGCCCAGCGACTGGACGGCGCTCAAGCCTAAAGTCAGGTACCGCGTCCATTGGGTAATCTTCTTGCGCCCCAGCTCGCCTTCCTTTTGCAACTTGGCCAGCGGCTCATACACCACGGTCATCAATTGCAGAATGATCGACGCCGTAATGTAGGGCATGATGCCGAGCGCAAACACCGTCAGCCTCCGCAACTGCCCGCCGCTGAACAGATCGATGAAGCCCAGGAAGCTGCCACGGTTTTGATCGAAGAACTGCGCCAGCTTGTCGGCATTAATGCCCGGCGTGGGAATGTGCCCGCCAAGGCGATATACCGCCAGCAGCATAAGCGTGAACAGAATGCGCTTTCGCAGATCGGGAACGCGGAATACGTTGGCTAACTTCTCAAGCATCTCAACCTCAGTGGTCAGTGGCTAGTGGCCAGTAACCAGTCAAACCCAACTCGTGACAACCATGCACGAAGAACAAGACCCACTCTGTTCCACCCATCAGCATCAGCATCAGCAACTGGCCACTGGCCACTAGCCATTGACCAGTTGTACTTTTCCACCGGCTTTCTCGATCTTCTCCTGCGCCGCCTTGGAAAACTTATGCGCGTGTACGGTGAGCGCCTTCGACAGCTCGCCATGGCCTAGCACCTTCACCAGCGTCTTCTTGGAGCTGACCACTCCCGCCTTGCGCAGTACTTCTGGCGTGATCTCGCTCTCGCCCAGCTCGGCCAGCCGTCCCAGGTTCACTACTTCATATTCAACCCGGAAGATGTTGACGAAGCCGCGCTTGGGCAACCGGCGATGCAGTGGCATCTGGCCGCCTTCAAAGCCGCGCATCATCCGCGATCCGCTGCGCGACCGCTGGCCCTTATGGCCGCGGGTTGAAGTCTTGCCCATGCCCGAGCCCATACCACGGCCCACGCGCTTGCGATTGTCCGACGACTTTCGAGGCGCTTTCAACGTACTCAGATTCATGTCGTTAACCTTATCGAGCTGCACTTAGCATTTGGCACTTGGCAACTTCGTCAATCGTTGCTGCTCGTACCATGTGCTGCACTCCTGCTTCGGCCAAGTGCTAAATGCCAAATGCTAAGTGCCAACCTGCAGCTAGCTACTACTTCACTATCTCTACCAAATGCGGTACCTTCGCCACCATGCCGCGGATCGAGGGCGTGTCTTCCCGCTCCACGACCTGGTTCAGGCGCGTGAAGCCCAGTCCCTTGATCACCAGTTTGTGTTTCACTGGCGACGCAATCGCCGACCGCACCCACTTCAACTGCATCTTGGTGCCCAGCTTGTCCGCCGCTACTTCCGTTTTTTTTCGAATGCGTGCCATGGTTACAGCTCCTCCACCGTCTTACCGCGCATCGCCGCCACGTCCTTACGGTCGCGCAGTTTGCCGAGCGCGTTGAACGTAGCTTTGATCACGTTGTGCGGGTTGGTGGTCCCAATGGATTTGGTCAGCACGTTCTGGACTCCGGCCGAGGTCATTACCGCGCGGACCGCGCCGCCGGCAATCACGCCCGTTCCTTCCGGCGCCGGCTTCAGCAGCACCATGCCCGAGCCGTAACGCCCCAGCACCTGGTGCGGAATCGTGGTCTGCGTCAGGTTCACGCGCAGCAAATTCTTCTTGGCCGATTCGATACCCTTGCGAATGGCCTGCGGAACTTCCTTCGCCTTGCCGGAGCCGTAGCCCACGATCGCCGAGGATGGATCGCCCACAACCACCAGCGCCGCGAACGATAGGTTCTTGCCGCCCTTCACAACCTTGGTGACCCGGTTAATCGAGACTACCTGGTCCTTCAGCTGATATTGACCGGCGTCCAGCTTCTTCTTAATTATTGGCATTTTTTCGCTCTTCGCTTCCCGCTTTTCACTCTTGGCCAGATGTTGCTCGTCAGCTGTTGACTGACAACTGGCCACTGACAACTGTTGTTAGAACTCCAGACCCGCTGCTCTCGCCGCATCGGCCAACGCCTTGACGCGTCCGTGGTAAAGATATCCGCCGCGATCGAACACCACCTGCTTAATACCTTTCTCTTTGGCGCGCTCAGCGATCAGTTTGCCCACTTCCTTCGCGGAGCTTACGTTGCCGCCGGTGGGCCGTTTGTCGCCCTTAATGCCTTTGCCCTTTTCGACAGATGTGGCCGCAACCAGGGTCATGCCCTTCGCGTCGTCGATGACCTGCGCATAGATATGGTTCACCGAGCGGTAAACATTGAGCCGCGGACGCTCGGTTGTACCCATGAGCTTCTTGCGGATCCGTGTATGTACCTTCTGCCGTGTCTGATCTTTTGAAGTCTTCGCTAGCATCGTTTTAGCTCTCAGCCGTCAGCTATCAGCTTTCGGCGACAAGTAAATTCTCTCTCTGACCACTAGCCACTAGCCACTATTTCGCTCCGGTCTTGCCAACCTTCTTCTTCAAGCGCTCACCGGTATAGCGCACGCCCTTGTTCTTGTAGGGATCCGGCGGGCGCAAGCTGCGCATTTCAGCCGCGACGAATCCCACCTTCTGCCGGTCGATCCCACTCACTGTCAAGTGCGTCAGCTTGGGATCGACCGTGACTTCGATGCCACCTGGCAGCGGATATTCAATCGGGTGCGAGTATCCCAGCGTAAACACCACCGTGTTCTTGCCCTTCAACTCGGCGCGATAACCGATGCCGACAATGTCCAGCTCTTTGGTCCAACCCTTGGTGACGCCTTCCACCGAATTGTTGACCAGCGCGCGCACCAGCCCATGGATCGCCGCCTTCGAGTCATCCTCACGCACGATCAGCAGTTGTCCGTCGTTCTGCTCCAGTTTCACACCGCCGGGCATGTGGGTGATGACTTCGCCCTTGGGACCCTTCACGCGGACGGTATTGCCCTCAACGGCATAGGTCACCCCCTTGGGCAACGGAATCGGCTTCTTTCCAATTCGAGACATAATCTTTAGCTCTCAGCTGTCGGCTTTCAGCCGTCAGCTTGTTCTTTAGCTATCAGCTTTCGGCTCTCAGCCGTCAGCTGATTCATTCTTTTTTCCGGCTACATCGCCGGTTCGAAACTCAAATCTGCGCGCCTGCGGTTCTTACTGACGGCTGACAGCTGATAGCTGACAGCTCTTCAGTAGATCTCGCACAGCACTTCGCCGCCCACGCCTTCTTTGCGCGCCTGGCGGCCAGTCATTACGCCCTTCGGCGTGGTCAGGATGTTGATTCCCATGCCACCCAGCACTCGCGGGATGTCGGTGTGTCCCACATACACGCGACAGCCGGGTCGAGAAACGCGCTTTAAGTCGGAAATGGGAGAGGAATTATCGGAGCTGTACTTCAGGTACACTCGCAGGACCTTGTGTCCCTCTTCCTCGGTCGCCTTGAAGTTCGCGATGTAGCCCTCTTCTTTCAGAATGCGGGCCATCTCCACCTTCAGCTTGGAATGGGGAACGTCCACCTTCTGCTGCCGTGCCTTGATGGCGTTACGAACTCGGGTCAAGAAATCCGAGACCGGATCGGTCAAACTCATGCTCTGCCTCTCCTAATATCGTCGCCCGATAGCTTCCCTTGCTATACGGTTCTCACCGCTTCCAGAAGAACCTGCGGCGACGTGCTAACTGCTGCTCAACTAGCCACTATCCACTAGTCACTATCCACGGACTACCAACTCGACTTCGCAACCCCGGGAATCTCGCCCCGCAGAGCCAGGTCGCGGAAGTGCAGCCGGCAAAGGCCAAACTTGCGCAGATAGCCGCGCGACCGTCCGCACATCTTGCAGCGGTTGTGCTGCCGGGTCGAGAATTTGGGCTTCTTATTCGTCTTGGCGATTTGTGATGTTCTGGCCATTTTCGCCTTTCGCTATTCGCGTTTCGCTGTTTGCTAAGGAGGATTACTTCCCACGCAAATTCGGTACTGGTTCCACTTGAAACTCGAAACTGGAAACTTGTCGTCCTTCATCCTCAGTTCCTAGTCCCCTACTACTGCCGAAACGGCATTCCCATGTGCTTCAGCAGCGCCCGCGCCTGGTCGTCCGTTCCGGCCGAGGTCACGATGGTAATATTCATGCCCTTCAACTTTTCGACCTTAGCGTAATCGATTTCTGGGAAGATCAACTGATCGCGCACACCCAACGTAAAGTTGCCGCGCCCGTCAAACGACTTGGTCGGCACACCGCGAAAATCGCGTACCCGCGGCAGCGCCACATTCACCAGCCGATCGAAAAATTCGTACATTCGGTCGCCGCGCAGCGTCACCATCACTCCGATAGGCATTCCCTCGCGAACCTTGAACTGCGCAATCGACTTCCGAGCCTTGGTGACCATCGGCTTCTGGCCCGTGATCTGGGTGACTTCGGTTACCGCCGGGTCGATGAGCTTCGCGTTCTGTGTCGCCTCGCCCACGCCCATGTTCAAGATGATCTTCTCCAGCTTGGGAGCTGCCATCGGATTCTTCAGGCTGAACTCCTTCATCAGCGCCGGCAAGACTTCCTTGACGTAGCGGTCGCGCAGACGGGCGGTCGCGCGATTCGTCGCCTTGGGCCGCGCCGGCTTTCCGCCGGGCTGAGCGCCCGCCGCTTCGACCCGCTCCGGCTTCGCCTTCTTGCCTTGCGGTTTGGCCTGCCCACCCGGTTGCTGGGCCTTTTGCTTCTTCTCGTCTGCCATTCTCTGCTTCTACCTTTCTCACGGTTTCGGTGTCAGTGCAGCCGGTTCGTGAGCAACTTCGTTGGGCACTTGGCACTTAGCATTTGGCACTTAGCCAAAGCAAAACCTGCTAGCCCCATCGATACTTTCCAGGTACTGCCGCGGCTAAATGCCAAGTGCTAAATGCTAAGTGCCGCTTCTATTTCTCCAGCGTATTTCCGCAGCTCTTGCATACCCGCACATGGCGGTCGCCGTGATACTCATGTCCTACGCGCACTGGCCGGTTACAGGAGTTGCACATCAACATTACGTTGCTGATGGCGATTGCGCTCTCCTGCTCGGCGATGCCGCCCTTGATATTCTTCTGCGGGTTCGGCCGCACGTTCTTCTTTACCATCATCACGTGCTCTACCAGGACCTTGCCCTTGTCAGGCATCACGCGAAGTACCCGGCCCTGCTTGCCTTTATCTCGTCCGGTAATCACCCGCACCTGATCGTTGCGGCGAATGTCGACAGCTTTCTGCATTGTGGTTCCTTTAGCAACAAGCAATTAGCAATCAGCTAAAACCCTTGCGCTCCTAACAGCTAGTTGCTAGTTGCTAGCTGCTAGTTGCTCCTACAGTACTTCCGGCGCCAAGGAAGCAATCTTTAGAAACTTCTTTTCGCGCAGCTCACGGGCGACCGGACCGAAGACACGGGTACCGACCGGCTCGTGCACATCATTGATCAGCACGGCTGCATTCTGGTCGAAGCGGATATAGGTGCCGTCGCGTCGCCGATGCTCCTTGCGGGTGCGAACAATTACAGCCTTTACCACCGTGCCCTTCTTGGCGGTGCCATCAGGCGAAGCTTCCTTTACCGAGGCGGTAATCACGTCTCCCAATCCGGCGACCAAACCGGTAGAGCCGCCCAGCGGCAGGATCATCTGCAACTTGCGGGCGCCGGAGTTGTCGGCGACATCGAGCATGGTCCTCATCATCACTGCCATAATCTCTTCTCCTTCGAGACGCCCTCGCGCTCGGGCACCTAGCAATTAACAGTTAGCAATTAGCCAAACCTAGTCTTGTGCTTTCGCTAAGTGCTAAGTGCCAAATGCCAAGTGCCGCTCTTAGGCACTCTCGCCCACCACTTCTTCCACCGGCGCTACCAGCGCGGCACGCTGCACGATTTCCTTCAACTGCCACCGCTTCAGCTTCGACAAGGGACGCGTCTCTTCTATCTTCACCACGTCGCCAAGGTGCGCCGTGCCCTGCTCGTCATGCGCGTAGAATCGCTTGCTCCGCGTTACCACCCTTTTGTAGAAAGGGTGCGCTTTCTGGCGCCGCACTTCGATCACGATGGTCTTGGCCATCTTGGTGGACACTACTTTGCCGATCAGGATCTTGCGACGGCCGGCAGCCTTAGCGTTAGTGGTTGTTGTTTCGGCCATGGATTACTTTCTCTCCGTCGCAGCCTTCTTCTTGGCCGCCTTCTTCGCCGGCGCAGGCGCGCTGGCTACCGGCGCTTTTGGAGCCGAGGCTCCATTGCCGCTGGCAATTTCCTTCTGGCGCATCACCGTCTTCACCCGCGCAATGTCCTTCTTCAGCTCGCGGATCTTCTTCAGGCTCTCGGTTTGCCCCATTTTGAGCTGAAACTTCATCTTGAAGAGTTGGTCCGACAGCTCGCGCTGCTGATGTTCCAGCTCTATCCCGGTCAGGTTACGAATTTTGTCTACGTTCATCGTTAGCTCTCAGCTGTCAGCTATCAGCCGTCAGCTTGTTTTCTTCTTGCTCGAGCACCCCGTTGATCATCCGCATCGTCACCCCTTACGCTAAATCCTTAGCTGACGGCTGACAGCTGATGGCTGACGGTTGCTTTCTAGTGCACGCCTTCGCGCTGCACGAACTTCGTCCGCAGAGGCAGCTTATGCGAAGCTAGGCGCATGGCTTCGGCCGCCTCAGTTGCGGGCACGCCTTCCATCTCGAAGAGGATCTTGCCTGGGCGCACCACCGCGACCCAGTGATCCGGCGCGCCCTTGCCTTTGCCCATACGGGTTTCCGCCGGCTTCTTGGTGACTGGCTTGTCGGGAAACAATCGAATCCAGATCTTGCCGCCACGCTTGATAAAGCGAGTCATGGCCACACGGCTGGCTTCAATTTGGCGGTCAGTAATCCAGCCCGGCTCCAGGACCTTCAATCCGTAGTCGCCGAACGACAGCTCGCCGCCGCGCCACGCCTTGCCGCACATGCGGCCGCGCTGCTGTTTGCGATACTTCACTTTCTTTGGCATCAACATAGTGTTCAGTGGCTAGTGGTCAGTGACTAGAAAACCCCAATTCCTTCAGCCAATGCCGCCAGCATCTCCAATCGGTGGCGTAATCCTGCACTCCACCTCTACCTAACTGCCGCTTCCTTGTTCTTAACTGGCCACTGGCCACTGGTCACTGGCCACTGCTGCTAAAACGCTCCCGAAGTAACGCCCTGCGGCTCGCGGCGCTTCTCCTTGAAGATCTCACCCTTGTAGACCCAGCACTTCACACCAATGACGCCATAGGTGGTCCTGGCTTCGGTGAAGCCATAGTCGATGTCGGCGCGCAGAGTATGCAGCGGCAGCCGTCCCTGCAAATACCACTCAGAGCGCGCGATTTCGTTGCCGTTCAGGCGGCCGCTAACCCGCACCTTGATGCCCTTGCAGCCGAAGCGCAGCGCCGAATCTACCGCCTTGCGCATGGCGCGCCGGAATCCCACGCGCTTTTCCAACTGCAAGGCAATGCTTTCCGAGACCAGTTGCGCATCCAGTTCCGGCTTGTGCACTTCCTGGATATCGACATATACGTCGCGGTTGGTGCGCTTCTGGATTTCCTGCTTCAGCTTGTCGATTTCGGTGCCTTTGCGTCCAATGATGATGCCCGGACGTGCGGTGCGGATGATGACGCGCAGCTTGTTGCCCGGACGCTCGATTTCGATGGAACTGACGCCCGCCGACTTGAGCTTGTCCTTTAGCTCGGCCTTCAGCTTGATGTCTTCCAGCAGCAGTTTGTCGTAGTCGCGCTCTACGAACCAGCGCGACCTCCACGGCTTGGTGATGCCGAGACGGAATCCGTATGGATGGACTTTCTGTCCCATAATCTCCTACTTTTTCTTCTTCGCGGACTTCTTGCCCGCAAACTTTTTCGCCGGAGTCTTCTTCTTTGCGGGAGCCTTCTTGGCTGCCGATTTCTTCGCTGGCGCTCTCTTCGCGGTCTTCCTGGCCGGAGCGCCCTCCTCGACCTTCTGCACCAGATCGCCCTTGCCATTCGCCGATACCTTCTCCGCCAGCGCAATCTCGATATGGGCGATGCGCCGCTGAAAGCGGTACGCTCGTCCCATGGGAGCCGGACGAATGCGCTTCATGCGGGGGCCGTCGTTGGCGATGGCGCGGGCCACAAACAGCCGATCGACGTCGACATCCAGGCCCTTCTCAGCGCTGACATAGTTGGCATTCTCCACCGCCGAGCGCAGCAGCTTGTACAGGGCCGGTGCGATGCCTTTCTTGGTGAACATCAGCGTGTCCAGCGCCTCTTCCACCCTGCGGCCCTTGATCAAGTCCAGCACCAGGCGAGCTTTCTGCGGCGAGACGCGCACGTAATTCAGTTTGGCTGTGAATTCCATGTTGTTTCCTTATCTCGCCGGCGCCGGCTTGGCCGCCGTTTCCGTCGCCGCCCTCACGGAGTGGCCCTTGAAACTGCGGGTCATACTGAACTCGCCCAGCTTGTGGCCCACCATGTTTTCCGTGATGTACACCGGGATAAACTTCTTGCCGTTATGCACCGCCAGCGTATGTCCCACCATTTCCGGGATCACCGTCGAGCGGCGCGACCAGGTGCGCACCACCTTCTTCTCGTTGCGCGCATTCATGCTATCGACCTTGGCCTGCAGGTGCGAATCGATGAACGGGCCCTTCTTGGTTGAACGTGCCATATGGTCTCAGTCCTACTTCTGTCTGCGGGTCACGATGAACTTATCGGTCCGCTTGTTGTTGCGCGTCTTGTAGCCGCGGGTCGGCTGGCCCCACGGGGTCACCGGGTGACGTCCGCCGCTGGTCTTGCCCTCGCCGCCGCCGTGCGGGTGGTCCACCGGATTCATGACCACGCCGCGGTTGGTCGGCCGGATGCCCAGCCAGCGCGTACGCCCGGCCTTGCCGATGGAAATATTTTCGTGATCGACGTTGCCCACCTGGCCCACCGTCGCCATGCAATCCACCAGCACCCGGCGGGTTTCGCCGGAGGGCAGTTTGAGCAGCGCGTAATCGTCTTCCTTGGCGACCAGCTGCGCCTGCGCTCCCGCCGAGCGCGCCATCTGCGCACCCTTGCCCGGCTTCAACTCGATGTTGTGTACCGTGGTGCCGGGGGGAATGTTGCGCAGCGGTAACGCATTGCCCACCAGGATGTCGGCGTCGGGCCCGCTCACTACTTTCGCCCCAACCTTCAGCCCGACCGGATAGACGATGTAACGCTTCTCGCCATCGGCATAGTTCAGCAGCGCAATGCGCGCCGAGCGGTTGGGATCGTACTCAATAGAGGCGACGGTGGCGGGGATTCCGGCCTTGTCGCGCTTGAAGTCGATGATACGCAGCTTGCGCTTGTGTCCGCCGCCGTGGTGCCAGATGGTCAGGTCGCCGGCATTGCGGCGTCCGCCCGTGCGCTGTTTCGGCTCGGTCAACGGCTTGTACGGCCTGTTGGTCGTCAGGTCGTCATTGACCGTCGTCGTGATAAACCGCCGCGACGGAGTTGTCGGTCTATAAGTCTTAATCGCCATGATTCGCTCTTCGCTTTTTCGGTACTGGCTCTTCGCTCAGCAGCCGTTTCTAGCCACTGACCACTGGCCACTAGCCACTAAATGTTCTCCGCGTACTCGGGCATCTTCTGGCCCGTCTTCAACCGCACGTACGCCTTCTTCCAGTCGGGACGATAGCCGGTGAACTTGCCCCGGCGCCGCTCCTTGCCTGTAAAGGTCGCGGTGCGCACTGAATCTACCTTCACCTTGAAAATACTCTGCACTGCCTGCTTGATCTCGGTCTTGCTTGCCCCGACGGCAACTTCAAAGACCAGGGTCGCTTCAGTTTCCTTTACGCCCAAGCCCTTTTCCGTAATCACCGGGCGGCGAATGATCTGATACGCCGACTTCATTTACGCCACCTCCGCCTGTCTGCGCTGCCGGGGTCCCCGAGATGCGCCGACTTTGGGCGTATTGGGGTGGTTGGGCGCCGAGGCCTTCAGCGAGTCCTGCAACTTCTCCAGCGCCGGCCGCGCGAAGATTGCGCTTTCATACCGCAGCAGGTGATAGGGATGGATCTGATTGCCGGCCAGCAACTCCACACCTTCCAGATTGCGCGAGCTCAGGTGAAGGTTGTGGTTTTCGCTTGCTGAGCTCTCCACCAACAAGGTCGTGCCCTTGGCATTCAACTTGTCCAGCGTCTTGCGGAACTCCTTGGTCTTCACTTCCGCCAACTCGAAGTTTTCGACCACTATCAGCTTGCCGTCAGTCAGCTTCGCCGCCAGCGCCGAGCGCAGTGCGCCCAGCAGCTTCTTGCGCGGAAAAGCGTAATCATAAGAGCGGGGCTGAGGTCCGTGCACCGTTCCGCCATGCCGCCACAGCGGTGAGCGAATGGAACCCACACGCGCGCGCCCAGTGCCCTTCTGCTTCCACAGCTTCTTGCCAGCGCCGCTCACCAGCTTCTTGTTCTTGGTGGCGTGCGTGCCGGCCCGCTGCCCGGCGCGGTAGTGTTTCACCGCCTCCCACAGCCAGTCCTCGTTCACCGCGCCGAAGACCTCGTCGGCCAGCTCCAGGGAGCCCACTTTCTCGCCGCCCAGATTCACCACATCAATGGTCGCCATAGTATCTCTTCCAATTCGCGGGCCTGATGACCCTTGGCTTTCAGCCCTCAGCCGTCAGCTCTCAGCCAAATCAACTAGCTACTGACTACTGGCCACTGGCTACTTCTTCTTCGCTACCGCGCGCTTCGAAGCCTTCAACGGATCGACCGTGCCCGCGCCGCTGAATCCACGACGCTCTCTCGGCGGCTTCTTCGCCTTGGTGATAATCACGTATGCGTCTCTATGTCCCGGGACCGCGCCTTCCACCACCAGCAGGTTCTCGTCTTTATCGACGCCCAGCACGCGTAGATTGCGGACCGTCACGCGATCTACGCCCATGTGTCCTGCCATGCGCATACCTTTGAAGACGCGTGATGGGAACGCCGACGATCCGATCGAGCCGGTAATCTGGAACATCGAGCCGTGCGACGCCGCGCCGCCGGCGAACTTGTGACGCTTCACTACGCCCGCGAAGCCGCGGCCCTTGCTGGTGCCGGCAACATCGACAAATCTCTCGCCCTCGAAAATGTCCACTAGAACCTTGTCGCCGACCTTGGTGCCGTCCTGCGTCTCCGGATCGATCACCACCGGCACTTCGCGCAGAAAGCGCAGGGGCGGCAGATTGTTCTTCGCGAAGTGTCCCTTCATCGCGCCGGTCAGTCGGGACTCCTTCACGAACTCCACCAGCCCGATCTGGGCGGCGTCATAGCCGTCTTTGTCGACGGTCTTGCGCTGGGTCACAACGCACGGGCCGGCCTGCAGCACTGTGACCGGGTGTACATCACCCTTGTCATCGAAGAGCTGTGTCATGCCGACTTTCTTGCCCAAAATTCCACTGACTGCCATGTTCGTTTCCTCAACTCCGCTCCCTGATTTCCGGTGATTCATCTACCGGGGACTTGCGTCACGGAAGCCTTGTTTTCCTTAGCCCTCAGCTATCAGCTGTCAGCCATCAGCTAGAACTCTCGTTCTTGTATTAGCTGAGAGCTGAAAGCTGACGGCTGACAGCTCTACTTGTGTTCTTTCCCGAACGCCTTGATCTCCACGTCCACACCCGCCGGAAGCTCGAGTTTCATCAGAGCGTCCACCGTCTGCTGCGTAGGCTCAAGAATATCGAGCAGGCGCTTGTGGGTGCGAATCTCAAACTGCTCGCGCGACTTCTTGTCCACATGGGGCGAGCGCAGTACGCAGTACTTGTTCTTCACCGTGGGCAGCGGAATCGGTCCCGCGATGGTTGCCCCCGTGCGCGTCGCCGTACTTACGATCTCGCTGGTGGACTGGTCGAGAATGCGATAGTCGTATGCTTTCAGCCGGATCCGGATTCGTTCTTTGCCAATCACGATAGTTATCTCTCAAAGATCTTTTGTTAAGGCTCGCTGGGAGCCGGTTTTAGAAATCTGTCGTCCCTACGGGACTCGGGGTCATTCATTCAACGCCACCCAGCACTCCGCTTCGCTCCGTGCTGGGCTAAACTATTCCACGCCTACGGCGCCCTGGTAGAGCCAGCCTTCAGGCTGGCGTCCAAGGCTCCCACTTGATTCTGGTTGCTATCGATCATCTCTGATGATCGATAGCAACCGAGTATTTCCGGTTCGCAGACGCAGCCCTAAAGGGCTGCTCTACCCTTACGCAATAATTTCCGTGATGGTGCCGGCACCCACGGTGCGTCCGCCTTCGCGAATCGCGAACCGCAAGCCCTTCTCCATGGCCACTGGCGTGATCAGCTCGATCTCCAGTGACACGTTGTCGCCCGGCATCACCATCTCCGTGCCCGCCGGCAGTGTCGCCACCCCCGTCACGTCCGTCGTGCGGAAGTAGAACTGCGGCCGGTAGCCCTTGAAGAATGGCGTGTGCCGCCCACCTTCTTCCTTCGACAGCACGTACACCTCGCCTTTGAACTTGGTGTGCGGCGTAATCGAGCCCGGCTTGGCCAACACCATGCCGCGCTCCACGTCTTCCTTGGGAATGCCGCGCAGCAGCAGGCCGGCATTGTCGCCCGCCAGACCTTCGTCCAGTTGCTTCTTAAACATCTCGACGCCCGTCACTACCGTCTTGCGGGTCTCGCGGAAGCCCACAATCTCCACTTCCTCGCCCACCTTCACCTTGCCGCGCTCGATGCGCCCGGTCACGACCGTGCCGCGTCCCTGAATCGAGAAGATGTCTTCGATCGGCATCAGGAACGGCTTGTCGATATCGCGCGCCGGCAGCGGTA
>Ga0181521_10002915_pt1 | contig 20365 bp, 16 predicted proteins | sample PEATcosm2014_Bin_32_FD_119764 | JGI IMG/M metagenome (GOLD analysis project Ga0181521, IMG submission 119764) | Peatland microbial communities from MTU Mesocosm Facility, Houghton, MI, USA - PEATcosm2014_Bin02_60_metaG | ecosystem: Environmental > Terrestrial > Soil > Wetlands > Peat | place...
CACGCGCAGGACATCCTGCGCGCCGGACGAATTCCGCCGGAGCTCGTCCTCTGCAACGCGCAGTATCGGCCGGAGATGCAAGGCATTGAGGTCCCTGGACGGATTTATGCGCATATCGCCGGAATCGACGTTGTCCGCGACGGTGCCGGCGAATTCCGTGTGCTCGAGGACAACCTGCGAGTGCCGTCGGGTGTGTCCTACATGCTCGAGAACCGCAAGATGATGATGCGGCTGTTTCCGGACCTGTTCGCGCGCCACTCGATTGCACCGGTCGAGCATTACCCTGACGTGCTGCTTCAGAACCTACGTTCGGTGGCGCCGGTCGGCGTGTCGGATCCGACGGTCGCGTTGCTGACGCCTGGCGCACACAACAGCGCGTACTTCGAGCACGCGTTTCTCGCCCAGCAGATGGGCATCGAGCTCGTTGAGGGGCAGGACCTGTTCGTTCGTGACGACGCCGTCTACATGCGCACGACGCGGGGCCCGCGTCGCCTCGACGTCGTCTACCGGCGCATTGACGATGACTTCCTCGACCCGCTCGCGTTCCGACCCGATTCGATGCTCGGCGTGCCGGGCCTGTTGTCGGCTTATCGCGCCGGCCGTGTCACGATCGCCAACGCTATTGGGACCGGGATCGCCGACGACAAGTCGATCTACCCCTACGTGCCTGACATGATCGAGTTCTACCTCGGGGAGCAGCCCCTGTTAGCGAATGTCCCCACCTACGTGCTGCGACGGCCGGAGGATTGCGCCTACGCGCTGGCGAACCTCGAGGAACTGGTCGTCAAGGAGGTGCATGGCGCAGGCGGTTACGGGATGTTGATCGGCCCCGCCGCGAGTCGCGCCCAGCTCGAGGAATTCCGGGCCCGCATCCTCGCCCACCCGGAGGGTTACATCGCGCAGCCGACTCTCGCGCTGTCGACCTGCCCGACGTTTGTCGACTCCGGACTCGCGCCGCGGCACGTTGATCTGCGCCCGTACGTGCTGTCTGGCCGCGAGATCACCATCGTGCCCGGCGGGCTGACGCGCGTAGCGCTCAGGCAAGGCTCGCTGGTCGTGAATTCAAGCCAGGGAGGCGGTACCAAGGACACCTGGGTACTCGAGCGCTGATGCTGGCACGGACCGCCGACCACCTTTACTGGATGTCGCGCTGCATCGAGCGCGCCGAGAGCCTCGCGCGCATGCTCGACGCCCATTACCGCCACTCGCTGCTGCCGCACGCGCCGGAGATCGTGGCGCGCGACTGGCGCGCGACACTCGGCTCCCTCGGCGTGCTCGAGCAATACCTCGCCCGCTACGAGACCTTTCGTCCCGCAAGCGCCTTCAACTTTCTGGCCTTCGACAAGGAGCACGGCGGCAGTATCGTGTCGTGCCTGCGGCAGGCGCGCGAGAACGCGCGCGCGGTGCGCGGCACGATAACCTCCGAGATGTGGGAGACCCTAAACGCCACCTGGCTCGAGGTACGCCGCTACGAGGCCGAGCATGCCGACCATGACATCGGGGACTTCCTCGAGTGGGTGCGCTACCGCTCGCACCTGTCGCGCGGCGTGACGCTTGGCACCATGCTGCGCGACGAGGCCTTCCGGTTCACGCGCATCGGGACGTTTCTCGAGGGTGCGGACGCCACGGCGCGGATGCTGCTCGCACGGGCGAGTCCGGGACTCGTACCGGCGGACGACGCGGCCGGTCCTGACGCTTACACGTGGACGTTGCTGTTGCGTTCGCTCTCGGCCTTCGAGGTCTACCGCCGGGTCTACCGCGACGCCGTGACACCATGGCGGGTAACGGAGCTGCTGGTGCTGCGCGACGACCTGCCGCGCTCCCTCGGCCGCTGCATGAATGAGGTGTACCAGAACCTTCGCGCGATCGCTAACGATCAGTCCGCCGAGACCGAGCGGCGTGCCGGCGCACTCCACTCGACATTCCACTTCGGGCGGCTCGAGCACCTGTTCGCATCGGGATTCGGCCCGTTTCTCGACAAGTTCCTCGACCGGGTGCGGGATCTGGGCGATCGCATCGCCCAGGACTTCCTCTTGCCCGCGACCCCCACCTGACGCACGCCGGGGCCATCATGCAGCTGCATATCCGCCACGAGACCTGCTACCGGTACGAGCATGCGGTCAAGTACTCGATCCAGAGCTTGCGGCTTACGCCGCGCCGCGACGCCGGCCAGCGCTCGCTCTCCTGGCGCATCGTCGCGCCCGGGCGCCGGGTCGAGCAGACCGACGCTCACGGGAACATCACGCACCTGCTGACCTACGAAGAACCACACCGCGAGGTATCAATCATCGTCAGCGGCGTCGTCGATACGGCAGGTTCGGTGAATCCGGTGCTGGCCAACGAAGGGCCACTCGCTCCGCTCGCCTACCTCGCGCCGACACCGCTGACGCGCGTCGACGCCCGCATCCGCGAGTTCTCGGCCCAAAGCTTCGCCGGCGCCGGCCCCTTGCCCGAGCGCCTCGAGCGGCTCGCGGCCGACCTGCACGCGGCGATTCGCTATCAGAGCGGTGTCACGAGCGTCAGCGATGACGCCGCTACGGTGCTCGCGCGCGGCGAAGGCGTCTGTCAGGACCACGCGCACCTGTTCATCGCCTGTTGCCGCGCGGCCGGGGTCCCTGCCCGCTATGTCAGCGGCTACTTCCATACCGGTGATGGCGGCGAGATCGCGACGCATGCCTGGGCCGACGCCTGGCTTGGCGGCGACCGCGGCTGGCTGAGCCTGGACCTGACACACCGGACGCTCGCCGGCGAGGAGCATTGCCGGCTGGCTGTCGGCCGCGACTATCTCGACGCTGCGCCGGTCCGCGGCGTGCGCCAAGGAGGTGGCGGTGAAAGCATGCAGGTCGGTGTCGTCGTCGCCAGCTCGGCCCAACAGTAGAGCGTGGCGTTTGCTGGCCGCCCCGCATACCATTCGAGTTTGACCGCTAACCGGGGTGTCGAGTGACTTACTGCGTCGGCGCACTGCTGGACGAAGGCCTCGTGTTCCTGTCGGACTCGCGCACAAATGCCGGCGTCGACAACGTCAGCACCTTTCGCAAGATGAGCGTTTTCGAACGCCCTGGCGAGCGCGCGCTGGTACTTATGACCGCCGGCAACCTGGCAATAAGCCAGTCCGTCGTCAGCTTCCTCAGCGAACAGCTGCATGTGCCGCCGCCGGCGACGACGCTGTTGGCGGCCGAGACGATGTACGAGGCGGCGCGCTGCGTCGGCGATGCCATCCGGCGGATCCACGAGCGCGATGCGCCGGCGCTGAAGGAGCATGGCATTGAGTTCGCCGCCAGCTTCATCCTCGGCGGGCAAATCCGCGGTGAACCGCCGCGGCTGTTCCAGCTGTACGCGGCCGGCAATTTCATCGAGGCAACACGCGAGACGCCGTACTTCCAGATCGGCGAGTCGAAGTACGGCAAGCCCATCATCGACCGGATCGTTCGGTCTGAGACCTCGCTGCGGGACGCGGCGAAGTGCGCGCTGATTTCGATGGACTCGACGATACGTTCTAATCTGTCGGTCGGCCCGCCGCTCGATCTGGCGATCTACAGGAAGGACGGCATGCGCCTCGAGCATCGGCTGTGCATCGGTGCCGACGATGAATACTTCAGGATGGTGCGCTCGAGCTGGAGTGAGGCGCTGCGGCACGCGTTCCGGGGGCTTCCGGACCCTCCGTGGGGCTAGCGGATCCGATCGCAGTGGCCGGACACACGGAGAAAACCATGCTGGCAGAAAACCGCCGCTCCCAGCCCTGGGGTGTGCTCCGGATCCTTGCGGCCGCACTGCTGCTCCTGTTCGGCCCTCCGCCGGCCGTCGCCGCCGGCGCAGACAACGACGCAGACGTGCGGGACCTGGTTGATCGCAATCTGTCCGGACTTGTCGTCTACTACACGGCGTTGCACGCCGCACCGGAACTCTCGCGACAGGAAGCGCAGACATCCGCGCATTTGGCGGCCGAACTCCGGGCCGCCGGCTACGCGGTCATCGATCACATCGGCAAGTACCCGGTGCCGGACTTCAAGGGCTACGGCGTCATCGGCGTCCTGCGTAACGGCCCCGGACCGACGCTGCTCATTCGCGCCGACATGGACGCACTCCCGGTACAGGAACAGACGGGCCTGCCCTATGCGAGTACGCGGCACGTCAGGAGCGAGTCGGGCGCGGAGATCCCGGTCATGCACGCCTGCGGCCACGACATCCACGTCACCTCGCTCGTCGGTGTGGCGCGCATCATGGCGGCACTCAAAGACCGCTGGAGCGGCACCCTGTTGCTCGTCGGACAGCCCGCCGAGGAGACGATCGACGGCGCACTCGCGATGCTGCGCGACGGGCTCTATGACCGCGTTCCGAGGCCCGACGTTGCGCTCGCGCTTCACGACACCCCGCTCCTGCAGGTCGGCGCGATCGGACTGACTCCGGGCTACGCGATGGCGACCTCGACACAGATGGACGTCGTCGTGCGCGGTGTGGGCGGCCACGGCGCGCGCCCTGACGAGGCAAAGGATCCGGTGGTCCTTGCGGCCAACATCATCATGCAACTGCAGACGATCGTATCCCGCGAAATCTCTCCGTTCGACCAGGCGGTCGTTACGGTCGGAACGATTCACGGCGGCACCAAACGCAACGTCATCCCGGACGAGGTGAAGCTCGAACTCAATATCCGTGCCTACAAGGAGGACGTGCGCCAGCACCTGATCGAGGCGGTGGCCCGGATCAGCCGGGCCGCGGCGCTCGGCGCCGGCATGCCGGAAGAGCGTCTGCCACTCGTCACGGTCATCGACGCGGAGTTCGCGCCGGCGCTGCAGAACGACGTGCGGCTGATTGCGCGGCTGCGGCCGGTCTTCGAGCGCGTGCTTGGCGCGGAACATGTCCTGGACGTAGCGCCAGTGATGATCAGCGAGGACTTCGGGCGGTTCGGCCTCGACGGAAAGATCCCCGTGCTGCTGTTCTGGGTCGGCGCGAGCGCGCCGGAAACCCTCGCCGAAGCCCGTCGGACCGGCACGCCAATGCCGGGGCTGCACTCGTCGCGCTTCGCTCCGGTGCCCGGACCGACGCTCCGGACGGGCATCATCGCGATGACGACGGCCGCGCTGGAACTGCTCGGAAAGTAGCACAACGCACGCCGGCCCCCGAACAGGCGCGGGCCGTACGTCCGGGCCTAGACGACCTGGGATCCGAGGGAGGCGAAGGTCGGCCTTTGCGGCAAGCTTCGAGACGAACGAGCACGGTGCGTCCTGCTGCGTCTACCAGTCGATCGTTGGCCTTTTTGTCCGCGAGCCAGTCGCGAGGTGCTTGGCGCACAGCTGTGGTCGCTTGACGGAGACGGATTGAACCACCGATCGAGGCGCCCAACGTGATCCGTGCGCAGGCTCGGGTACCTGGCCGGACGCGCAGCATGCCAACCGCGCGGTCGTCGGTGCGGAGCCAGCCTACGGTTTAAGATCCGAGCAAGCGACCACGCCGTATTCATCGCCAACCGAGACTCGACCCCAAGTGCTGGGGGTGGCGGTCGGTTCCACGGGGTCATCCGTCGCGCCCGCCAGGGCGAGAAACAGCTTGCTCAGGTCGGCGTGGGCAATCTGTCGTGCCGCCAGAAGCTTTGGCAACAGCCGCGCAGGTCTGCCGGTATCTGCCATTGCTTCATTCCAAAGCACGAACGCCGGCACCGTCCCATCCTGCCTGCTTGTGCGTGGCGCCAGATGGCCCTGAAGGCCATTGTGATCACTCGGGAGGTTCTCGCCATGATCGCTGGTATATATCAGGAAGGCTGGAGCGGAGACTGAATCGAGAAGCGCCGCGACGTCCAGGATCGTACGCGCGCCGTATTCCAACGAGCGCGCGTAGCGCAGTTCTACGCGTTCATCTGCGCCGAGGTCGGCGGGTTCAGCGGGGAAGAAATCCGCCGGGTAGCGCCATTGGTAAGGAAAGTGACTTCCGATTGAATGCATGATCACGGCCGTGGGTTGGGCCACTGGGCCAGCAAAGGCTTTTGCAACGGGAACCATTTCCGCATCAACCTTCCAGTGTTGAAGCTTCTCCCCGTACAAATCGTCTGGGTTGACGTTAAACACTCCAGCGTAGAGATCATGTCCCCGCTCCTGCCCGTCCGGTCCGGCCTGATTATTGGCCAGCCATGCGGTGGAAAATCCGGCCGCTTTGAGAACACCGAGTACCGTGGGGGCGCTGGCCGCTTCCTGCACGTGTTCCGGCGTCGTTGCGGTCAGCAGCATGGGCACCGACAAATGAGTGCCGTCCGAAGAAGCGCAGGTCGTCGGCAGCCATGCCCCGAGCCCGGCGTCGATTCGCTGCGCAAGCTCCTTGCTTGCAGGGCCGCGGTCCCGCTGATTGGGGCCGTAAGCGTCGGCGCGCGCGCTTTCCCCGACAAACAGAATGGCCAGTACTGGCTTGGTGACCGTTTTGGACGCATGCGCGCGAATCCGCCGGTACCCGTGCTCGCGATTCCAGATCCGTAGCCTGATCTTCATTGAGGCTATTTCTTCGGCAGACCCCAGCGGCGAGGCGAATGTCGCCGGACCGAACAGCGGGTGCGGCCGCCTCTCTGGTGCATACGTAAATGGGGTATTACCGGGCGGAAGCATTGAATGCTGGCGCCCCGGTGGAAATAGCTGATCAGCCAGCAGCGCGATCACGGTCAACGGCAGTGCCGACGCCAGTAGCGCGGCATACACCAACCGCGCTGGGTAGACTCGATCGCCAGGCTCTCGTGCAAACGCAGCCCGGCATGCCAGCACAAGAAACAGCAAGTGCGCGCCGCAGGCGACCACAAATGACGGATGCCCCAATAGAAAGGTCAGGGCACCAAGCGCCTCTGACCTGTTGGTCTGCAGCGCGGCCACGGCCGCGTCGTACCCAGGCCCAGCCCCACCGAGTTCGGCATAGCCACACCACCATGCAGTGAATGGCAGAGCAATTACCGTCGCGACGCACGACGCCTTCCACAACGGCCGCGGCAGGAATGCAACGACTCCGGCCAGGCCGGCAGCGACCGCTGCGCCGATGACGGCGCTCACGAGCGACGATGCGCCAGCAACAGTGAGAAACGCCGGGCAGATCCACGCGCACCACAGAAATACGCGTCCGCGGAGCAGATAGTCGCGTTTCATGTTGGATGCGTGAACCGCCATTGTGTCTCGCCTTCGCGCCCGCCGACAGAGTAGACCACAGGGCCTCGAGCGACTGCCTCTATCGATATGCGCGGCCGCGTCAGTCGCTCGCCCACACCGCCACTTGCCTCACGCCTGGCCGTAATCGCTCATGAGGCCTCTCTCCTTCGAGGCCTTGTAACTCGACACGCACCCGGGCTGTCAACGACCTCGCTCAAAAAACGTGTGGTCGATGCGCTTTTGGGAGCGAGCCCGTGGTCCTGACGTGCACAGTTCTGCCAACGCGCGTCGGATACTCGATCACGACGGTGGCAGCGGCCGTGCGGATCACGAACATCGCTGCGGGAGAGCTGCCGGCGCGCGGCGATCCGCACCGTACCCGCGTGTGCGTGCCGAGGCGCTCCTCTTGGTTCGGAGTCCGTGGAAACGAACCGAACGGCGCCAGCACGTACCGGCCGTGCCGGTCATTTGAAGGCTGATCCTCTGGCCGTCGCGGCCTTGCAATGTAGAGGGATCCCCCGCACGATTCGACCGACCACGGGGCCGGGGATTGAACGATGCGCATGCAACAGCGATTGACGACTCTTGCGGCGACCTTTGCGAGCATGTTCGCTGCTATCTGCGGGGCCCAGACGCCGACGCCGGATGAAGCGGCGTTTCGCAGTCTTTATAAAGAACTGGTCGAGATCAACACCACCCGCTCGGTAGGCAGTTGCACTCGGGCGGCTGAAGCGATGCGCGCGCATCTGCTTGCGGCGGGCATTCCAGCCGCTGACACCCAGATTCTCGCGCCGCCGGATCGCCCGAACGACGGCGCACTGATTGCCGTGCTGCACGGCCGTGACCGGATGGCCAAGGCGATTCTCTTGCTCGCGCATATCGACGTTGTCGAGGCAAAGCGCGAGGACTGGGACCGTGACCCGTTCAAGCTGGTCGAGGAGAACGGCTGGTTCTATGGCCGCGGTGCCAGCGACGACAAGGCGATGGCTGCGGTCTTTACCGACAGCCTGATCCGCTATCACACGGAGGGTTTCAAGCCGCGCCGTGACATCAAGCTTGCGCTTACGTGCGGGGAGGAAACAGCCGCTGTGTTCAACAGCGTCAAATGGCTGACCCAAACGCGGCCCCAGATTCTGAACGCCGCGTTTGCGCTCAACGAAGGCGCGGGCGGCGAGCTCGATGCGAACGAGAAGCCAATTGCTTTGCAGATCCAAGCCGGTGAGAAGGTGTACCAGGACTTCGCCCTCGAAGCGTCCGACGTCGGCGGCCATAGTTCGCGGCCGACCAAGGACAATCCGATTGTCCGACTCAGCGTCGGACTAGAAAAACTCGGCACACATCAATTTGCGATCGCCGTCAACCAGGCAGTACGCGGCTACTTCGAGGCGCGGGCGAAGCTGGTGCCTCCAGAAGTGGCCGCCGACATGCACGCAGTGCTTAAGGATCCGCCCGACGAGGCAGCGGCCGAACGCTTGTGGGCGGTCAATCCGGGCTGGAACGGCATGCTGCGCACGACATGTGTCGTCACCCAAATTGCCGGCGGCCATGCGCCCAATGCGCTACCGCAGCGTGCACGCGCGAACGTGAATTGCCGGATCTTGCCCGGCGTGCCGATCGCCGAGGTACAGAAAGAGATTATAAGGGTGCTCGACGATGCGAAGATCAGCGTCGCGCCGACGGGCGATCCCGGAATTCAGTCGCCTCCGCCGCCGCTGACTGCACAGATCATGGGCCCGGTGCGCAAGGTCGCCGACTCGATATGGCCGGGCGTCATGATCATACCGACGATGGCTACGGGCGCAACCGACGGCAGCTATCTGAACGCGAGCGGCGTTCCCACGTATGGGCTGTCCGGCATGTTTCACGATATCGAGGGAAGTCATGCACATGGTCGCAACGAACGCATTCGCGTCAAATCGCTCATGAACGGACGCAGGTTTCTGTATGAGATCGTGAAGCTTTACGCGAATGGCGCCGACTGAATCCGCAGGGTGTCCGTAATTGCGCCCTGGGCACCGGATCAAAGGTCGTCGAATTGACGGACGGTCGATGGAATGACCGCCGATCTCACCGCGCCGTAGAAGAACGCTGCTCGGCCGATACCAGAGACCGCTCCGCGCCGACGCCGGGAAGTTCCGGCATTATCGTGCTGCGATGCCTCCGCCAGAGCGGCGCACGCCGCCGTTGAATGGTCTCGCCGCTGCTGGCTCGACGTCCGCAGTTTAGCCACTGCCAGGCTGTCCGGTCCGCGCAACGCCTTGTTGAAGCGCGGTTGGCCCGGTAACGGCACCCGGAATGGGCTTAACATCGCTTGCGGCAGTAAAGGGGTTGCTTAAGTATACGGAGCGGCTATACTTAAGCATATGGTTAACAAAAGCACCGCGCTCGATCTTACCTTCCAGGCGCTAGCAGACCCGGCCCGGCGGTCGATGCTGGCTCAGCTGACGCGCGGCCCGACGTCGGTCAGCAAGCTGGCGCAGCCGTTGGCCATGTCCCTGCCGGGCGTGCTGCAGCATCTCGCGGTGCTCGAGAGTTCAGGCCTCGTGCACTCGGAAAAGGTCGGGCGCGTGCGTACCTGCCGGCTCGAGCCGCGGGCGCTGAGCCTCGCGGAACAGTGGATCAATCACCGACGGGTCGAGTGGGAACGGTATTTCGACCGGCTCGGTGAGTATCTGGAAACCGTGAGAAAGGAAGGAGAATCCCATGGCGACGACAAATAGACACCCGGCGGGCGCAACGCCGCCTCCACTGGTGGTGGCCCGCACATTCGCGGCGCCCAACGATGTCGTGTTCCGGGCGTGGAGCTCGGCGGATCACCTCAAGCGCTGGTTCTGCCCGGCGGGCTACTCCGTACCCGAAGCCGAGGTCGAATTTCGTGTCGGTGGTGCCTTCAACATCTGCATGCGTTCGCCCGAGGGACGGTGTCACTGGACCAAAGGACAATACACCGAGATCGTGCCGCACAGCCGGCTCGTGATTGACATGCGCGTGGTTGGGGATAAGGACTCGCCGCTTTTCCTCGCCCATACGATCGTCACGTTTGCGAACAAGGGCGGTGGAACCCGGCTCGAAGTCACACAGCAGTACACACTGCTCGACGCGGTCGCTGCACCGATGGTTCAAGGCGCTCCCCAGGGGTGGAGCGAGACGCTCGACCGTCTCGAGCTCGAAGTGGCGAGCGCCGCGCATTCAGCGTCGCGTACTCACTCCGTTGTGCACGCGACCTTCTGCATTGAGCGCACCTATCAGGCGTCGCGCGCCCAGGTATTCAAGGCTCTCACCGATCCTGCCGCCAAAGCGAAGTGGTTCGGCGGTGGCAAAGGCTTCACGCTCCTGGCCCGCGAGATGGACGTGCGCGCGGGTGGTCGCGAGCGGGTAAAGGGGCTTTGGGAGAGCGGCGTGGTATCGACCTTCGATGCGGCCTATCACGACGTCGTGCCGGACGAGCGTATCGTCTACGCCTACGACATGTATCTGGACGAGCGCAAGATTTCAGTGTCTTTGACCACGTTCGAACTCAAGTCAGCCCCTGGCGGAACGCGGCTCGTCATGACTGAGCAGGGCGCGTTTCTCGACGGCTACGACGATGCAGGATCGCGCGAACGAGGCTCCAACTCTTTGCTCGACGCGCTGGGCACTTCACTCGGGTCGAGAATAGCCTAGAGCTGTCGGAGCTCGTGCAAGAACCGCGCCCAGCAATGCTGCAACGCGAATCATAGAACGCGGTTGAGCGGCCGCCGCACACGGCAATATGCGGGGCGCACCTTATCGTTCGCGGCCGCTCCAACCGTTGTTAGACGGCGCGGCGCGCGGGGAGGGCTGCAAGCGCCTATTCACGCGACGACTCATCTCGCGGTTCCCGCATCGCCAGGTCCGTCAACTCCGCATCGGTTACTCGATTGTCGCTCAATACCGACCTGGCCTGTTCGGCTAGGTGCGGAGGGACGCGCACCGAGAAGACGGAGCCAAGGCCCGGTATGTGTTCGTTCGAGATGATACGGCACGCAATCTCCGCCTGGCCCAGGAGGCCTAGGATCGCCTCTGCCGAGATGCGGTCACCGTAGTCAGCAACACTGATCCATTTTTCGGCTGACACAGCGTCGCCCCGCCCCCTCTAACGGTGAAGTTGACGGGCCGGGCGCAGGCGCCAAGCCGCAATCGCTCCACGGCCCCCTCCAACGATTGTTAGACGGTGGTCTTGCTGAGCGCGTGCAGGCCGTAGAGAACGTTCACTGCCCAGCCGGTGGCTGCCAGAGCTCGACCTTGTTGCCTTCTGGGTCCATGACCCATCCGAACTTCCCGTACTCAGAGTCGTCTGCCTTTTCAAGCACGTTGCAGCCTTCTTCGCGTAGTGCTTGAAGCAGGGTGGCCAAGTCCTCAACTCGATAGTTGACCATGAAGGTCGACTTGCTTGGAGCGAAGTGATTGCCGTCCGCTGCACCGATGGACCAGACCGTGGTTCCCTTGGCCGGGTTTCCTGCGGCGTCGGTCCAGGTAAAGGCTGTACCACCCCAGTCCTGAACGTCAATCCCCAAGTGTTTCTTGTACCAAGCACACAGCGCCTTCGGATCCTTGGCGTTGAAGAAGATGCCGCCGATGCCCGTGACTCTCCGCATGCCGACCTCCGAAGACGGCAAAAAAACGAGCGTAGCGCGTCCGCCATCTAACGACAAGGTTGAGCGGCCGTGGTATCAGGCCATATACGCAGCACTGCATCGTTCATGACCGCTGCAACCGCGCACGCGCGCGGGATATTCACAGGGGCGTTACCATCGCCCCGGACGCCAATCGGCGGAGACCGGATTCGCGCCGTCGTGTTTGTGCCGTCGCGCGAAGAGCACGTGAGGCAGCAAGGCCTGGTGATCGCGCAATGATCTCCCCGCGCGAGATTCGCGCGAGACTCTCGGTCTTATGGAGCTCGTTCCGCATCTCCGCCGGGCGACCGAACGCGCACGGCCCTGTCGTGGAATTGATCGCTGCGCGTTCTCAGGACGGAGGAAGCCACGACAGTCGCCGGTCTCTCCCGGATGACGATCGACCGCCTTGAACGAGCCGGCGCTTTTCCAGTACGGCGCAACCTCGGCAAGAATTCTGTCGGTTGGCTCGACCAAGACTGACATCGCGGATCCCATCAAGGCCGTCAGGTCCATGCGACGGTCGTGGAACCGCGCCCCGGATCAGCGCTCCTGCTCGGCCCGGGCACTGAGCACGCAGTTTTCCCACTCGATCGCGGGGCGTCTCAGGGTCCCCTTGAACCGCCGGTCGCCGCCGCTTAGTTAAAGCCGTTTCAGTTTGCTCATACGGTGCTCATACGAGCACCGCACGCGAACCGCTAGCGCGCGTAACTGATTGAATTGATGGCGCGCCCGGAGAGACTCGAACTCCCGACCCCCTGGTTCGAAGCCAGGTGCTCTATCCAGCTGAGCTACGGGCGCGTGGCCTGCCAATTCTCCGCCACCTCGCACGAAATGCGGAGCGGAGTGCACGCGCAGCAACCTCGCGGCCATCTCGAAGGATCACGCGTCGTTGGTTTCCGTTCAATCCCGAAGCGTAGCAGTTCAACTCCGAATGCGATTCGCGCAGCGCCGGGTGAATGGGGGGCCTCGCTGCTCGCGCGGTGTTTGCAGCGGCACTGAGATACTCATCGAATTTCGGGCGCGGCGCGCAAGCGTCATCACCCTATGACTTGCAGAGCGATCGGCACGCTGCCAGCGGTCGTGCTTTATCCTATCTAAGACAACCGGTTACGCGAGGAGGTGGCGGAGAGAGAGGGATTCGAACCCTCGATGGGCTTTTGGCCCATACACCCTTAGCAGGGGTGCGCCTTCGACCACTCGGCCATCTCTCCGGCGCGCCCGTTAGCCGGGCCGGCGCGATCATACTGGTCGGCGGGAAGCCGGGTCAAAACAAGCCCGCGGCACCACGACGGGGGAACCGGCCGCCGGCCTGTACGCGTCAGGACTGCGACATCGGCTGCGCATCCTCGCCAGGGTCCTCCGGGCCCGCGCCCGACTCCCCGCGCTTGATGCGATCGAAGATCTCCTCGCGGTGCACCGCAACCTCGCGCGGCGCATTCACGCCGATCCGCACCTGACTACCCTTGACCGCGAGCACGGTGACGGTCACGTCCCCGCCGATCACGACCGTCTCTCCAACGCGGCGAGTGAGGATCAACATGGGGCGCTTCCTGTGCGAAGACCGGGTGTCCGGCGCGGCTTCGGTATGTTTTCACAACGGTAGCATTGCCGCAAAAACGAACACAAGCTTGTGCCCGCGCCGGTGGTATCGTTTCTCAGCGTCGGGCTGTGACGGCCACAGCAGGCATGTGCTGCCGTTCAGCCGAGTCGCGCGGCGGCCAGTTCCGCGACGAGCGCGAGCGCCGCGTCGAGCTGCGCGGCGTCCGGGCCCCCCGCCTGCGCGAAGTCCGGCCGCCCTCCGCCCCTGCCGCCGACCTTCGCGGCCGCCGCCGCGGCGAGCTCGCCCGCCCCGATTCTCGGCGTCAGGTCCGGCGTCACGCCCGCGACCAGCATAACCTTGCCATCCGCACCCACGGAGCCGAGCACGATGACGGCGCGGCCGAGCCGCTCCTTGAGCTGGTCGACGGCGGCGCGCAGCGCCTTGGCGTCGAGGCCGTCGAGCCGCGTTGCGAGTACCTTCACCCCGCCGACCTCGATCGCGTTCGCCGCGAGGTCGACGCCCCTGCCGCGGGCGAGCCGTGCCTTCAGCTGCTCGATCTCCTTCTCGAGGCGCCGCGACCGGTCGACCAGCGCCGCGACCTTGGTCACCGCATCCTCGCGCCCACCGCGCACGAGCCGGGCGATCTCCGCCAGCAGATGATCGCCGAGCGTGAGGTAGTCGAGCGCAGCCTCGCCGGTCACGGCCTCGATGCGACGTACGCCGGCAGCGACGCCGCCTTCGCTGACGATCTTGAGCAGACCGATGTCGCCGGTACGGCGCACGTGGGTGCCCCCGCACAGTTCGGTCGAGAAATCGCCGAAGCTCAGCACCCTGACGACGTCGCCGTACTTCTCGCCGAACAGTGCGACAGCCCCCGACGCGAGCGCGGCATCGTAGTTCATCAGCCGTGTCGCGGCCTCGCGATTTGCGAGCACCTCGGCATTGACGAGTTTCTCGATCCGCGCGAGTTCCTCGGCCGTGAGCGGCGCCGTGTGCGAGAAATCGAAGCGTAGCCGCTCGGGTTCGACCAGCGAGCCCTTCTGCTGGACGTGGCTGCCGAGCACCGTGCGCAGCGCCGCATGCAGCAGGTGCGTCGCCGAGTGGTTGCGGGCAGTCGCCGCGCGCTTACCCGCGGCGACCACGGCCTTGACACGCCCGCCGACCTTGAGCCGCCCACGGGTCACGACCCCCGCGTGCGCATGCGCGTCGCGGATCTTCTGCGTGTCCTCTACCTCGAAATCCCCTTCATCCCCGGACAGCGTCCCGGTATCTCCGACCTGCCCGCCGCTCTCGGCGTAGAACGGCGTGCGGTCGAGCACGACGCGACCGCAAGCGCCCTGCGCAAGCTCGCCGACGCTGCCGCCAGCAGCGTCGAGGAGCGCGACGATCGTCCCCTCGGTGACCAGTGACTCGTAGCCCTGGAACTCGGTCCGGTGGCCGAGCTGCACCGACTCGCGCAGGTCGACTCCGAAGCGGCTCGCCGCACGCGCTCGCTCGCGCTGCGCGTTCATTGCGGTCTCGAAACCTGCCTCGTCGAGCGTGAGCCCGCGCTCGCGCGCGATGTCGGCCGTCAGGTCCACCGGGAAGCCGAAGGTGTCGTAGAGCTTGAAGACGGTCTCGCCCGGAATCGTCCGGCCGGCGCCGAGGCCCGCGATCGCGGTCTCGAGGATCGCCATGCCCGACGCGAGCGTCTCCGCGAAACGCTCCTCTTCCTGGGCGAGCACGCGCTGCGCGTGGTCCGCGCCCTTGATCAGCTCCGGGTAGGCCGCGCCCATCTGCCTGACCACGACGTCGACCAGCAGGTGGAAGAACGGCTGCGTCTGGCCCAGCTGGTAGCCGTGGCGGATTGCGCGGCGGATGATGCGGCGAAGCACGTAACCGCGACCCTCGTTGGAGGGCAGCACACCGTCGACGATCAGGAAGCTGCAGGCGCGGATGTGATCGGCGATGACGCGAAGGCTCGGCGAGCCGAGCTCGCGCGTACCGGTGACGCGCGCCGCCTCGGCGATGATGTCCTTGAACAGGTCGATGTCGTAGTTCGAGTGGACTGCCTGCATCACGGCCGCGATGCGCTCAAGACCCATGCCGGTGTCGACGCTGGGCTTCGGCAGCGGGTTCAGCAGGCCGTCGGCCGAGCGCTCGTACTGCATGAACACCAGGTTCCAGATCTCGACGTAGCGGTCGCCGCCGTCGTCCGCGGAGCCCGGCGGGCCACCCGGGATACCCGCGCCGTGGTCGTAGAAGATCTCGCTGCACGGGCCGCACGGACCGGTGTCACCCATGGCCCAGAAATTCGACGCTGCTCCGAGCCGCGCAATGCGGTCCGGCGCGACCCCCGCCTCCTGGATCCACAGGTCGAAGGCCTCGTCGTCGGTCTCGAACACCGTGATCCACAGCCGCTCCCGCGGCAAACCCAGCTCGCCGGTGATGAACTCCCAGGCGTAGCGGATCGCGTCGCGCTTGAAATAGTCACCAAAACTGAAATTGCCGAGCATCTCGAAGAATGTGTGGTGGCGCGCCGTGTAGCCTACGTTCTCCAGATCGTTGTGCTTGCCGCCGGCGCGCAGGCAGCGCTGCGCGGTCGCGGCCCGCATGTAGGGACGCTGCTCCTTGCCGAGAAAGACGTCCTTGAACTGCACCATGCCCGCGTTGGTGAACAGCAACGTCGGGTCATTGCCCGGCACGAGCGGGCTCGAGGCAACGATCGCATGCCCGTGCCGCTTGAAGTACCCGAGGAAGCGGCTCCGGAGCTCCGCGCTGCTGACGAAGCCGGTGGCGGTATCGGTCATGGCTGATGGGCCGGCAGCGCCGGCGAGGGCCTAGGGGAACTTGGGGATTCTACGGGCAAATCCTGGCGGCCGGGACCCCGTTACTCGGGATCTGCGCCGCCCGCCTCCGACGGCGCCGCGGCGCTGGTGTCCGCCGCAAGCTCCAGATCCTCGAAGCATTCGCCGGCTATGCGTCCGAGCGCGGCGCGCACCTGATCTGCGGTGAAGCCCCGGTACAGCAGGAACCGTGCCTGCCGGGTGCGCTCCGCCACAGTCGTCGGCACGACCGGCCCGAAACGCCGGCGCCTGACGGCCTGGGCCCGGGCGGTCCAGTCGGCCGAATGGTTGTCCACGGCCGCGGCGATCAGCGCCGCCGCGACACCGAGCTGGCGTAATTCGAGTGCGATCCGCAGCGGGCCCTGGCCGCGGCCAACGCGGCTCGCGATCGCGGCCTCGACGAAACGCCCGTCATTGACGAGCCGCTCATCCTCGAGTTCGCTGACCGCCACCTCGGCGGCCCCGGCCTCGAACCCGGCCTCGGTCAGCCGCCCCTTCAGGGCGCCGCGGGGATAGTCGCGCCGGGACAGAAGCCCGATCGCAGTGCTACGCGCGGCGCTGACGCTGCTGGGGTCTTCCGGCGGCTGGGCCCGCAGGCGACCGCCGAGCCGCCGCCGCCCGGCACAGGGTGGCTCGCCCCCGCCGCGCCCCTGGCCCGGCGGCACGTGTCCTTAGCCTTCGGCCGCCTCCGCGGTCGGCGGCGGCACGGCAGTGCCGGACTGGCCGCGGCGCGGTGTCAGCAGCAGCGCACGGAGCTGCCGGTCGAGTTCCTCGAAGACGTCCCGGTGCTGCAGGAGGTAGCTGCGCGCATTGTCCTTGCCCTGGCCGATGCGCTCGCCCTTGTAGGCGTACCAGGAGCCGGACTTCTCGACGAGGTTCTGGGCGACTGCCATGTCGATCAACTCGCCTTCGCGCGAGATTCCGTGCCCGTACAGGATCTCGAACTCGGCCTCGCGGAACGGCGGGGCGACCTTGTTCTTAACGACCTTGACCCGCGTCGAGTTGCCGATCACTTCCTCGCCATTCTTGAGCGCGCCGGTGCGGCGGATGTCGAGCCGGACCGACGAGTAGAACTTGAGCGCGTTGCCGCCGGTCGTCGTCTCGGGATTGCCGAACATCACTCCGATCTTCATGCGGATCTGGTTGATGAAGATCACGATCGTGTTCGAGCGTTTGATGTTGCCGGTGAGCTTGCGCAGCGCCTGCGACATCAGCCGGGCGTGCAGGCCCACCTGCAACTCGCCCATCTCGCCCTCGATCTCTGCCTTCGGCGTCAGCGCCGCGACCGAGTCGATGACCACGACGTCGACGGCCCCGGAACGAACCAGCATGTCGGTAATCTCAAGTGCCTGCTCGCCGGTGTCCGGCTGCGACACCAGCAGGTCGTCCACCTTGACGCCGAGCTTCTCGGCGTAGGTCGGGTCGAGTGCGTGTTCCGCATCGACGAAAGCCGCCGTGCCCCCGAGCTTCTGGCACTGCGCGATGACCTCGAGCGTCAGCGTGGTCTTGCCGGAGGCCTCCGGCCCGTAAATCTCGACGACCCGGCCGCGCGGCAGGCCGCCGACACCGAGTGCGATGTCGAGCGCGAGCGAGCCGGTGGGGATCACATCGAAATCCATCGCCTGCGAGGCGTCGCCGAGGCGCATTACGGAACCCTTGCCGAACTGCTTTTCGATCTGGCCGAGCGCGGCGGCAAGCGCCTTCTTGCGGTTGTCTTCCATCGCGGGGATACCTCCGGGGTAGGAGTCTGATTATCGCATACGGGTGCCGCGCGAGCAGCGCCAAATGGGTGCGAAAGCGCGGGATTTGACGCCGTTTCAGCGCCCCCGTGGCCAGCGCGCCAGCGGCACGTAGCGCGAGCCGCCAGCGCCCGGCAGCGACTCGACGAGGGCAAGCTCGCGGCTCGGCCATGCTACCGGCGCCAGCGGGCCGGCCGCCGGCGGCGCGACGACCTCGCGCGCCAGCGTCACGTGGGCACGGAAGGGCCGCGAATCAATGCGAAAGCCCTGAACGCTGAGCAGCCGCCTCAGCTGCGCCTGCAGCGCGACGACGGCAGGCGAGGGATCCGAGCACGTTGCGACCAGTAGCTTGGGCCGGCGCCACCAGTCGATCCCGTCGAGCACAACGCCCGCCGCGGGGAGCACGAGGCTGTCGCCAAGGGCCTTGAGCGCGGCCAACCGCGATTCCGCCACGCTGCCGAGGAACTCGAGCGTCAGGTGCAGGCAGCCGGGCGGTATTGGTCGGCGGGCTGCGGCGAGCGCCGGGCCGAAGGCGGCGGCGATCGCGCGACGTGCGCGCTCATCCGGCCACAGCGCGAAGAACAGGCGCCGGCGCGCCTCCCGCGGCGCGCCGGCCGCAGGGCCCGCCGCGCTCACAGCTCGAGCGCACCGCGGAGTGCGCTGGCCACGGCCTTGCGGCGCACCGTCTCGCGCCCGCCCTTGAACAACCTGAGCCGCGCCTCGAGGCGCACCGATCTCCCGCGCCGCCAGGCCCACGCGAACCAGACGCTGCCCACCGGCTTGCCCGGCGTGCCGCCATCGGGCCCCGCAATGCCGGAGACCGCGACCGCGACGTCCGCGCCGCTGCGTTCGAGTGCGCCGAGCGCCATCGCCTTGACCACCGGCTCGCTGACCGCACCGTGCCTGGCGAGCTGCGCGGGCGGCACGCCGAGCAGCGCCGTCTTGGCGCCGTTGCCGTAGCTGACGAAGCCTGCCTCGAACCACTGCGAGCTGCCCGGGACGTCGGTCAGCGCCTTGCCGATCCAGCCCCCGGTGCACGATTCGGCGACGGTGATGTGCCGACCCGACGCGCGCAGGTGTGCGCCGACGCGGGCGGCGAGGCGTGCCAGGTCGTGATCCGTGTGCGGCACGGCTGTCAGAGTCCGAGTGAGGCGGTCGGCGCGCCGACCGACCAGCCGGCCGCGCCGGCGGCCGCCGCGCGCCTCGACTGATCCCCGATCGCGGTGCCTAGTGCACGCATGAGCCCCGTCACCCTCCGCGGTAGCCGCCCCGCCCGGCAAGCCTACCCGGCCGCACCCGGATTGACACCCCTCCTCCCGGCTGACCGGGCGGTGCGGCGGCGGTGCGGCCATCCTCACTCCCATAATCCCGCCAAATCGCGTACGGTGCGCAGCCATCCCGCGGCTTACGCGCACCGCGGGAGCCGGGATCGCCGGCGGAGGACGCGCGGCTACTCGGGGGACTCACTGATGAAGACCATTGCTCTGGCGATCGCGGGTTTCGCGCTCGCCGCCATCTGCACGATGCCCGTGCACGCAGCCGACACCACCGGCCCAGTGACCTGCAACGACGGTACGACCTCACCGCACGGAGGCCGCGGCGCATGCTCGAGCCACGGCGGCATCAAGAAAGATACGACAGCGGCACCGGCCGCGGCCGCAGCGCCCGCGAAGCCTGCCGCCGCCGCGACCCCGGCAGCGCCGGCAGCGCCAGCGGCGCCAGCCGCCGCGCCCGCCAAGCCCGCCGCCGCTGCAAGCGCGGCGAGCGCCTCGACGGCTGCGCACTCGGTAAACAGCGATCCGACCGGCGCGATTGCGAAGTGCAAGGACGGCAGCTACTCGCACTCGAAGACCCACACCGGCACGTGCTCCAAGCACGGCGGCGTCGCCGATTGGCTCGACGGAACGAAAAAGTAAGGGTCCCCTAGGACACGGCCGGCGCGGCGTGTGTCTCGCTGACTGCGGCGGGCTGCAGCCCCCGAGGTTGCGGCCCGCCGCCGTCCGGGGCCCCGTCCGCCGTGGCGCACCGCGCGACGATCGGCGTCGCCGCGCGCAGCCGCGTGCACGCGGGCCCCGCCCGGCCTGCGCCCGCTCGACAGGCTGACAGTTCTGCCGTCCACTCGTCGCAGACCAGCAGGTATGCGGCCGGGCGCGATCCGGCGGCGGTCTTCAGGCGTGCGAGCACGCCCGCGAAGTCGCTGTCGTCGCCGCCGAGATCGAGCTGGCGCACCGCGCGCGGCGCGCCGATCCGAAACAGCGGCGCGGCGTTCGAGGCGACCAGCGTCGCTGCCGGCAGCTCCCGCACCGCCGTCATGACCACCGTGTCGCGGCTGAGCGCCAGCCAGGGCTCGGGCGGCGCGCGGTACGCGGCGAGCGCCTCGCGCGCCGCGCCGGCCCCGTTCGCCGCGAGCGCGGCGAGCAGCACGATGCCTCCCAGGCGCCGGGCGCGTGCGGGTAGCACGGCACGGGCGGCGGTCAGCAGCGCAAGGCCGAGCGCGAACGAGTACTGCAGC
>Ga0181521_10002919_pt1 | contig 20356 bp, 21 predicted proteins | sample PEATcosm2014_Bin_32_FD_119764 | JGI IMG/M metagenome (GOLD analysis project Ga0181521, IMG submission 119764) | Peatland microbial communities from MTU Mesocosm Facility, Houghton, MI, USA - PEATcosm2014_Bin02_60_metaG | ecosystem: Environmental > Terrestrial > Soil > Wetlands > Peat | place...
ACCCACGGTAACCTTGGCACGGGCCATTCGTATGGCGGCCATAGCGGCGGGGGCGTGACCCGAACGTGAGTGAGGGTCAATGATAATATAATGAACCTATCCATAACCATATCCACATCTAGTTATAGCCATATTATGAAGTAAGCCTCTCATAGCCTCGTCTTTAACCTTATACCAGCCATTACAGAGAATAGATAATACGAGCTGGAACAGCTCTCCTAGGGTAATCTGCTGTATCCCATGGTCGGCCAGTAGCTGGGCGGCTTTACCCTTGAAGTTAATGCGCTCCCGTTCGATGCTGAAGCGGCGTACTTTCGGGTTCTCGGGCTGCCAGTTGGTCTTATGTAGGTAGTTATCGATAACATGGTTAGTGGTTTTTGGGTAGTGGTTTGACCAGTTTTTTAGCTCTCCAAGTATGAGTTGGCCTCTGGCCTTGATACGCACGTCTACGCCCTTATGGTTCTTAAGCCTCAGCGATACCTTCGCTCCGAACCGTCTTAACTCGTATAACATAGCCTTGGCCTCTTGCTCGAATATAGCCGCCTTCACCTTGGCCTTGCTTATACGCTCCTTGCGGGCTTGCGGCGTTTCTTGCATACATACCATGCCTTAATTTTGCGTGATTATTATTGGCCCATAAAATAGGGCCTATAAGTTCTTACTTCTTCTTTGGGCTATCTTGCGGGTTATCGTGGGTATCTGCGTGTACTACGCCTGGCATCTTATCTACATCTTGTTTCATGCTCAATCACTCCTGAATTTGTATATGGGTTGTACCTGAGTTAGCCTCAATCAGGCGTCTACGTTTACGGGCCTCTACCTCGTCCTCTGTTATTGCATGTGTTGCCCTGTGCATATCGTGCCTATAGTCCTGCACGCTCTTGGTAACTGACCTCACAGGTCCGCCCTCTTGTTCTGCACGTTCGAAGGCTTCCCTGATTTGTGCTAGGTTGTAGGCTAACTCCGTGCACTGGTCGAACATGTTCACGACTGTTGCGGCGTCGATACGTTCTAGCTGGCAGGGCTTCTTCTCAGGGTATGGGAATCTTATCAGAGTCGGATTATCCCCATGTACTTGGTTACACCAATCACGGGCTTTACCGTCTGAATCGACAAAGCAAACCACGCCATGGGTACGGCATATCTGCCAGCTCACTTCTTCGGGCCTGTGTTGTATGATGATACGGGCTACCATTTTCTTGGTTCCCAGCCGCACGCTGTCGGGCTGAGTTCCCACGAAAATAGGGTTACTGCCCGAACCGTCCGTAGGTTCTACTGCCCTCGTGGACATGTTAGAACCGCTATCGTATCCACAGTCCTCCGTCTGAGGCGGGGAGACATAGCCCTCGTATGTAGGTTTCTTGGGCGATAGGTCCTCACGGGTCCAAACGCCCAGACGCCTTCTTTCTATTGCTTCCTTGTCCATCCTGTATCAATCCTTAATTGTGAACAATCCAGATTTGGTTGCCTTCCCAGAAGAAGTACAACGTGCTAGTCGTAGGTAATGTACGTACGTAGGCCGCTAGGTCTCTAGCATTGCCATATTCAATACACTGCCAATTTGCCATGTATTACACCTTAACCATGATACACCCGTAAGTCTGGCCTAGCCTCGGCTACGTTTGAGCTGGCGAAGGTCAGAGCGTTACCTAGCTTCTCAGCACACGGGTATGAACAATACCTGTAGAACGGCTTCTGCCCTGAAAGGGCAAAATTCCTGAATTGCACCAATAGCTTATCAGGGCTCATAGAGCCGCTTGTCAAATCGCCCTTATCCCTATAGTTTCTGCCACATACTGAGCACTCATATGTGTTAGGCTTCTCGACCATCTTAACCTGAGGCGTGGTCATAGTAGCCTTAGCTGGCTCGCCCTCTTCTAGGGCTGACTTTAAGAGAGCCCTCAATCTCTGGCTTTCTAGTTCAATGGAGTTTAACGCACTCGCTATAGCGTTGGCCTGTCGCTTATCTACCCATGTCCTCATCTTTCATATCATCTGATACTATGTATGTGTGTTCATTAAATACGCCTCCTCGGTATCTGCCCTCGTCGTCATACCTCAGGCCTAGCGGGACAGCCGTACCCACGGCCAGCCTACGCCTATACATCCGATCTCGGTTTAAGGCCCGCCTACGGTCGTTGGCATGCTCAAGGCAGTATAGCCTTGGTCTGCCTTTCCTGCCAGTCCTAGGTATGACTACATTGCAATTCTGTGCCAGACAGTGGCCTACCGCCTTGGCTGGCTTTCTATAATGACGCTTTTGTATAGCGTCCTGCCTTTCCCACACGCTCAAGCTTGATCTTTGGCGTTGGCCGTAAGGCCAAAAATATTGGATATCAGCTACGGCCTATACAGCCCTATATCGTTCTCTACTCTATCATTATATATCGGTCCCTTAAAAACTTTATGTGTCCTACCAGTCATATAGTTATGACGCCAGAAGCATAGGACCGTCCTCTATCACACAGACGGGCCCTATACAGACCTACAGTCTATGGTCATATTAAAACGCTATGTTGCCCCTAGGTTAGCCCTCTCTAGCATAGCCTTGTACTTGTTAGGGTCGCTCTTAATCTTCTCAATGACCCATCTTTGTAGTCCTGCTAGAAGCAGAATTTCAGCCGTAAGTATTCCAATTTCAGTCGTCTTCCCGAACTTTTTCTTGTACTCTCGTCGGATGACTATTTCATCATCAAACATCTTCCTGGCCGTTGCCTCTATGTCTTTGACCTCTTTCCCCTTGACCTCAGGCATAATTTCCTGCTCAATCAGCTCGTCGGCACTGACATAGGTGGAGACCAAATTCAGATACTCAGTTGGGTTCAATTCCCTCTAGCGGAAGTCCCAGCGTTTTCGATAAGAGCTTTGTTATACTGGGATGTTGTTCCCAGAGGTTCCAAGTCCAGCCGACAGTCGTTTCTCGATTGTCGCTTTGATTAAAGCAGTCGTGTAAGGGTCTCCGAATTTGTTAGGTAGTTTGATTACTCGCTCTCCCAGAGGCGAACTCTCAAGCGAACCCAACAAGCTCTTTGCACATTCGTCGGCGCTTGGCGAGACAATGATTATGACATTTCCTTGAGACCGTCGCAGATAGTCGATGAACACGGTGTTGATGAAGGGGTCACGAAAAGAAAATCCAATTACGACACAAATATTCGTTGAATTGAGCTTGTTGGAGAAGTGGCTGTATAGTATTCCATAAGGATCGGCGATAGGTGGACTCTTGCTGGCTGGATACAACAAGATATTTTCGCCGAGTTTCTTGCTGTAGCCTGTTGCTTTCTCCTCCGTTCCCACACGAACAATATTCCCCGAGTCCTTGTCAGTTCTCCAACTCAATGAGCCATGCAATTTGTAGAGACAGACGTATCTTCCTTTGAGACCAAATTTGACACCAGTAGTATCGAAGGAACCATCCCACACGGCATTGTATTGTGACGTGTGGAACCCATCGGTTAGCGCAAATTCTTTCGAACCCGCTAACGCCTCCTCTATGAGAGAATCGTAATTCGTGGTGAAAACTTGTGCTATACTCGCATCCTTAGAAATCGCATTCAGAGTTTCATGATATAGTTTACGAATTGCATCGGCTTTCTTGGGGTCAAACTGGTATTGGCGAAATAGCTCTTCGTGAATCATCCGCCTAAGTGAATCCGCTAGTTTCTTGAAATCGTTCCAACTGCTGTTTGAAACGCCGAAGTAAGAAGGCTTGGTCGGCAGTTGCACCTGTCGATATTCCAAGTACTTCAGAATTGGGCTTTCTGTGGTCACAATTTGGTCGAGAATGTCTAGAACGGGTTCCACATCAGAAATGTTAGGTACCTCAACAAGGGTGCTTAGTAGCTCGCCCTCCTTTCCTTTCACGGTTGTTCGGCATTGGTCCATGAACCCTTTCGTTGTTGGATAACCGAAAGCGGCTGAAGCTCCCGCCCCCAAGAAAATTGTGGCAGGTGCTGTTAAAGGTGCGTTGTCCTTAAGCGCCGTCGGAATCAGATGGTAAGACGGTTGGGCCCTCCCATACAGCTTGCCCATAGCGCCGCTTCCAGTCTCAACTTCTTCCGCCATCTTCAACCAAGTCCATGAAAGTTCAGGTTTGTTTTGTTCCACATTTATTGCAGAACTCGGAAGCAGGAGGCAATTCGGCACCACACTTAATGCAGGAAGTTGGAGCGTTCACGAACTGAGTTAGTGTCGCCTGTTTGGGTATATGTGTGGTTCTCTTTCGTAAAGCGAAGAACAATACAGCGATAACTAATACCCCGATTATTGCCGCAGCTATCCACCCTCCATAACTTTGGGTGAATGGAACTTCTTGAGTTTGCACAAGCGACAAACTCTGTGTGTTGAGAAGTGTAACCTGATTTGTTTGTGTCGTCTGAGCCACGGACGTTGTTTCATACGGTAACGGAGTTAGGGTGGCGCTCCACGACCATTGAATGGTTGACAAGGACATCCCACGTACTGTGTTTCCGTTAACAAGTATGCCAATCCACCATTCCCCTGTGTGCGGAATGGTAGCGATGAAATCATAATGACCAACCTGCAAAAACTGGGAAACTAGTAGATCACTCAAATGAAATCCTGAGAGGTCAGCTGGTGTGTTTGGACAATCAGTTGTGCCAACTATAGAATGGGCCATACTCCAGACGCTTTCGTTGTCCATGACAAAGAATCCGACGGGAACATTAGCGGGACCGATTGATCCAGAAAGTGTGTCGCCATTCGTGGCATTAAACGAGGCAGCTAACCCGTAACACACAGACTGCGGATATTCGTTCGTCGGTATTGTTAGTTCATGTATGTCACCGTAAAGAGAAGAGGGCACTGATTCCCCTACCCGATTCCCAACAAAAATGTAGAGACCTGCGAACCTCTGGAAAAGGTCCCTTTGCAACGGATGGACTGTTGTACTTTGACTGATTCCCAAGACAGATGTCTGGTACGTGGTTATTGTTGATGTTGTAAATTGCTGACTCGTGGCTAGTGGAATAGAAGCTAATGCAAGAATTGTGATTAGAAGTAAGAGAACGGTAGAACAGATACCTTTAGCCCGCTTTGGTATCACTGGATTTGACCAGCTTATCGTTCTTTACACACACAAATCACATTAGGATTAGGCTTGTTTTGACCCGCATTTGTTGCAGAACTTTGAGCCAAGCGGAAGTTCGTTACCGCATTCCAAACAGAACTGTTTTTCAGGACTTACCTTCTTAGGTTCAGTTACAGTTCGAGTCCGTGGAGTTATGGGGAGAGTGGTAGCTATAGGTTTCTCATTTGGTCTTTTTGCTTTCCGATTCCTAGTAGGCTCTTCTCCGCCTTTGCGGAGGTAGTAAAGTAAGCCTGCTACAATGAAAACTAGGATTGCCCCGACAACTGCAATTTCGAAGATAGAGTACGAACCTAAACCTTGAGCCGTTTGAATTGCACTCCCAGAAGGCTGCGTAACTTGGAGATTAGTCACGTAGGTCATTGGCTGTGTTTCTTCGTAAGTAACCACGTAATAGACTGGCGATGTTACTTCTTGATTGGCCACAACCACTAGCGTAACTGGAACCGTGAAAGAAGTCCTAGCGTGCTCGCAAAAGACGACGAGGTAATACGAATCTGCTGCGGGAATGACAACATTTAGTGTATATGCGGAATCCAAGCCGTGAACTTGGGCCACAGCAACATAGGGAATGTTTCCGCATCCACTATCCTGAATTGCACTGTACTGTTCCCGAGTGAAAAGGAAAAGATCAATGACAGTACTTGGAGGACCAATCGTACCCGTCACAACAGTTCCAGATGCCAGATTACCTAGCGGGAAATCGTCGTACCAGCAATATGGACCCGAACCACCCACGGTATCCGTTCCAATCCAGTCGGTGCTAGACATTCCTATGGTTTCGGTCGCACTTCCCATGGCTTGTGTTGAGTAAGAATTCATTGTGACAAAATTCGTAGTCGTAATGTATGATTGACTGGCAATCGATGGAACCGAACTAGCTGCGACCATACTTGCGACCAAGAGAACAAGAGTGGTTACACTGAAATTGAGTGACCGCATAATTACCAAGAAATCATGCTCGACATTGAAATAAACGCCTTTGCATAACATACGTTCTATTTAATCAGCCAACTATAATCCATATCGAGACCGCTTAAGACTTTGCAGTTTTATGGCTCGCATTTTGAATCATGGTAAGCCATATGTTATTGAAGTTTAACGGAGCAGGTCTACCAGACATTCTGTTGGCATTTGAAACCTACCTAACTTATACCAAGAGGAGCCCCTAGTTGATTGACACTAAAGTCACTAGGTGACTGCTTTGGACATTTCCACGGTTCTTCAATTCCTAGCCTTTCTTTCAATCGGGTTAATGTCGGTGACGATTCCGACTTATGCCATCTCAATCTCATACCTTTCTCGTGAATCGGAGAGTACTCTTAGGGACTTGCGACGGAGAAGGGAACAACTCTCCGAAAAACTAGGTGATTTGGGAAAGAGACTGAAAGAAGAACCAAGCATGCGAACGACGATAAAAGCGGAAATAGCGAAAAGCGAAACCGAAGAAAAACAACTTACAGAAAGACTGTTCTCTCTTTCATATAACGGAGCCGTTGTTCATCCACTTGCAGCGTATCTTCTATCCTTAGGTTTCTGCGTTTATGGAACATTATACCCACCAACAGACCCCTGGTTCTTGCTTTTGCCAATTGCTCCGATTGTATATGCTTTGTACAGGCTGCAAAACACTCTTCAAGCGGTGGAAACTGGGGCTCTCAGACCCGAGGAAGAATTGTTACCTAGATTCAAGATTGCGTTTAAAGATGGACGGACCAACATTGGTGTTCAAACTGGAAATTCGACAAATCTAGAAGTGGGTATTCACAACATTGGACCTGGCTATGCAAGGGGCATAGATTTTTTCTTGGCGTTTCCTCCCGACTTCACGATACCTGAGCCAACAAACCCCGATATTCGCATCGGTGAGCAGGCTTTCGACGAAGTCATACGGGATGTAAACATTAAGGGCTACCTCGGGGTTTGGAGTTATTATGAGAGAATCCCGCAAGGAGTCTCATGGGGAGTGGTTATCCCTGTGACGCCCACGAAGAAAGGGACCTACAAAGTCCCATCAGTGGTTTATTCGGAAAAGACTGAACCGACTACGGAGATACTTATAGTGGAAGTCTCATAACTAGTCGAGGCTGCTTCTCACTCATACATGCATCGAACTCTGCGGCGAGTGTCTATTTTCTTTTCCTGAATACTTTGCAACCGTCAACGTCGCACACGTAATCGAATCCTGATTCTACTAAGTCCTGCGCTTCTTTGACCGTCTTAGCTACCTTGGAAACAAATTCTTCTGACTCCCAGTTAACCAAGTGCGTGTAGACTAACGTATTACGTATGTTCCTATGGCCGAGTAATTGCATTGTGGCTAGAATGTCTCTGGTTTGATGATAGAACATTGTTGCCCTGAAATGTCTTAACGTTTTGAAACTGATTTGGCGGACTCTTGGATTCTCTAACCTGTCCGCCACCTTACCACGTTGCCGTTCAAACACCCGCCTGAAGTGGTCGAGGCTTATGCCAGGGTCCATGTCGGCTCGATGAAAAACAAACACCCATTGATGCGGTAAAGCCGATAACATGCTAACCAGTCGGCTTGAGATTCTAGGTTGCCTCGCATTACTTCCTTTCTCGGGAACGATGTTAACTACGCTTCGCTCCGTGTCTATGTCCGTCCATTTGATATTGTAAGCCTCACCAGCCCTAACGCCTGTCTCTTTCAGTAGTTGAAGATATGCGGCTGTCTTACGCCCTACTCCGCCGATAAGTTGGTCTATCTCTGTCTCTGTTGGAATGAATGGTAGTTTGCTTACTCTCTTGTATCTCGGTTTATGGAACTCTACCCGCTTCCACCGATAGAACAGGGCTAGATAATCCGATAACCGTTCTTTCCTACCTTCACTAACCCTGCTCCCTGCCAGATAGGATAAGACGCTTTCAACCTGCGTTAGGCTGACTCTTCGGTCTATGGATTTGAGGGCTGAAACTGCTCCCCGAATAGTCGGCGGCCGATAACCCTCTTTCTGCATCCATAACCCGAAGCTAACAATCTCACCAAGGTGAGGGATAGGTGAACGTACGATACTTCGTTTAGCAGGCTCCGACTCGACCGCCCACGGTAATGAACCGCCTGTCGTGGGTGGGCTTGTGGAGCCTCGGGCGGGGTTTGAACCCGCGACCTGCCGCTCTCTTGCGTGAGTTACGAGGCGGCCGCTCTCCGGTTATTTTCAGTAATCTACCAGGCTGAGCCACCGAGGCGCCGCTCTTAGGCTCAGTCAGGCGTGTCTTAAAGTGTATTTCCGATTTATCTTTACGCTAAATTACGAATTTTTCTTGTTCAACGGCTCGGTTAACAAGTCCCAATTTCATGGTCATAGCGATGCTTTTCCAGGGTTCATTATTCCGAGTGGGTCAATTGCTCTTTTCATTTGCCGCATAACCTCCAACCCTATGCCATGCTCGCGCTCCATCAAGTGGGCGAGCTTCATGCCGACGCCGTGGCAGAATTCCATAGTACCGCCCAAATCTTGAGCGTAGCGGATGATGAGGTTTGATGTGCGCCAGAGCTTCCTTGTAGCAACCTTGGGTTCTGTGGCTCGTGAAGAGAGGACTAAGGAGAGGAGTTCTGGGCCTTGCCACAAACCCACCTCAAGAACATTCACTCCACCTTCCCTAGCAATCTGCAGCAGATGAGTTCGGAACCGAATAATCTTCGAGGCTGGCAAGGAGATGTGTATGTAATCGTACTTCGTTCGGGGTTCCTCTTCCGGAGTTGCGTTGGAAATTCTGCGGCTATACATTAGCGCAATGTCGTGACGATGATCCCAGAACTCCTGGGCATTCACATCCTCAAGTTTGCGTCCACCACATTCCGATATCACCCGTTCCGCTTTATCGGCTTGAGTGAAAACCTCCTTCTCAAGGCCGTCAAATTCCAAGTTGAGTTGACTCTCGTCCTTAGAACTGGGTTCCTCACCGTAGTCGATCATGCTCGGTCTAACATCGTTTCTTCGCATGAGGCTAATGGCGCGGTGGGCTCTCTCGAAATCCGAGAATCCGTAACTCATCAACTTGAAAGTCTCCGGCTTCGGAAATGCACGTACGACCGCGGCTGTGACTATTCCGAAGAGGCCTTCTGTTCCAATGAACAGCCGCCTCAAATCGAGGCCAGTTGATGAAAATTGTGCGGGACGCGTTTTCAGCAGTTTTCCGTTCGGAAGGACTGCTTCGACACTGAGTAGCTGCGTTCCGATGCTTCCGTACTTTGCGCCAACGTACCCGAGGCTGTTTGTTGAGATGGCGCCGCCGATTGTAGCTATCGGTCTCGTCCAAGGATCATGGGCGAAGAGTAGTTGCTCTCGATCAAGCCTCGCGTAGGCCTCCTCCAAAACTACACCTGGTTGCGTCCGAAGCATCATGTCCTCTTTCGAAATCTCTTCGATTCGATTCATTTTGTTCGTGTCAACCATGATTCCCCCGTTTGCGGCTATCGCGGCACCCATCAACCCCGTCCCACTTCCGTAAGGTACGACTGGGCAGCGGTATCGGCGTGCAACTCGAACCACACGGGCCACTTCAGTGTCGGTTTCAGGCCTGACCAATATGGTTGGGACGTAGCCACCCATCCTAAGTCTAGGGTAAGGCCGGTAAGGCCTCAGGGCATCGAAACGGTACTTGGCGGGAATCTTGGTTTGAGTGAAGACTCGTTCGCTTGTTAGGCAGTCTTCGAGTTCCTTTCCCAGTTTCTTGCGGTTAAACAACCAGAGACACCATCTGCCTTGTGAATTGCTAAGATCACCCTATACGTTGTTTTCTTCCAGTCTTGGCAGGTTAGCGAAAGGCATACCTACTTCGGAAACTACAATTGGTCAAGGGGCACTATCATGAGGATGATTTACGATAAGCGAACCGATCAATTGCAGCTACTCATTCAGGACGACAAGGACGCCAGTCCGCGGGTTTTGGATGAGGACGTGACGGTCGCATATTCGAAGGATGGGAAGATCGCGAAGATCAGCATTAGCAACGCGTTGACTCGAATCTTCGACGGGCTAGGGGTAAAGATGCCCTCAGAAAGGCTGGCGGCCCCTGAAGAGGGTGAGGGCGAGCTGAGAGTCGATGTGGACGCCGACAAATGCCTCGGGTTCGGAAGTTGCGTAATAGTGTCCCCCGACGTCTTTCGACTCGACGAAAGGCCAGGCAAGGGGGTTTTCCGAAGCACGGCAAAGCTCGATGTTCTCGATCAAGCTGGTGGTAAAGACTTCGACAACCTTCTAATGGCTGCACAATCCTGCCCAACCCAGGCGATTACTATCCTAGACCGAAAGACGGGAAAACGAATTTACCCACCCGAATAAAGACAAGAATGCGTGAGGCTCAGATCGGAACCTCCAATGCTTAACCAGCCGCACAGTAAGCTAGAACCTACTCGTTGACTTCAATCTTCACCGTCTCCCGAGAGGATCTGTACGATTACCGTAGATGCCCGAAGATCGTAGCCATAAAGGCCTACGGGGCAATCCGGATCAGTCGTGAGACAAAGCAGATTCAACATCGGAGAATAGCGGAACCCGCAATCATAGGAAAGATCGGTGAGGCTGCGGTCAAGTTAAGTCTTCAAGGGCTTCCGAAACACGAGGCCTTGAAGCAAATCACCCACTCGATCCCAGAGGTTAGGGTTAACGAGTATCTTGCGCAGATCGCAGCTGAATCGGTAGAGGGAATGGATGAGATTCGCAAGAGCCTCAAGGGCGCGTACAAGACAGTGACGATTGTTGGTAGAGGAGAGGGTCGCCACCCTGACCTTGCTGGAACTGCGCGGCCAGATTTCATCGCTCTCACCGAACGAAATGGCACGCCGATAATAGTTGAAGCGAAGGATTCCACGAAGACAACTCCAGCCTACAAATTTCAAGCAATGTTCTACAACGGCATAGCCGAACGGTTCGGCGTCTACGTTCTTAGAGAGAGACTGGAAGGTGAGTTGGCAATTTTTTCTCCTCGCCTCATAAAAAGTGCCGCCGAGACAATCCTCGTATTCCCCAGGCTCGCCACGTTCTTGGTTGTGAAGGAGAAATACGTTCCAACGCAGGCTATCGTCAAGGAGGTGTGGAAGGCAAAGGAACTTGGGTTCAACGGCCAAATGCCAGAGACAGAGTGTCGAAAGAAATGCCCACACAATCGGCTCAAGGGAGACCTTCCGGTAGGTAATATGGAGCCGCTCCCTCCCCTACCACTAATCTTCTCAGAAGGTAGTTTGGAGAAGGGGCTCGATCTAGACTTAGAATTTCAAGCGGAATATGCTTGGGACTTACTTCCAACAAGAATCAAATTGGCCGTATTATTCTCGCGGGGAAGTGGACTTGGTTCGCTTCGTGAGTTAAGAGATTGGTTGGTTAAGAACCTCGGCATAACCGAAGAGGCCGCGGGTATTGTCCTTGACCAGAAGAAACGAGAATCTTTCTTGGGTTCTAAACCAGACGCCGACGACTTGCTGGAGTTGATGGCGAACGAGCTTGAGCCCTGGCAATCTTTGCTAAAGGAGAGGCTTGCTGCCTCTGGGCCATCGATTCTGGCGCGTGCAACAGCAGTCTATTCGCTGCCCAAGGAGAGTAGAATGTTTGTTAGGGAGGCTTGGGGGCGGTGGCATTGAGTTCGTTTAGTCGCCTTGGATTGATACGAGGCTTAGGTAATCAAGTTTCGTTGCCTTCGATTCGGGTGGTGGGCGCATTGCCAAACGTATCAAGATCAGCCTATTTCTCGTTCCTGGCACGCTTCCCTTGAGTGCAACGTAATCTGAGTTGACTATGCCGTACCTTAGGAATCCACCCTTGGGCGTGATTTCGCTGCCGTTGTTACCGACTTTCATTACGATTTTGTTGTATTCGGTTCTTTGGTGGAAGCCCATTTGTCCAGCGCGTGGGACTGAGTACATTACGTAGTGCGGTGTCCAGCCGCCGATTGATCCGACTTGGCGGACGGTTTTTCTTGCCTTGTGAATCTTGCGTCGGATGCCCCACCTCTTAACGGGGCCTTGAATTCCCTTACCTTTCGTTATGCCAATCGCGTCGACAGCTTGGCCTTCCTTGATGAAGTCGGCGACTTTGATTTCCTGGCCGACCATCTTCTTACCATACTCAAAACGATCCTTAATTGATCCGCCCCCGATTCGCACTTCTATTATTTCGGGCGCTTTGATTCCGTGCTTTGCGAGGCGCGGTTGAGTCGCCATAAGCAGGCGCAGGTCCACAATCTTCTCCAAGCCGCCTTCAATCTTCTTCAACCCGTCCTCGGTTGAGAATTTTTCTGGAACGGATATGACTCTTTCAAAATCCTTGGGTAGTTGCTCCATCCAAGCCTCGCCGAAAGTTTGCAGCCCCTTGTAATGTTTGGTGTAGGCCCTCAACGCGCAAGCCAACATTGGCGGCGCCTCTAGGGTGGTTAGGGGGATGACGATTTCCTTTCCGAAAGTAAGCGATCCTTGGCGGGTGTCAACTGCGAGAGCATAGGTCATGCCCGCCTTGAATCCAGCAAAAGCAAGCAATCTCGGCCCCTCCTCGACTTCGGGCCAATTCCTTATCCTACCAACCCACCCTGCGGCACGCCCTCTAGGTAGGTAGGCTAGGGAGCCGCGTTTAGGGGCATGAACTTTCCTATGGCCCAATCGAGACACCAATCCAAGCGGTTAATTCGACCGCTTTCGATTCGAGCTCTAAAATACTTTGTCCCGGCAGAACTCTAGGAGTAAAATGTGATTCAGAGTCGAAAATCAGTCGATTTCCAGCAACGGGTCTATTGAAGGTCAAGTTTTCGGGCTGCTACCGTTTCGGTTGATGAATTAGGATTTGAGCTTCGTTTTGCGTCTAACTAGGCGGGCTCAATTATCATGAAGAAAGAAAATCAGGGGGGAATCGGTCCGCCCCTAGTGACAACCTTATTGGACGTATTCCTCTTGCTTAATGTTCTTGTCGTGCTCCTTACCTAAACTCATCTTAGCTTTGCGTTTCTTAGGCAACCTCTCTCCACCTCCATCAAAAGCCTAACGAAAGCATATCAATCCCATGCGAGTATTTAATGTGGCTTGGAGAACAAGTCGTAAAGGGTAATTATACTCTATTTCTACCCGGTAATACGAGTGGTTCTCGTAGGGGTTAAATCCGTGAATCGGCTCAACGACGTTGGCGTTGGAATGAGCGTTAACCATCAACCGAATGGTAACAGGCAGAAGAATTAGGTATCCACCGCAGAGGTACCGTTATCTGATTTCCACAGTAACTCCGTGTGCGATCTAACGTCCTCCGTCACGATTTTGCTGTTGAATGCGTTCACGCCGTTGAGTAAAGAGGGCTTATATGTGGTAAGCCTTCAGGCGTGTATCAAGGGATTTTGGAGTGGCATCTCGCGTCGGTAGGAGAACGTTCATCAATATCGAGAACGTGGTCGCGACGGGCGCTCTCCATCAGAATATTGATTTGAACTCTATCGTACGCGTATTCCCTGGCGTTGAATATAGGCCTGAACAGTTTCCTGGCTTGGTGTATCGGTTGAATAAACCGAAGTCCACGACCTTGATCTTCGCCTCGGGTAAAATGGTGTGTACTGGGGCGAAGTCGGAGCGGCAGGCTCGCAAGGCCGTTATGAGGGTTGTGGACGAGCTCAACCGTAACGGGATCGTCATTTTGGGTAAGCCTGAGATTCAGATTCAGAATATGGTAGCGTCGGTAAGTTTAGGCGGTCATATTGATCTGGAAAAGGTGACCTATTCGCTGCAACGCACCATGTATGAACCCGAACAATTTCCCGGCCTGATCTATAGAATGGACGATCCGAAAGTAGTCATACTAATTTTCGGAAGCGGAAAGCTCGTTTGCACGGGCGCCAAGAAAGAGACGGAGGTTCACAGAGCAATCTCAAAACTGCAAGGAATACTTGAAGAGAAGACTCTGATATCATACGAATCGCCGGTAAGCGACCGATAATCGGAACACTCAAGGGTCTTTCGTTTGTAAGCTTGATCTTCTGCTGATAACTTGCGGTTAAGTATCGATTATAAGCTGACTCGTTCACTCTCCTCATGTGTTCAACCTCAAACCACACGTACTTCAACAAAACTACGCGTACTTCAACACCAAGTTCATTCGCACTACGCGTAGCTGAATGAAAAATAACTGAATGATACGTCCCTTCGCGTTAAATGCAACTACACGACGTCGTTGCTGCTACGGTAACTACGGAGCGTAGTGCCGAAGAGGTGAGATGCGAAATTTTGAAGACACGGGATGCGACAATACTAGCGGTAGCTGTCTTTCTTGCCGTAGCGGTAGCTGCAGTAAGCAGCAGTCCAGTCCTTGCGCAATACACCCCTTGTTCACCGAGCTATGGTGGAAGTTGCTACCCGAGCTACAACAATCCTAGCTACGGCAACCAGTACAACAGTCCATACTACCCGAACTACGGAAACCCCTACAACAGTCCGTACTATCCAAGCTACGGTAACAACTACAGTCCGTACTATCCGAACTACGGTAACCACTACAGCAGTCCGTACTATCCAAGCTACGGAAACCAATACAACAGTCCATACTATCCGAACTACGGTAACCACTATTACAGTCCGTACCATCCGTACTACGGATACCACTACTACAGTCCGTACTATCCGAGCTCCGGAAACTACTACCATCATCAGCACCACTAGAACACTGCAAAACGCACGAACCGTCCACCATCCCCTATTTTCTTTGAAACTTACCGAAAATCGACAGCCCAATATCAGCGATACTTTCATGAAGGCGATTCCACGAGAACTTGAAGGGCGACTAGTCGGATTGGTGGAGTTCCTCATGTCCACCTTCCTTCGGTATAGGGCCTTCATGCTGAATTAGTTTCGGAATGGCATCGGGGCTTCATCGGTTGTCATTGCCCAGCCAATTGTTCCCGCTGCAGACTTGGACTTTGGTCTATAGTTTGATTACGACGCTAACGAATTCGGTCTCCAAATCAAAGGGAGCCAGGAGGGAGATATAATCGGGAGTGTAGTTATTCCTGGAAAGGTCGAGCGATAGTCTAGGCAGACGTTGAGATCACCGACAAAGGTTGTCCCAAAGTTTTGCTCCTGGCAATCCGCTTCTCGCAAGTGAACTCCTTGTAATGAGGGGTCAATTTCTTTTGTCAGATATTGTCTGTTCTATTCCCTGTTTGAATGCATTTAGAACACTCGGTATAACCTGAAAGTATAGAAGATGTTCTTCGTCAGGATGTGCTTCTCCGTCTTGCATTAAGGACTTGGATTCTAATGTCAGACCGAGCCAACTTGAGAGTATCAAGCTAGCCGCCCAGCAAAGGTTCTCAAGAGTCATCGAGGCGGGCCTTTCGTCGCCGCTAACTCTTTGATACTTTGAACTCAATTCACCGCATAATCTCTCTGATAACTCCCTTAACTTGTTGAAAGCGGTTGAAGCAGTATCTCCTTTTTCGGAATTAAATTTCCGAGCTAAACCCATTAAGTTGATACCTGTTGGATTCCTCGCGTCGAGATAGAAGATCGTAGGTTTTTTCGGCGATCCTTTATTGGTAATCATGCAAACTTGTGAACTGATGCTGACATTAAAGAACTTCGAAAATGTGTGGAACTAATCCTGCGAACAACTGAATTCGAACTCATTTTCTAGACTGCTATTAACCGCTAGCTAGACCAGGTTAGCGTAGGTGTACCATATGTCTAGATTTCTGCATGCAACCGGTGGTTTCAGGTTGAAGGAGAAAACAAGTGGCTAACCATAATTCAAAATGCCGCCAAGAAAGCGTAATCCATACTAGTTCTGGTCTCCTAAAAGGCGCTTCTGCCGCCACATCGATAATTGACATATATAACTATATATCCGCAAGTACATATATATTTGGTGTTATATTTGGGTAGACTCTACATTGTACTCTCAGACGCTGTTGAGCGCCGGCTGCGATTGGCAGTTGTCGTGAGACTCGGTGGTAAGAAAGGAAACCTCAGCGGCGCTATAGAAGCGGCCGTCCTTGATTGGCTGAATAAGAAACCTAGAGATGAACCCTAGCATGGCAACTATCCCAATGAAAGAATCGAGTAATCGGATTCATTGTCAACATGAGTATCCTGACGGCACATGGAAATGTGTGAAATGCGGCTACCAAACCCTCCCTGAACTTATTGGAAGAATTGCTGAAACGGGTTCGGGAAGAATAATGTCCACCGTAGTGTGATGAGAGCGAAACTAGGGTTCAAATTAAGTCGTGAAACTTGGTCCGTCAGGAATTAAATGTAGGAAAACAAGCGGCCAACGCTAATTCGGAATGCAAGCAACCAGAGGCAAAGTTAGTCAGGGACTCATCCTGCCCCTTACTCCTTTCTCATCACGTTTGTTTTTGAAAAAAGACGGTGAGTTGCGCCCGAAACTATGACCAATGTGACTGAATAGGCTCTAACTTGGCTTTCCGTTTTCTCTCTCTTTCGGCCATGCGTGTGCCCTTTTCTCTTCGTACATGTCTCCTTCGTGTGCGCTTTCTTCTTTGCCGACCACTACGTCTGGGCAATTGCTTTCCTCTGATCTTTTCTCATGGGTCCGAGGGTTTAAGCGCAATGGTTAGGATAGTGAACTTCGAGATATGCTGGAGGCTCACTACTCGTCGTGTGGGGGTGGACATTTGAACAGGCAGTTTTCTGTGTGTGCTAATGCTGGTGCATCTACACGATCTGGTTCCATGTGTCGAAGCGGTTCTGCGGGAAGAGTCGATTCAGGCAGCCAATTTTGAGTGCTCATACAATTGCCACCCCTGGATACAATGATACTGAGTATTCTTGGCGGTTCCCCAAACTGAATAAGCAGAGTCATTCGTTATGGCATGGATCAATTACATGTCGAAATGGATCCTGAACAAGTACACTAGGTGAATCTGTTGCCATTCCCTAAGGCTATTGACGAACATAAGCCGGGCAGGCCATCGGTCCCAAACGGATACGGGATTTACTATGTCCTTGCTTGTGTCTGCTATTGGTTCGTACTTGTTTTCTTGGAGGTCCGTGGGGGGTCTGCTCTATTGTTGGCAACGTCTGTTCTGTTCGGTGGGACGATGGGTCTGTTTGATGACTTAGCTGATTTGAGATGGCGATACAAGGCTCTGCTGCCTGTCTTTGCCGCTCTGCCTTATGTTGTACTCGGTCCAACCGAGAGAACCACGGTCAGCATTTTGGGCGGATCAGTAAACCTTGGCGGTGCTTTCCTGCTCCTGCTGGTTCCATTGATGGTGACCATTGTTACGAACTCGTATAATCAACTAGGAGGTTTGAATGGGCTTGAAGCAGGGTCCGGCTTAATCGTATTGTGCGGAATAGCGATTGTCTCTTCCGACTGGACCCTTCTGGCATGTCCTATTCTTGTTCTCGCATTTTTGACTTACATTAGCTCTACGGGGAAGGCGTTCATAGGAAATGTTGGGTCATTTTCAGTCGGCTTGACTCTCGCTGTCGTGAGCGTTATAGACAACTTGAAACTCATGCTCTTGATTTGTATGTTGCCTTTCATTGTGAACTCGCTCCTTATTCTATACTCGAACTACATTCTCCGCGATCGGGCAATGACATTACTTGATAACGACGGGAAATTATATGCAGACAGAATCCGGAGTTTGAGGACTCTTCTCTTGCGATATAGACATCTCAGTGAACGGCAAACTGTCATCACGCTTTATTTGGTGGTACTCTGTTTTGTGGTTATTGGAGCGTTAGTGGAATTACTTTAGCCAGTTGCCGTGAACGCAAACAAACTGAAACGACGGATAAGGATGCGATTTAGTTGCCCTTGCCTGAACTATGGCTCATAACCGCGAAGAGGGAGAATATTCCTTAGGGCGGCCCCGCCACTCATAGATTGCTTCGATGGAAATCAACTAAGCTTGAGTCAGCGTCTGGCTATTGCGCGGTCGACTTGGACTCCTGCGTCCAGATTCTAGGGCCCTTAGGTGCATTAAACACGACGTAGGTCACTGTACTCCTTATACCCTTAATTTTCAGGAGTTTATCCTTCAAGAAATCTCGGAATTCCTCTATGTCGGCTGCTGACACGAGCGCGACAATATCGCAATCTCCCGTCACTTCGTAAAGTTCTTCCACGTTAGGAAGTTGAGACAGAGCATGGACGACTTCATCCAGAGTGAGTTTTTCGACAAAAATGTTTACGAAGACTAGAATTCGTGCCACAGCAAATCATCAATCCTAAGCTCCGACTGGATAGAAACCGCACCGAACATTATACGTGTATTAAACATTGTCGGAGAAAAATCAGGAATCGCCGCCCAGATGGTGTGACTATTTTGAATTTCGGGCGGCGGCACATCCCAGCCGTTCTAGGTGGCGGGAGGGTATGTAATGGTTTGGCCAGCTTAGAGTTCCGTGGTCATTCTCACTAGGTCGATGTAGTTACCGTCCCGGCAGATCCCCTTTGGAATTCGGCCCACTTCCTTGAAGCCGATCTTCTCGTAGAGGTTGATGGCGGCCTTGTTCGTGGCGAAAGCGTCGAGGATCAGCATTTTCATTCCAGCTTTTTTGGAAAGTTCTTTGAGTGCTTGCATGATAGCGGTGCCGAGTCCTTGGCCGCGGTGGGCCTTGGATATGCCAATTCCTAAATATCCTGTATGGCTTCTCTCCTCCGGTAGCTGGTTCACTTCACCCGCCCCAACCACTTTTCCAGCTACCTCTGCAACCAGATGTATCGTGTGGCAGTTCTCTATTTCTGCGAGTCGTTGTCCCAGCCACTCCGCCTCCGCTTCTCGTGCCACCTTCTCGGTCCTCGTGATGTGTGCGTGTTCTTCAACGAGGCCGTTGATGTACTCGATTAAGTCGTCCAAGTCGTTCCAGTTCGGGCCGCGAAGAATTGCAGTTTCTCCATTTGCCAGTGAGACTCGAGAATATACTTGGCCGGGTCTGATCGTAGGTTTGGTCATTACCGACACCGAATTCCTGATTCATTAAACGTCACTTGTCATATCTACCATTTTCCTACTAGCCGTTCACTCCGACATTAGGAACTTGAATCGTCGGTACGGCGCTCTGGCCAAAGTCTGAAACTAACCAGAAACGCTAGAGATCGCGGAATGAACCATTAATTCGCTTGAGAATCCTCAAGGCTTTGAGGGTGATCATTTTGCTCGGTTCGCCAACTTGTTCCAGCGAGAAAGGCGTGGGTGGACGGGTGTAGTGTGGGCCATCTGGGTGTACCGCATCCAAGTTCCATTTACCATCGGGCATCCTCTTTCGCTTCAACAGATCAACCGCATAGCTCATCCTCTTGTCGGAACCATAGCCTAAGTCGGTCAGGAAGTCCAGCCCGACTAGTAGGTCGTAGTAGTAGTGTTCGGGAAAATGGAAACGGTACCAGGGTTCGTAGTGTTGCCCTTGTTTGTGTAATTCTCGGCTCAGGTAGAATTCTGCGCCTCTCTCGACTGCACGTTTGATACTTCGGGTCCACTTTTGTTTTGGGTAGGCGGCGAATGCGCTCATCCCCTCCCACGAATCAATGGTCCCATTGATGGGGTTGAGGCTCCAACAGTGCCATCCCCCGTTCTCCTTCTGTTCCCTAACCAACCATCGAAGTGCGCTTCTGACCTTTGGGTGGTCCCCATAGCCGAACTTGACGAGGGCGCGGGCTGTATTCCCCACCAAGCATAGTTCGCTCTTCTTGCTACGATCAACCCCAAAGCCTCCGTCGGGTTTCGCGAATCTCTCAATCCAAAACTCGCAGGCCGTATGGATGCGTGGGTCAGCTCGAGTCACCCCTAGATCCGAGAGGGTGAGAAGCATCCAGTTAGTGGCTAGGTACTTGGGACGGTAGAGGCTACGCTCCGCCACCCACCATCCACGAGGATCCTGTCGGTTCAGAATCTCGGCCGCCCACCCCACTTTCCCTAACTTAGCCGCTGCCGACTTTACGTCTGGGTCGTTTCGGGGTTTATCGAGCAACTCTGTAAGTGTGAGGTATCGGATGGATGGTTGGTCCTCTTCGAGCAACCATTCAAGAACGTTCGTCATCAGGATTCGTTCAGTGTGGTGATAATCTGGCTAATCAATCGTACAGTTGAGATCACTTCGAGTTAGCGCATGATACGAAAAAGGGGTTTTGATTTACTGTCGGGGCTCTTTGGGGTGGTTAGGCGTTTTGCCAGAGTCCGACTACGTTACCTTCCGTGTCCTTGAAGTATGCTGCGAAGCCCATGTCGCCGACAGGCATCTTGGGTCGTATGATCTTGCCGCCGTTCTTCTCGATGGTTGCGGCA
>Ga0181521_10002920_pt1 | contig 20351 bp, 21 predicted proteins | sample PEATcosm2014_Bin_32_FD_119764 | JGI IMG/M metagenome (GOLD analysis project Ga0181521, IMG submission 119764) | Peatland microbial communities from MTU Mesocosm Facility, Houghton, MI, USA - PEATcosm2014_Bin02_60_metaG | ecosystem: Environmental > Terrestrial > Soil > Wetlands > Peat | place...
ACGCTGGCCATCTCGCGCATCTACCTCGATAACATCGAGAACGTGCAATCCTCCTGGGTCACGCAAGGGCTCAAGACCTGCCAGCTCGGCCTGCGTTTCGGCGGCAACGATGTGGGCAGCATCATGATCGAAGAGAACGTGGTCTCCGCCGCCGGCGCCCACTATCGCGCCTCCGAAGAGGAACTCCGCCGCATCATTCGTGACGCCGGCTTCGTCCCCAAACAGCGGGACACGCTTTACCGGACTTACTTTTTGAATTAGAACCCTGGCGGCCGTGGGAGCTTCAAGGACTCGGACGGTGTCAGCCGCGTGACGTGAACGCTTCAGGCCGCTTCCAGATAGCTTTTCCAGCACCGCAGCCCCTCCGCGTTGTGGGCTTCCAGCGCCCGGAAGCCTTCTGCCGCCGCGTACGGATCCGCCAGCAGGTGGGTGCCGACCCGGGCAATTTCGTCAACATGGTCGAACCCCGCCTTCCACGCCCTGGGCGCCCAGTCGATGGCATCCGAAACCACTGACGGCACCCCCTCCGCAACGCCGTCAGCCGTCACCATATTGAACGATTCGGTGTAGCTCGGCTGCACCAGCAGGTGCATGTGCCGCACCGTCTCGCGAAAGCGCGGCCATGTTTGCCACCCGTTCTCCACCAGTCGAACGTGTGGCAGTCCGGCCATCATCGCCCGCACCGCGTCCATGATCCCCGGTCCGCCCTCGGAGCGCCCCGCCGAAACCCAGAACTCCAGCGGCGCGTTGCGGCGGCCGGCGATTTCCAGGGCCGCGCCCGCCGCGCTCATCAGGTTCTTGAGCGGCCGTGTGGCGCCGAATGCCCCCACCCGCAGCGTCCCGCCGCCGAACGGCGTCCGTGGGTAGTGCCGCTCCGGCTCCAGATAGTACAGGTTCGTCAGGTACGCGCACGGAGACCTATACGCGGCATGAATCCAGTTGCAGAACTTTCGGCTGTTTCCGGCCACATGGAAGTTCCACGTCGCGCGCTCCAGTTCCAGGCCGTCCCGCAGCCGCCTTACTCCGTTCGCGTCGGCTTGCAGGAACCCGACGTTGGAGTGGCAATTCACCGCGAACGTAACATCGGGGTTTTCCGCGGTCAGGCGCTGCCAATGGTCTACCGGTATCCACGGTGCCGAAGTGACCACGTGCGAAACCGAGGAATCCAGCCGGCTGCCCAATTCCGCGGCGTTGGCGATGGGCCAGACCTCTGCCGCGACGCCGTTCGCGCGCAGCACCTTCGCCGTGTTCAGTGCCGCGACGCCGAGTCCGATGTGGCTGACGTTCCGGTTGGCCGCGAAGTTCTTGTATGCCAATATAAGCCGTCTCAAAGGGCGCATCCTGCGATTCCCTCTTCCCGCCCCAATGGTAACTGGCTGGCCTGCGGGAACCCTCCGGCAGCGGTTCTGTAACTGCTTGGCAGACTTTAAGTTCCGATTTTCGCGTGCGCTGTGACTGCCAGCTTCACATTCCGCGGACTCCTCCACTTAGGCTGGAGAGGGCGCTGTAGCGACCAGGAACCAGCCGGTTGCCATTGCGCGCAAATTCCAGCAAAGTGCGCCGGCTGAACTCCGGCGTGAAAACTGTTGCAGCGCATTGCCCAGGGCGCGGCGCTTGAACTTCACTGGAGTAGCAGTTGCATTTCTTGCCAACTTCAGGCAGGATTAAAGGTTTTCCTCCTCCATCCATGCTAGTAAGGGTGCTGTACCACGATCATTGTTTTGACGGGGCAGCGTCGGCTGCCTTCTTCAGCCGCTTCATCGCGGGGGCGGTTCACCCGGATGCGAAGTTCCGCTATACGGGCATGGCCCACCGGGCCGCGCAGGTCTTCTCTCCGGAGCTGTTCGATGGCGACGAAAACGCCATCGTCGATTTCAAATACTCGAGTAACCCGCGCCTCACCTGGTGGTTCGATCATCACCAAAGCGCTTTCCTCAGCCAGGAGGATGCCGAGGATTTCCGCCGCGACACGAGCGGACGCAAGCTTTACGACCCGCGCTACAAATCCTGCACCGCGTTCATTGCAGACGTGGCCCGTCAGCGCTTTGGCTTCGCCGCGCCGGACTTGAGCGAATTGGTCGAGTGGTCGCTGGTTATCGACGGCGCTCAATACCCGGACGCCCGGACGGCGGTGGAACTGGGAGCCCCGGCGATGAAGCTGACGCTGGTCATCGAAGCCGCCAAAGGCTCCGATATCGTGCAGAAGATCATCGTGCGGATGCAACATGCGCGTCTGGAAGAGATCGTCGCCGATCCGGAGATTCAGGCGCTGTATCGGCCCCTTTACCAGCGCCACCTGGAGTCGATCGAGATCATCCGCGACCGGGCCGAGCAGCGGGACGGCGTAGTCTACTTCGATTTGTCGGGCCACGACGTCGAAGGCTACAACAAGTTCATACCGTATTTCCTGTTCCCGGCCTCGGTTTACACGGTTTCAGTCAGCCCGTCGAGTGCACGCACCAAGATCTCCGTCGGCTCCAACCCGTGGGCGCCGGCGGAACCGAAGCACAACCTGGCCACGATCTGCGAACGCTACGGCGGTGGTGGCCACGCGCGCGTGGGCGCAATCAGCCTGGAGCCGGGCGCCGTCGAGAAGGCCCGCGCCGTGGCGGCGGAAATCGTCGAGGAGCTCAAAAGCTAGCGGGCGCATCCTTTCCACAGCGCCGTCAGTCGTGCCGCCGGCGCCGCGCCCCGCCGCCCAGGCCGCCCAGGTCAATTACTACGGCAAGCACCAGAAACAGCGCGTTCAGGCCCACCATCGGCCGGTGTGTGTTCGTAAGCCAGGCGTAGACAATCGTCGTCAGTGGCAGAAACACGAATCCCAGCGCCGGCAGCAGGATGCCGTGATAGGCCCGCTGGAGATAGTTGCTGAAAAGAAACATCGCCACCATCACGACGCGCGGGAAGGCCAGCACGAATACCAGCAGCAAGCAGGGCATGGCTTCATATTACCGGATCGGCCCGTGGGCAAGAAAAGGCGGCGCGCCACGCTGAGCGGGCACTGCCCACGGTTCACAACGGGTGGCGTGCTTTGCTGGTGGCCGTGGGGACGCTGAAGCGGACGATGGCACCGATGGCCTCGGTGAACCAGATCGCTCCATCCGGGCCGGCGGCGAGCCATCCGGGATACGCGGGAGCGGCGGGCGCATACCCTGTAACCGGGGCGGCAATGCGCGTCTGAAGAGGTCCCAAGGGGTATTCGCTGATGGCGCCACCAAGCGTGATGCGGCCAATCTCGTTGGTAACGGCGCCTTCGGTAAACCACAGTGCGCCATCGGAACCGATGGTGAGCGCCAGAGGGTAGGCGATGCCGGTGGGAATCCGGTATTCCACGATATTACCGCTGGTGTCGCTCCTGCCGATCTTGTTTCCCGCCCACTCTGTGAACCAGAGCCCATTATCCGGGCCCTTGAGGATGGCCGACGGCAGGGACGCCGACGTGGGCACCGGAAACTCGGTGACTACGCCGGTCGGAGTGATCTGTCCGATATTGTTGCCGGCCTCTTCGGTGAACCAGAGGTTGCCGTCGGGCCCGGTCGCGATATTGTAGGCGCCGGCTGGCTGCGTGGGGATCGCATACTCGGCAAACGCTCCGGCCGTGGTTATGCGTCCGATGTTGTTGGTGGCCGCCTCCGTAAACCACAGCGCGCCATCGGGGCCGGTCGTGATCCCGAGCGGCAATGCCGACGCCGTGGGCACCGCGTACTCGGTGACCGCTCCAGCCGTGGTGATGCGCCCTATATTGTTCGCATGATACTCGGTGAACCAAAGCGCGCCGTCCGGGCCGGCGGTGATCGAGTAAGGGCAACTGGCCACCGAGAGCACGGGGTATTCGGTGATGACCCCGCTCAACGATATACGTCCAATCTTGTTGTTGTTGTATTCAGTGAACCAGAGCGCTCCATCCGGGCCGGCCGTGATCCCCTTCGGCTGGCTGTAGCTGGCGGGCAACGAATAGGCGGTGAAGGTCTGCGCGGACACGATTGCCGCCGCGCCCAACCACAACGCCGCTCCACTCCCTTTTCCGAAACCAAACGCGCGTCGACTCATTTGCCTGCCCCTGCTGGTCCGGCCGTGTGCCGGTTCTCCCCTCAATAGTAGCGCAGGTGTGGGCGCTGGTAAGTGTGAACGCTGCGCCCGCTGTTGTGTTTTTGGCAACGGCGGCCGGGCGGCTGGCGGAGGGTAGAAAGAGCCCGAAGCGGTCCTGCGCTACCATCGAGGAAGAAAGGGATTGCGAGGGATGCAGGCCGAGGGCCTGCCCCTCTAGTAGGGCGATTGTGAGGGTGCGGGGGTGAAAGACCAGGGCCAGCCGGGCCCGGACCAGGCGCCGGGCGCGCACCGGGTGGTGATTGTCGGCGGCGGTTTCGCCGGCCTCTACGCAGCCAAGCGGCTTGGCAAGGCCCCGCTCGCCCTCACCGTCATCGATCGCCGCAACTTTCATCTCTTCCAGCCGCTGCTTTACCAGGTAGCCACCGGCGGGCTTTCGCCGGGCGAGATCGCATCCCCGCTGCGCGTGGTCTTGCGCGGCCATCGCAACACGGAAGTGCTGCTCGCAGAGGTGGTGGATTTCGATATCGCCAACCGCCGCGTGATTCTTGCCGACGGCGAGCGGCCCTATGACGACCTGGTGATCTCGACCGGCGCCACCCATCACTATTTCGGCCACGATGAATGGGAGCTCCTGGCGCCCGGGTTGAAGACGGTCGAAGACGCCACCGAAATCCGCCGCCGCATTCTGCTGGCTTATGAAAAGGCCGAACGCGAGCCGGACCCCGCGCAGCGGCATGCGTGGCTCACCTTCGTGATCGTGGGCGGCGGCCCGACCGGCGTGGAACTTGCCGGGGCGCTGGGCGAGATTGCCAACGACACGCTGCGGCGCGATTTCCATCACATCAATCCGGCTGAATCACGTATCCTGCTGATCGAAGGCGAGGACCGCGTGCTGCCTGCCTTTGCGCGGGACCTCTCGCACAAAGCCGAGCGGCAGCTTATCGCCCTCGGCGTGCGGCCGCGCCTGAGCGCGCGCGTCACCGCGATTGACGCCGGAGGAGTCACCGTCGAGGCCGGCGGGCGGACCGAGCATATCGCCGCCCGCACCGTGCTTTGGGCGGCCGGCGTGCGCGCTTCCAGCCTGGGACGGAAGCTGGCGGAACGCGCCGGCGCTCCGCTCGACCGCGCCGGAAGAGTGCTGGTCGAACCGGACCTTAGTGTCCCCGGCCATCCGGAGATCCACGTCATCGGCGACCTGGCGAGCCTCACCCAGGATGGCAAGCCGTTGCCCGGCCTGGCGCCCGTGGCCATGCAGCAAGGCCGCTACGTGGCCGATCTGCTGGTGAAGAAACTTCGCGGCCAGTCCATGCGCCCCTTCCGCTATTTCGACAAAGGCACCCTGGCCACCATTGGCAGGAACCGGGCTGTGGCGCAGTTCGGCTGGCTGCACGTGGCCGGTTTCCCGGCGTGGTTCCTGTGGGTGTTCGTGCACCTGATGTACCTGGTGGAATTCGAGAACCGCCTGCTGGTCTTCGTCGAGTGGGTATACAACTACATCACCCGCAACCGCGGCGCGCGCTTGATTACGAATAACCAGGATTGACTGCCGGCCGTGCGGAGCCACGCTACAATAAAATCAGACTCCATGTCCACCAAGATTGATGTATTCGGCGCCGCCGCGGCCATCGCTAAAGGCATGAGCGTCACGCTGAAGGAGATGCTGTCGCCGACCGTCACCGAATACTACCCCGATGAGCCGGCCAAGTTCGAGGAGCGGTTCCGCGGCGTCCACGTGCTGCAACGCGACGTCAACGGCATGGAGAAATGCGTCGCGTGTTTCTTGTGCGCCGCGGCGTGCCCTTCCAATTGCATTTACATCGAGGCCGCGGAAAACACCGAGCGCGAGCGCATCTCCGGCGGCGAGCGCTACGCCAAGGTTTATAACATCGATTACAACCGCTGCATCTTCTGCGGCTATTGCGTGGAAGCCTGCCCGACCGACGCCATCACCCACGGCCACGGTTTCGAGGCGGCCAGCTACAACACTTCGACCCTGATCAAGCGCAAGGAAGACATGCTGGCGCCGGTCCCGGCCGGAGCCACGCCGCCGGTGGTGGAGCCGGAGCGGCCAGCGGCGCCCTAAGCGCGCCGTCCCCCAGCGCGCACCATGTTGCGGACCATACGGTTCGTCCTGCCATTGGCCGCTGGCTTTACGGCCGCTGCCTTCTCCCAAGAGGCACGGGAGATCGTGCGCCGATCCGTCGAGCTGGATCAAGGCAACTGGCTCCGCATGGCCGACTACACTTGGGTTGCCCGCCTGCACGAGCGCCATTTTGATTCCCATAACTACGTCACTTCAGAACACCAGGAGGCTTGGGAAACCATTATTCTGGATGGTCAGCCCTTTCGGCGGATGCTGGAGCGGGATGGCAAGCCGCTGCCGGTTGAAGAACAGCGGAAGCAACAGCAGAAACTGGACAAGGCCGCCGCCGAGCTCGAAAGCGAAACGCCGGAACAAAAACAGCGCCGCGCCGCCGGCTATGAAAAAGCGCGCCGCCGGGAGCGCGCGTTCCTGCTTGAGATACCCGATGCCTACGACTTCCGGCTGGAAGGAAGCGACAAGGTTGACGGTCACGACGTTTGGGTCGTCTCCGGCGTGCCAAAGCCGGGATATCGCGCGAAGAGCCGGGACGGCGCGGCGTTGCTGAAGATCCGGGGCAAAATGTGGATTGGAAAAGCGGGATACCAGTGGGTCCGGCTGGAGGCGCAAACCACGGAGACGATCTCTTTCGGGTGGTTTCTCGCCCGGCTGAACCCCGGTGCGAAGCTGGTCCTGGAGCAAACCCGGATCAACGATGAAGTCTGGTTGCCCAAACGCGAGTATTTGAGCGGAAGCGGGCGGATCGCACTAGTGAAGAGGATAGCGGAGGATCAAGAAATCACGTGGAGCGACTACAAGAAATTCCGCGTCGATTCCAAGTTGGTGCCCGTGGCGCCGCAAGAGTGACCCGGGCTGGTTCCCAAGTACGCGAACTCGCGATGTGACCAAGTCACGGCCCGCTTGTGGACGGTTGATACCCGACGCCATTTTCGCGGCGGCGACATCGCCGGCGGAGCGTCTGGGCACGGCCCGATGTTTTCTCAGTCAAAATGGTCTCATGGCCGTCATACGGATTCGTTGGACTATAGGTCCCCTTTTAGTCTTGTTCAGCCTGCTCCCGGCCGTGAGGTGCAGTGCTTTTCCTGAAACCGCGGCGTCCTCACTTCGGCTGGAATCCGCCGCCGTCGAGGGCCAAGTGAATCCGATCGGGGTTGACACGAGTCACCCGCGATTCAGTTGGACGCTGGCAGCTCGCGATCCGGCGGCGCGTGGGCTGACCCAGACCGCCTATCGCATTCTCTTCGCTACCTCGCGGCAAGGACTGCAGTCCGCGAAGACGGGTGACTGGGACACCGGAAAAGTTCTGTCCTCTCAGACCACCAATATCGAGTACGCGGGGAGGCCCCTTCGATCCCATCGCCGGTATTACTGGTGCGTTCGGGTCTGGGATCAGGATGGGCGCGAGTCGGCGTGGAGCGATCCGGCAACGCTGGTCACTGGCATACTGAGCCGGCAGGAATGGAGGGCCCAGTGGATCGCCGCAGTCCCCGACTCCGCTCCGGAACCCCAGGCGCGCGAATACATTTCGAACTGGAAAAACAAGACGGAGGGCATGCCGCTCTTTCGCCGCGATTTCATGCTTCGCAAGCCGGTCGCGAGTGCGATCCTGGTGGTCTCGGGGCTTGGTCAGTACGAATTACGCATCAACGGAGACGATGTAACCGACACCGTTCTCAACCCGGGTTGGACGAACTACCGGCGGTCGGTCGATTACAATACCTACGACGTCACGAACCTGGTCCGGCCCGGTCTAAACGCTTTGGGGATACTCGTCGGCAATGGCATGTACAACGTCGAGGGGCAGCGGGGCCGGTACACGAAGTTCACCGGCAGCTTCGGGCAGCCGAAGATCCTGCTGGAGCTTCATCTTGGCTATCGGGATGGCAGCGAGGGCATCGTGTTGAGCGATGGCTCGTGGAGGACACATGCAGGGCCGATTGTCTATTCGTCGGCGTACGGCGGGGAGGATTTCGATGCGCGCCTGGAGCCAAAGGGCTGGGACTCACCGGGGTTCGCCGGGTCCGGCTGGTCGCCAGTATCTATCGTGCAAGGGCCGGGCGGAGAGCTGCGATCACAGCAACCTCCCTTTGTGCGCATTATGCACCGTTATGATCCGGTGTCCGTCACCGAACCGCGGCCTGGCGTGCTCGTATATGACCTCGGCCAGAATATGTCGGGATGGCCGGAGATTCGCATTAGCGGCGAGGCCGGAGAAAGGGTCAAGCTGGTTGCCGGCGAACTGTTGGATCGCGAGGGCCTGGTGACGCAGCACAGTGCCAATGCCGGCCCGGGGTTTGAGAGCTCCTTTTCCTATACGCTCAGGGGTGGGGACGCCGAAACCTGGCATCCACGCTTCAGCTATTGGGGTTTCCGCTATGTTCAGGTCGAGGGCGCATGGGGCTCCTCCAACGCAACGGTGGGGACAAACGCACGGGTTCACGCAGACAAGCCCGTCCTGCAGTCCCTGCGCGGCGACTTCGTGCATGACGACCTTCGCGTTGTGGGCCGATTCTCATCTTCCGATGAGCTTCTCGATCGAATCCACACTTTGATCGACATGGCGATTCTGAGCAATTCTTTCAGCGTTATTACCGATTGCCCGCACCGCGAGAAGCTGGGATGGCTGGAGCAAACTTATTTGAACGGCTCGTCTCTCTTCTTCAATTACGATTACGGGCTTCTGTATGAGAAGCTCGCCCGCGACATGGAGGAGGCACAACTCCCCGATGGAATGGAGCCTGGGATCGCGCCGGAATATGTTGCTTTCGTGCGCCCCAACGGGGAAAGCACGATCTTCCGCAATTCGCCCGAGTGGGGAAGCGCTTCGATTCTCAGCCCGTGGACGGCTTTCACGTTCACAGGAGATCCTCGCCCGCTAAGTGAAGCCTATCCGATGATGAAGAGATATGCCGGCTATCTGCACAGCAAGGCGGAGGGAGGACTGCTTGGGTTTGGGCTGGGGGATTGGTACGACATCGGCCCGGGGAATCCGGGTGTCTCGCAGCTCACCGGCAAGGAGGTGACGGCGACCGCCACGTTTTATGAGGACCTGACGGTGTTGGCCAGGGTTGCAGGTCTGCTGAACAAGCCGGAGGATGCAAAGCAATTCGCCGCGGATGCCCAAACCATCAAGCGCGATTTCAACGGCAGGCTTTTTCACAGCGGCACCAATGAATACGATCGAGGCAGCCAGACCGCTAACGCAATGGCCTTGGTGGCCGGGCTCGTTCCGTCCGGGCGCGAGCGGGCCGTACTTGAGAATCTTATCGCCGACATTCGTAAGCACAACAACCATGTGACTGCCGGCGATGTGGGCTTCCACTACGTGGTGCGCGCTCTTACGGACGCCGGACGGTTTGACGTGATGCGCGACCTGCTTTCGCGCACGGACTCACCGAGTTATGGGTTCCAACTCGCAAGGGGAGCCACCACACTGACCGAGGCATGGGACACGAATCCAAACAGTTCCCAGAATCATTTCATGCTGGGCCACGGCGAGGAGTGGTTTTACCGCGGGCTGGCGGGCATACGTTTGGACATGAGTCTCGCGCCGGCCGGCAGGATCCGGATCTGCCCTCAGCCTGCCGAAGGCGTTTCGTCGGTTTCCGCCAGCTATGACTCCGTTCTGGGAACGATCAAAAGTTCCTGGAGCCGATCCGGCAGCGACTTTAATCTCGACGTGGCGATTCCGCCCAACGCAAGAGCGTACGTGGAGGTCCCGGCAAGCCTGCCTGGCTCGGTGACGATCGATGGGAAGCCGCTGCGGGAATTCTCCGTGGGCCGGTGTTCTTCGGCTCCCCATTCCGTAACGTGTTCGATATCGTCCGGCTCGTATCGCTTTTCATCGTCGTTATGACTCGGAGCTTGGCGGGATGAACCAAGACAAGACTTAGGGAACGGGGCTACGGTCCAGCCGGCGCTTCGGTGTCTCCGCCCAGCCGGGCAGCGGTCTCCAGATCGGCGCGCGCCGACGATTCTCGCCCGAGCAGGGTGAAGACGTGGCTGCGGAGGATATACAGGTGCGGTTCGCCGGGCGCCAGCCGAATCGCCTCCGTGAAGTCCTGCAGCGCGGCCTCGGCGGCGTTCGCTTCTCCGAGACGTATCTGGCCGCGGTACTGCCGCGCCTGCCAGAGACGGGGGCTCAGCCGCAGCGCTTCATTCAGTAGCGCGATCCCCCGGGCGGTCTCGCCCGACGCCGCCAGCCGGATGGCCTCGCCAAGAATCGCGGCGGAATCCGGGATCGGCGGCCGGCGCTCTCGCCCGGCAAAATAGAGATACGCCGCCGCAACCAGGCACAGGCACGCTATGCCCGGCGCGCCGTCGAATCCCCAACTGCCCAGAACCAGCTTGCTCGCCAACGGCAAACTGGCGAAAAGAAACGCTAGCGCCAGCGCTACCCGGCACCATTGGCGAGCCCGTGAAGGCCACGCGTCCGCGGGTGGTTCCACATCCTCGTCATGCTGCGGAGCAGGCATGCTTTCACCATACCCCTTCCCGCCGCGCGAGTCGCCCGGTATCGCGCAATATTGGCGGCCGTTCGGCGGCGATGGGCAATGCGCATTGCCGCCCGAGGTGCACTCCTCTAAAATCTGATCCAGGATGATAGCGCGCCGGTATCTGGTGACGATCGCCGTACTCTCCAGCGCCGTGATGGAGGTGCTGGATACTTCCGTTGTCAACGTCAGCCTGCCCCATATTGCGGGAAACCTCTCGGCCACCACGGATGAAGCCACCTGGGTCCTTACCTCGTACCTGGTAGCCAATGCCATCATTCTGCCCATGAGCGGCTGGCTGGCAAACTACTTCGGCCGCAAACGCATGTTGCTGACGGTGGTGACGGGATTCACCGTGTCTAGCCTCTTGTGCGGGCTCGCGCCGAACCTGCCGATGCTGATTCTCTTTCGCGTGTTGCAAGGCACCACCGGTGGAGGGCTTCAGCCGCTCTCCCAGGCAGTGCTGCTCGAGGAGTATCCCCCTCAAGAGCGCGGCAAAGCAATGGCGTTCTTCGGGCTGGGAATCGTGGCCGCTCCCATCCTCGGCCCCACCCTGGGCGGCTGGATCACCGACGCTTATTCCTGGCGCTGGGTTTTCTACATCAATCTGCCAGTCGGAATCGCCAGCCTGATCATGATCTCGCTGTTCGTCACCGATCCGCCATACCTGCATCGTGGCTCGCTGCGTGTCGACTTTTGGGGATTCGGCATGCTGGCCGTGGGCATGGGCGCGCTGCAGATCATGCTGGACAAAGGCCAGGAAGACGACTGGTTCGGCTCGAACTTTATCGTCATGCTGGCCATAACCGCCGCCGTTCTCCTGATCGGCTTCATCGTCCGGGAGCTGGTGATCGACCAGCCGATCGTTCGCCTGGAGCTGCTGAAATACAGGAGCTTCGCGGCCGGCATTTTTTTCGTGACGGTGCTCGGGTTCGTGCTATACGCCAGCCTGGTTCTCTTGCCGCTTTTCATGCAGACCCTGCTCGGTTGGACCTCCGCAACTGCCGGTCTTTGGACCAGCCCGCGCGGCATCGGCACGGCGCTGTGCATGCCGCTGGTGGGGTACCTGCTTGGCAAGGGCTGGGATGGCCGCTGGCTGTTGGCATTCGGTTTCGTCATCGGGGCCTTTCCCTCTTGGGCTTTTCCCACATGAACCTTCAGTCCGGGACGTGGGACATCATGGTGTGGCAGATCAGCCAGGGCCTCGGCATGTCGTTCATTTTCGTCCCGCTCACCACGTTGACGATGGACCCGATCCCGAAGCGCGACACCGGTTACGCCACCGCCCTCTACAGCGTCATGCGGAACATCGGCTCCAGCGCCGGCATCTCGTTCGTGACGACGTGGCTCGCGCGGCGGGCCCAGTTCAACCAGTCCCAACTAATTGCCCATGTGACGCCCTACGATCCAGCCGCCCATCGGATGCTGCGCCAGGCGCAGGCGATGCTGGTGCGGCATGGTGCCGATCCGGTAACCGCGAACCGCCAGGCCACGGCGATGCTTTATGGCGTGGTGCAGCAACAAGCCTCGGTGCTGAGCTTCCTGACTGTGTTCCGTATGATAGGCATTGTGTTTCTGGTCATCATCCCGTTGATCCTGTTCCTACGAAAGCCCAAGCATCTCAGGGAGCCGATGCCCACTGTGACCTTGCCAACGGGAGAGCGCCGTTGATTGAATGAGACCCCTGATCCCCTTCGCGACACACGAAGGAGCGCCCCAGGCCCGCTCACTCTGCAACCGTCTTCGGGTATAAACTTCGAAGAGACTCATGCGACAGACAATCTTGGTACTTCTGGCGGCGCTCACCGCGGCCGTGCGGGTGGCCGGCGCGGACGATTTCTATCTGAAGAACGGCGATCGCGTCGTCTTCTACGGCGACAGCATCACCGAACAGAGACTGTACACCGTGATCGCCGAGACGTACGCGGTCACTCGCTACCCGAAGCTCGAGGCCGTCTTCGTTCACTCCGGCTGGGGCGGCGACCGCGTCACCGGTGGCGGCGGCGGACCCATCGACACTCGCCTCCAGCGCGACGTGTTCGCGTACAAACCGACCGTGATGACCATCATGCTGGGCATGAACGACGGAGAGTATTCCGCCGAGAGCGAAGCGGTTGACAAGAAGTTTTTCGACGGCTACCGGCATATCATCGACGCAGTCCGCTCCGCGTTGCCCGGCGTCCGCATCACCGCGATCCGGCCCTCGCCGTACGACGACGTCACGCACGCGCCGAATTTCCCCGGCGGTTACAACGAGGTGATGATCAGTTTCGGGAAGTGGATCGCCAACTACGCCAGGGAAGCGGGGCTGAACGTGGCGGATCTGAACACACACGTCGTGCAGGTGCTGGCGAAAGCGAACGAACAAAACGGCGAGGAGGCGCGGAAGATCATCCCCGATCGCGTCCATCCTTCGTTCGCAGGCCACCTGATCATGGCGGAGGAGCTGTTGAAATCCTGGGGTGCGCGGGCGGTTGTCTCGGCTGTCGCCATCGACACGTCGGCGGGACAGCCCCAGGTGAAATCGGCGGAGCACGCCGGGATCACTGCGTTATCGGCGGAACACTTGCTAGAGTGGACCGAACTGGATGACGCCTTGCCGCTTCCGTTTCAGAGCTGGCAGAGCATGTGGGGGTCGGGTCCGTTGAAGCTCGTTCTGTCGAGCTCCGACGTAGCCGAAGCGCTCAACCGGCAATCGCTCCGCGTCACCGGCCTTCACGACGGCGTCTACACGCTCGAAATCGATGGGCAGCCCGTTGGCACGTTCAATAACGATCAACTCGCCAGTGGCATTAACCTGGCGCTGCTGGAAACGCCCATGACGAAGCAGGCCAGGGAAGTGTACGAACTGACGGTGGCCCATTGCAATATTCACAATGATCGTTGGCGCACTATTCAGGTGCCCCTGACAGAGTACGATCTGCCGCAGTCCCGCGCCGCCATGGAATCGATCGACGCGCTGGAGCAGGCCGTGGTCGCCAAACAACACGAGGCCGCCCAGCCCAAACCGCATAAGTACGCTCTGGTTCCGGTCCGGTAGCGTATCGGACGCGGCCTGCGGCTCAGGTGAGGGCCGCTTTGTATAGGGCGACCAGCTTGCCCCAAGCGCGCTCAGCGTCTGGCTTGTTGTAGACCGGCGCGCCGTTCTGCAGCGGCATGTCCGGCACGCACCAGCCATGCAGCGCTCCCGGATACACTTCGATTTCGGCAGGGACTTTGGCGGCCGCGAAGGCTTCCTTCAGCTTGTCCTTGGCGTCCGGCTGACGCGCGTCGTCGTTCGACGCCACGCCGAAATACATGCGGGCCTTTATCTTCGGCGCGAGCAGATGCGGGCTGTCGGGTTTGTCGGTCACCAAGCCACCGCCGTGGAAGGATGCGCCAGCGCCAACGCGATCGGGCAACGCCGCGGCGGTCCTCACCACCAGCGCTCCGCCCATGCAGTAGCCCTGGGTTCCGATCTTCTTCTCGCGGTTCACCTCTCTTTGCGCGTCGAGGAAGGCAACATATTGGGCGGCGTCCTTCTCGGCGTTGCCGGGCGCGTTCACCGACGCCATCAGCGGCTGGAGCCTGGCCCTGTCGGCTGGATTCTGGAAGCTGAAATTGGCGGGATCTAAGGAAGGAGCTTTGGCCACGCGATAAAAGGGATTGGGCACAAGGACGGAATATCCCTCAGTGGCAATTCGCTTGGCCATTTCGCGCATCGCGGGCCGCAAGCCGAACGCGTCGGTCCAGAGCAGCACGCCCGGATAGGAACCGGTCTTCGGGTGAATGAACGCGGCGACGCAGGTCCCGTCGGGAGTCTTGATCTCGACGTTGGTTTCGGCGACGTCAAAGCCCGCCGCCGCGAGGCCTGCCGTAGCGGCAAGGCCCGTGGCCACCGAGTGAGCCGCGGACTCGCGCCGCGCGATATCGCCGGGCTGCGCATCGTTCTTCCGTTGGTTCTTCCGGTCTTCCGTCATGATTATCTTTAGAAGAGTGTATCGCTTCCATTAGCAGGGGTCTTTGCGGTGCCGGGCACCTCGCCCACGATAACGAAGCGAGCACCGGGCATGGCAATTACATCGCGCCTCAGTTCTGCTTGTCGTCGCCGGTGTCCTTCTTATCGGTCTTATCCGTGGTCGTATCGCCGGGCTTTTCACCGGGACGGTACAGAGTGGGCGGCTTCCGCTTTTGCTCCGCCGCGGCGGCCTTCTGGTCGGCTGCCTGTTTGGCTTTGCGCTCGGCCGGCGACATGGAATCTTCCAAGGCCTTCTTGTCCTTCTCCTCGCGCGCTTCCACGGCGCGCTCGCGCTGCCCCATATCTTCCCGCGCCAGCTCCAGGCTGTCGCTGGTGGTGTCGATGGCGTCCTTGAGAACGAAATCGTAACGATCCGCGTCTCTGGGGTGGCTGTCTTGAATCCTGCGCAGCGCGGGCAGCAATTGGCCCTCGGCGCCGGCGACGAGTTTGAGCCCCTCGGCAATGTCGATTTTGCGGTGCAGCGCATCGTCGGCCACATCGTCGAGCGCATCGACAATCCGGTTGTAGTCGTCGAGCGCATCGTGAATTAGAATGGAGCGGCCCGGCTTGTCCTTGCCGAGCAGATCCTTCACCAGGTCGACGCGCTGGCGGGCAAAGCCGGCATAAAGGGCCAGACGTTGATTCGGTTCCTGGGCCTCGCGGATCTGATCCGCTTCGTCGGCCGACAGAAAATCGCGCCGCTGCTGCGCCAGGGCCAGCGGCGCCAGCAGCAAGGCGATCGAAATCGAGCACGCCAGGGTTCTCATTTTGGTTTGCCCTCCATCAGGCCCAGCAGCAGCTTGTCGTGCACCTGCTGCACCTCGGTTGTAGCTTTCTCAAGAAGGGGGCGGTCCGCGAAATTCATGTCCCGCTCCAAAGTGTCGAGCTTGCGGAGTAGGCCGCGCGTCTGGATCTCGGCGTACTTGAACCAGCGGGAACTCTTGCGCGGGTCCTTGCCGGTCTGGTTGAGCGAGAGGAAGGCCAGATCCACGGAATCGACGATCTTCGCGGCGTCGGCCGCCACCCGATCGGTGTCTCCCTTTTGATAATCGGAGCGGGCGGCTTCGAGCGCCGCAGCCGATTCGTCCAGAGCCAGGCGCGCACGCTTTTCCAGGTTCGGCTCGGCGCGCGCCCGCGCCAGGTCGTCCGCGCGGGCGGTGCCCGCCATCCACGCTAGTGCTGCCAAGGCCACCCAGCCGCGCATCATCGGTGTGCCTCCAACTCGTGGCGGATGATGCGCGCCCGTTGCCGCGCCTGAAATTCCTGATCGGGGTGCTTGCCCTGGCTCAGGTCGAGAAATTGCTCGTAGGCTTCGAGCGCCGGCTTCAACTGGCGCATCTTGTCCAGGACGATGGCCCGCATGAAGGCGAGACCCGCGGTGTTCTCGCCCAACTGTCGAGCTTTGTCGAACGCCGCCAGCGCCCGTGGCAGGTCGCCAGCCATATACAGCGCGCCGCCCAACTCGCGCCACGCATCGATAGCGTCCGGCTTGAGTTTCCCGGCTTCGGCGAATTGCGCGCCGGCAAGGGGAAATTGCCGCGCGTCGCGTAAGGCGCGGCCATACATCATGCGCAACTCGAAGTTGGCGGACTCGGCGGCTACCGCCTTTTGGAGCAGCGGCGCCGCCTTGACGGGTTGATCGGAAAACACGTACGCCATCGCCAGGGCCACGGCATTAGCTGTGGACGGCTCCCCGGCGTATGCGGTTTCGAGAACCGGCACGGCCTCGGCGTATTGTTTGGCATCGAGCAACAACTGGCCGAGGCGCGCCTGCGCAACGGGATCGCCGGCGAAATCGCGATAGATGGCGGCCGCCTCGGCGGGCTGGTGCGCCTCTTCGTAAGCGCCGGCCAGTTCCAGCATAGAATTGCGATACTTGGGGTCAAGCGCGGCAGCCTGGCGGTAATGCGGCGCCGCATCCGCCAACTTACCCTCACGCGCCAGCACCCGGCCCAGGCCGGATTCGGCGGCGGCGGACTTCGCGTCCAGTTCGAGGGCGCGGCGGTAGCTGGCTTCGGCGCGATCGAGGGCGCCCGCCTGCGCCTCGGCTTCCGCCAGGTAGTAGCGCGGCCGGAACTCCTCGGGCTTCTGTGCAGCGGCCGCTTCCAGCAGCGCCTCCGCGCCCGCATCCTTGCGCCGCAGGAGCAGCATGCCGCAGTTGAGCTCGGCTTCGTACAAGCCGGGCTTCAACTCCAGCGTCCTGCGGTATTCCGCAATCCCCTCCTCATCGCGCGCGAGCAACCCGTAGGCCAGGGCCAGGTTGAAATGAGCGCTGTAATCGGAAGGGTCCGCCGCCACCGCTTTGCGAAACGCTTCCGCGGCGGCTGCATACTGTCCGCTTTCGAGCGCCTTCAGCCCGTCGGCCGCGAAGTCGGACGCCTGCAAGAAAAAGAGGACGGCCAGCGTGGCCCACATAATTCAATTCTAGATCCTCTCGCCATCCAAGCCGGCGCACAGCCGGTTTTTCTGCGGCTCGCTGGCCTGGCAAATGCATCCTCCGAATCGACGCGATGCCTACTTCTTCTTGTCCGGAGCGGGCCCGGTCCTCAAGTCCGGGCCGGGGGCATCCATAGGCGATGTTTGAAAACTGAGCGGGAGGTCGATGCGCGCCTCATGCTGGCTGTCTTCATCTAGAATGTGCAGCGTGTAGTGGCCGGCAGGCACGTCAAAAACAGCGTTGCCGACGAGCGTATCGGCGGGCGCCAGCGTGCGCAGCGCGCCGATCCAGTCCTGCACGCCGTCTCCGTCGCGCAACTCGGGAAAGCGGCGCCCAGTGCTGTCTTCGACACCAAAATTGGGCACCGCCGCGTCGGCGCTGCCGCCGTTGGTGACGCTCAGCCGCACCAGCAGAAACTGGTTCTGCGCCGCGCGCGCCGTGGGACCCTCGCCGAACGCAGGAAGCCATTGCGTCTCGATGCCGAGGTATGTCAGACTCCCCAACTTCACTTTCTGCCCCAGGGGATAGGTGCGAACTTCCCAGGGGCGCTCGACGCAGGAAGCCAAGCACATGGCGCACAACGAAACCAGGATGATCGGCTGGCGATGGTAGCGCATCGGCAGAACCATTGTCGCGACCGGCGCGCGGCGTGTCAATCATTCGAGGGCATTGGCGCGCGAGGGCCGAGACTACTGGTGCTGCGCTTCCTGCAGTATGCGCTCGAACTTGCGCCGTTGCTCTTCGGTAAGCACCTGGTCGATGCGGTTCTTGCTGTCGCTCAGCACAGTGCGGTAGTACTGCCAGGAGTCGCCGAGGATGGACTGCATCTGCTCGGCTTGCGCCGGGGTCAGATCCAGTTGCTTGCGCAGACGTTCAAAGTAAAGCGTGCGTCCGGCGGGCGTATCGAACGCCGGCTGATGGAGGCGGTCGTGCCACCCCAGGTGCATCGCCAAGGCGCCAGCGGCCACGCCGCACAGAAATACCAGGGTTAGCACCGTGAGGCCGGCCACTTTGGGGTTCCAGGCGCCGTTGGCGGCGGCCTTCTCCATTAAATTAGCGCTCATACGCCGTCAGCGCCAGCAGCATATTGTCCTGCGCCAGAGCGCTTCCGGAGGCCGCGGCGCTGTCTTGCGCCAAGACCGCGTCCGGCGTAAAACTCCCCCGGTAGGCGAGTTCCCGCGATACCAGGACGCTGCCCAACACCGCCAACGTCAACATGCAGCTAAACGCCAGGCGTCTCGCGAAAACCAGGTCGAACGCGAAAAGACCGGCAAGGGAAGGCGCGGCGCTGGTGGCCTCGATCCTTTCCACCACACGGGCATAAAAGCCCGGAGCCGCCTCGCATGCCTGGTTCCGCAGGGCACCAAACAGACTCGATACGCCGGCCATGCCGTCCATCCCGGCACGGCAGCTTGCGCATTCGTTCAAATGGGCTTCGATACGCCGGCGCACGGCCGGCTCCAGCACACCGGAGAGGTACTCTTCGAGGCTCTCCATAACCACTGCGTGCATACTTTTCTTCCCTTACCAACCTGCAATACTACGCCCGGAACCTGCCCCACCGCGGGTCTTTTTGCCGGTCGCGCCCGCCCGCTTCGGAGGCCCTCATACCAACCATAAACACCGCCCGCACCAAACTTCACTTCGCCGGCAACCCGGCCGGGCGGTCCAACCGTTGCGCCGCCTTCACCAACTTCTGGCGGGCGCGAAAAAGCTTCACCTTGATGGTGTTTTCGTTCATCCCGGTTCTCTCCGCCAGCTCCTCCACGGAGTAACCTTCCACTTCCTTCAACATTAACAACGTGCGCTCCTCCTCGGACACCTTGGTGAGGAGCTTCACAACGTAATCCCTTTGCGACAGGTTGGTGTCGGCTGGTGTCTGCCGGTTCACAGCGGGCTCGGAATTCTCCACCCGCCGCACTTCGTCCTCGCTCAGATCGCTTTCGTAAACCAGCTTGCGCACCTTGCGCTTGCGCAGGTAGTCAAAGCACTCGTTGACCGTGATTTTGTAAATCCACGTAATCAGCGAACTGCGGAAGTCGAAATTCCGGATGGAAACGTAAACCTTCGCAAATACTTGCTGCGCAATGTCTTCCACGTCATTGCGCTGGCGCACGATGCCGTGGATGATGGAAAACACCTTGGTCTGGTAACGCTCGACGATTTCGCGGAACGCGCCTTCTTCGCCGGCCTGCGCGCGGCTGACCAGGACGCCTTCCGGGGTGTTCTGATAGTCCACTCTGGGCTTTGCCGCAACCCTGTTGCCGAACCCCGGAATCGCCAAAGTGCCGGCAGCCGCTCCCATACATGGTTTCCGACGTCCAGCGCGGGGTAAGGGTTTCAATTTAATGATGAATCAATAATAGTTTGCCGGATGGCGGGGCAGTGGTTCCAAACCATCGTTTCCCCGGCCACGGGCCTCAATCCGGGATATCGGGATGGAACCGCCGCCAGAAACGCCGCCGCCCGGCCAAATCCTCCCACTTGCCCCCATTTTCCCGCGACCCAGCCGTCCGATGGCTCATCCAAATATGTGAAAGAGCGAGTTCCCGGCTCGCCTTTGTATAATAGCAGCCAGGGGTGAACCCCGCAGAGGAGTCAAACGCATGGTGCAACTAACCGAAAAGGCTATCGGCAAGGTGAAGGATATCATGAGCTCGCAGCAACCGGTCCCGGCCGGCCTGCGGATCGCGGTTGTAGGCGGGGGTTGCTCCGGCTTCAGCTACTCGATGGCATTCGAAAACCAGCCCAACATGCTGGACAAGACATACGAATTCGGCGGGCTGAAGGTGTACATCGACCAAGCCAGCATGCTGTATCTGGATGGCGCCGAAGTGGACTACGTCGAGACGCTGGAGGGGGCCGGATTCAAATTTAACAATCCCCACGTAAAATCCACCTGCGGCTGCGGGAGCTCTTTCCAGGCCTGAAACGGCCCGAGCCGGAAGGTTATTGGCGCCGGCGCCACCAACGCAGGCCCGCGGGCCTGCGGCGCAAGACTCCGAGTTGCGCGGGCTGGTTTCGATCTGCTACACTGCTGGATGTCCCGAACGTAAGGCTCAGTGGGAGGTTCGTTTGTCTGTTTGGAAGACGGACCGCTTGCACCAATGAGGTCACATGGCGCGTAAACCAGGCAAACACTACCAATCTGCCAGAAAACAGGTGGAAACCCGCGAATACCAGCTCGAAGAGGCTGTGACGCTCATCCAGAAAATCAAGTTCGCCAAGTTCGACGAGACCGTTGAGGTCCACTTGCGGCTCGGCGTCGATCCC
>Ga0181521_10002921_pt1 | contig 20347 bp, 15 predicted proteins | sample PEATcosm2014_Bin_32_FD_119764 | JGI IMG/M metagenome (GOLD analysis project Ga0181521, IMG submission 119764) | Peatland microbial communities from MTU Mesocosm Facility, Houghton, MI, USA - PEATcosm2014_Bin02_60_metaG | ecosystem: Environmental > Terrestrial > Soil > Wetlands > Peat | place...
CTGACGCGTTTCTGCTGCGAGACAGTCGAGGCCTGCGCTCCGTATGTCATCGCGATCAAGCCGCAGCTCGCGTTCTATGAGGCGCGCGGAATCGACGGGATGCGGGCGCTGGCCGAGGTGCTCGCGACCGCGCGACGGCTCGGGCTGATCACGATCGCCGACGCCAAACGCGGCGATATCGGGTCGACCTCCGCGGCCTACGCCGAGGCGTTCCTCGGCGACGGCGACTTTGCCGCCGATGCCGTCACCGTGAATCCCTATCTCGGCAGCGATGCGATCATGCCGTTCATCGCCAGGATCCGCGACGGCCGGGGCGTGCTGGTGCTGGTGAAAAACTCGAACCCGTCGTCGGGCGAGTTTCAGGATTTGCCGGTTGACGGGCGGCCGGTATGGGAGCTGGTCGCGAAGCGCGTGCGCGGACTGGGCGGCGATTTTATCGGCAATTGCGGGCTCAGCGCGATCGGCGCGGTCGTCGGAGCGACCTACCCTGAGCAGGCGCGGCGCGCGCGTGAGCTGATGCCGAACGCAGTAATCCTGGTTCCCGGCTACGGTCAGCAAGGCGCGACCGCGATCGACGCGGTCGCGGCGGCGCGGCCCGACGCTCTGGGAACGATCGTCAACGCGAGCCGCAGTCTGATGTATGCGTATCTTAAGCGTCCCGGAATCGCGCCGCCGGTCGCCGCAGCCGAAGCTGCCAACGCGATGCGGCTCGATCTGAACCGCGCACTGGAATCGGTCAAGTCGCCCCGCGCAGTTCCGGCGGCCGGGTAGCCGTCAACCCCGCGCGGGCGCGTCTCAGGCGTGCATCAAGGTGGCTTCGTCCGAAGCGAGCGTCGCCCAGACCTCGCGATCGATCTCGCGATAGCGCTCCAGCGCGTGCTCGGCGTGCTCCAGGTTGCCCTCGGCCGCTGCAATCTCGCGCATATATTTCTCGATCCAGGCCAGATGCCAGTTCTCGTCCTCGGTCACCGCCTCGAGGACTTCGCGCGTGGCCTCGTCTACGTCGGGCAGTGCGGCGTGAGCCATGTAGCGGCGCTGCGCCCGCTCCTCGACCACCACCGTCAGCGCCAGCAGGTCAACGACGGTCCTTGGCACACCGGTGCGAAGCCCGAGCCGGCGCTGATAGCCGTCTTCGATCGCGATTGGCGTGCCGCCCAGGTCGGCGATCCGCTTGGTCCACAGCCATGCGTGGCGGGTCTCGTCGGCCAGATGCTTGGACATCTTGACCAGAGCCTCGCCGTCCTTGAGATGGCCGAGCAGGTTCATCAGGAGCCGCGCGCCGCGCAGTTCGGCGTCGCGATAGAAGCTGTAGATGAGAATCTGCTTGTCGATAGCCGACTTGCCGTTGGATTCCATTAGTTCTCCTCCCCCGTCCTCCGCCGGCGCTTTACCGGGTCGAATGAGATCTGCTCGCAAAACGAAGTGGGGCCAGCATGATGCGAGTTATTCGATCCCGCGCAACGGGTCAAGAAAGAGTAATCTTCCCTTCATCGCTGGCCAGCTTAAGCGTTTCTTATTATAAGCAGGCCATCTGAGCGTGCGAAAGAGGAGCGCCTGCGCGCCATAATCTCGATGCCACCGACTCCGGATGCGTACTGGCTGGCCTTGCGCCGGGTCAAGGGTATCGGCCCGCGAATCGCGAGATTGCTGCTGGAGCGGTTCCAATCGCCGGAGCAGATTTTCGCGCAGGCCGAATCGGTCCTGGTCGCGGCTGGAATCTCCAGATCCGTCGCCCACAATATCGCCGGCTTCGACGGCTACGCCGAGATCGACAAGGAATTGTGCGAGCTTCAGCGGGTAGGCGGGAGGCTGATCAGATGGTCCGACCCGGAGTACCCGGCAGCGCTGCGGCAGATCGCCGACCCGCCGCCCTTTATGTTCGTCCGCGGCACGATGCCGGCGGGGGGCGCGCCCTGCGTCGCCGTGGTCGGGGCGCGCGCGGCGAGCGATGTAGGGCTCAGGATGGCGCGCCGGTTGGGCTTTGAGCTGGCGGCCAAGGGCTTCGCGGTCGTCAGCGGTCTTGCCCGCGGGATCGACGGCGAGGCGCATCAGGGCGCGCTCGACGCCGGCGGGATCACAATCGCGGTGATGGGATGCGGTATCGACGTGATCTATCCAGCCGAGCATCGCCGCCTGGCGGAATCGATCCTCGCCAATCGCGGCGCGTTGCTCAGCGAGCTGCCGGTTGGCACCCCGCCGATTGGCGAGAACTTTCCCACTCGCAACCGGATCCTGTCGGGGTTGAGCCTGGGCGTCGTGATCGTCGAGGCGGCCGAAAAAAGCGGCTCGCTAATCACGGCCCGGATGGCGCTGGATCAGGATCGGCAGGTGTTCGCCGTCCCGGGCAGTCCGCTCTCCGGCAAATCGCGCGGGAGCAATCGGCTGCTCAAGGATGGCGCCAGGCTGGTCGAGTGCGTCGAGGACGTGATCGAGGATCTGGCTCCGCAAATGGCCTCTGCGGCTCGGACCGCATCGCCGACGCCGATCCCCGGTACCGTGGTGAAGAGGCCGGAGCAATCGGAGAGTTCGGCGCCAAGTTCATCGCAAATGGCTCAATCAGTGCCACAAGACGCTAAAGCAATCGTAAATTGTCTAAAAGATGATGAAAAGCTCCATATCGACGCGATTATCGAGGGTTCCGGCCTCGATGCCAAAACCGTGCTTAGATTCCTGCTAGAACTGGAGTTGCAGGGCGTGGTGCGGCAGCATCCCGGCAAGCTTTTCTCGCGCGCATAGTTATAGGACCATAACTGCTGGGAGCATGAAGGGGGATCTGGGAGGACCTGAGAGAGCGTGGCAAAGAACCTCATAGTTGTAGAATCACCCGCCAAGGCGCGGACCATCAAAAGGTACTTGGGCCCGGACTTCGAGGTGACCCCGTCGGTGGGTCACGTCATGGACCTGCCCAAGAACAAGCTCGGCGTTGATCTGGAACACGATTTCAAACCCGAGTACCACGTCATTCCGGGCAAGACCAAGATAATCGAGCAGATCAAGCAGGCGGCCAAAGGCAAGACCAGCATCCTGCTGGCGACCGACCCCGACCGCGAGGGCGAGGCCATAGCGTTTCATATCGCCGATCGGCTCGGTAAGGTGCGCGGCAACGTTCAGCGGATATTGCTCCATGAGATCACGGCCCAAGCGGTCAAGGACGCGATTGCAAAGCCGGTCGCACTGAACCAGGACCTGTACGAAGCACAGCAGGCCCGGCGGGTGCTCGACCGGCTGGTAGGCTACCAGCTAAGCCCGCTGCTCTGGGATAAGGTCAAGCGCGGGATCAGCGCCGGCCGGGTGCAGTCGGTGGCGCTGCGGATAATCGTCGAGCGCGAGGTCGAGCGGGAGGCATTCCGCGCCGAGGAGTACTGGACGCTCGACGCCCGTCTGGAGGCCGGCAATCCGCCGCCGTTCAAGGCCCGGCTCTACAGCTACAAAGACCAGCGCATCGACAATAAGGCGTACAAGCTCCCCGAGGCCGAGGCGCGCGCGATTATCGCAGCCTGCGAATCGGCCCCGTTTACAGTCCGTAAAATCGAGCGCAAGGAGGTCCGGCGGACGCCGACGCCTCCGTTTATCACCTCGCGATTGCAGCAGGAGGCCGCGCGCAAGCTCTACTTCACTCCCTCCCGGACGATGAAGCTCGCACAGGGGCTTTACGAAGGCGTCGAGCTCGGCGATCAGGGCGCCGTCGGCCTTATCACTTATATGCGTACCGATTCGCCGCGGGTCTCCGATCAGGCTCTTGCGGCGGCGCGCGAATATATCGCCAAGCGCTACGGCGAGCAGTATCTGCCGGCGAATCCAAACCTCTACAAGTCCGCCAAATCGGCTCAGGAGGCCCACGAAGCGATCCGGCCGACCGCCGTCGAGCGCGATCCCGATTCGGTCGCGCCCTATCTCGAAAAGGACGCGCTCGCGCTCTACACGCTGATCTTCAACCGCTTCGTGTCGAGCCAGATGAACCCGGCGGTCTACGATCGCACCACGGTCGATATCGACGTCGGCGAGGCGGCCTTCCGCGCCACCGGCCAGGTCGTAAAGTTCGACGGCTTTATGCGCGTGTATACCGAGGGCATGGACGAAAAGCCCGACGACGAGGACGCCGAGACCCTGCCCGCGATGAACGAGGGCGAAGCGCTGAAACTGCTCGAATTCATCCCCGAGCAGCACTTCACGCAGCCGCCGCCGCGCTTCTCACAGGCGACGCTGATCAAGGAGCTCGAGGAAAAAGGAATCGGCCGGCCTTCCACCTATGTGTCGATCATGAACAGCCTCAAGCGCGAATATGTCGAGGAGGACCAGAGCAAGCGCATGCGCCCGACCACGCTGGGCCGGGTCGTGAGCGATCTGCTGGTCAAGGCCTTCCCCGATATCCTTGAAGTCGGTTTCACCGCGCAGTTCGAAGCCAACCTCGACGAGGTCGAGGAAGGGCGCGAGAACTGGGTCAAGACGCTGCGGCGTTTTTACGGCAGCTTCCAGAAACGGCTCGGCGAAGCGAAAAAGAAGATTCCCGAGGTCAAGCGCGCCGGCCTGCCGACCGATATCAAGTGCGAGAAAGACGGCGGCATGATGGTCATCAAGTGGGGCCGCAACGGCGAGTTTCTCGCCTGCTCCAACTACCCCGCATGCACCAACACCAGCGAGTTCTCCCGCGACGAGCAGGGCAAGATCACGGCGCGTGAGGCGACCGTCGTAACCACCGACGAGGTCTGCGACAAATGCGGCAAGCCGATGGTGCGCCGGCGCTCCCGCTTCGGTGAGTTCCTGGGATGCTCGGGCTATCCGGACTGCGACGGGATCAAGCGCCTCTCGGGCAAGCCGGTCGGCACCGGCGTCAAATGTCCCGAATGCAAGGAAGGCGAGATCATGGAGCGCCGCAGCAAGAAGGGCAAGCTGTTCTTCGGATGCAGCCGCTATCCCGAGTGCAAGTTCGCGAGCTGGGACCGGGTCGTCGGCCAATCGTGCCCGACCTGCGCCAACGCCTGGATGGTCGAGAAGGTCAGCAAGCGCGAGGGCACTCGATGGCAGTGCCCGAAGGAAGGATGCGGCTATCGCGGCCCCGCCGCCGCCTGAACCGGATTCGGAAAGCCTCAAAAAAAGAGGCGAGAGCCGCGGCCGGGAAGTCACGGCCCTCGCCGACACGGAGGAGAAGAAAGCCCTTGCTTGCTGAGGAGTAAGAGCCTTGGCAAATATCGCACCCTAGCGATTCGATTTCAAGTGTCGCCCACATTTTGGCTACTTCTTGATACAGAATGTTTTCTCGCGCTCGGCGGCCGCGCGCCCGGCCGGGAGGCCCACAACCTTGTCGCGCCCACTCACACGCCCCGTCACAATTGAGCGCAGGAGAAAGGCCTTGAAATCTGCCCTAGCGATGACCGCAATGCTGGCCTCGGCGGTTGCTATTGGATCGCCCGCCCGAGCGGGGCAGCCGCAAGCGACAGCCACTCCCGGCGCCAATCTTTCCAGCGGCGTGAACGACTTCGGGTTTCGCCTGCTGCGCACGCTGGCCGGAGGCACCGGCGAGAACGTGATCGTCTCGCCGCTGAGCGTCTGGCTCGCGCTTGCGATGACCGCCAACGGAGCGGCCGGCGACACCAGGACCGCGATCGCGAAAACCATCGGCGTTGAATCGGCCTCGCTCGATGAGCCGGCCTTCAATCGCGCCGGCCACGAGCTGCTGGCCGCGCTTCGAAAAACCGATCCCGCCGTCACGATGGAAATTGCCAACGCGCTCTGGACCCAGTCCGGTTTTCCGATCAACCCGGACTTTCTGAACACGAGCCGGCAATTTTACGACGCCGCTTCCGAAGGCCTCGATTTCGAGGGCAAGCCGGATCAGGCCGTCGCCGCCGTCAACGCCTGGGTGAACAAAAATACTCACGGCAGGATTCCGACCATCATTTCCAGGGTTGACCGGAAAACCCGGCTGATACTTACCGACGCGGTTTACTTCAAAGGGATATGGTCTTCACCGTTCAACCCAAAGGCTACCAAGCCGCGGACCTTTCACATCGGGGCCGATAGCTCGGGGCAGGCTCCCGCGGTGCAGGCTCAGATGATGAGCAAGACCGGCGAGTTCCCGTACTCCGAAAACCAGAGCTTTCAGGCGATCCGGATGGCCTATGGCAACGGTCGGTTCGCGATGTACGTCTTCCTGCCCCGCGAGATGACCGGCCTGCCCGACTTTGTGGGTATGCTCGACCCGCAGCATTGGCGCGAATGGACCGGCGCCCTGGTTTCCCGGAAAGGAACGATCGTCATGCCGAAGTTCGAGTCGTCGTACGGCAAGCGGCTCAACGACGCGCTCGAGGCGATGGGGATGGCGATCGCTTTCAACCCGGCTGAAGCGGATTTCTCGCGAATCCATCAGCCTCCGCCGCGGCTCTCGATCAACGATGTCGAGCACAAGACCTGGGTCAAAGTCGACGAACAGGGCACCGAAGCCGCCGCCGCGACCTCGGTGGGTATGGCCATGGCGATGATCGCGACAAATCGCCCGCGGCCCTTCGAGATGGTCGTCGACCACCCCTTCTTCTTCGCCATCAAGCAGGAATCCGGCGCGCTCCTGTTCGCAGGAATCGTCACCGACCCGACTCGGCACTGATCGATTCCACTTCCACGAGCGGCTGTGGTGTCCGAGCCCTCTCCCATGTATGGGAGAGGGTGTGGGTGAGGGTCCGACCGAGGATTGCTTGATCTTATTTTCTGTCTGACCCTCACCCCAACCCTCTCCCGGATTGCGGGAGAGGGCTTCCAGACAGAGCAACTCAGGACGCTGGCGTTCCGCGCAAATCGCGATGGCTGAGACGGTTGTAAATGTAGTCGGCGCCGGGCTGGCGGGCAGCGAAGCCGCTTTCGCGCTCGCGCGCCGCGCCGTGCGCGTGCGCCTGTACGAGATGCGCCCGACTCACACCACCGAGGCGCACAAGACCGATCTGTTCGCCGAGCTGGTTTGCTCGAACTCGCTGCGCAACGACTCGCTCCAAACCGCGGTCGGCGTGTTGAAGGAAGAGATGCGCCGGATGGGCTCGCTCGTGATCGCCGTCGCCGATCGCACCAAAGTGCCGGCCGGCTCGGCACTGGCGGTCGATCGCGACGAATTCTCGCGCGCGATCTCCGCGACGCTGATCGCTCATCCGATGGTCGAGGTCGTGCGCGAGGAAGTGACGTCGATCCCCGCCGGTCCGACGATTATCGCGACCGGGCCGCTCACCAGCGCGGCGCTCGGGACCGATCTGAATCGGCTGATCGGCTCGCGGCATCTCTACTTCTACGACGCGATCGCCCCGATCGTGGCCGCCGAATCGATCGACATGCGCGTCGCCTTCATGGCCGCGCGCTACGGCAAGGGCGGCGACGACTATATCAACTGCCCGCTGGACGAGGCCCAGTACGATGCTTTTGTCGCGGCCGTAATCGCTGCCGAAAAGGTCGCGCTCCATCCGTTCGAGAAGCCGGTCTACTTCGAGGGCTGCATGCCGATCGAGGAGATGGCCCGGCGCGGGCCGAAGACGCTCGCGTTCGGCCCGATGCGCCCGGTCGGCCTGTCCGATCCGCGTACCGGCCGCCGCCCGGCCGCGGTGGTGCAGTTGCGCCAGGACGATCGCGCGGGCCGGCTCTACAATATGGTTGGGTTCCAAACCAAAATGACCTACCCGGAGCAGCGGCGGGTGCTCCGGATGATTCCCGGCCTGGAGCGCGCCGAGTTCGTGCGCCTGGGCTCGCTCCATCGCAACACCTTTGTCGACTCGCCGCGCCTGCTGCGCCCGACGCTCCAGATGCGCGGGCGCGACGATCTTTTCCTGGCCGGCCAGATGATCGGCGTCGAGGGCTATGTCGAATCGGCCGCGGCCGGGCTGCTCGCCGCGATCAACGCCGCGCGTTTGATCAGTGGGAGCGCCCTGGTCGTGCCGCCGCCCGAGACCGCGCTCGGCTCGCTGATCGCCTACATCACCGATGCGGGCCGGCTCGAATTTCAACCGATGAACGCGAACTACGGCCTGATGCCCGAACTGAAGAACGCGGCGCGCGGCCGCGACAAAAAGATCGAGCTGGGCGTCCGCGCTCTCGCCGCGATCGATCGCTGGATCTCCGGCCATCGCCTCGCGATCGAAAGCGATCGCCCTCCGGCGCTCGCCGCCGGCACATGAAGATCGGCGCGCTGGATGTCGGCACCAACACCGTCCTGATGCTGGTGGCCGAAGCGGCGGCGGACGGTCAAGTGCGTCGCCTCGCCGACTTCTCGCGTATCACCCGCCTGGGCCGCGGAGTGGACCGCAGCGGCCGCCTGGATCCCGAGTCGGCCGCGCGCACGCTCGAGGCGATCGTCGAGTTCGCGCACGATGCGCGCGCCCTAGGCGCGGAAAAGATCGTGACCGCGGCAACCTCGGCGCTGCGCGACGCGTCCGATGGCGCCGACTTCATCGCGAGCGTCGCCCAACGCACCGGCGTCGTGCTCGAGGTGGTCTCGGGCGAAACCGAGGCGCGCCTCGCCTACCTTGCAGTCGTCAGAGGCTTGCACCTTGATCGGATCCAGGGGCGGAACCACGGGCTCGTGATCGTCGATATCGGTGGCGGCTCGACCGAGTTGATCCGCGCCGAGCCGGGGCGCGGCTCCCAAGCGGCGAGCTTGCAGATGGCGAGCCTGCAAATCGGCTCGGTGAGACTCACCGAGCGGATCGTGCATCACGATCCTCCGAGCGCCGGGGAAATCGCCGAGCTGCGCAAGGTTATCGATGCGGCGATCGAGAGCTTTGGATGGAGTCCGCGTCCGGAGATCCTGGTCGGAATCGCGGGCACGGTGACGACCGTTTGCGCGGTCGCGCTCGGATTGAAAACCTACGATCCAGCGGTCGTTCACGGCTATCGCCTGACGCGCGGCGAAGTCGAACAAGTCCTGGCCAGGTTCGGCTCGCTCCCGCTGGAGGAGCGCAAGCTGCTGCCCGGCCTGATCGAGGGCCGCGCCGACGTGATTTTCGCCGGCACGATGATCCTGTCGCGCGTGATGGAAAGCGCCGGTGCTGATAGGCTCGTGGTGAGCGATCAGGGCGTCCGATGGGGCCTGATCTGGCGGGAGATCGAGGCTCAGGCCAAGGGAAGCGAAGGGTAGAAGAACCCTCACCCGGCGCGAAGCGAGCGACGCTCGCACGCGCCGGCCTCTCCCTGGTGGGAGAGGCGCAGAGCAGCGCGCCGCATCTGCACCTCTCCCTGACCAAGAGGGCGTTGCGTAACTGGAGTGGCGCAGATCAGTGGAGTGAGATTCCTCGCTTTACTCGGAATGACGTCAAAAAACGTATGAGAAATGACTGTCATTCCGAGCGTCGGCGAGGAATCTATCGCGTGCAGCGCGCCCACCAATCCGCGCCTCTCGACGGTTATGCAAAGCTCTCCCGGTCACGGAGAGGTACAGAAGAGCCGCCGGATCTGCACCTCTCCCTGACCAGGGAGAGGTCGCGCGAGCATCGCGAGCGCGGGTGAGGGTAGCCTGAAATTCGCCGACCCGTCGGCGCTTCGACGGATCGGCGCGGCGCGGAGGGATCCAACATGACCAACGAAGAGCTGATCGAGTCGGTTGCCCGCGCAACCAAGCTGCCGAAGAAGACCGTCGCCACAACTTTGGACGTTGCCTTCGATCAGATCGCCCGCTCGATTCGCAGAGACAAGCGCTTCTGGATTCCCGGCTTCGGCACATTTACAGTCCGGCGCCGCAAGGCTCGCGCCGGATACAACCCGCGCACCAAAACCGCGATGACGATACCGGCGGCGCGCACGGTCGGCTTTCGTCCTGCGCCGCAACTCAGGAAGAGCATCTGAGCGGCGAATCGCCCGCGCCGCTCAAGCTGGATCAAATCCGCGCCGCGATCGGGAACGCCGCGGCCCGTTACGCAGGTCCCAACGGCGTGGTGCGGATCAGCAATCTTTCGATCTGCATCGCCGCGCATAAGTAGCGCTTCACGGAAAATACTTCGCGCGCGAGGCGCTCGCAGCCACGACCGCCCCGCCTGAGGGCGCCGCTGGCAGATCGCTGTGGCCGAAAACTGCCGCATCGTCATCCTGGTACAGGAGCTTCCAGCCGGCGGTCTTCGTTATCACGCCGTCGGCCTTCGACTTGGGCGGGACCAGCACGAAATCGTGATGATAGCGCTGAAGAACTTCGCCGGCGTCGTCGTGCGCAAAGTAGAAGTTCAAGTATTGGTTGAGGATCTCCGGAGTGTAAACCGAGTCGTTGCGGCCGTCGATAAAGACCCTGGACTCGGGCGCCTGCCAGATGAAGTATTCGGCCCAGTTGAAATTGACCAGCACGTTGCCATGCAGGTGATGCGCCTTCATGTAGGCTATCGCTCCCGCCGGATAATCCGTGTCGGTTCCGATATGCGCGGAAAACACGCCGAGGTACAGTGCAATGCCGATCACCGCGGCTCCGGCGAACCACGGATTGACCTCGGTGCGTTCGGGCGGCGGCTTGAAGGGCGCTCCGTTCGCCGCCGCGCGCTCGCGGAGATCGGCGAACACCACTTCCATCCGGCGCACGATCGGCAACGTGCATGCGATCACCGCCAGCGGCATGTTGCGCACGGCCGCGAAGGCGGCGGCGCTCATCAGCGCGGCGATCACGGCCAGCGGAAGATCGCCGCCGGCCGGATGCAACACAAACAAAACCGCGAAGGCTGCGATCAATCCCAGCACGCAGGCATACGGAATGACGCCCCAGTGGTTGATCTCCCACTGACCGGCCATCGAATGCATCAGCGGCTGCCAATCGTTGATCACTGAGCGCAGCGCGTGAACGCGCAGCGCGTTGAGCACGACCAGCCAGTTTTCGATACCGTACGGCGATATCAGCGTGGCCATCGTGCCCAGAACGGTGATGAGCCCGAGCCGCCGGACTCTTTCCCATCCGCGCCCGGCGAGCAAATCCTGCGCGCCTGCAACCGCGGTGTAAGTGCCGAGCGTGGCGATGCCGATGATGTAGCCGCCATGCAGGTTGCCCCACAGCGTCATGATCGGGATCGCAAGCCATAGCGGCGCCGAACCGCGGTAATTGTCCCGCGCGAGTATCGCGAGCAGCGCTGCGAAAAACGCGAACGTGAAGAGCTGCGGCCGGAACTGCATCTGCAGCATCAGCCCGAGCGCGGCGAGCGTAAGCGTGCCGAGTTGCACGCCGGCGCCTGCTCCGGTCTCGGCCATCGCGAGCACGACGAACAAAATCGTCGCGGCGGTGCAGCCGAATTTCCACAACTTCAAGCCGAAGCCGCCGAGGCTGTCGTAAGAGAGCGCCATCACCACTTCGGTCAGCCATTCGTGATTGCGCCACGGCTGGCCCAGCGCCGAATATGAATAAGGATCGGCGAGGAAGGGACCGTGATGCTGGAGCGTCAACTGGCCGAACCGGACATGCCCCCACAGATCCGGGTCGGTTCGCTGCCACGAGTCCGCCAGCATCACCATCAGCAGGACGAACAGAGGAGCGTAACGCAGCAGCGAGACGCGGCGCGACTCCATACTCGAACCGGGTGATTCGCGGATCGCCCGGGCCTGCTAGGCGGCGGCCTCGGTGCGTCGCGGCACCATCCGGCCTCCTTGGTCGTCCACGTCTTCTTCGAGATAGAGCGCGTCGGAGTTGACGCGCCAGAGGTCGTATGAACCGCCCATGATGTTCCAGGCCGCCATCAGCCCGGTCATCATCGCGTGATCCTGGTTGTCGTACTTGTGCATCCCGTTGCGGCCGGCAAGCTGGAGATTTGGCAGTTCACTCACGATGAAGTCGCGGACCGTCGCGACCGACTGGCGATAGTCATTGTCGTAGACCGGGTAGGCGGCGCGCTGGCGCACTACCGTCCCGTCGACGACCTTCGCTTCATCGCACAGCCCCAATTGAGCAAGCTCGCGCCTGGCCATCGAGATCAGCTCGGCGTCCGGCGCGTTCCACATCGAGTCCGAATCGAAGCAGAAGTATTCCAGCCCGAGCACCGTGTAGCGCGGGTCGGGCACCATCGCGGGGCTCCAGTTCTTGAAGTTCTGGATACGGCCCACTTTTACCGCCGGATCGTGGATGTAGATCCATTGGTCGGGAAACATGTCAGCCTGATCGATAATGAGCGCGACCGTGATGAAGTCGCGATACTTGAGACTGCGCGCCGCCTGGACGACTTCGGTGGGCGCCGCCGGCTCCAGCGCGCAGATCAGTTGCCGGATCGGCATCGTCGAGATGAAATCGCTTCCGCTGTAAGCGCGCTTGCCTGCGGCGGTCGCGACCGAGACCACTGCGCCGTTGGCGCGCCGGATCGAGACCACGCTCTCGCCCATCTGCACCATCGCGCCGCGCTCCTCGATTTTCGTGCGCAGCGTCTGCCACATCTCGCCCGGCCCATGCTCGGGATATCGAAACCGATCGATCAGGGTTTTGATCACCGGGCCGCCGTTTTTGGGCCCGAACGAAAGTGCGCGCTTGATGAGCGCGAGCATCGACAGATCCTTGATCCGCTGCGCCGCCCAGTCGGCGCTGATCTCGCTGCACGGAATGCCCCACACCTTTTCGGTGTAGCTGCGGAAGAAAGTCTCATAGAGCCGGCGGCCGAAGGCGTTCGTGACCCACTGCTCGAAACTCCGGATTTCGGCTCGCGGCTTCAGGCGCGCGGCAAAGTAGCTGGTCAGGCACGCCATCGATTCGACTGCGCCGAGATTCTCCAGCACGTTGCGAACCTCGAGCGGATATTTGAAGAAACGCCCCCGGTAGAAGATTCGCGACAGCCGGTCGCGCACCAGCATCCGGTCCCCCAGGATTTCCGTCCAGAGCTTCTCGATCTCCTGGTTTTTCGAGAAAAACCGATGGCCGCCGATGTCGAAGCGAAAGCCCTTGTAGCAGACCGTGCGCGCGATGCCGCCGACGTACTCGGGATCCTGCTCGATCACCGTCACCGGACGGCCCGCCCGGCACAGCTCATACGCGGCTGTCAATCCAGCGGGACCGGCGCCGATGATGACGACAGGATTCTTCTGACTCCTAGGCATTCCTCTCCCGGCCCGGCCTTCGCCCCCGAAAGCTGTAACAGCACGCTCCATGCCACCATACCTGTAAGTATGAAAACACAACAAAACGTCATGGTGGCGGAGGGTTCGGCGCGAATGACCTGATGCGCGGGAAGGTCGCGCGTTCAATCCCGCGACCGAAGGTGCAATTCCGCAACAGCGCCGGCGGTCGGGCGCCGTCCCGTTACGCGACGCCTCGTCAACCGGATGACTTCCTTAACGGTTGCCCCTAGAATTTCCTGTGATGGAGCAGGGGAGGTCCTGAACTCGCGGCCACGCATCGCCGCGTATCCGATTCATGTGGCCGGCGACGACTAGCTCCACAGGCGCATCCGCGCGCGCCGCGATTAGCCGGGCCGAACCGGCTGCGCGTGCGCCAAGCGCGGAACCGGCGCGGTTTTCGATCCTCCGATACTCGCCGTCCCTGGTCCTGGTCCTGATCGTGGTGGCCGACGCGATGCGCTACGCGGACACCGACTTGTGGGGACACCTCAGGTTCGGGCAGGCAATGCTGAGCCAGCGCCAGCTCGTGCTGCGCGATCCGTACTCGTACTCCGCGCCGGGTCATCTGTGGCGCAATCACGAATGGCTGTGCGAAGTCTTGATGGCGGCGCTCTACAACGCGCTCGGCGTGGCCGGATTGAAACTGATGAAGCTGATGGCCAGCGCCGCCACGATCGTGCTGCTCGTGCTCGGCGTGGCCGAGACCGGTGCGCCGGCGGCCATCCAGCTTCCGGTTCTCACCCTGGCCGCGGTCACGCTGGCTCCGCAGATGCAATTCCGGCCGCAACTCTTCACCTTCGTCTTTCTGGCGGGACTGCTCGCGATACTGGCGCGCGACAACTACGGCCGGCGAGCCCCACTATGGATCGCCGTCCCGCTCCTGGCGCTGTGGGCAAATCTGCATGGCGGCTTTATCGCCGGGCTCGCGGCGCTCGGCACCTACGGCGTCTTCAGACTGGCCGGCGATCTCGCGGCCGGCCGCGGATCGTGCCGCGGGCTGCGCGTGCTCTCGATCGCTGCCGGCGCTACGATCGCTACCCTCATAACCCCGTACGGAATCGACACCTGGTACGCGGTCGCGCACGCTGTTAGCAATCCGGTCACACGAATCGCGGTCGCCGACTGGCAGCCGCTTTACGCCGCGATGATCATAGCCTGGCGCACATCGCCGGCGGGGCTGGTCTATTTCGCGGCCATGCTCGCGATGCTGGCGGGGTTGGCTTATTCGGCGGCGCTGACGCCGCGGCAAGGCGATTTGCCGCTGCTCGCGGTCGCTGCGCTGATGGCGGTCGCGGCGTTTCTGTCCGCCCGCAACATGGCGTTATTCGTTATCGCCGCCGCGGGACCGCTCGCCCGCCATCTGACCGCGACGATACGCGCCCGCCGCTCCGGCGAACACCCGCCCGATACGGCCGGCGAGCGCGCCGCAATCGGTCCCACTGTCGGGGTCGCAATCGCGATCTTGCTGGCTGCCTACTCGGGGCTTTTCTCGAACCGGCTGCCGGCATCGACGCCGTTCCCGGTTGGCGCGGTGGCCTTCATGCAGCAGCATGGACTCGGCGGCAACCTGCTATGCGACTTCAACTGGGGCGAGTACCTGATCTGGCATAACGCGCCGCGTTCCAGAGTCTTCATCGACGGGCGCTATGATACGGTCTATCCGCCGAGCGTGATCCGCGACTATCTCGCTTTCTATTTCGACCAGCCGCGAGGCGCCGCGGTGCTGGCGGCCTATCCGCACGATTTCGTACTCGTTCCACCCCTCTCGGGCGCCGCATACTTGACCTCACGCAGCCCGGACTGGACGCTCGTATACCGCGATCCGGTCGCGATGCTTTTCGCGCGAAAGGATTCGGCCGCCGCCGGTATCCCGCCCGTCCGTGGCGACGCGCCGGTGACCCTGTTTCCCTGAGGCCACCCTGTTCAACCCGGGAGGACGACCGCTCCGGCGTTTCACGCCTGAAACAGCGGGCCCAACGACGCGGCTTGGCACGGCTGCACATGTTTAAGCATGCCACTTGACCCGATTGTATAATTATTCTACTTTTAGTTCAGCAGATTTGGCCGGGAGAAAAACAGGTGGCCAGGAGACAAGCTGCGATGAGCAAGCGCGATGACATTCTGGAACGGGTCCGGGCCGACAAGGACCTTCTATCCGCCAACGGCATCACCAACGAGGAGCTGGAGTTCCTGGGCAAGGTCGATATGTTCGGAACGCTGAAGAGTGTCAGCGACATCCTCTTCATTCTCGAACTGTCCCGTCATTACCGGGCGCAGGGCGAGACTCAGTCCTAACGCTCTTGAGCCGCTACCGGTTTAGGCCGCCGCCGGGCTGCCTCGACCGGCCACCGGTCTAAACGAGCCGCAACTCCTTCATCGCGGCTCGCAGCCGGTCGGCCCCCGCCGGGGAGATCGGGGTGAGCGGCATCCTGAGCTCGGCGCTGCATTTGCCCATATACGCCAGCGCCTGTTTCACCGGAATCGGGTTGCTTTCCACGAACAGCGCGCGCATCAGCGGCAGCATTCTGAAGTGAATCTCGCGCGCGCGGACGAAATCGCCCTCGAGCGCCGCGGCCACCAGCTCGTGCGTCTCGCGCGGCATCAGATTGCTTATCACGGAGATCGCGCCCTTACCGCCGAGCGCCATAATCGGGACGGTAAGCGAATCGTCGCCGCATAGAACCGTCAGGCGATCGCCGCACAGGCGGCGGATGTCCGAGATCTGTTCCATCGAGCCGGACGATTCCTTGACGCCGACGATATTTTTGATCTCGCACAGCCGCGCGAAGGTCTCGGGCAGGATATTGGAGGCGGTGCGGCCGGGGATGTTGTACACGATCAGCGGCAGATCGACGCTCGCCGCGATCATCTTGTAGTGTTTGAAAATGCCCTCCTGGGTGGGCTTGTTGTAGTAGGGGGAAATCAGCACTGCGCCGTCGGCGCCGATCTCGCGCGCAAAAGCCGTGAGCCGGATCGCCTCGGCGGTCGAATTGGAACCCGTGCCCGCCAGCACCGGCACGCGACGGCGCGCCTGCTGGACCGCCAGCTTGATGACTTGCTCGTGCTCGGCGTGCGTGAGAGTCGCGGATTCCCCGGTCGAGCCGCACGGGAAGACTCCGTCGATGCCCTCCTGAATTTGCCACTCGATCAGCTCGCGGAGCGCGGCCTCGTCGACCACGCCGTCGCGAAACGGAGTCACCAGAGCGGACAATGCGCCATTGAACATCAGGTTCGACCTCTCCGATTTATGCCGGGACCAACTCGACCGATTCGAGTTCCACCTGGCCGCGGAAAACCTCGACCGCGTCGCCGGTCATGAATACGTGATTGGCGGCCTCGCCGCCTTCGCGCCATTCGATCTCGAGCTTGCCGCCGCGAAGCTCGACCGTCGCGTTGCGCTCGGCGCGACCGGTCAATACCGCCGCAACCAGCGCGGCGCAGGCGCCGGTGCCGCATCCGAGCGTCTCACCGGAACCGCGCTCCCACACGCGCATCCTGAGATGACGCCGCGAGACCGGCAGAATGAACTCGGTGTTGACGCGATCCGGAAACAGCCGATGGCTCTCGAACTGGCGGCCGAGCCCGGCGAAGTCGTGATCGCCGAGCCGGAACACGCGGTCGTCTTCGACGAACACGACGCAATGCGGATTGCCCATCGAGACCGCGGTGATACGTTCGATGCGTCCGCCAACCTCGAGCGGATAGTCAATCAGGCGGCCGTCGACCGCGGCGGGAATTTTGCGCCCCTCCAGAATGGGCTCGCCCATGTCAACCGTCGCTCCCGCGACGCGCTCGCTCGCGTCGAGCCTGAGCGCGACGGTTTTGACTCCGCAATCGGTTTCGATCGAGAGCGGATTTTTGCGGGGCATTCCGCGCTCCCAGGCGAGCCGCGCCACGCATCGGATGCCGTTGCCGCACATCGCGCCGCGGCTGCCGTCGGCGTTGTACATCTCCATCCGGAGGTCGGCAATACGCGAGGGGCAGAGCATGATGATACCGTCGCCGCCGATGCCGAAGCGGCGGTCCGACAGGCGCCGCGAGAGCGCCGGCGGATCGGCCGGGCGCACCCGATCGGCGACTATGTAGATGTAGTCGTTGCCGCAGCCCTGCATTTTTATGAAGTCGAGCGTCGCCATCGAGCTTACAAGTCGACGATCTTTTCGCCGCGAATCAAATCCTCGAAGGTCTCGCGCTCGCGGACGACATGGGCCTTTTCGCCGTCGACCAGGACCTCGGGCGCGCGCGGTCGCGAGTTGTAGTTCGAGGCCATCACGAACCCATAGGCGCCGGCGCTCATCAGGGCGATCAGGTCGCCCTCTTTCGGCTCGGGCAGCGCCCGCTCGCGCGCGAAGAAGTCCCCGCTCTCGCATACCGGACCGACCACGTCGGCCACGATCTGGCGCGCGCCGGAACGCTGCTCCACCGGCCATATCGCGTGGTAAGCCTCGTACAGGACCGGGCGAATCAGATCGTTCATCGCGCCATCGACAATCACAAAACGCCGGACGTCGGTCTCTTTGATGTAGAGCACGCGGGTCACGAAAACCCCTGCGTTGCCGACGATTACGCGGCCCGGCTCCGTGATGATTCTGAGATCGAGCCCCGCAAGCGGCGCCAGCATCGCCTTGGCATACTCCGCCGGTTGCGGCGGCTCCTCCTGGTACGGAATTCCAAGCCCGCCGCCGAGATCGAGATTCTTGAGCACGATCCCGTCGCTGCGAAGCTGCTTGACGATCGCGGCAACTTTGCCCGCCGCTTCGGTGAACGGCGAAGTGTCGGTTATCTGCGAGCCGATATGCGTGCTGAGTCCGACCAGCTCGAGATCGGGCATCGCGCGCGCCTGCGCGTAATACTCCATCACCTGAGAGAGCGGCACGCCGAACTTGCTCGTGCGATGGCCGGTTGAGATATGCGGATGGGTCCCCGGGTCGAGGTCGGGATTGACGCGCAGGCTCACGGGCGCGCGCTTTTTCATCCGGCGCGCCACCGCGGCGATCCGATTGAGCTCGGGCGACGACTCGGCGTTGATCATCAGGATGCCGGCCTGGAGCGCCGCCTCGATCTCCTGGTCGGTTTTGCCCACCCCGGAGAAAACAATCTTCCGCGGCTCGGCGCCGACCCGAATGCAGCGCATCAGCTCGCCGCCCGAGACCACATCGAAGCCGGAACCCATCGAGCTGAACAGCTTCAGCACGCTCAAATTGTCGAGCGCCTTCATCGCGAAGCAGACCAGGTGGTCGGTACCGGCGAACGCCTCGTCGAAGACCCTGAAATGACGCCGGATGGTTCGCGCACTGTAAACGTAGAAGGGAGTGCCGATTCGATTCGCGAGATCGGTGAGCGATACGTCCTCGGCGTAAAGGCGATCGTTGCGGTAGTTGAAGTAATGCATCGCTCGGGCCGCGCCTGACCTCCCTGCTCGTGCTTCAGGGGGTGAAGCGAGCTTTTATCATAGCGCAAACCGGGAGGTAAGCGCGCGCGCTACGGCCCCGATTCTACGGCAGCGGGCTGGGCGCCGGCAGGGCGAAATTCTCCGGATTGGGCGGGGCCGCAGGCGCGACTCGCGCGAACGCGACCTCGTTGGACGGATCGCTGCGATAACCGTCGTCGGTCATCGAGATGATCTGGTAGCGGTACGTGGTTCCGATCACGGTCGCGCTGTCGACCCATTCGAAACGGTCCATTTTCTGAAAGCGTTCGCGATCGGTGATCGGCAACTCGGCCACCGAGGTCATCGGCGCCCCGCCCTGCGCGCGCATCACGCTGAATCCCGCCAGATCGCGCATTTCCTTGCCGCCCGCGTAGCTGCCGGGCCGCAGCCAGGTCAGTCTGATCCCGTCCTTGTCGGCCAGCGCCCTAAGGCTGGTGATACGCTCGGGCCGGGCCTGCTCGGGCGGCAGTGGTGGTCCCTTGACCCCGCATCCGCAAAGCGCGAGCGCCGCCGCCAGGCCCGCCGGCACGATTGCGCGGCGCATGCGATTCATCGGCGCGCAAGCTCCGCGAGCCGGCGCCGGACTGCGGCCGGAGCGGGGCCGCCTGCAACGGCCCGCGCGGCGAGAGAACGTTCGATCGACAAGACACTCAGCGCGTCGCGGCCGAATGCGGGCGAGCGATGCCGCAGCTCTGCGACTGTCAGTTGCGAGAGCGACCGGCCGGAGTCGATCGCGTCGCGGACGATCGATCCGACCACTTCGTGCGCCTCGCGAAACGGGACGCCGCGCCGCACCAGATACTCGGCAAGGTCGGTTGCGAACGCCCATCCGCCGGCCGCCTCGCGCAGCTTGCGCTCATCGAACTTGAGCCGCGGCCACAGCCTGGCGATCAGGTCGAGCGACGGCTTCAGCGCGTCGAGCGCGTCGAAGACCCGTTCCTTGTCTTCCTGCAGGTCGGAGTTGTACGCGAGCGGCAGCCCCTTGAGCACGGTGAGCATTGCCACCAGATCGCCGACGATTCGGCCGCTCTTGGCGCGAATCAGTTCGAGCAGGTCGGGGTTCTTCTTCTGCGGCATCATCGAGCTGCCGGTCGAAAATTCGTCCGGGATAGCGACGAAGCCGAACTCGGCGCTCGACCACAGGATGACTTCTTCGCACATGCGCGAGAGATGGATCGCGGATAGCGACGCTGCCGAGAGGAAATCGACCGCGAAGTCGCGATCGGAGACCGCGTCGATGCTGTTCGCGGCGAAGCGGCGAAAGCCCAGCTCGCGCACGACGATCCGCGGATCGATGCGCAGCGTGGTCGCGGCCAGCGCACCCGCGCCGAGCGGCATCACATCGGTGCGTTCGAGCGCCTGCGAGAAGCGTTCGCGATCGCGATCGAACATTTCCACATAGGCGAGCACGTGATGGGCCAGCGAAACCGGCTGCGCGCGCTGGAGATGCGTATAGCCGGGCATCGCGGTTTCGACGTGGCGGCCCGCAACCGCAAGCAGTGACCCGCGCAGGCGCTCAAGGCAGGCGAGCACTTCGCCCAACTCGTCGCGCAGGTAGAGCCGCAGATCGAGCGCGACCTGGTCGTTGCGCGAGCGCGCGGTATGGAGTTTCGCACCGGCGGCGCCGATTTTCGCGATCAGCCGCCGCTCGATCGCGAGATGGATATCTTCGTCGGCAAGCTCGAAGCGGAAGCGGCCCGAATCGATCTCGCGCGCGATCGAGTTCAGGCCGGCGACGATCCGCATGGCTTCACCGTTCGAGATCAGCCGCACCTTCGCGAGCATCCGCGCGTGCGCAATCGAGCCGCGGATATCATGGCGGTAGAGCCGGCGGTCGAACGGAATCGAAGCGGTGAAGTCCTCGACTTCCTTGAGGCGGCGGCGCGC
>Ga0181521_10002927_pt1 | contig 20322 bp, 13 predicted proteins | sample PEATcosm2014_Bin_32_FD_119764 | JGI IMG/M metagenome (GOLD analysis project Ga0181521, IMG submission 119764) | Peatland microbial communities from MTU Mesocosm Facility, Houghton, MI, USA - PEATcosm2014_Bin02_60_metaG | ecosystem: Environmental > Terrestrial > Soil > Wetlands > Peat | place...
AGGATGAAACTCTGGGGCGGACGGTTCGAAACCGGTCCGTCGGAAGTCTTTGAACGCTTCTCGAATTCTCTCCGTTTCGACCGGCGCCTCCTCGATGCGGACGTGCGCGGCTCGGAGGCCTTCGCGCGCTCGCTCACCCGCGCCGGCGTTCTGACAGAAGACGAATGCGCGTGCCTCGTGGGCGCTTTCGAATCCATTCGGGACGACGCCGCAACGCCGGATTTCTTCGATGGCGCCAGCGACGAAGACGTACACACTTTCGTCATTCGCAAGCTCAAAGAGCGTGTGGGCGCTGTCGCCGATAAGATTCACACCGGCCGCAGCCGCAATGAGCAGGTGTCGCTGGATATTCGTCTCTGGCTGCGCGAGGAGTGCGACCGCACCCGCGAGTTGCTGCGCGACCTGATGCGCTCTTTGCTCAGTCTCGCCGAGAAATATCCGAACGCCGTCATCCCCGGTTACACTCATCTGCGCCGCGCGCAGCCGGTCCTTTGGCCGCATTATCTGCTGGCATATTTCGAAATGCTCGCGCGGGATCACGAGCGCTTCATTCAGGCGCGCTGCCGCGCCAATATCCTGCCGCTCGGATCGGGCGCGCTTTCCGGCAGCGGTTTCCCGCACGATCGGGACGCGATCGCTGTCGATCTCGCCTTCGACGCGGTGACCCGAAACAGTATGGACGTTTCCGCGGACCGGGATTTCGCCCTCGATTTTCTCTATGCGGCCTCCGTCACCATGATCCATCTGAGCCGTCTCGCCGAGGACTGGATTCTGTACTCGTCCGAGGAATTCGGCTGGATCGAACTAGGCGACGGCGTCACCAGCGGATCGAGCCTCATGCCGCAGAAGAAAAATCCGGATTCGCTCGAATTGATCCGCGGCAAGTCGGGCCGCGTGCTGGGCGCGCTGAACTCCCTTTTGTTCACGATGAAAGGCCTTCCGCTCACCTATAACCGCGACATGCAGGAAGACAAAGAGCCGCTCTTCGACGCCGCCGATCAGACTGGCGCCTGTCTCGAGATGGCCTGCGTGGTTGCCGAGTCGGTGACCCTGCGTGAACAGGTTCCCGCTCAGGCCGCCGAGGAGAGCTGGGTCATCGCCACCGACCTCGCCGAAGCTCTGGCGCGTAATGGAATCGCCTTTCACCAAGCTCATCAGCTTGTCGGCCGGCTCGTACTTGAAAGTGTCCGCGCCGGCAAGAAGCCCAGAGACTGGAACGCCGCGTCGCTGGCTGCATTCTCCCCCGAATTTACGCCGGATGTCGCGCGCTTTCTGGATCCGCTCGAAGGCATGAGCACGCGCGAAATCCAGGGCGGCACCGGCCCGGAAACCGTCGCGCAGGCCCTCATCGAGGCCCGCCTGCGACTCGCTAACCTGGCATGACCAAAAGTTTCCGGCACGGCCAGATCCTCAAACTTATCCGCGCCCACGGCATCTTCACGCAGGAAGAACTGGCCCGCGCCCTGAAACAGGCGGGCATCGCCGCGACCCAGGTCACCCTCTCGCGCGATATTCGCGAGCTGCGCCTCGTCAAGACTCCCGCCGGCTACCGTGAACTGGAGAGCGAAGCGCCGGGCCTGCGGTTCGTCACCCTGGCCGGCGAGTTCCTGCAGGATGTGCGTCTCGCGCAGAACCAGGTCGTCCTGAAGACCGCCCCCGGCCACGCTAATTCCGTCGCTGTGGCCCTCGACGCCGAGCAGTGGCCCGAAATCACCGGAACCATTGCCGGCGACGATACCATCCTTGTTATTTGCCCCGATTCTCACACCGCCCAGGCGGTTCACGCCCGGCTGATACAGTTGCTGGGATCGTAAATCCTTCCGATCACAGGGGTTATTCCCGGCAAAATAGGCTGGAAAAACCATTTCGCCTGCCGACATGAAATCTGCGGGTGTTGTGTATTTGAGCCCGCCAGGCGAGCGATCCACAATGTTTGCAATCATCGGAATTCTGGCGGTTTTTGGCGCGGTAGTTGGCGGCTATCTGATGGAAAAGGGCAATCTGCTCCTGCTCTTTCAGCCTGCCGAGCTGGTGATCCTTCTGGGAGCGGCCGTTGGAACCATCTTAATTTCCAACCCGCTGCATATTCTGAAGAAACTCATCGGAGGCGTCGTCGGCGTATTTAAAGGATCGAGCTTTACGCAGAAGCGCTATCTGGATTCCCTCAAGATGCTCTTCGATCTGCTCAACAGCGCGCGCCGCGACGGGCTCGCCGCCATTGAAGCCGATTTCGAAAAACCAAAGGAGAGCAAAATCTTCTCCGCCTTTCCCGACATACTGAAGAACCACCATGTCCTCGACTTCATCTGCGACACGCTTCGCACCGCCTCGCTCGGTTCTGTCGAGGTGTTCGACATCGATCAGATGATGGAGCTGGATATGGACATTCACCATCACCAGAGCACGATGCCGGCCACGGCCCTGAGCAGTGTGGCCGACTCGCTGCCCGGACTCGGCATTGTCGCCGCCGTGCTTGGAGTCGTCATCACGATGTCCTCTCTCGGCGGTCCGCCGGAGGAAATCGGCGCGCACGTTGCTGCCGCGCTGGTTGGAACCTTTCTTGGTATTCTGCTTTGCTACGGCCTCTTCGGACCCATCGCCGCCAACATGGTTAAACTGGCCGACGATGAACATGCCTACCTGCATGTGCTGCGTGTCTGCATGACTTCGTTCATCAAGGGGATGCCTCCCATCCTGGCTGTCGAGATGGGCCGCCGCGCCGTGCCTGGCCACGTCCGGCCGAAGTATGAGCAACTCGAGGCTCTCTGCCGTGCGAAGGCGCCCGAGGCGGCGGCAGTGGCGGCGTAAATGGCTGCACCGATTTCGGCAGCTCGCCCGATTATCGTCATCAAAAAGAAGGTTGCCCATGGCGGCGCGCACGGTGGCGCATGGAAAGTTGCCTATGCCGACTTCGTCACCGCCATGATGTCGCTGTTCATCGTGCTCTGGCTCCTCAACAGCAGCAGCCAGGTCAAGAAAGCGGTCGGTGGCTACTTCAAGGATCCCCGCGGCACCTCAAAGAAGGTTGGCACCGGTCTGAACGGCTCGGGCGAGAACTTCACTCTCACCAAAGACAACATGTCCCAAATCAAGGACGAGCTCCAGAAGACCGTCCGCCAGATGGACGATTTCGACAAACTGAAAGACCAGATCTCGATGACCGTTACCACGGAAGGCCTGCGCATCGAACTCATGGAAAGCGAAAAGGGAACTTTCTTCCCCAGCGCCGCTGCCGAGCCTGGCGCCGATGGCAAGGACATTCTGATCAAGCTGGCCCAGCAACTGGGTCAGCTTCCCAATACTCTGTCAATCGAAGGACACACCGACGCCAAACCATTCTCGAGTTCCGGCAAAAACTACTCGAACTGGGAGCTTTCCACGGATCGCGCCAATGCGGCCCGCCGCATGATGGAGGCCAACGGCCTGCGCCCAAATCAGATCACTCAGGTACGTGGTTACGCGGACCAGCGTCTTCGTAATCCGAAGGATCCGGAAGACGCCTCCAATCGCCGCATCTCTCTCATCGTCCAGTACCAACCTAAACCGGATGACGATGATCCCCCGAAAGCTGCCGATGCCAAGCCTGGCGCCAAGCCTGCGGCCGATACCACCGGTAAGGACGCCGCCAAGCCCGCTGCACCCGCGCCGCCTGCGAAAAAGTAATTCTCAATCGGCCTGGACGGTCTTTCTCACAATCCGGAGCCGCCCTGTGAAGCGTGGCGCGGTAGTTCCAGTATCGATCCGGTTCTCACCCACCGTCACCTGCGATGGAGCCGTGAATACAACTCCGGCATTCGCGGACAGCGCGTCCCGCCCATCGACCGCGACCGCCAGCCTTCCGGACTCGCGCGCATATTTCACCTCAATTTCGACCGGTTTCGCTCCCGGCGCCGGCATTTCCCAAGTCGCGCTCGAATTCGCCGTCTTCAGCTCAATGCGCAGTACTTCTCCACGCCGTTCCGCGAAGACAAACTGGCTGTACGGTCCGCGTCCAATCGTCAGCAGCGGCACCGGGACACCGTCCGGCGCCTGCGCAAAATCGGCGGCTAATTCCACGTCCAGCCGCGGGTTCATCATCGGCCTCAGCTCCGCCACGGGACTCAACACGCGCGCGAGCCGCGCATAGCTCGCCGGCCGGTTTTTCAGCACGTCGTCATAGGGGCCGGAAAGCCCCAGAGCCAGATTCACTACCGCGCCGAAAGCGATCGAAACCGCCAGCGCAGCGCCCACCGCGATCCGCCGCCATCCCGCGCCTCGACTCAGCCAGATCCCCGCATTGGCCAGCCCGGCCAGCGCCAACAGCGGAAGGAAGTCGGTCTCGTAGCGCTGCGTGACGAATCCCGTTGCGGCAAGAAACAGCAGAATCCCCAGGCCGGAGGCCGTCAGCGTCCAAAAAAATAGCCGCATCGTTCGAGGCACGAACAGCGCTCCCGCGATGAATGGTGCAAGGAACCATGCTCCGGCGGTCGCTTCGAGAAAATATTCCTTCGGAACCTGCGATGCCGAATCATATGGGTAGCGCAAAGCCAGTCGCACCCATGGAAAAACCGCATCGAAAGCCGGACGGCAAAAAAGGTTGTAGTAAAGCCCCGGAAGAAGGTTCGCGCTTTGGAGCTTGATTCGATTCTGAAATGGTCCGCTCAGCAGATAGTGAATGCCGAACTCGAACGGGTTGCCGAAGCGCGCGTAATTGTAGAGCGCGATTCCCGCGCCGGCCGCCGCGAGGGGAACCGCGAAGGCGATCACTTCGCGCCACCTTCGATCATTCGTCCTGATGGCGATGACCGCCAATCCACTCAAAGCCATCGCCGCTGCCACACCCAGCGTCGGCCGGCAGGAGACGGCCAGTCCAAAGAGCAGCCCGGACCCCGCCAGCCAGTAAGCCTTCCTTTTCGACTCAATACTTCGGGCCAGCAGGAAAAAGGCCCCCGAAACGCAAAAGTATCCAGCGCCGATGGCGATCTCATAAACCCACACGCGGTTCAGCAGGTAAGGAACGGACTGGCAGATTCCCAGCGCCAAAAGCATCGCCGCGAGCATTGCGGGTCCGACGCGCGCGCCCGCCAGCGCCTGGACCCGCAACAGAGTGCCGGCTGAAAACAGATAGCCGCCGAAGCAAAACAAAAACAGGGCGAAGTTCTCCGGCAGGTCATGTCCGGTGAGCAGCCTCCATGGCGTGAACAGGATCAGCGCCGGACCCGGGCCATGATACAGGTAATAGCGACGATGAAACAGCGCCGCGTCCCACAACTTGTATGTACTGTCAGCAGCCGGATTGTAAGGATCGGAAAGGGCCAATAGTTCGGGCGCGGGCTCCACCGGCAGATAGAGATGGCCGTGTACGAAAGAGCGGCCGAGGTAGTCATAATACCCGTTCAGGTCCTGTCCCCACCGGAACGGGTATCCCGCCGCCCGGACGCCCCACATATAGTAAGCGCCCACGGCAATGGCCGCGAGGACGAACACGATCCGGCGCTGCGCCATCGTCGGATTTTAGCGCAGCGCAGTACGCGCAACTTCAGTCGCTGTAGTGTCTCTCGTCAGAACATCAGCTTCAGCGCGAACTGAATCTGCCGCGGCGGATAGGTCGTCGTAATGGTTCCGAACGCCGAACTCGTGCTGACGTTGTTCGGGACACCGAAGTTCGTGTGGTTCAGGACGTTGAAAAACTCACTCCGGAACTGGATCTTCAGCCCCTCGCGGATGAGAAAGTTCTTGTCGACACCCAGGTCCCATTGCTCGAGGCCTGGCACGCGGAACGCGTTGCGGCCCAGGTTGCCGAAAGGAGCGTTGGGCGACGGAGTCGTGAAGGTGTAGCCGGCGAAATAGGTCAGCAGGCTCTGTGCCGTGCTCTGGCTTGCGGCGCTGCCGGAGACGTTCGGCCGCAGGAGGGCTACGCCGCGGTAATCGGCGCTCTGGCTGATCCCCGTGACGTCGTTGATGGATGAGGGATTGTAGTCGATATTGACCGGTAAGCCCGTGTTGGCCGTATTGATGCCAGTCAGCTCCCATCCTCCAAGCACCGCGTCGACGACCGGATTCAGGTGCGATCCAAACTGGCGGCCTTTTCCGAAGGGAAGGTCATAAACGACGCTGGTCACGTTGAGAAGTTTGACATCGAACATAGACGGGCCGTATTCGCTGTGGAGGTTGTAAATGTTCTGCGGATTGGCGGCTTGGTATCCGGTGAAAGCTTCCAGCACCTGCTCGGAGTCGCCCATCGCGTGAGACCAGGTGAACGAGTTCAGGAAATACAGGCCGTGGCTCAGGCGCTGCTCAAATCGGACCGACATGCCGTTATAGCCGTTGTTGCCCGCCGGGTCCACCCAGGTAATCGGGCCGAAGCTGGGATCCGGCACGCGGGCCTGCACTCCGAGACAACCAGAAGTGATTCCCGCCGCGGAATTGCAGGTTGCCGTCACCGGATTCGGCGCGGCCTGGTTCCAGTCGCCGATGATCGGCAGCCGCGTGCTGTGACTGCCGTTGTACGCCACTTCAAGCACGGTAGACGAGGTGATCTGTCGCTGGATCGAGAACACCCAGGATTGAACCATCGGCCAGCGAGTATTGGCCGGGATGTAAAGGTTGTTGGAATTAATCGGGTTGAAGTTGCTGGCGATACCCGTGGTGAATGCGTTCTGTGCGGTGAGATACCCGGGGCTGGTCACACTACTCGGCTCGCTGATCGTCCCGAAAATGGCCAGCGGACCGTTGATTCCCTCACCCGCGCTTCCGGTACGGTTGAAGAAGTCGTAGCTGATTCCGTATCCCGAGCGAATCACGGTCTTGGGCATGACGCTCCAGGCCAGGCCGATCCGCGGGCCGAAATCCTTGTAGTCCGGATTGACCAGAGCCCGATTGTAGATGCTGCCGTTCGTGGCGCGCACGAGGGTATTCGTGGTTGGATCGAAATTCGACCACTGATTGTCGCGCTCCCAGACGGGCGTGGCATATTCCCAGCGCAGCCCCGCGTTCACGGTCAGTTTCGAAGTCACACGCCAGTCGTCCTGGACGTAAAGCGAGTTAACGTGCTGCCGCAGATTGGTCACGAGAGCGTTGCCCAATGCGATTGTGCTGGGCAGACCGAAATAGAAGTCGGCAAGATCGTAAGCATTCACGCTGTTTGAATCGGTTGTGACCGTGCAGCCGCATTGCGCCGCAGTGGGCTTGCTGTATTGTCCCGAGTACGTGAGCTGACCGTACAGAGGATTGATGTCGAGCACTTCGGTGCGAACCGCAAGAAACTCATAGCCCATCTTCAGGGAATGGCGGCCCCGGATCATCGAATAGTTCAGCTTGGGGTTGAACGAAGTCGGATTCTGGAACTGCGGGTTGGTCGATTGCCGGCCGATCGTGGGACTGCTGAAACTGCCGATCACCTGAGTGTTGAAGCCGCCCGCGATGTTGGGAGTGGTTGGCAGCCCCTGGATTCCAAAGAGCGATTGCAAACTCGGCCCGCCCACGTTCGGCGGCTCCTTGCCTCCCAGCACGTGAGTGAAGCCGAAGCGCGCTTCAAGCAGCGAAGATGGCGTCACGATCCAGGTGTAGCCCGCAGCCGCCTGCTGCTGAATAATGTGGATGTAACCGTTTCCGTCTCCACCCGACGGTCCCGGATCGGCGGGTCCAAAGAACTGAATGTCCTTCCTCTGGCTGAAGCGAAGGAACGCAGTCATACTGCTGTTGATCTGGTAATCCAGCTTGGCGTCATACTTATCGCTGTAGTCTTTCAACGGGATGTTCTCTTCGAGATTGTTCCCCACCAGCCCAGCCGTCGTGGGTGTCGCCAACCCGGCCAGCGCCGCCGCAGCGAACGGAGTCATCGGGATTTGAGTACCAGCGGGATAGACTGTGCCATTCAGGGGATTGACCACGGCCACTGGCAGAACGCCCTGGCGCTCGGCTGCGTCCGGCAGGGTATAAAAGTTTAGATAGCCCTGCAGTTGGCGGTAACCCTCATAATCTGCGAAGAAGAACAGCTTATTTTTGATAATCGGCCCGCCAATCGTCACGCCAAACTGATTACGATGAAGCGTGGGTTTTTGAAACGTTGCCGGACGCACTCCAAAGATGTACCCGATGGCGTTCAGATCCGTGTTGCGCAGAAACTCGTAGGCCGTGCCGTGAAACTCGTTGGTTCCCGACCGCAGCGCGGCGTTGATCACCCCACCGCCCACGCGGCCGTACTCGGCGCTGAAGTTGCTTGTGATTACTTTGAATTCGGCGAGGGCATCCGGCGAAGGCTGCACAACCTGACTGGAGTAGTTCTGGTTGCTGGTTCCGTACGAGTTGTTGTCCAGACCATCCAGCAGGAAGTTGTTATAGGTGCTGCGCATGCCGTTGACATTGAACGCGCCCTCGCGAGGAGTGCCACTGGGCGAAAAGCTGAGTGCCTGGGGAGAGATGTGGACGTTGGTTGCGAGCAGGGCGAGATTTGCATAGTCGCGGCCATTCAGCGGCAGTTCCACGATCTGCTGGGTGTTAACAACCTGATTGTGCTCGCTCGAATCGGTTTCGAGGACCGCGGCCACATCGGTGACCTGTACGGACTGTGTTACTTCCCCAACCTGCATCTTGAAGTCGACGCGCTGGCGAGCTTCAACCTGGACGTCGACATCCTTCGTCGATTCCTTCGAAAACCCGGGAGCCTCAACGGTGACCGTGTACTTGCCGACCTTTACGTTGAGGAAATCGTAGTCGCCGTTGTCATCCGTGGTGGTTTTCGCCTCGATGCCCGTGCCCTGATTGAGCAGTGTGACGGTGGCTTTGGAGATCGTCTTATCCGCGGGATCATGCACGGCGCCGAGCACCTCGGCGGTTTCGAATTGTCCAAAAGCGCACGAAGCAAACAGGAGCGCGCCTGCAAACACAATGAGCGTACGATTCGCGAAGTTCTTCATAGTATTGTTGAGACTCCTGGAAGATTAGGAAACTATCCTCGCAAGCCAGTGTGTCGATGGGTTAACACGCTGGTTACGGATGCGTAAATCGGGTCACGCAGCCGTGTCGGTCAATTGGCTCGTGCCGTGTTCGCGCAGAAATTGATCCGCCTTCTCCGTACCCATATAACGTTCCAGCTGGCGCCTGCTGACTTTCGCCAGATCGAGCACCACGAGCCCGTCCACCACGTTCGAAAAGTTCTTGTCCATACGGAAATCCAGCACCTGCCCTCCAAGGTTCAGGTAGTGCCGCAGCAGAATCGGTATTTTCTTATGGTCGGGTTCGATATCCGCGACGACTTCGGAGAGTTCATCAAGATCCGAAAGCAGCGAACTGAAGTTGCGTGGATCGCAGGGCCCGGGTTTGTAGGTTCTGAATCGATTGTGCGGCTTAATGTGCGCCGCCAGCTCATCGTTGCCACATCGCGACCTCACAAAGGAGACGATCAAGTCGCGCGAAGACGGCGAATAGTCCTGGCTGATACTGACCGGGCCAAAGAGAGTCCGGTAGCGGCTGTTCCGTGCGACGTAATGCCCGATCCCCTTCCAAAGAAGCAGAAGCGGGAAAAAGCTCTTTTGATATTCGGGTCGTACGAACGATCGGCCCAGTTCCAGTGCCGGTTGAATGCTCCTGTAGAACGTCGCCTTTAATCGGAAAAGTGTGTTTGTGTACAGGCCGCCGTTTCCGAAAGAGGCGATCACTTCATCGGTTTTCGCGAAGCGATAGGCTCCAACGATCTCTCGCGTAGTCTGATTCCACAGCAGCAGATGGTTGTAATAACGATCGAAACCGTCGAGGTCGATTGATTTTCCTGTGCCTTCACCCGACTGGCGGAAGGTAATTTCGCGGAGGCGGCCTATTTCCCGTAAGGCATGTGGAATCTCGTCCGCAGTTGTGAAGTACACAGCGTACTCGCCATGTCGCACGAGAAGCTGATCCGGCGGTAAGTTCCCGATTTCCCGCTCGATCAGATTCGGATTCTCAGGCTTCACGATTTTCGCAGGCGTCAGGCGAATGAAGCGGCTGGTTTTGTCGGGGCCTTGCGCTCTTGCCTCCAGCATGAGCGTTCGGCCGCGAACGTATTCCGTTGGATCTGATGCGGCAGCGAGACGGTCCGCCGGAATTGGAGTCCCGATAGAGAGCCGAATCGTCGTGCCCGCCTTGTTGAGCAGTTCATGCGGAAGCAGAGCAGTCCGCAGGAGAGGATGGATAAGGCCGGCCACGTGAAATGCGGGGCTGTTTGTGCCATGAAAGAACATGGGTAAGACGGCGCTTCCGGTGAGTCGGGACACGCGAGCCATGTTCGCAGTCCACTCGCGATCCGCGATCGCCAGGTCGGGAAACCGGAATGTGGCAACCTCTCCGGCCGGAAAGGCAACGAGAAGCCCACCGGACCTTAGCCAGTCAATGCATTGCCGCACGGGCTTTCGATTCTGAACAACCGACTGCGATCCACCAAACGGATTCACCGGAATGACACGATTCTCAAGCCCCGGTATCGATGCGAGAAGCGAGTTAGCCAGAAACCGGAAGTCTGGCCGGATCTTTGAAAGGATCGACCCCAGCACAATGCCCTCGGCCAAACCGAACGGATGATTTGCCACAACCAGTAATGGCCCTGTAACAGGGACACGATCAAGATCTTCGGGAGCGCACTCGCATCCGATCTTGAGGCTTTTCAAAAGGTCATCGAAGAATGTCTCGCCACCGTGCGGGGCTCCCTGGCGGGCTTTGGCGAGCCCATCCATGGCCCATCGTTCTATGAAAGGAGACAATGCACGGAAAGGTGTTTTAGCGAGAAGTGCGTCGCTGGTTTCAAAACCTGGATTCTGCATAGGTTCTCCTGCCCCAAGGTTAGAGAGAGTTCGTTAACAATCCGTGCCAGTCGTGCGAAAAGTCGTTGACTTAGTCGCCCGGTAATTCGCTCGCCCGTGTCAGGGCATAGCGCAGGGCCCATTGGACATGACTGTGTCTTGCGAGTGACATCAGACTTACAAAATGATTAACAACCGATGGGACCTGTTTCCCCCAGAGTTCTGTTAAGGACTTGTCAGTGCCCTCGTCGGTCAGATAGAAGACCCGGTCGCTCCACTTGTTCCAGCCGAGGCTGTGCCGGGGATCGTCTTCGATGATGTCGCACAGGTTCTGCAGAATGCGCAGTTTGAACGGCTCGCGATACTGCGGCATAAACAAAACGTCACTCCAGCCGTCGCAGCGAACCTCTTCCACGAACTCGGCGAATGTCGCGGCATTGGTCAGGTTGAGACAGGCGTTCGGTTCGCGGCCGTGGCGGTCGCCTCCCGAGATTACGGGAAACCATTCGGCCGCGGCGAAGCGAGCGACATCGCGGTTTTCCTTCCAGGGCCGCAGCCCATTCAGTTCAAGGGCATGAATGAACGTGTGAAAGCGCGCCAGAAATGAATCCACGCATTCCTTGTGGAGCGCGGCGCCGATGTGCCCTTCGTCCCACAACGGGTGGTTGAAAACGATGAGCACTTCCGGCAAAGAATGCAGCCGGTCGAGCATTTCCCCGATGCGCGTTTCGACGGGATCCTCCGTCAGGTCCACGAGTTCGCGCATGATTCCCGGAGCCTTCTCGGCGGGCAGATTATGCAGTCCCAGATGGAAAAAGGTTTGCCGCCACGGAACGGTCCACTCCACGGCAACAGGGGCGCGGCGCGGCTCGTCCAGCAGCCTCAAATGGAGGCCCGCATCGATATTGTCGTGGTCGGTGAGAGAAACGTGCGCGCGCAGACCGAGGCTGTTTTCGATCTGCGATTTTTCCAGTTTCCAGGCCTGCAGAGCGGACAGTGGCGGCGTCCACCAGGCGCGCGACAAATCCACCTCGCGTCCTTTCAATGCCCTGTATTTTTCCTTCTGTTTACGGATCGCGCCCGATAGCCAGGGTGTGTTGGCGGTCGCCCGTCCAATGAAATCCATCGATTCGCGCGAATGAAGCGTATGGCTGTGAAGAGAAATGCCGGTCTGGAACCGCAAATGAAAACGCTTTTCCTCCCAATGGAAGCGAGCTCTCGAGTTCTTCACGCATTCTCCTTTTTGTTCAGCGCAAGGCTGATCGGGGGACCCGAACCGGCGGGATCGAATTCGAACGCCAGCCGCAGAAACGACTTCGCCTGGTATTCGAAGCGAAGCGGAGGCAAATTCTCCCGACCAGCTTCGAACCAGACCTTAAACGGCGTAACCTGGCCTGTCGCGCACTCCTCGATACGGGCGTTCAGCAACATCACGCGGTTTGGGTCGGACACGAGATTTCGCTCGGCAAAATGTTCGCCCATAGCCGAATCCGGCTGTTTATCCGTACGGAGCATAAATTGTTTTACGTTGTAAATCAGGGATCCGCTCGTCCGGGCGCTTGCGCTCGTCAACGCCGTTCTCACCGCGTAAAGAAAGGTCGTCGGCGCGCCTTCGCCTGCCGGAAGACTCATTTCGAGCCGCTGCGATGTGTCGGCGGCGGCGACTGCAGCGCGAACCTGATCGGTTAGTTGCGGGTAGTCGCGCCACGTGACCTGGGAGGAAAGAGTAATGTGGTCCAGTTTCGAAGCGAAACTGCCGTCCCGCCCTGAGCCTTCGGCAACGGCATACGGAATGGTGGCGCCGGAGCTTTCCAGCGCTCGTTTCGCCTGGTCCACATTCTTCTCGGCCGAGGTGGTCATGAACGCGAAGTAACTGCATTCAGCGAGGTCTCCAGGGTTTATCTCGGCAATCAGTTCCTGAATAAATCCGAGCCTGTTCAGTCCTCGCGCTTTTTCGGGATAAGACCCCGCTCCGAACTGAATTGCAGTTGCGCGGCCGGCTTTTTCAATCAGAATGAAGCCGCTCCCTACGTCACCCCTCGAAACGATCGGAATGGAAAGTAAAGTGATGGTTGCGCTGGCGCGGTAGCGGCGCTGCCAGACATTGTTTCCAGATGAGGTATTCGACCCGCTCGCTTTGCTCAGTACGGTTCCGGCAACGAGCCACAACAGGTTGCGCCGTGTGATGAACATGCCTCAAAATACTGGGACAGTCTTACATCGCGATAACAAGTTTCAAACATTTTGACTCCACTTTGTTTCAGTGGACCAAGTGCGTGGCGAGAGGTGCGGCCGCAGTCGGCGGTCTTTCGTGATGGCTGTGATCTCTTCGTAAAGATCAAGCAACCGGCCTGTAACAACAGACCAGTCGAAGCGCAGTGCCGTCTGCCGCGCAGCCCAGGTCCTGGCGGCCGTGGCAGCGGGATTAGCGCGAATGTCCCGCGCTGCTGCAGCCATCGAATCGGGGTCCGCACTTACCAGCCAGGCGTTTGAATGATTTGCATAGGATGTGACGCCGCCAGTATTCGGGGCAATCAGCGCAAGGCCGGAGGCCATGGCCTCAAGTGGCGCTATTCCGAAAGGTTCGCGCGGATTCGGATGCACGAAGATATCGGCGTTCGCATAAACGCTGGCGAGCGCGTCCCGGTCTGCAATGTGACCAAGAAACGAAACATGCGCCATCTTCCGGCGCTGCAACGCATCGAGCAGCGGACCGTCACCGGCAATAGTCAGGCTGTACTCGCGCGGATCGAGGCGCTTCATCATTTCGAGAAGGAGGAAGACGTTCTTTTCCGGGGAAAGCCGGCCCGCGTAAAGCAAACGCGTCACCGGCGGTTCCGGGTCGCGGCGACTGACATGGAACCGGTCGCAGTCCACTCCCAGCGGAGTTACCCAGATCCCGCGGCGAACCTTGTGACCGTGCGATGCACGGATCAGCTCTTCGGCCGTATGCTCCGAGAAAGTGATGTGGTGATCGAACATCGGGAAGTAAAGCCACTTCATATACCACTGGCAGAAACGCGCCGCCGCCGGGCTGGCCGATACATAGGCGGCTACGTTTTCATCCATTCGCTCATGACTGGCGCCGATCACCACTGGCCGCACAGTAACTCCCGGCAAACGCCGTGTACGCACCAGGCCTCCGAGGTACGGCATCGTGTATTTCTCGGCGATCTCAATCAGGTCGGGGCGCTCGTGGTTGATGATGCGCTGGATCGCCGTGCCGGGGAAAAGATACCGGTGCGGACAGATAATCCGGTAACTGCGATCCAGCGGCGCGAGGCGCGCCTGGAGTTGATAGATCAGTCCGAACTCACCGACCTGTTCGACCCGGGTCTCCGCGCCTGGAACCACGAGCCGCATCCGGTGCCCCTGGCGATTAGCAGTCTCGAAGAGAGCTTTATAGAAAGTTCCGATGCCTCCCGACGACCTGTGCCACGCATTCGTCAGGTGCAGCGTCTTCATCGGCCTGCGCACTGAAGCGAACGCCAGAGCCACAACGGGCCGGCAGCGAGAAATCCGCCAATCATGCGAGGCATCGCGAGCAGGTCCGAGGCTATCGATGCGGCGTTCTCGCCCACCACCAGAGTGCCGCGCCGCATGGCATAGAAATTAAAGAGCGTTGAGACCACAGTGAACGAGACCGACGAAATGATGCTGGCTTTGAGGTGGGGCGTATGGCGGAGCCAGTGAACCAGAAACTCCAGCGAGTGCGAGGAGAGGGGCAGCAGGATCATCACGCAGATGGCCGCTTGCCACTCCGGCTCGGCTTCGCTGAGGTGCTGTGTCATCGCGCCGTAAAAGCCGGATGCCAGACCACGATACATGAACTCCGCGGCCAGTGCGCCAAAGGCGGCGCGCCATCCCGAGGCCAGGTTAGCCGTGAAGAAAATGATTCCGCGAACTACCGAACTGGTGAGCGCAGCCTTCCAGTTCCATCGCCGCACCAGCAGCTCGACCGGTCTGGTTATGAAGTCCAGGAGAGCCGTCCCAATCGTCATATGAGGGGCTGTTTGATATCACGCTAATCATCAGGCAGTTAACATTTCATGTCGAAAATGTTTTGTATCTGCAAGCCTTATGCGGAGGGGACTTTCGCCTCGATCGCCACCCTGTAGCCCTCATACACGTTTTCGAACACACTGTCCCAGGATTCTCCGCACGCCTGTTCGCGCGCCGCCCGTGCCATTTCCGATCGCAGCTGCTCATCGCGAAGCAGCCGCGCCGTGAGTTCGACAAACTCGCCGTGACTGTGGCCGACGAAGCCGCTGACGCCTTCACGCACGATGAACTTTGGCCCTCCCGCATCCGTTACAATCGCGGGAACGCCGGACGCAAAAGCCTCCAGCACCACGTTGCCGAATGTGTCGGTGCGGGAGGGAAACACGAAGACATCCATGTTTGCGTACGCCTGGGCAAGATCCTCGCCGCGCAGGATACCTGGCAAGTCCGCCGCCCGCAGATTGCGGCTAAGCCATTCGCGCTCGCTTCCGTCGCCGACGATCAGAAACCGGAAGCGCGGCACGCCCGCGGCAAGCAGAGCGGTCTCCAGGTCCCGGAGAAAACGAACGCTCTTCTCGGGCGTCGTGCGGCCCACGTAGCCCAGCCGAAGTATTCCGTCGTCTACCGTTCGCTTTGCGGGATGAAAAAGCTGCGTATCGATGCCGCGTTTCATAAGAAATACAGGCTTACCTGTCTGCTCGCGCAGCAGGTCGATCAGTTCCGTATTGGGAGCGTAGAGTACATCGCCCAGCCCGTAGAATGCCATCAGCGCGTTCAGTACCCGCGCTTCGCTAAAGCTCATCACGCGTTCGCGAAATCGCGGTCCCGTCCATCCGAGCATCTTCCCCAAACGCATCGCCGCGAATTCATGGAGATTGGTGTGCCATGAGATCGCCAGAGGCAGCTTCATCCGTTTGGCGAGGTAGACGCCGATCTCGCTCACGTCGCCCGGGCTCACCGCGTGGATCACGTCCGGCTGGAACGCGCGGATCGCCGCTGCCACCTGGGACTGATGTCTCCAGAGAAATACATCGTGCCGCAGACCTCTGTCCAGGTTGAACTTGAATGCCCCGCGCGCCAGTTCGACGGAGGTCACGGTGCCGTTGCGGAATTCACCCGTTCGCTCCGCCCCTTTGATACAGAGAAAGGGATATCCGCGCTGGCGTGCAAAGCCTTCCAATTGACGGCTGGTCAATGCGACGCCGTTAATCTCGGTGTACGTGTCCGTGAAGAAGGCTACCCGGGGGATCGGCGCCATTCACGGTCCACAATGCAAAACGAATGTGACGAGGACACTACAAATCGATTAGAATCGGATGCAACTTCACGCAAAGCTGTGTGCTTGTTTGAGTGGGCGCAAAACTGTGCCGCAGACTGGAAAAGGATCAGTGCCGTTCCAGAATAGCCTCGACGCGCGTCAGGCGGTTATCGATCTCGATCACTTTCCCGGTGAGTGTGTCAAAACGCGCTTCCAGGCCGGAGAAACGCGCATTCATGCTCGATTCGAAGCTGGTTAATCTCGCCTCCATGCTCGTAAATCTTGATTCCATACTTGTGAACCGGCCCCCGATGGAATTCATCTGCAGAATTCCGGCCACCATGCTCATCACAACGGCGAACACGGGCACGCCAGTCGCAAAGTAAAGCTGAGTGTCAGTCATGCTTCCTTTTTCAGGATACATCGATCCGGATATGACTGGCCTGCCAGCCGCGTTGCCCTATGCGGTCGCCGAATCCACCTTTTCCGGATCGACTCCCAGTTCGCCCAGCGCTTTCGCCGCCTTCTTCGCGTCGAACTTGCCGTCCCGCGCCAGCTTCGATAAAGCCGCCGCCGCGATCGACGCCGCATCCACCTCGAAGTGCGCGCGCAGATGTTTCCGGTTGTCGCTGCGTCCGAAGCCATCCGTGCCCAGCGCCAGATATCGCCCCGGCAGCCACTGCGCGATCTGGTCCTGCACCATCTTCATGTAATCGGACGCCGCGATAATCGGGCCGTCCGTGCCTTCGAGCACTTGCTGAATGTACGGCTTCTTCGCCGCCTCGGCCGGATGCAGCCGGTTCCACCGATCCACCTTCAGGGCCTCGCGGCGCAGTTCGTTGTAACTGGTCACACTCCACACATCCGCCGCGACATTGTACTTATCCGCCAGAATCGCCTGCGCCTGCACGGCCTCGGTCAGGATCGAACCGCTGCCCAGTAACTGCACACGCCCTTTCGCCTTCGTAACTGCTGCCCGCTTGAACAGATAGATGCCCTTCAGAATTCCCTCTTCGGAGCCCTCCGGCATCGCCGCCTGCGGATAGGTTTCGTTATACAGCGTGATGTAGTAAAAAAGATCCTCGCGATTTTCGTACATGCGCCGGATGCCGTCGCGCACGATAACCGCGATCTCATAGGCGTAACAGGGATCGTAAGCCGCCAGCGTCGGCACGGTGCTCGCCAGCAGCAGCGAATGGCCGTCCTGATGCTGCAGACCTTCGCCGGAGAGCGTCGTCCGCCCCGCCGTACCGCCCATCAGGAATCCCTTCCCGCGCGAATCCGCGAAGGCCCAGATCAGGTCGCCCACGCGCTGGAATCCAAACATCGAGTAATAAATAAAAAACGGGATCGTATCGATCCCGTAGTTTGCATAAGCTGTACCCGCTGCCGTGAATTCGGCCATCGATCCTGCTTCGGTAATACCCTCCTCGAGGATCTGCCCGTCCTTTGCTTCTTTGTAATAGAGGAGAATATCGGCATCGTGCGGTTTGTAAAGCTGTCCGCTCGCGGCATAGATCGAGTAATTCCGGAACATCGCCTCCATGCCGAATGTGCGCGCTTCATCCGGAATAATCGGGACGATTCTCTTGCCAATCTCCGGCGTCTTAATCAGCTTGGTCAGCAGCTTGACGAAAGCCATGGTTGACGACGGATGCGGCTCCTTCGATCCCTGCCGGAATTCGTCGATCAGATCCACGCGCGGCGCTTTCGTCTGCGATGCGCCCGGCTTGCGCGCCGGCAGATAACCGCCCAGCACGCGCCGCCGCTCGTGCATATACGCCATCTCGGGACTCGAATCCGGCGGGCGATAGAAAGCGCCGTCGCGCGCCGCTTCGTCCGGAATCGGAATCTCAAAACGCGAGCGGAAATATTCGTACGCCTTCTCGTTCAGTTTCTTTTGCTGGTGCGTGTAATTACGGGCTTCACCGGATTCGCCCATGCCGTAACCCTTGACGGTTTTTGCCAGCACCACCGTGGGTCCGCCCTTGTGCTCCGTCGCGGCCTTGTAGGCGTTGTAGACCTTCAGCGGATCGTGCCCGCCCCGCCGCAGACTGCCGATCTGCTCGTCGGTCATATCTTCGACCAGTTGCGCCGTCTCCGGATAGCGGCCGAAAAATTCCTTGCGGACGTAAGCTCCGCCCTTCGCCTTGAACGCCTGATACTCCCCGTCGATGCACTCGTTCATGAGCTGCACGAGCCGGCCCGAGGTGTCTTTGGCCAACAGCGGATCCCAGTCGCTGCTCCACAGGCACTTGATGACGTTCCAGCCAGCGCCGCGGAACAGACCCTCCATCTCGTTCACGATCTTCCCGTTCCCGCGCACAGGCCCGTCCAGCCGCTGCAGGTTGCAGTTGATTACGAAAATCAGATTGTCGAGCTTTTCGCGCGTGGCGATTCCGATGGCGCCCGTCGATTCCGGCTCGTCCATCTCGCCGTCTCCCAGAAACGCCCAGACCTTGCGCGGCGATGGCGCCAGCAGCCCCCGGTTTTCCAGATACCGCATGAACCGTGCCTGGTAAATCGAGTTGATCGGGCCCAGCCCCATCGACACCGTGGGGAACTGCCAGAAATCCTTCATCAGCCAGGGATGCGGATACGAGCACAGCCCCGGACTCCCGCGCAGCTCGTGCCGGAAATTGCCCAGTTGCTCTTCGCTCAACCGGCCTTCCAGAAACGCGCGCGCGTAGATGCCAGGCGAAGCGTGCCCCTGGAAATAAACCAGGTCGCCCGGCTGATCGCCGTAGCTGCCGTGAAAGAAATGATTGAAGCCCACCTCGACCAGCGTCGCCAGCGATGCATACGTCGCGATATGCCCGCCGATGCCGTCGTCGTACTTATTCTGGTGCGACACCATGGCCATCGCGTTCCAGCGCGTCAGGCTCTTGATGCGCCGTTCCAGCGCACGGTCGCCGGGGTAGGGAACCTGCTCCTCCACCGGAATCGTGTTGATGTAATCGGTGGTCGTCCGGATCGGAACGTCGACACCGTTGTCGCGTGCGCGTTCCGTCAGTTTGTCGAGGAGGAAATTGACCCGGTCGGATCCAGATTCCTCAACGATCTGGTCGAGAGCTTCGAGCCATTCCGCGGTTTCTCGCGGGTCGAGATCGACCTTCCGTTCAGTGAGTGTTTGGTGCATGAGGGTAAGCTCCCATTATAGGCCGATGGGTCAAACCGGACCAGGCCATTTCGGACCTCCCTGCAAATGTGGAAATACGGCCAGTGTCCCGCGGGGGCCTTGGCCCGATCGAACCGGAGCGCTGTCCTATTTTGGCGGCTCGGTTCCCGCGCCTGTGAGCTGGACATACCGCGAGGTGCTGTCAGGCGCATTGTCGTAGATCAACAAAACGCCGGTTCGCGAGCCAGCCGCAGTGGGCGCGAAGGTTACGCTGATCGTGCAGCTGGCCCCCGCGCTCACACTGCTCCCGCAGGTGTTCGTTTCGGCGAAGTCGCCGGATGAGGAAATCTTCGAAACAGCCAGGGCCACGGCGCCCGTGTTGGTTAGAGTCACGGTCTGCGCCGCGCTGGTGGTTCCAACGGTCTGAGACCCGAATGACAGCCAAGTCGGCGCAACAGTGGCGGTCGGACCCGCCCCCGTACCGGTAAGCTGGACGTACCCCGAGGTGCCGGCAGACGCATTGCCGTCGATAGACAAAGCGCCAGTCCGCGCGCCCGTCCCCTCCGGCTTGAAGGTCACGCTGATCGTGCAGTTGGCTCCCGCAGCTACGCTGGTCCCGCAGTTATTGGTTTCGCCGAAGTCGTCTGAAACGTCGATTCTCGAAACTGCCAGAGCCGCCGTGCCCTTATTGGTTAATGTCACCGTCTGCGGCGCGCTCGTGGTCCCAACGGCCTGCGACCCGAATGAAAGCGAAGTGGGCGAGAAGCTTGCCGAGGCCGTCGGGGCGAGTCCTGTGCCGGTAAGGTGGACATCCTGTGAAGTGCTGCTGGTCGCGTTGTCGGTGATCGTCAAGGTGCCGGTTCGCGTGCCGGCGGCAGTGGGCGTGCAGGTCACGCTGATCGTGCAGCTGGCCCCCGCGTTCACACTGCTCCCGCAGTTGTTCGTTTCGCCGAACTCGTCTGAGGCGGCGATCTTCGAAATAAGGAGAGTCGCGGCACCCGTATTTGTAAGGGTTACTGTCTGCGGCGCGCTGGTGGTTCCAACGGTCTGAGGCCCGAATGACAGCGAAGTCGGCGAGAGGCTGGCCGCAGGACCTGCTCCCGTGCCTGTGAGCCGGACGTATCGCGAGTTGCCCGACGAGGCGCCGGACGCATTGTCGCCGATAATCGACGCGTTGTCGTGGATAAACAAAG